>Ga0222749_10000515_pt1 | contig 23469 bp, 20 predicted proteins | sample IncBWH2Mmetat_FD_197234 | JGI IMG/M metagenome (GOLD analysis project Ga0222749, IMG submission 197234) | Metatranscriptome of lab incubated forest soil microbial communities from Barre Woods Harvard Forest LTER site, Petersham... | ecosystem: Environmental > Terrestrial > Soil > Temperate... | reverse complement strand
GCCTCGCCCTTGATGTACGAGAGGAAGTCCTTCGAATCGCCCTTCATCTGGTGATAGTCTTCGTTGTCGGCCGATTCGTTGTGATCGCTCTCCTTCGCCTCGGGGAAGAAGATCGCCGGCTCGTCGGTCGGCTGGGACACCTGGTCGTCCTTGGGAATGCCCTTGCGTTCGAAGACGTCGCGCGGACGCTCAGGCTCGTTGATGACGGGCGAGGACTTCGCCGCGACCACGACCGAGACCTCGTTGTCCTCCAGGGGGACGAGGCGGTCGATGGCGTACAGGGAGGCCCCGAGCAGGAGCACCGCGTGGATGCCCGCCGAGATGAGCCACCAGGGAGAGTTGGCCATCCAGCTCTCCTTCCCCTGGACGACTACCTCCTCTTCCGGCTGCTCCTCGTACTGCTCCTCATCGCCTTCATCGGGATGCAGGGGCTTGGTCGCCATAGCTCACTCCCTTTCCTGAATACCCAAATATTATGAAGTCTTCACCGTTTCCATGGGAACTGCCGGCCCCCCGTCTGGGCCCTTCTTGAGCACGGGTCTGGACCAGTTCCTCTGGGTCAGGTAGAGCGCCAGGAGCACCGCCCCCACCGCCAGCCCCACCACCAGAGTACCCGCATTAGACGCCTGGGTTCCAGCGGATTCGTGCATGACTCGCAAAGATTTTCCGACCAGGAACGGAGCCTGGACCTGTCCCTTGTTTCCCTCGTATGTCCCGAGCTTGAGGAACACCGCGTCGGTCCCGATGGGGGTCCTCTTCTTGAGCTTCTCCGAGGGACGGTCCAGGAGGTCGACCACGTACCCTTCCTGCCCCGACATGTCGGAGAGGTACGTGCGATACACCCACTCGATCCCGTTCACTTCCTTCTCCAGCCGGATCGGATTGGAGGTCAGGAAGAGCCCTTCGACCCGGACCGACAGCCCCCTGATCTGATCGGGAACCTGTCCGAATAGCGGGTAGTCCACCCACTTGAAGTCCTTCGACAGTGAGGAGCCGTCCACTTTCGCCAGGGTCCGGACCAGGTAAAGGTAGGGTTCTGTCGCGGTCCCCTCGGTCAGGTCCAGCGGAGTCCCGTCCTTCGACTTCTGGAGCATGCCCTCAAACGGAAGCATCTCGCCGGGGGGCAGCTCGGCCGTCTGGCGGGGGACGAAGGCGCGCGGACCGGAGTGCTTGGCCGTCTTCTCACTGGGCTTGACCCGACCCATCATGAGGGGGCCGATTTCGAACACCAGGACCGCCAGCAGCGCGACGGCCATGACGCCACTCACCACGAGGAATTTGAACCCTCTCGTCGCCCAGAAGGGCGTCGCGAGGTTCGGCGGCAGCGGCGGTCTCATCGTCATAGGCCAGGCCTATGGGCCTGCCCTCCCGGCGACTAGGTCACCGGGAGGGCTTCCCAATCTCAGTTCTTCGCTCCAGAAGCTCCCTTGTACTCGAACGGGGCGGCGAACTCGATCCGCTCCAGGTGCTCCTGCTTGCACATATCCATCACGTGAATCACTTCAGCCCAAGGCACGTCGGCCGTCGCATCGATCAGCACGGGGAACTCCGTCTTCCCTGCCTTCTTGTAGTCGCTGGTCATCTGGAGGATGATCTGCATGAGATCGCTGTCCGAGTTGATCTCGCCCCGGTTGCCGATCTTCCGGATCGTCCGGTTGCCCGCCGGATCCCACTTCATGAAGACCCGGATCTCCTCCAGCACGATACGTTCCGGGTTGCCCTGGAAGACCCCCCGGTCCTTGGGCAGCCACGTATCGATCTTGCCCTCCAGCTGCTTGAAGTGGAGGGAGCACATGAAGAACAGGCACAGGCAGAAGATGATATCCACCATCGCCGTGATGTTGATGCCGACGGGGTTATCCGACGCCTCGCCGATATTACCGCCTCCAGCCACGGATCACCTCCTATGAGACTTTCTTCTTCTTGGTGTCCATCGGCGCGGCCGCACCGACCTCCACCTTGTAGATGCCGGCCTTGGCGCAGACGTTCATCGACCGCTGGGCCAGACCGTAGGGCGCGGATGCGTCCGCCCGGATCATCACCTTCTTCTCGGAGATCTGCGGATTGTTCTTGTCGGTCCGCAGGGCGTCGGCTTCCTTCTTCAGGAAGTTGAACAGCTTCTCCGGCTCGGAGTAATCCTTCCCCTTGATCCCCACCCGCCAGTGGGTGTCGTCGCGGCAGACCGCGCCCTTGGAGTACGACACGCACTTCACCTCGTAGCGGTGGAATACGTTGAGCGTCAACCGCTCCCGGTCACTGCCGCCCTTGGACGCCTTGTCCTCCTTCACCGACTTGGCCATGGGGAGCACCACATCTTCCAGCTCGCGCTGGCCCATGTCCGCGCTGAGCATGAAGAAGAGGAGGAGCAGGAACATGATATCCACCATGGGGATCAGGTTCGGAGAGATCTCCTCCTGGACCGCTATCTTCCTGGACATATCGCCTCCTTCTCAGAGGGGGCCGCGCTAGCGGCCGCCCGCTTCCTTCTGGGCCTCAGGCGACAGCGTCCGGGTCAGGATCTCGCCGACCGTGTTGTTGATCCGGAGGGTGATGTCGGACACCTTATTCTTCATGAAGAAGTAGCCCGACAGGAAGATGATCGCGATGAAGAGGCCCATGGTCGTGTTGACGAGCGACTCGTACACGCCCACCGCCAGGTCCGCCGGCGTCGGCGACTTCATCGTCTCGATCTTCTGGAAGGACGTGATCATGCCCGTGACCGTGCCGAGCAGGCCGAGCAGCGGGCCGATGTTCCCGATGAGCGACAGGTAGCTCATCTTCGCGTTGAGACGGAACCCCTCGACGGCCGCGGCTTCCTCGGCGCCCTTGCGCGCCTCCTCATAGCCGCCCACCGACCGGCCGATCGCCCCAGCGATGACCTTCCCGGCGTAGCTCTGGTCGGACTGCGCCAGCGTGTAGGCGCCGTCCACGTCGTTCTCGCTCAGAAGCGCTTCCACTTCGCTCAGCAGCGTCGGATTGCCGAGCTTCGTCTCGTTCACGTTGACCATGTACTGGATAAGGAGAGCCGTGCCGATGACCGACGTCAGGACGAGGAGGATGCCCACCAGTCCCGTCGACTTGAAGAGATCGAACCAGCTCTTCTTCACGACCACTTCATCACCGCCTTCTTGAGCCGCGAAGGCGACGGAGAAGCACAACGCCACCAGCAACAGCGCGCAGCAGGCTTGGAACACACGACGGTTCATAGCGCCCTCCTCAAGATTTCCAAAACCAACCCTTTAGTGCCGTTTCATCGCCCAGGCGACCGCATACACCCCCATGCAGATCGCCAGGACCGTCCCCACGATGACCCACACCCGGAGCAGCGACAGGAGCCGCGCGACACGGGTCACGACCACATCCGACGTCTTTAACCCCGCTTTGTCCGCGCCCTTCTCCATTCACCCAGCCTCGGACCGTCCTCGTGAGTCAGGTCCGCCCTGGGAAGCGCAATCCCCATGCCACCCGGATAGGCCCAATTGGACCGATTTTTGAGGGGTGGCGCCGGGCGGGGGCCAGTCCGTGAGGCGTAATGCAACACACCGGAAAAAGGGGGGAGGAGGGGGATGCGCGGGGCCGCGGAAGCTCGGGGCTGGCTACTGTCCCTTGATCCACGTCTCCCACTCGGCCTGGATCGCCGCCTTGTTGGAATCGTTCACGCGCCTTTCGCTGTCGTGTCCCGTGAGCGCGATCAGGAGCGCGACCGCCGCCTTCCCCATGGCCGGGTCCTCGTGACCGATGTACTTGGCAATGGTCGGGTACGCCGACTTCCCCATGCTCTTGACGTGCATGAAGTAGGGATACTCGGGGCTGTTCTGGTTGTCGAACCCGCCGCCCGAACGGAGGGCCGCCATGGTCTGGTCCCATTCGCCCGCACCCGCGGCCGCGCCGGTGCCCGTGGTGGAGGTGCTGGCGGGGTTGGAGGAGGGCGGAGGAATGTACGCCCCGCCGGAATCGGCCTTCCATTTCTCGACCATGTCCTGGCTCGACCGGGTGTACCACCACCTCGACCAGTAGCCGTATTCCTCGGCGCGCGCCGACGCCGACTCGAAATTCATGATGTTGGAGGCCGTGGCCAGGCGCGTGTACTGCTGCACGTCCTTGGCAAAACCGCGCTTCTGGATGATCTGATGGACCGCCTCCATCGAAGTCCGCGCCACGGCCTCGGTGTCGCTCAACATGCCGTCCACCGCGAAAAGGAAAAGGTTGCCGTCCTGCGCGACGATTTCGCTGATCTTCCCGGAACCGGCCATCGATTCATACTGCTGCTTCATCCCGGAGTTCTGGACCTCCCGGTGGATGTTGACATCGCCCACCACCCCGCGCGCGCCCGGTTGGAACGCGCCAGCCGGGACGTTCGGCGCCGGCGTGAACGGGTTGAACGGCGCCGAGGACGATTTGCTGTCCGGCATCGACGACTTCGCGCTGCCGGTCGAGGCGGACTCCTTCTTCTTCTTCTTGTCGCTTACCTCCATGTGGTCGCCGCCCTTCCCCCCCTTGTCGGACTTTCCGCCCGCCAGGGCGAAGGCGACGACCCCGAGCACGAGGAGACCCCCGATCGAGGCCGCCACGATCATGTTCGTGTTGTTTCCCTGTTTCCCCGCCGCCCCCCGGTCGCTGTCGCCGCGCGGCCGCTTCTCTCCGGGGGGCCTGACGCCCGACATCTTGCGGAAGAGATTGGTCTGCCGGCCCCCCATGCCCCGCTTCTTGGTGGGACGGTCCTTGGAAGCCGCAGGCGCCGGAGCCGGGGCGGGCGCCGCGGGAGGCGGGACGGCCGAGTGCTTGCCCGTGTTCCCCGTGGGGATCCGGACCATCGCCCCGCAGTCCGTGCATCGAACCGTGGATCCCGCCGAGAGGTCCGTCACGTCGATCTTGGACTGGCAGCGCGGACACTTGATCAGTTTGGCCACGGCTTCGCTCCCGTCGTTCTTGTTCCCGAGCGATCAGACCTACACCCCGACCGAGAAGACACCCCACTATACTAATGTTCGGGCGCAAAGTCTGTGCCATCTAAAAAGAGGCGGGAGGTGCAGAATCTGCCGGACTTCCGCGGGGTCGCCCGGCGGCCGTGAGGCAAATCGCTACACTGCTACTTGGGCGTCCGCGGATGGCCGCCGGAGGGAGCATTCTCGAGGTCCACGTGGAAGTGGTGGATCAGGCGGTGGAACCCCGGGGTGAGAAGGACGCCCACGGCGCTGATGAAGACGACCCCGCTGAAGAGCGCGTAGGCGCTCGCGAAGAGCTTGGCGGAATCCGTCTTCATCATGTCGACGGGGCCCATCCCCGTCAGGATGAACGAGGCATTGAGGATCGAATCGATCCAGCCCAGCCCCACGATCGACCGGTAGCCCAGGATGCCCAGGGCGAGCGATCCCAGGATGATCGAGCCGCTCAGCAGGAGGTACCGGGCCACGCGGAGAAGGAATTTCTCCCTGGGCAGCAGGGGCTCATGGCGCCGTTCCAGTCTCACCTATGTAAGAGCTCGTCCAGGCGCGGGCGTTTCCTGAAGCCGAGGTTTGTTGACAGCCGCCCCCCGGACGGGAGAATGGCTCCTTCGGGGAGGACTGGTGGGCTACGTCCAGGAGTACAACCCGGCCGGGAACGTCATCCTCTCGACGGCCTTGGCGGCCCTGCCGGTCCTCGCGCTCTTCGTGCTCCTGGTCATCTGGAGGAAGCCCGCGCCGCTCGCCGCCGGGGCGGGCGCGGGGGTCGCCTTCCTGCTGGCGGTCGCGCTCTACAGGATGCCCGCCGGGATGGCCACGGTCTCGTTCATCTATGGGTGTTCCTTCGGGTTGATCCCCGTCGCCTGGGTCGTCGCCAACGCGATGTTCCTGTACAACCTCACGGTCGTCACCGGCCGGTTCGACGCCGTGCGCCGGAGCGTGGCCGGGCTCTCCGCCGACCACCGGATCCAGGCGGTGCTGATCGGATTTTCCTTCGGCGCCTTCCTGGAAGGCGCGGCGGGCGGCGGGACGCCCGTGGCGATCTGCGGCGCGCTCCTCGTCGGCCTGGGCTTCAAGCCCTTCTTGGCGGCGGCGCTCTGTCTCCTCGCCAACACGAGCCCCGTCGCCTTCGGGGGATTGGGGACTCCCATCATCACGCTGGCCGGAGTGACCGGGCTCAAGGAGGAGCTGCTCGCGATGACGGCGGGCCGGCAGCTCCCTTTCCTCTCCTTCATCGTGCCCATCTGGATGGTCCGTTCGATGGTCAAGTGGAGGGAGACGATCGAAGTCCTCCCCCTCCTGCTCGTCGCCGGCGGCTCGTTCGCGGCGAGCCAGTACTGGTTCGCGCACCAGCCCAACCTCTGGAAGCTGACCGACATCGCCAGCAGCATGATCTCCCTGGTGGCCTCCGCCCTCTTCCTGCGGATCTGGAAGCCCCGGCAGTGCTGGCGGTTCGACCCGGCCAAGGCCGAGGCCCCGTCGGCCGACCCTCTGACGGCGGGAAAGGTCATCCTGGGATGGCTGCCCTTTGCAATCCTGTTCGTGATCTTCTTCGCGATGGGATTCGTCCAAAAGCCCATCGAGGGGCCCCGGGACAAACCCGTGTCGATCGGCCCGATTCAGACGGTCTACTGGGTGAAGGTGCCGGGTCTCCACGACCGGGTCGTCCGCGGGGAGCAGGTGCTGACCGCCGAGCAGCGCGCGCTCCCTCCCCAGGAGCGAAAGCGCGAGGAGGCGGTCCTCAAGTTCAACTGGTTGACGACCCCGGGAACGATCGTGCTCCTGACGAGCGGTCTGTCGATTGCGATCCTGGGGATCACCCGGGGCCAGGTCCGTGCGGCTCTCTGGACCACGGCCCGCCAGATGAGGATCCCCGTCCCGACGATCGCGATCATGATGGGCCTCGGGTTCATCACCCGGTACGGGGGGCTCGACGCAACGCTCGGGCTGGCGTTCACCCGGACGGGGGTGCTCTACCCCTACTTCGCGGCGCTCCTGGGCTGGCTGGGCGTGTTCTTGACCGGAACCGACGCCTCGAGCAACGCCCTCTTCGGAAGCCTCCAAAAGCTGACCGCGATCAACCTGGGGCTCAATCCGATCCTGACGGCGACGGCGAATTCCACGGGCGGGGTGATGGGGAAGATGATCGATGCCCAAAGCATCTGCGTGGCCACCGCAGCGACCGACCAGATCGGCCGGGAAGCCGACATCTTCAAGTTTGTCGTCCTCCACAGCTTCATCCTGGCGTCGATCGTGGGAGCCATCGTGCTCATCCAGGCCTATCTGTGGCCGTCCTCGGTGCCGCTCCCTTGAGCGGGGGTCGAGCGGTGAGGGGTTGCCGACCCGGGAACCGACCTTGCCGGGGAGAGACCGGGTGCCGGGCAGCGTTACATATATCAGTAGAGGAACCTGGATAGACGAACCGGCCGACCGGCGGTGTCCCATCGCCAGGTCCCGGAAGGAGCGGAGTTCATGAAGAAGCTGGTCGCGCTCGCCTTCCTGACCCTCGTCGCCGCCCGCGACGCGGAGTTCGAGAAGGCCCGGACGGACTTCAAGAAGGCCGTCGCCGATCCCAATACCACGCCGCGCGCCGTCGCCGATGCCGCCGCACGCCTGGCCGGGACCGACCAAAAGGCTGCGGTCGACGCCCTCCTCGACGGCTACGGCGCGTTGGCGACCCAGATCAAGACCCTCTGGACCGACAAGGTGCGCCTGCTCAAGGAGAAGGAGGCCAACGCCGGATTCCGCGTGGATATGAGGACCAACCCGCCCACGATCCCCCAGAGCGACGTCAAGATGGTGGAGGCGTTCTTCGCGGCCGAGAAGCAGTCCCAGGCCGTGGAGCTCAAGATCATGTCGATCGAGTCCAGCCGACGCGGGATCGTCTCCGCGCTCGGCCGGTTCAAGGGCGATGCGTCGATCAAGGAGCTCCTGAAGGAGCTTTCCACGGGTTCCACCTGGCAGCGGCGGGCGGGCATCGCGGAGGCCCTGGGCCAGATGTCCTCCGCCGACATCCCGGCCGCGCTGACGGAGGTTCTGAAGAAGGACTCCGAGCCGCAGGTCCGGGTGGCCGCGATGGAAGCCCTGCGCGAGCTGAAGGCCTCCACCCCCGACGTGGCCGCCGCGCTCATCGAGCAGCTCAAGACCGAGTTCTGGCAGGTGAAATCGACCGCGGCCGCGACGATCAAGGCCCTGGCCCTCAAGGAGGGCGCGGAGGCCCTGGTCGACGCCCTGCCGAAATCCGAGGGCCGGCTCCGCATGGACCTGAACGAGGCGCTCGTCGCCCTGACCCACGTCGACAAGCACGGGGACCCGGCGGCCTGGAAGGGTTGGTGGGAGGCCAACCACGAGGCCTACCAGAACGGGACGTACGCCGCGAAGCCCGGCGAAGGCGCGGGCGAGGGCCCGAAGAATGCCACCACCTTTTACGGGATACCGGTCACGTCCAAGAACGTCATCTTCATCCTCGACCGGTCGGGCTCGATGACCGAGCCGTCCGAGTGGGAAATCCCGGCGGACATGGCCACCGGCGGCGGGGGCAGCGGGGCCCCGGACGTGAAAAAGGAGGGAAACCGGAAGATCGACGTCGCCCGCTGGCAGCTCAAGCGCACGATCGCGATGCTGCCCGACGGAACCGAGTTCAACATCATCTTCTTCAACTACGAGATCGTCGCGCTTTCGAAGGACATGCTCAAGATCTCCACGTCGACCCGGAAGCAGGCGTTCGATTTCATCGACCACTCCGAACCGCTGGGGGAGACGAACACCTTCGACGCCCTCGAGCGGGCCTTCTCCTACGTCACGACCGGCGCGATGGGCGAGAAGCTGGCCAAGGGCGGCGTCGACTCGTTCTTCCTCCTCACCGACGGTCTTCCGAACGCCGGGCAGGTGCCCCGGGCCCAGGACATCCTGGTCAAGCTGAGGGAACTCAACAAGACGCGGAAGGTGAAGATCCACACCGTGGGGATTTTCAGCACCCCCCGGGGACCCCTCAAGCCCGGCGAGGTGAACGAGCCCGAGGAGGGCGGAAAGTTCCTCAAGCAGATGGCCGAAGACAGCGGGGGAAAGTACACCAACGCCGGGGCGGGCGGCCCCGCGCCCAACATGCCGGCGCCGGCGGGCAAGAAGAAGCCGTAAGGGGAGCTGCGCGGGGCGCGTGACCGCCGTGGCGCTCTCCCCGTTCATGGCCCGCGACCTCGACAGCCGGGCCGGGCAGACGGTCGGCGAGTTCATCCCCCTCCAGGACTGTTGGCCCCCAGAAAGTCCCGATCGAGGGGACGCCACGCCCTTCGCCTCCGCCGCCCCATCAATCCCCCGAACCCACACTGCGCTAATTCAGAATCAAACCCATGGACAGGCCCGATGAGTATGGCATGATGTCGCTTTACGACGGAGTGCGGTTGCCATGAAGCGGATCGGAATTCTCACGGCGGGGGGGGACACCCCGGCGCTCAACGCGACCATCCACGGCGCGGTCGTCCGCGCCAACCAGCTTCGCATTGAGATTTACGGGCTCATCAAGGGCTTCAACTGCCTTTTCAATCCACGCGTGCCCCACGTCCATCTGAATCCGCTCTTCCAGGAAATCCCCGAGCTCGACCCCACCAAGGGCGGCACCCTCATCGGATCGTCGCGCGACTACGTCGACCCCGAGAACAAGGACGAACTCGAGATCATTACCTCCCGCCTGAAGAGGCTCGGCATCGAGGGCCTCATCTGCATCGGAGGCGACGGAACGCTCAACGGGCTCCAGCCGTTCACCGAGCGTCTGCCCACGGTACTTGCGCCCAAGACCATCGACAACGATCTGGGCCTGAACTATCCAAGCGAGCCCGACGAATGGGTCCGGGCGCCCGATTCCGGTTCCAGACCTGGCTACCGATACAGGCGCTCCACCTCCAGTGTCGCATTCGACCTGGACCAAATCGTGAACTATGCGACCCCCGGGTACGCCACCGCGGTGTTTGTCTCATCCCAGGGCGTCGAGCGCATCCGGACCACCGCCGAGAGCCACCGGCGCATCGCCATCATCGAGGTCATGGGTCGAAAATCCGGATACATCGCGCTCGGTACGGCCTACGGCCAGCCGGACATCATCCTGATCCCCGAGCATCCGCTGAACGTCGAGTCCCTCGTCGAGCGGGTCAAGTACCTCTACGATCTCCAGAAGAACGTCGTCATCGTGTGCGGCGAGGGGATCGTGGATGAGAAGGGCAACGAGCTCGGCGCGGAGATCGGGTCGAGCGACCCGGCGGGCAATGTGTCCCTGACGGGTGCGGGAGATGCGCTCCGGGCTAAGTTGATCCAGGTGATCGGCGACAGCTACTTCCAGCAGTACCGGCGAAGCAACACGGCGAAGGAGGCGATCTTCACCAGGAAGGTCGGCCACACCCAGCGGGGAGGCCGCCCGATCCTGTTTGACCGGTTCTACGCGGCGCTCCTGGGCTCCAAGGCGGTCGACCTCCTGCAGGAGGGGCGGAACAACGCCGTCTCCGTCCTACAGTACGGCTCGGGGAAAGGCTTCCATGTCGAGGGTTACGACGCGAATCGCTTCCGCGACCGATGGGGCCTGATCCACGCGAGAACCATGCATCCTGCGCTCTATGATCCGAAGCTGATGAAGCCTTCCAAGATGGGGATCGATTATCTGATGCCGATCTTCACCGACGCGATCGGCAACGACGACGCGGAGCACATGCGGCAGACCCTGTTCGACCCCGGCAATCTCGCGCAACCCTATCATTCGATCAACACGGACGTCCACAAGCGCATCCGGTTTCTCGCCACCGAGGGGTGAGGGGGCGGAGGGGACCCCGGGCGAGGGCGACTGCCCTCCGCGTAGTCTGGGGCACGCCCCTCCGGAGGTTCACCGGGACCCGGGCGTTCGTCGGAAATCCGCCCGCGCCCGCTCGAGAAGGAGGCGCTCAGAGAACCGCGGTTCTTCGAGCGGACCCCACCTTCTTCAGCCGTCGCCATAATTCCGGCAAGGGGTCGCCCATGTGCACCCTCCATCCCTGCTGCGTGGCCGGCGACAGGCCTTCGGGTCCCCGGCGACCTCTCAGGAACCCCCGAATCGTGGACTTGATGGAGAGCCCCGGATCCCGGCACGAGCCGACCACGGGCCGAAACAACGGGCCCAAATCCTCGCCACGGGCGAGCGAGATTCCCAGCCGGGGGAAGTTGACTCCCATCCAGGCCGAATAGTGACAGGATCCCCACAGGCGGGGGTTCGCCTCGATCACGACCGGAAGCCCCGTGCGCTCGTCGAGACGCATATCGAAATGAACGATGCCGTGGTACCCACACGCTCGGATCAACTCGGCACCGATGGCGAGGACCCGCGGATCCTCGACAAAATCCAGGAGATCCGAGTCGCTCCTCCGGCGCTGCTGAACGGTCCACGCCACGATCCGGCCCCGGTCGGCAAGCACGCTCAGGTCAATGTCGCGACCCGGAATGTACTCCTGAGCCAGGAGCGGCCAGCCGTGTCGGGCGCCGTGCACGGGCAGCACCGCCGAAAGTTGTTCGGCGCTCGCGACGAACCGGACGCCCCACCCTCCCTCCCCGCGGAGCGGCTTGAGCATCAGCGGGAAGGTCATCGATGGTTGCCCCGGATCCTCGGCGGAGGAAAGAAGGGTATTGCGGGGCGTGGAGAGCCCGAGATCCTGCAGCAAGCGCCCGAAGGTCCACTTGTCGTTCCAGCGCTCGACCAGCGAGGGCTTCGAGATGGGGAATGTGCCCGCGGACTTGATCCGGTCCCGGCCACGGCCGAGGAACAGCGTTGAGGGCAGATCCGCGGGCACGATCCAGTCCACCCGGTGGGTCCGGCAATACTCCTCGATGCGATCCAGCAGAGCCCGTTCCTCGTGACTCTTGGAGAATGAACCGACCGCGGTGTACGCCTGGCAGTGACGGGACAGCCGGGTGACCGCCCAGCTGCGATTGGCCATCACGTGAACGTCGATTCCGCCCACATTCAGGCAGACGGAGGCCCAATAGGCGAAATCGTCGTTACTGGACAGGATCAATGCCCTTACCATAGGGCATCCGCTTGAGCCATCAAGGTTTCCCCCGGGTGCGATTCCCTTCATGCCTCCAGAGCGGCACGGCTTGGGTCGCGGACTTCCTTCCGGATCGCGGACGAGTCTAGCGTCACTCCCGGGCGCAGGAAAGAAATAAAATTCAACAGGAGCAGCTCTGAACGAGAGGGATCCGGTCCCCGGGTCGAACGAGCAAAGGGAGAACCCGGCGAGGCGAGGGCGATTCGTCAGATCCCAGGGTTAGCCGCCCCACGCCTCCCTTCCCGAGGGATCCGGGCCGGCGGAGTCCAGTGGCCCGGGATTCCGATCCCCAGGACCAGGACTCCCCACCGGACAGGCTCTTGATCCCGGGCGGGGACGAGCGCTTCCGGAGTTTTCCCGGCGGGTCCCGTCGGGGTGCCCGTCCACCCGCGGCGGCCACCGGTGTGATCCCTGAAGGCCTTCACTCTCGTTCACTTGGCCCTGGTCCTCGTTTTCTCGAGCTCCGCGACACTCCACTCCTCCTCCTGGGCGGACAGTTTCTCCCATTCCATTCCGGTCCCCTCCTCGAGCGCGGATCTCCACGCCTTCCGGTGGATGACCGTCGCCCCGGCCACCTTCCTCGCGAGGCCCCTGGAGTCGAGCCATTTCCAGAACAAGTGGCCGCGGGCGTAGGTCTCGTTCCTGTCGGGGAGCGTCGCTTCGACGGACCCGACCTTTTTCCCCGCGGCCGCGAAGGCGAGGAGGCAGTTGGGGTCTTCGCTCACCCAGACCGCCATGCCCTCCTTGAACCAGTCGGGGGCCCGGAGGCCCCCCTGGAGGACGTGGGTCAGCTCGTGCCAGATCATCCGCTCGAAGCGCGCCGGCGGCACGCGAAACACCAGGCGCCGACCCTTCGCTTCCTCCTCCCTCCGTTGCTTCTCGAGCTGGTCGACCTTCTTCTGGTACTCGACGAGTTTCCCGAGGTTGAAGCGGATCCAGCCTCCACCCTCGCCCGATCCGCCATGGGCATAGTCGTCTTCGGGCCAGTCGAATCCCACGCGGACCGTAAGCCCGTCCTGGAAGGGTCCGATCTTCTCTTCGAGGACCCGGACGGCCTCGATCCAGTGCTCCTTCTTCAGGAGGACCCCGAGCACTCGCCGCTCCTCGTCGCTCGCCGGCTCCACTTTCCCGAACGTGATCCGCTCGAAGAACCTCTCAGCCCTGTCCTGGAGGACGCACAGGAGAAGGAGGGGGATCGTTCGCATGGTGGAATTATGGGGTTGGCTTGAACTGGGCGATGTATTCCGCGCTCCAGGTCTTTTCCACCAGGACGAGCTTCTCCCATTCCTGGCCGGCGACGTCGGCCGCCGCTCGGGACGGGGCGATCCGGTCGCGTGAGACCCTCCGGGCGAAGGTGCGAACCCCCTCGGCCCCGGACTCCTTTTCAAGCCAAAGGAGAAACGCCATGCCCCGGGCGTAGGCATCGGCTTCCGGAACGACGCGTTCCAGGGTGTCAACCCGTGACTTCCGGTTGTTAAACATGTAGAAGACGACCTCGTCGGCCGCCGTGTAGCTCGCCAAGCCTTCCGCCAGCCACAGATCCTCGAACCCTCCGGTGACCACGTGCGTGAGTTCGTGAGGAATGATGGCGTCCATGCGCATGGGGGGCATGATCCACTTCACTCCCCTGCCGCCCTTCTCCTGAAGATCGAGCTCGTCCAGTTTTTCCTGGTAAGGCGCCAGCTGGCGCATGTTGAAGCGCACCACCCCCCTCCCCTCCTTCCCCGAGCTGCAGGCCGGCCTCTTGTCCTCCGTATCCTCGATCGAGACGCCGATGTCAGGATTCGACGGGAGCATTCCCAGCTTCCGGTCGACGATCTCAAAGGCCTTCGCCCAGCTGTTCCGGTTCGAGATTATGTTGATGATCTTCCGGTGGGCTTCGCTTTTCGAGGACCACCGGCGGAGGACCTCGTCATCGGGCAACCGGACCTTTTCGGCGGCGCGGTCGTACTGGTCCAGGAGCGCCAGGAGCGCGATGGCGAGCATCACCGGTGAATTATACCCCGCCGCCGTCCGGAGTCTTGTACCGAACCCGATCTCAGGCCCGGACCCGCTCCTCTCCTCCAGGGCGAGCCGAGGCATCCAGGGAGGCGGGCCGGGAGCGGGCCCATCCGTGACCGGAGGCGCGTGCCGCCCGCAGTCCCCCGGTCGCCTTCCGGAGCACGTGGAACCTCCATGAGCATCTGGAGTCGATCCTCCGGGTCTTCCGGGCGGGGATCGAAATCAATGAAGACCGCGGAGGCGGAAAGGGTCATCCTCGCGTCCTGCCACGAGGGCCTCCGCGTGCGGGAGGTCCTCGCGGCGCGCCAGGCACCCCGCGGGGATCATCTCGGGCACACCCGACAAGGAACCCGGAGGAGCCGACGACTCCCCCTCCAAGCGAGCGGCCGGTCTAGGTGTTCTTGAGCTTGTACTCGATCAGCCTGCTGCGCCGGCCGAAGACCCTCCCCAGGACGAACTTGAGCTGCCCGAGCATCTGCGGAGCTTTCCCGAGCGTCACGAAGGCCGCGTAGGCGGTGGCGTCCCGGGAAGAGAATCCTCGCTTCTTCTGGAAGCGCCGGATCCGCCAGGCCAGGACCCCGTATCCCAGGAGCGCGGCGGTGCTCAAGCCTCGCGTCGGCCAGGCCAAGGCGAGGATCGCCAGGGGAAGCAATCCTCCCCAGAACCAGTTGCTCCGCACTTCCTTCACCCAGTGGCGCTCCGGCGGTCTTCCATGCAGGGCGGCACCCTCCGCATACGCGTGTCCCGCTCTCACATTCCGCTTCCACCACTGGCTGAAACGGGTCATGGCGGCGTCGTGAAGGGTCATTTCCGCGTCAATTCGCAGGATCTCCCAGCCCCGCTGGCGAAGTCGGACGCACAGTTCCGGTTCCTCGCCCGCAATCAGGTCGGGCCTGAATCCTCCCACGTCGCGGAAGGCCCCCGCCCTCATCAGGGCGTCGCCCCCGCAGGCCCTGGCGGCGCCCACGGGCGTATTCCACTCCATGTCGCACAATCGGTTATAGAGGGTGGATTCCGGGCTCCGTTCCCGCCGGCGTCCGCATACGACCGCTCTCTTGGGGTCGGCGACCAGCTCCCGCTCGGCCTGCGCCATCCAGGTGGAGACGATCTCGCAGTCCCCATCGGCGAACTGGACAAACTCCAGCTCCGGCGCGATCGCGGAAAGGCGTTCGAACCCCGCGTTGCGCGCCCGAGCGGCGGTGAAGGGGGTGCTCAGGTCCAGTTCGACCACCTCCACCCCCTCCTTCCTGGCCCAAGCCACGCTTCCGTCCGTCGATCCCGAATCGACGTACACGACCGGTCGCCCCTCTCCCATCGCCGACCTCAGGCACCGCTGCAGCCGTTCGCCTTCGTTTCGCCCGATGGTCACGACCCCCACCCGGTTCACGGGCTCACCGGGTCCGCCGGGGGGACTCCTCGGGGCACGACGACCTTCGCCGGAATTCCCACCGCGAGCGCCCCTCCCGGCACGTCGATGAGCACCACGGCGTTCGCTCCGACCGACGCCCCGTCGCCGATCTTGACCGCCCCGAGGATCTTGGCCCCGGCTCCGACATTGACGCGGTGTCCGAGCGTGGGCGCGTCCGCGGGATGCTCGAGATCCCGGTTGCCCAGGGTGCACCCCTGCCGAACGATGCATCCGTCCCCGATCACGCAATTCCCGTGGATCACGATGCCGGACTGATGCTCGATAACCACCCTCCGGCCCAATCGCACCGAATACGGCAGTTCAATGCCGTAGCAGTTCCTCACGTGGCGAAACAGAGCGCGATACAGAACGCTGAAGGGGGCGCGGAGGACCTTGGGTTTGACGCCCATCCGCCAGACTCCGAACCGGTGAACCGCCACCGCGCGGAATCCAGGCTTCGTCCAGTCCCGTCCGTGGGCTTCCCAGTCCTCCCGGACCTGCGCCCACAGTCCCGGGAGCGACGGGGTCGGCTCCGTGAGCCCGGGAGCCTCTGTTGGGGTCACAAATCGAAACCTTTCGCGAACACGCTGTTGGCAATCGCATCCCGCAGGATCCAGGGAGGGACCGAGTCTCCTTTGCTCGCGGCGATTCTCCGAACCTGCCCCGTGGCCAGCCCGATCCACCAGAGGAGGTCGGCGAGCGCGGCATAGGCCCGGCCGTGGTTCTTCACGTAGTACCGGCGTCGGGAATTAAACCAGTAGGGAGGCCTCCGCTTCCGATGGGCCTTGTTCGTCAAGCCGGTGGCCTGTCCCACCAGGTGGACGACGCGGCTGCTGGGTTCATACCAGCACGGCCAGCCCGCCCGGCGCGCGCGAAGACAGAAATCCACCTCCTCGTAGTAGAGGAAGTACCCCTCATCCAGGAGTCCGATCGTCTCGAAGACCTCCCGCCGGATCAGGAGACTGGCCCCCGCCACCCAGTCCGCGGGACACGCCTCGTCGGAAGGGGGCGGGGCGATGACCCATCGGCCCAGGAGCTTCGAGATCGGCCCGAATCGCACCGCCCCCTCGAAATCCCCCAGGAGCGAGTGAAACCGGAACGCGGATCGCTGCGGCGTCCCATCCGGATCCTCCAGGCGGCTCCCGACCAAGCCCACCCGGGGATGCGTTTCCATGAACTCCAGGAGAGATCGGATGGCCCCGGGACGGACCACCGTATCGGGATTGAGGAGGAGCACCCCGTCCACCGGCGGGTTTCGGGACAGGCCCGCGCGGATCGCCGCGTTATTCCCGTACGAAAACCCGCCGTTCTTCGGAAGCGCCATCAGCTCCGCCCACGAGCTCCACCCGTTCCCCCGGATCGCCTCCCCGATGCGCTGGAGGGATTCGTCGTTGGAGGCATTGTCCGTGACGATGACGCGGGCCCCGGGGAGGCCGGCGATCTCGCGCTCGAGGGAACGCAGGCATTCGATGGTAAGAGCGGGGGTTCGCCAGTTGAGCACCGCCACGAGAAGCTTCATCCCGCGACGCTCCCGAGGGCGAAGACCGAAGCATTTCGGCCGATCCAGGAACGGATCGTGGAGTTCCTGGAGACGCCCGCTCCCGCGGTGACGTTCGAATTCCGCACGTGTGGATTCATGCCTGTTTCAAGACCTCCCGGCGTTCTCCTGAGAGAATATCATCCGGCGGAAGACTGAAAAACCCCCATTCTAGCAATTTCGACTCCTCTTCACCGGTTGGGTGCGGTTGGGACGGTGCTCTCGTCTGGAGCCCGGCTCCCCCTTCCCCGGCGGCCCCGCGGGAGTCCTAGTCTTCGACGGTGCCCGGGATCGCGACCGGGGGACGCGAGTCCGGGAACGGCATTCCGAAGTCCGGCTTGTCCGGTCGCTCTCCCAGGATCCACCGGTAAACTTCGAGCACCTGTCGGGCCTTGGCCTCCCACGTGAAGCGGGTCCGGATCCGTTCGAGACCCGCCTGGCGCCGCTCCTCCAGCCGCGCCGGATCGGAAATGATCCCCTCGATCACCCGCCGAAGTCGATCGACGATGGCCGACCGGGTCCCCATTTCCAGCAGATAGCCCGTCAACGGCGTCACCAGTTCGCCGGTCCCGCCGTAATCCATCACGATCGGGACGGCGCCGCAGGCCATGGCCTCGAGGGCCACCCCCCCGCCGAACTCCCGGATGCTCGGAAACGTGAGCACGTCCGCCTCGGAGAGATAGCGATGCACGCTGGTCTGATCGATCCACCCGACCAGCCTGGCGCTTCCCTCCAGGGCCCGCTCGCGAATGAACCGTTCGAGGTTCGCCCGCTCCGGGCCGTCCCCCACAATCGAAAGCTCGGCCCGCCCGTCCTTCAGGAGCGGCGCGGCCGCCTCGAGGATCAGGTCCGGACCCTTGTAGGGAACGAGACGGCCGAGAAAGACCATTCGAAGTCGGCCCCCCTTGGATCTCCGGGGGGCGTTCGGGAATCGGGCGGAATCGATGGCATTCTCGGGAATGTAGACGCATCGCTTCCGGAAGGAACTGGGAACCTGGATCCAGGTGTCCCGCGAACCGATGATGACGGCGGCCGCGTCCCGGAGAGTGGGTCGGTAGCCCGGAAGGAGGCGATAGGCGCCCCGAATGTAGGAGAGCCATTCCCGTTCCCTCCATCGGGCCGCCTCAAACCCCGGGGGCCAGGGAACCCCGCCGTTGAGAGGCCCCAGAACGAACGGTCTGCCGATTTTCCGGCACAGCGTCGAGAGCCGGCTGGGAATGACGGGACTCAGGGGCGTCAGCCGGTGGACGAGCTGGAATTCCCCGGCCCGCAGACGGTCGCGAAAGCGCTGCCACACCAGATGCTCGAAGTAGTAGTAGCTGAAGGCAGAGAGGGCCGAAAGCGTCGTCCATCCCCGTCCCTTCCCTCCCCGCAAGGTTTCCGCCAGCTGATGCACCGGACGGGCGATGATTTCCGAATCGACGGCCGTGAAGTCGCGGTCTTCCACCAAACCTGCGCGGAGGATCGCCGAGCGATTGCGGACATGGGTGACCAGGTGCGCATCCACGACCTGGACGAGGGCCCGCGCATGCGACCAACCCACCAGGGGCACGCTCGCCCATTCTGGGTTGGCCGCCTCGGCGATGAGCAGCACTCTGGGCCTGGGTGTCCGCTCCTTCATGGAAGACCTGTCATGCTCGCACGCCCCCTGCGTCATCCAGGCTCTCCGGCCTGCGCGCCCGGTACGGGTCTTGTCGCCGGGCGGCCCAGGCCACGCGCCGGGGACCGGATTCGCGCAAATTTCCGAAAACCATACTAACATCAGGCAAGGCGATCCGGGCGCACCATTCGATGCAGGTCGCTGAGGGGAACGTTCCGGAGGGGCGGAGCGAGGACGAAGCGGTGATCGGGCGAGAAAGTGTTTGACTCCCGTGCGGGAATCGGTCAGCGTTTGGGTTCGAGGGCCGTGGGAGACCTTTTGGATTGGCTCCCCTTGGACCAAGGTGTTCCGGTGCGGACGGGTCCGCTTCCGATGATGCGATGAAGAGTCCGGACATGACGAAGGAAGCGGCGGGGGATTGCGTTCGACCCAGTACGACGAAGACCGATCGAAGGAGCGCTCCGGGTCCCTTCCGCGGCTTACCCTCCCCTCCGTGCGCGGCGACACCCCGGGAGGAACGGTCGGCGACCCCCAGTGGGGTTCTCGAAAGGGGACGCTCCCGTGGATGAGTTGCCGGACGTCCCAGGGACTCAGGGTTCGCTCCGTCGGGTGGTCTTCTACACTCCCGGCTGGCCGCCGGGGAACCCTCCCAACGGCATCGTGACCTACGTGGACAACTTGCGTCGGGGCCTGAGGACCCAGGGCGTCGAGTCCCATGTCATCCCCTACGAAGTGGCGCCCGGACCCTTGGGTGCGGACATCACCCCCCTGCCCTCCGATCGCTCCGCCTTCCTGGGAAGGAGGATTTTCGAATCGGCCCTTCGGCGGCTGGCGGGTCCCCGGCCGATCTCGGTCCAGCTGGGCCGCCGGGTCGGTCGCGTCCTCGGATCGCTTCACCGGAGGTGGCCCTTCGACCTTTTTGAAGTCGAAGAGTCCTTCGGCTTTTCGGCGGTGGCCAGCCGGTTCATCCCGGCACCCACCCTCGTCCGCCTCCACGGCCCCTGGTTCCTCAACGGAAAGGCGCTCGGAATCGCCGAGGATCAAACCTTCCGGAATCGCGTCGCCCAGGAAGGGCGCGCGATCCAGTTGGCGCTCGCGGTCTCTTCCCCCTCCCAGGATGTCCTTCGCCAGACCTGCGCCCACTACGGCTTCGAGCCGGCTCACTCCGCGGTGATTCCCAATCCGGGCCCGGATCTGCCCCGGGAACGCTCCTGGACGCTTTCCGGGGCCGACCGGAATGCCATCCTGTTCGTCGGTCGATTTGACCGCCACAAGGGGGGCGACGTGATGATCGACGCCTTCCAGCGAGTGGCCAGGATCCTCCCGGAGGCCCGGCTCTTTTTCGCCGGTCCGGACCGCGGACTTCGAGACGACTCCGGACGCGCCTGGACGCTCCCGGACTTCTTGAACGATCGGTTCCCCGACGCGGCGACCCGAAGCCGGGTGAGGGTTCTCGGGATGCAGACCCCGGAGGCGATCGCGGACCTGCGCCGGCAGTGTCTCGTGTCGGTCGTGCCGTCCCGGTACGAGAATCTGCCCATGACGGTGATCGAAGCGATGGCGTACGGATGCCCCCTGGTGGCCACCAACTCGGGCGGCATCGCCGAGCTCGTCCGCGACGGGGTGAACGCGAGGCTCTTCCCGTCGGCGGACGCCGAGTCCCTGGCCGCGGTTCTTGTGGAGACGATGAAGAACCCGGAGGCGTCCGCCCGGCTGGGCGAATCGGCGCGCCGCGACTATGAGCAGCGGTTGGCCCCGGGGCCCGTCGTCGAGCGGATGATGGGTTTCTACCAGGAGGTGTTGGCTCGGGCCCGGAGCGCCGGAGCCCCCGCACGTCCCTGATCGAGCCGTCGGCCCGGGACGTCCTCATCGCCCTCGCTTTCAGGGGAGCGTAAACCCTTCCTGGAATGCCGACGGAGGGCCGTCCCCGAGACCGTCGACCGGGGTAGTCCTCATTTCCCACGAGACCTTCGGGGTCGGGTTGCCGCGCACGGTGAGGACATGGCTCCTGGAGTCCCTGTGGATTCGGTTTTCAACTCCTTGGGTGGGCCCGGAACCCTGTCGCCGGTTCGGGTACAATAGGCTTGCATCTTTCAATGCCATTTAGTTGGATTTCGTAAGTTTGGATCCGCCTGTGGACGCTGAGGGAGGAGCATGGCGGTCACCGAGTCGGTCCCCGAGCTCTCCATCATCGTGCCGCTCTTCAACGAAGAGCCCAACATCGATCATCTGTTCGAGCGGGTCGAGGCCATCCTGACGCGCATCGGGCTCTCTTACGAGATCGTCTGCGTGAACGACGGGAGCCGGGATCTCACCCTCGAGAAACTCGTAACCCACCACCGCCGGAACCCGGCGATCAAGGTGATCGATTTCTCCAGGAATTTCGGGAAGGAAACCGCCCTCACCGCCGGGATCGACCACGCCCAGGGACGGGCCGTCATCCCCATCGATGCGGATCTCCAGGACCCGCCCGAGCTCATCGAGAATCTCGTCGCCGAGTGGAAGAAGGGATTTGAGGTCGTAACCGCGGTCCGGAAGTCCCGCCTCGGGGAAAGCTGGGTCAAGCGGACGACCGCCTCGGCTTTTTACCGGATCATCGGTCGGATGAGCCGCGTGACCATCCCGAAGGACACGGGCGATTTCCGGCTGCTGGACCGCCGCGCGGTCGACGCCCTCAAACGCCTCCCCGAACGCACGCGGTTCATGAAGGGCCTGTTTGCCTGGGTCGGCTTCCGCCAGACGAGCGTGATGTTCGACCGGGACCAACGGCACATGGGAACCACGACCTGGAACTACTGGAAGCTCTGGAACTTTGCGCTCGACGGCATCACCTCCTTCAGCGTCTTCCCCCTGAAAGTTTGGACGTACATCGGGCTGTCCATTTCAACCTTCGCTTTCGCCTACGCCGTCTACCGCATCATCCGGACGATCGTCCACGGGGTCGAAGTTCCCGGGTACGCCTCGCTCATGGTCGTGATCCTCTTCCTGGGGGGTATCCAGCTGATCACCCTCGGGGTGATCGGCGAGTATCTGGCCCGCGTCTACGAGGAAGTGAAGCACCGCCCCTTGTATCTGGTCCGCGAAAGACACGGATTTCCGGCCGCCTCCGACACGGCCCAAGGGCCCCCGTGCACCGCCGAGGAGAGCCGCGCGTAAGGGGCCCGAACCGACCCGCACCGTCTTGAAGCCGGACGGGCCCAGTTGGAGAAAAATGATGATCCCTGCCCAGAGCCCCGAGCCCGTTCCCTCCGCCCCCGCCCGCGGACCGTTCCCCCGCGCCGAGGGGGCGGGCCTCCTTGCCGTCCTCGTCGCCTTCGTCGGGGTGCTGGCCGCCACGACCCTGGCCTACCAGCCCGTCTGGCTGGACGAAGTGACGGTCGCCGATCCCGCCGTCAATCTCTACCTCGGGAAGGGGTTCACGTCGACGGGCTGGCAGTACCAGACCAAGGAAGAATTCTGGGCGAGCAACGCGCCCCTCCATCAGATCCTCCTCTACCACTGGATCAAGGTGTTCGGCTTCACCCCCGTCTCGGTCCGCTCCATCAGCTTCCTCCTGATGGCGGCCACGATCGCGCTGGTATGGCTGGGGGTGTGGAGGTGGGGGCTGATCCGGACCCCCCTGGTCCGGTTCCTCCTGGTGGGCCTGATGATAGGCGGCGCGGGGATCACGTTTAATTTCTCGATGGGCCGATACGATTGCATCGGGATACTCCTGTTTGCAGGCGCCCTCGTGATCACCAGCCTCGAGGGCCCCTTTTGGATCCGAGCCTTGCTCCTGATGGGGGTGGGGATCCTGATCCCCATGGCCGGGGTCAACCTGTTACCCTACGGGGCCCTTTTGGGCGGTCTGCTCCTGTTCTACCTTCGGAGGGAGTTTGTCCGGGAAGCGGTCTGCCTGGGCGCGGGGATCCTCCTGGGGCTGTTCGGGCTCTACGTCCTCTACGTCACCAACGGCGTCGAAAAGGTCCTCCTGGTCTCGGCCGGGGGCCACGGCCTGGCGGGAACCCTGGGAGACGACGCCGGTTCGATCCGCACGGCCGGTCTGGGGGAGAAGATCAAGTTCGTGCTCACCCATTTCCCGAGAATCCTCATGAATCGCCTGTCAAATCTCCCGAGATGGTACCTGTCCGACTACAGCTTCGTCCTGATCCTCGCCCTCCTGGGGGTTCGTTCGACGCTGCTCCGACGCTCCAGGAAGCTCGCCCTCCGGTCGATCCCCTCGTTCGGATTGGCGGTCGCGATCCTGGTTCCCCTGCTGCTGGGACTCCTCCGCGATTACCCCTTTTATTATTCCTGGATGGCATACCTTCCCGTCGCGATTTGCACGATGTCGGCCTGTGACGGTCTGTGGAATCCGCCTTCACGCCTTCTGACGCGGGCGGCGGTCGGTGCGGTCGTGCTCCTGGCGTTCTGGCAGGGGCTGCCGGCTCGGTTGTCCTGGGCCCTAAGGCATCCGGCACCGGACCATGCAAAGGTGGAGCAATTCGTCCGGGCCGGCGTGAGCAAATCGGACCGGGCCTACGCCGATTTCGAGGCCTACTACCCCATGCAGAGGTCCGCGACCTACGTCCTCCTGCCCACCTACCAAAAGATGATGTCTCGCACGGAGAAGAGCGAGCTCACCGTTCTGGTGGTCCGAGCGCCCAACGTGGCGGAAGTGACGGCGGTGGTGGGGGGATCGTGGAGGGAGGTGGCCTCTCTCGATCAGCCGGTTCCCTACGACCTTCGGATTCTGCGGAGGCCCTAGGCCCGTCGGGCCGACGCCCGGAGGTGATGCTCCGGAAGGAGGCGGGCCTGAACCCCCCTTGGGGTCCCGGCCGCCCCGGGGCCGATCCGCATCCGGATGAGCGAGCTCCGGGGAGCTCCGCGCGCCCTAGCTCGAGGGCGGGGGACTTTCGGTGGGCGGGGGCGGCGGCGAG
>Ga0222749_10000513_pt1 | contig 23538 bp, 13 predicted proteins | sample IncBWH2Mmetat_FD_197234 | JGI IMG/M metagenome (GOLD analysis project Ga0222749, IMG submission 197234) | Metatranscriptome of lab incubated forest soil microbial communities from Barre Woods Harvard Forest LTER site, Petersham... | ecosystem: Environmental > Terrestrial > Soil > Temperate... | reverse complement strand
TAGCTTCCAGGTGTAGGCCACCGAAGCCCCGGTGGGATAGTCAATCTGGTCCAGCAGGCCGTAGGGATTGCTGCCATAGTGAAACTGATAGCTTTGGCCATTCGGCAAAGTAATCGCTTGCACCACTGATTGCGTGTCGTTGACCGGCTGCGGAGGGAAGCAACCGATATTGGGATCGCTGTGCTGCAGCGTGTTGGGGACCGAAAATCTCTCGGGAACGCTTCCCCACGTGCGAACGTACGATAAGCCGGAGCTGGTCACGGTAGTCGTGGATACGTTCCCAGACTCAGAGAGAACCGTCCTGCCCAAATCGTCGGTAAAACTGAAGGAAAAAGGATAGGAAGGGGGTGAGTATGAGTAATTCTGTTGCACCGTAATCTTGTTTCCGTTGCGGTCCTCGATGTAGTCGGGAAGTGCCCAATAACTGTAGCGAGGAGGATTGACGTAGTAAAACGTGCCATCCGTACCCAGCACTTGAACGGGTTGGTTGGGAGAAGAGCTGGAAGCCAGGGAGCCCATATAGAAATCGTCACCGCCCACCGCCTCAGTGTGGGTCTGGTCGCTGCATGCCATCTCCCACGGAGGAGCCTGATCCATGTACGCCATATGGAGCGCATGCTGTCCGCCCGAGGCGTCCTGAAACATGAAATCATTGTTATAGTTGCAAAACTCCCCGGGATAGAACTGGGGACTGGGTTGAAACTGGCCAGACGTGTAACTGGCCGTGGGCAAGGTGTCACGCCAGGCCCTACCCCAAATGACATTCGTATAACCGAAGCCCGGGTTAATCACATGCGCCTGGCCGGAGTCGTACGCGATGGCGAAGGGCAGCGAGATTCCCCGCCCCTGCGGCGTGGGCAATTGCATGCGCAGGCTCAGCGAACCGCTCGCCGGGTTCACCGTCTCGGAAAGCAGGTGGATGTAGTCGTGACCGAGGCCCGGCGTCGGTGTGGAGGTACCGTTGCCCACGTTGCGAATGTTTTGAGTTTGGGCGCTAATCGAAGCAAACAGAGCGACGAACAGGAGCAAGGACAAACGTAGGAGCGAGCGCATGGGCAACCTCACAAGGACTAAAGAATTTTCACAACAACGTTAGACACCAGAACCATTCAGATCGGCCAGCACTCTGCTCCTGGCTCTTCAAAGGATCGGAAGTAGAATTCCACACTGTTGTCACTACCCTTTATGACAGATAGGGTTAAAACCTTTCATGTGACAACCGTCTAAGTTTTTGAGAGCGGAAAGAATATCCATTAAAAACATTCGCATCTCTTCTTGTCAAGACGATTCCCCCCAATAGCGGAAATAGGCCCAAAAATGGAAATATATGCACCGCTATGCGCTTCTGTCAGTGCTATTTCTCATAAGTGTGGCGCGATGAAAACGAGATACAGCAACCCGCCTTGAGTCCCACTTATCAGAGGATGTTGCAGAGCTTGCAGGTGAGATAGCCGAAAGCGTTTTCCGGCTACTCTTTGGCTGATCTTGCGGCCAATTGTTCGAGCGAAGGATAGGAACTCGCCGCCGTCAACGTCTCGTCGGACGGCACCACGCTGTTGTGGAGGGCGTTGACCAGCATTTCGATGGCGAGCCCGGTGTTTGCTGGGACCACAACCGTTGCGGTCAGCAAACCATCGCGGACCCACTTCTGCCCGCCCTGGGGCAGGCCATCGCAGCCGGTGTAGGGCAGGCTCAGCCAACGCGCTCTTTCGATGGCATTGGCAGACTCTTGAAATAGGTTGCGCGCGCCCAGCGCCATGGAATCATTCTGACAGCCAATCAAATCAATCCGAGCTTGGGCTGATGTGGAGAGACGCAACCAGGACTGAACCGCGCGCTGAGCGCTTTCCGCCGTCCACTCGCCCTTCAGCATCCTGATCTGGATATTTGCCGGCTTGGTCTCTTGCATGCCGGCAGCTCGCTGTTGCGCAGCCGAACTGTGGGATGGACCTTCTATATAAAGGATCGAACCGCCTTTGGGCAAAAGCGCCGCAAACTGTCTCCCCTGGATTCGGCCGATCTCTTTGTGATTTGAAGTTATGCGGAAGACCGGAACATTGCGGATCCTGCGAATCTCTGCGGCGTCGTAATCGATTTCACGATTGAGCACAACCCACCCGATTCCGGCACCGGCGGCTGCGCGGGCCACGGTGGGCAGAGCCGTGCCCCCGACCGGCTCCACGATAATGGCGTCGGGACGCCCTACTGTCGATTGAACGAATTCCAGCAACTGCTGGCTTTGGTTGATGGGATCGTTGTTTGCATCGATGATCTGCACATCGACGCCGAGGCGCCGTGCCGTCTCTTGAGCCGTTGCCTCCTGTTCCTGCTGATAGTCGTTATCTCGGGTCGTAAGAGCGACCAGGAACTTGAACTTTTTCATGTCAGCTCGTTACAAATCATATCGTAGCTTGCCTCACGCAGAAAGACTTGAAAGAGATATTTAGTAAGTGCCACCCTCTAGTAGCGTCGACTCGCAGAACCCCAAATTTTCGTCGTACATTATCCGTTTTCTTGAGGATTTTTGCAAAGCTGCGATAGTGATCCACGATTGCGGGACGAATGTCCAGAGAACGTATTCACGGGATCAAGCAAAATCCGTTTTGGGAAGGTCCGGAGCCAATGTTCGTCGTGGGGTTAGGGCTTGTCTATCTCCAAGCTTTTGCGCTTCTTTAGCCTGTTCGCCTCTATTAGTTTCTGGTAAGCCGCCAGCGCCAGTCCGGCTTCCTGCACGCGGCCAGCGCGACGATAAGCTTGGCTCAATTGAAAGTACACGGCGTCGTGATCAGGGGCAAGCTTTTTGGCTGTTTCCAGGCTTTCAATGGCGCCGGTTGTATCTTCCTGCTGCAGGAGGGCGCGCCCGAGCTCGAAGTAAGCCAGTTCATAATCGGGAATGGCCTTGACAACCTGGCGCAAAAGGGCAACAGACTCCTGCAATTGGCCTTGCAAGAGCAGCGTATAGCCAAGATGGTACATTGTGTGCGCATCGCCCGGGCTTATGTCGAGTTCGGCGCGAAATTCCCGCGCGGCAGATTCGAACTCGTTCTGCTGTAGATAGACCAGACCGGTGTAATAGTGAGCCTCTGAAAGCCGGGGATCGAGCCGCAGAGCATTGCTAAACTCATTGACAGCGCTGGGATAATCTTCCTGTTGCGCGTAGGCCTTCCCAAGCAAGAGGTGGACCGAGGCGTTGTCGGCATTTTGCTCCAGAAGCCGGCGGAAAATACCTGCAGCAGTTCCGGATTGACGCGTGCGTACCAGAGCCGTACCCCACGCCAAGAGCAGGCCAGGATCGTCGGGCGGATTTTCGAGCAAGGGGTGGAGAACATCAACAACCTTCGGATAGTTCTCCAACATGGAATAGCTAAGGCCTAGAACTTGGCGGATCAAGGAATCGTCGGGATGCGCTTTGAGCTGGCGATCGAGCGGTGGAACAGCTTCCTGGTAGAGCTCGGCACGGAAGCTGGCTAATCCCCAGTTGCGGTCCAGGCCCGGGAGATCGGGCTCCCACGCGGAAGCCTGCCTGAAAAACTCAGCGGCTTCGGGAAATTTTGAGTCTTTGGCCCGCATCACGCCCAGGTCGTTATAGGAACTGCCCAGAATTTCCCCGACAAAGGAATGGTATTGCCTGGCTGCTTCCGTTTCTTTCGCCGTGGCCGGCTGCCTGGTCACCGGACCCGCCGGCAAGCCCTGCTGGATCATGGTCTGCGCGCCTTGCTTTTCCTCCGGGGAACCCGCCTCAAGCAGGTCAGCGACAGGGTCCGAAACGCGACTCTCGCGGTCATCTTCCGGACTTTTCTTCTCATCGAAAATGTGCTTCACATCGTACTTGAACTTCGCTTCTCGTATCTGCTGGGAGCGTACCAGCGCTTTTCTGGCCTCCTCTTCGCGGCCGAGCCGTCGCAGATTCTGCCCGAGCAAATAGTATGCCCGGCTGACCTCGCGCAGCTTGTCTTGTTCCGGGTTACCCACCATACTGACGTACTTCTCGAGAACTTCGACCGCTGCCTGGATGCGATTCGTTGCCGCGTAGGTTTCGCCCAGATAGAGATAGACGGAAGTCTCCTTGGGCTGTAGCCGCTCTGCGTGGAGAAGAGCAACTTCTGCCGCAGGATAGTCGCGCAAGTTCACGTCCGCGATTCCCAGAAGTTCCAGCACCTGATATTCATCGGGATGGAGCTTAACCTCTTTTTCGAATTCTTCGCGCGCCTGGGGGTAACCTTCTTCCTGATAATGCTCAAGATAGGCGTATCCGAGAAAGCCGTGAGCGCGCGGATACTTCGGATCAAGCCTAATCGCCTGGCGAAATTCAGGGATAGCCTGCTGCGGGATCTTGGCGACCAGATAAGCCCGGCCAAACATCATATGGAGCGCCGCCGATTCCCCCATCCTGGACTCAAGTTGATGGAACCAGGCTGAGGCCTCGGGCAACTTCTTTGCCGTCAAGTAGGCAATTCCAAGAAAATAGCCGGTCTCGAAATCATCCTCGGCATCTAGCGAAGCCTTCAATTCCTGGATCGCACTATCAGAATCTCCCTCGAACACATAAATTCGGCCCAGGAGGCCGCGTGCCCGCGCATGGTTCGGCTCTTTAGCTACAACAGACTTCAGCAGCTCCTTCGCCTTATCGGCTTCTCCCTTGCGGAAGCAAACGCCGGCGGCATCCACCTGAGTCTCAACGTCACCCGGCTTGAGCTTCAGCGCGGAGTCCAGATAAGCAGCGGCCTGATCGGTTTCTCCCAGGGAGAGAGAGAGATGTGCGATCTGGCGCAAACCAAGCACGATCGTGTCAATGTAATGATTTTCCGCCGAGGCAAGATCGCCTGACGCCAAGGAGGCCTTGGCGGCCTGAAACTCCGCCTGGAGGGTCTTGGCGGGATTATCGGCTGCTCGACTGGCGCGAGGAAACGACGCCGCCAGCGTAGCAATCACCATGAGGCTTGCCGAGATGCGTTTCAAGAGACCATTCAAAGAGATAGCTCACTTGCGAACCGAAAACATGGGATCGTCGGCGGAATTTGTGACGAGGGCCGCGGCCCGCATTGAAGAAGTTCCGGCCCGTTCAACGAGCGCCGCTCGGCGTACTGTGTCCGGGAGACAGAGGAGGTAGCGGCTTCCTGTCCTGGATCCCTTTCCCTTCAACGACAGTATAAATGTAGTCAGCAGCAACATCCTGGAGCGGCTCCACATTACCGTTCGGCCAGCGAATCTGCACCGATTCTATCTTGCCGGCGGTGCCCAGACCGAAATGCAAGCGCAAGTCGTTCTGCGATAGGTAGCTGCTTCCGCCGCGCACTTCGCTGAATTGCTGGACACCGGCTGCGCGGATGGTCACCCGGGCGCCAATCGCGGCGCGGTTGCTTTTTGTGCCGATGAGCTTGAAGAGGACGCGGTGATAGCCGTCGGCATTCATGTTCTTGAGGAGAGAGGGTGGCTCGCCGACGTTTAAGAGCAGGACGTCAATATTTCCGGTGTTGAAGACGTCGCCAAAAGCGGCGCCGCGGCGGGAATGAAGAGGGAGAGCGGCGAGGCCGGATTCCTTGGAGACCTCGTCAAAGGTGCCGTCACGATTATTGCGATGGAGAAGGAGCGGCTCACGATACCGAGGGCCGCCCTCCAACGTGTCGATCTGCGGATACACGTGGCCGTTGGCTACAAGAAGGTCGAGCCAAGTATCGTTATCCATATCAAAGAAAGCCGTGCCCCAGCCAACGTAAGGATAGCCGGGCGGGCCCACTCCAGAGGTCCAACTCACATCATCGAAACCCTTGGCGCCCATGTTGCGATACAGCGAATTGGGCTGCTCTTCAAAGTGGGTAACAAAAAAGCTCAAGCGTCCGCTGTGGTCGTAGTCGCCGAAATCCACTCCCATGTTCCCAAGTTCCAGGCCTTCACCGCTCAGCGCAACACCGGCCAGCAAACCGACGTCGGTGAATGTACCGTCGTGATTGTTGTGATAGAGATAGTTGGGCACGGAGTCGTTGGCGACCAGGAGATCGGGCCAGCCATCGTCGTCGTAATCGGCCCACATCACGCCGAGGCCATAATAGCCGATGGCATCGTGGACGCCAGCTTTGACTGAAACCTCTTCAAAAGTGCCGTCACCACGATTGTGATAAAGAAAATCGGATTCGCCTTCCAGGCCCCAGGGGCCGCACTGGACGAGGATGCCTTTGAACCGGCAGAATTTCTTGCTGCCGAACTGCGGAAGATTATTCATGTCCAGGTGCGAATAGCGGGCGACGAACAAGTCAACGTTGCCGTCGCGATCGTAATCACCCCATGCTGCGCCCGTGCTGAACCCTCCACCGCGGACCCCGGCCTTCTCGGTGACGTCTTCGAATTTGCAATTGCCCAGATTGTGGTAGAGCACGTTGCCGTTGTAGCCGGTGACAAATAGATCGAGCTTGCCGTCGTTATCGTAGTCAGCGACGGCAACGCCCATACCCCAGCCCAGCCTTGTCAGACCGGCTTCCTTGGTAATGTCTTTGAAAGTGCCATTTGGCTCTTGGTGATAAAGAGTAACCATGGGGTCGCCGCCCTGGCGCAATCTCTCTACGGTCGAGCCATTCACCAGGAGAACATCCAGCCGACCATCGTCGTCGCAGTCAAATAGGCCGACACCGCCGCTGGTTGAATCGATCACGTAATGCGCTTCGGGGGCGGCTATGTGAGAAACGGTAAGGCCAACTTCCTTGGCAATGTCTTTAAAAGTTGGGACCGGGGGAAACGCGCTCCGCTCCTTCTTGCCAGAGGGGGCGCGTTTCGCGGGCGGCGGTACCTGCACTGGAGCTGGAACAGCCTGAGGCCCTTGGCCCTGCGCCGTCAGATTGAAAAACATGAAAAAGATCAGGAGAAGCCAGGATTTTGAGGGATACCTGAACATGTGTGGCTTAAACATAGACAACTTTTTTCCCTAAAGCAAACCTCAATTCGCGATCGGCCGATTCGACAGCGCCGCAACCCATCCACACATAAGACGCCCTTGTGTATTTTCGACAGAGCCGCTTTGGTCGAGGACAGATCGGAGACGGAAAGAGATGCGACATTGGTGTTTTTCAACGAGCTGAGAGAGTAAAAAATGTCCCGCTGGCGTGGTTGCCAGCGGGACATTTCAACATCGGATTCTCCCAACACCTTAGAAGACGAACCGGATCGAGTACTGAAATTCTCGGCTTCGGTCCGATTGGGTGCCTACCGTACCGGGATGAGCAGCAGGCGTACTGTTCTGGATCGAAACTGCATTCGCCAGAACGGTTGTCGAGTTTCCATTCTTGTCCACGAACTCGGGACTACCAGCGGTGTTCGGAGCGTTGAAGCCGATAGCGCCGCCGGGGTTGCCATAATTCGGATGGTTGAAGAGATTGAAAGAATCCATCCGGAACTGCATTTCTACCCGCTCGGTTAGATGGAAGTTCTTCGACACTGAGAAGTCAACCGTGCGGGTGGGCGGCCCAAGGCAGTCGCCGATGGGGGCGTTTCCGATCGTGCCCAACTTGAACCCATTCATCGTGTAACGCTTCGGGTTGATCCATTGGAAGTTGTCAAAGCTGGGGTTTCTGCAGGGCTGTCCCGGTACTATGTTGGGCATCTGAGAGAAGAGCGCATTGCCCGTACCGTTGCCAATGCCGGACGGATCGTTAACATTCGATATGCCTCCGATAAATGGTGTATAGGAGGACCCACTCGATAGATTGATGATCGAGCTGAGTTGCCATGAGCCGAAGGGACCGCGAACAAACCGCGGCGTATCCTGCAAGGTAGGTAGGTTGTAGACCACGTTGGCCGAAAAAATGTGTGGCCGGTTGATGGAAGCGAGCCCGTAGCCAGCTCTACGATTGAACGGATCTAAAACAAGCCCACCAGTTCCATTTCCATTGTTGACGTGCAGGTATGTATCCGAAAACGTTTTGGAGTAGGTGTAGCTTAGCTGGAAGAGGGAATTGCGCTGGAAGCGCGTGGTAAACGCCGTTTGCAGCGAGTCGTACCGCCCGCTGCCGCGATGCGAGAAAAACGGCAATTCGCCGGTAGTTAGCGCATTGAGAGGCCTGAGCAAATTTCCAGCCGCATTGCCATTCGATTGTGCAAAGGCCAGCCTGTTAGCCGGAGCGATGGCGTTGGCGTCATATTTGCTCGTCCAGTTTTTTGTTCGGCTGCCGACGTAGCCCACTTCCACGCGCGCATCCTTCCACACTTCATGCTGGATGGTCAGATTGTATTGCAGGGTATAGGGCGCCCGGGAATTGAGGTCCTGGCCAATATTGGGAATCCCTAAACCCGTGCCAAAGCAGTTCGGGGCGCAGGCGGGAAGCTGGTTGGTATTGTCCAGGAACCGGCCGTTGCCGTTTACTGAATTGAAGCTGGCAACGAATGGCGGGTTGCTACCGGCGGTTCCGTCCGTCACATAGATATCGTCACGGTTGTAAAACTGACCGAATCCTGCCCGTATGGACCACTTGCCTGAGCCCGTGGGATCCCAAGCCGCACCCAGCCGGGGCGCAAAGCCCATATAAAAGTTGTGTTGAATTGAACGGTTGGGCCCAACCATTCCGCCCGTTCCCGCCGGACAAGGATTTGAACTGAGGCCCGGCGAGTACAACAAGCCGTTGCAGGGCGCATTGCCGAGCGCGGGATTAAATGCAATGGGGTTGAATACCGTCAATTGGTCATTCGCCTGGTAGGGATTGGGCAGGAAGGAATAGCGAATACCCAAATTCAGCGTCAGGCGGTTGGTTACCTTCATGTCGTCGTTGACATAAGCCTCAAAGTTCTGCCAGCGGCCTTGTTTTTTGAAAATGACGTTCTGTTCGCCCCAGTTGAACCCCATGTTCGCCAGAATATAATCAGCCGGGCCATAGCCGGTGTTGGTGAAGGCAAGGCCCGCACACCCTGGATCGCCAACGTTCTTGCAGCCGTTGTATCCGCCCGGACCAAAGGTCACGCCCTGTTTCTGGGAGAAGTTGTCCTGATCTTTGGCATTGTGGCTGTAAATGACTCCCAGCTTCAGAGTATGGCGGTTTATGACCTTCGAATAGTCATCTTGCCAGGCGAAGAGGTCTTCCCGGTTGCTCCAGGGAGCGAAGCTCCAAATCGTCGGAAGGCCGCCACCATTAATCCACACCGGAGGCTGATTGGCCACATTCCCCGCCGACGGGAAAAATGTTGGAATCACCTGGTTGAGAGCTTGTGCCACGGCCGGATTTGCTTGACCGATATTGATCCGATTCGCCGAGTAGGAGAACTGGAAATCGTTCACCGCGCTGGCGCCGAAAACCTTGCTCAACTTGCCCACGGCAATGCGCGACGGCTGGCTCCACGATTCCTGGATCTGGGATGCCCCGGAATCAGCTCCCCACCCACTATTGCCTACGGCGGAAGGACCAAAATTCCAGGAATCACCCGTATATTTCAACATCAATTGTAGTGACTTGCTGAGATTGACGTCCCCGCGGACGCTATCTTCGCGATAGAAGGTCGGCTGACCAATCGATTTCGCCCAGTTGGTGCCGCACCCGTAGTTAGGGGCTCCCTTAGGAAGCGTCGGCAAGAAATAAGTGTTCAGGATCGTAGACCCAGCCTTACCCTGGCGTCCCGCGGGGATGATGTCTATGACACCTGGAGTGGAGGGGGACGCCGTAAATGCGCCGCCAGGATTTGTTGGATTCGGATCGTGGAGTCCGCCAGTCGGAAGGCAACCAACAGTACTGCCGCTGCTGAAGGTAGTATCAAGGGCAGAGTCGGAGAAGTCACCGGTACGCTGCAAAGGCGTGGGTACATGAGCGGTCTTCACTACACCCTGGATCAGCCGGTTCCATTCCTCCGATACGAAGAAAAAGATTTTGTCCCTCTTGATGGGTCCCCCGAAGGAAAATCCGAAGTCGTTGCGGCGAATCGAATTCTTCTTGGATTTCGGGTCGATAGCATTAAGAACGGGGTCCTTGGCATCGAGAAGGTCATTGCGGCCAAAATAATAGGCGCTGCCGTGAAAACCATTTGTTCCCGACTTGGAGACGATGGTGACGACGCCGCCGCCGGCTCCGCCGAATGCGGCGTTATAGCTGTTGCGCTCGACCTTAAACTCCTGAATGGAGTCAAGGGAGGGGTAAACAAGTATGGTGCGGTTCGATCCCACGTCGACGTTGTTGGCGCCATCCACCAGAAACAGGTTTGCATTCGAGGCGCCGCCGCTAACGGAGATGTCTGCGCCGCCGTTAAGGCCTTTCTTGTCGTAGCTAAAGCCAGCATCAACCTCTACGCCCGGAACCAGCGTAAGCAACTGGGCGAAGCTCCGGCCGTTGAGCGGCAATTGAGTGATCTGGGTACCCTCAACCGTGCCGCTCAATTCAGCAGTGGTCAGCTCAACCGCGTTCGGGGTGGCGATTACTTCCACCGTTTGGGTAGCGGTCCCGACTACCAATTTGGCGTCAAGCGTCAGGTTGTCGTTGACGTGGAGGATAATGTCTTTTTCTTCGAATGTCTTGAAGCCTTGAGTGCCGGCCACTTTCAAAGTATAGCGACCTGCCGGAAGGCTCTGGAACCCGTAGTTGCCATCCGCGTCAGTCTTCTTGCTTCGCGAATATGCCGTGTCCACGTTGGTCATCGTGACGTCGGCTCCGGTAACGGCTTTGTCTTGCTCGTCCGTCACGGTGCCCCGCACGGAACCCGTATCAGTCTGCGCGAACACTGCCGGTGCAAGACTCAGGGCCAGCACCAGACAGGTGACTCCCACGAGTAACATCATTGGTCTTTTTACAGGAACTACCAAGGAAGAAGCTTGGCGTTTTATGGCACTATTTTGAACTACACCACGAGACCGATAATGCATAATAACCCTCCAATTGACGATAGATTTTTTTGCTGCAAAATACGCAAAAAGAAATGGCTAATTCTCTTTCTTGTCCGTTAATTAACCTGTTTATTTTCAGTTAGTTGAAAAAACCTTACATGTTATCGATCATGAGGTTTCCCCTGATGAAAATTGGGTGACCTCCAACGTGTACGTTAACGTTGGAGCGCGATAATATAAAAGCACTAGACGAGTTGTCAAGAGAAATTTTGGCAATTTTCAAGAAAAATTCAGCTAGAAGGCGAACAATATCGGTTTGGTAAACCGTGACTCAAGGCCGGGTGAAATGCGTATCGGGGGCGAAGGGCGAGAACCTTAGAAAAGACGCATTCCTGTAAATGCGGTACGTTAACGGAAGGCGGTCTTAAGTTACACGTCATGTTGCCAGGAGAAATCCTCAACGTTTTCGAGAAACCTCCCAGGGGAATTTGCTGGTCCGAGTCGCGGAGAGAGTGGTCGTTGAATTTCGCGGAAGAACCGAAGATTCGACTGCAATACAAATCCTGGATTCACGAAGTTGGTTTTTGTGAAAGGCGTATTTTGCAGCAGGTTGTCCAGCAGTCGGCGTACCGCCAGTTGTCCCTGGCGATGGGGTCGCTGATGGATAGAGGCTGAAATAGTGCCTTTCTCGAAATACGGCACTAGATCGGGGAAGAGGTCGCTCGTGATCAATTTCACTTTTCCAGCGAGCTTACGTGCGCCGATAGCGCGGCAAACCGGCAGAGAGTTTGAAGTATTGACGTAAATACCTGCAAGGTTCGCAATCTCGCCCAGGATTTCAAATGTCTTGCAAAAGCACTCGTCCTCGTCTTCGTGGGCCTCGACAACGGCTGCAATCCTGCCATCCTCGCAGTGCTTCGGGAAAGATTCGGAAAAACCTTCGGTTTTCTTCCTTTGATCCTCCGTGAATAACTGGCCCGTGATGATGGCGACCTCAGCGCCCGGCAGCACAAATTTGGCCATCAATTCTCCGGCCATCGCCCCTGCCAGCTTGGGTTCGCCACCGATAATGCTGGACCGTTTGCTATGGGGGGCATCGGTTGTTACACAGACCACGCGCACGCTTCTTTCTTCGGCTTCGTTGATCAGAGGTGTGATTGCATCGGGATTCCCGGGAGCCAGGATGATCCCATGTACTCCATCCTTGAGAAAACTACGGAGCAGTTCGTCATCGCCTTCACCAAGCGTCGGGGCGGGGCGGTTCAGGAATTCGACTCCCATCTGAGAGTAGCGCCTGGCTTCACTGAGAATACCTTCCCAGACGTAGTCATAGTAAAAGTGGATCTCACGTGGAACGCAGACACCTATCTTAAGATTTGTACCGCCTCTCGAGAGTGCCCGAGCAGCGAGGTTAGGCTGGTAGAGTAATTCTTCTGCAATCCGGAGCACGCGCTGGCGCGTGGCCTCGCTGATGCCCGGCCTGCCATTGAGAGCGCGGTCAACTGTTCCAATCGAGACCTTCGCGACTTCAGCGATTTGCTTGATCCCGGCCCTTTTTTTCATGACTCCGTCCGGCAGCAACTTCGTTATCCTCACATAAATAACTACATATATAGAGCTTCAGATTGGCTGAGATGACAAAATCGGTTCTGACAAGGCTGATAAATCCCCCAGAAATGCGACACAATACCAGAATGCGACACAATATAGGTATAGCATGTTTTCGCACTTGGACGCGACGTTAACGTTAACGATTGAAACGGCTGCCCCGCACGTTGTAGAATGTCCCTCCTACAAGCTGCCAATATGACCACCCTAAAACGAGTTCTAGCCCTGTGTATTGCCTGCTTTGCCCTTTCTGTCTTGATGCCGCTTGCGGCTCAGCAGAGAACCTCGGATTCCCCAGCTTCGAACCAGGAAGCTGCGGCGCAGATCGAGGTACTCGACAGCCAGCAGTTTCTGCTGAACCACGTTACTCCTCAGGGACCAGCGAAAGACTATTCCGCCGCGGTTGAAAAGCTTTTATCGCAGATGACTCTGAAAGAAAAAGTCGGGCAGATGACGCAGCTCGATATCCTGATGATTTCCGATGGCGAAGACCAGGAGCTGAAGATCAATCCGGAGAAATTGAAGAAGGCCATCGCCGAGTACGGGGTAGGATCGTTTCTCAACGTTTACAACGAAGCGCTTCCCCCGGAAACATGGCATCGGATTCTGGGCCAGATTCAGGCGGAAGCCGCCGCATCACGTCTCAAAATTCCGATCCTCTACGGCATTGATACCATCCATGGCGCAAACTACATCCGTGGCGCCACGCTGTTCCCGCAACCCATTGGCATGGCCGCAACCTGGAATCCTGAGCTCATGCTACGGGCCGACCACATCGCCGCCGCCGAGACGCGAGCGAGCGGTATTCCGTGGACGTTTTCCCCCATCCTCGACATCGGAAGACAGCCCCTGTGGCCGCGCTTCTACGAGACCTTCGGCGAAGATGTTTATTTGGCCAGGGTGATGGGCGTCGCCGCGGTGCGCGGATATGAGGGCGACAATCCTGATTCGCCATCCCAGGTGGCCGCTTGTCTCAAGCATTATATTGGCTATAGTTTTCCGCGCAGCGGGCACGATCGCACGCCGGCGCTGATTCCAGAGATCACGCTTCGGGAATATTTTCTGCCCACGTTCGCCGACGCAGTGAAGGCCGGCGCACACTCGGTAATGGTGGATTCCGGCGAAGTGAACGGGATCCCCGGACACGCCAATCATTATCTGCTGACCGATGTGCTGCGCAAGGAGTTGGGCTTTCAGGGAGTGGTGGTTTCAGATTGGGAAGACATCAAGAGGCTAGCCACGCTGCACCACTATACCGCCACGGAAAAGCAGGCCACCCGCGTGGCAATCATGGCCGGTATTGATATGAGTATGGTTCCCCGTGACTACAGCTTCAGTGATCTTTTAACGGAACTGGTCAACGAGGGCGGCGTGCCCATGAGCCGGATTGACGAGGCGGTGCGCCGCATTCTCACTATGAAGATGGAGCTCGGGTTGTTTCGCGATCCGTTGCTAGGCGTGAAATCCGGCGTGCAGTTGGGTTCTCCGGAGGCACAGAAAACAGCGTTGCAGGCTGCGCGAGAATCCATTGTTCTGCTCAAAAATTCGGCCAAGGTTCTGCCGCTTACATCTTCCGGGAAAATTCTTGTGACCGGACCTGGCGCTGACTCCCTCGTTTCCCTGAACAATGGATGGACGTACACCTGGCAGGGAGCTAAGGCCGACATTTATCCCAAGGACAAGCCAACCATCCTCCAGGCAGTGAAGTTAAAGCTCAGTTCCAAATTGGGATTGAAAACTGGCGGCGAGAATGTCGTCTACGTGCCCGGAACTTCTTTCGACAAAGAGCTGGACATTGCCGCTGCAGTGGATGCTGCCAAAAATGCCGACATGGTCATCCTTTGCCTGGGAGAGATGTCGTATGCGGAGACACCCGGCGACATTGATGATCTCACCTTGCCCGAGCCGCAACTGCGGCTGGCAGAACAGGTTGCGTCCACCGGCAAGCCGATTGTGCTGGTACTGACCGAGGGACGCCCGCGTATCATTCACCGCATCGCTGGCCTGGCCAAGGCGATTGTGCTCGCCCCGAATCCCGGTAATGAGGGTGGCCAGGCGATTGCCGATGTCCTCTTCGGTGAATACAATCCCGATGGCAAGCTTCCCTTCACCTATCCCAGCCATCCCAATACCCTGCTCACCTATGACCACCGCTTCTCGGAAGAACAGGAGACCGATTCTGGATCCACCTCATTTCAACCGGAGTTTCAGTTCGGTAGTGGGCTGAGTTACACCACCTTCCGGTATTCGGATTTGCGCCTGAGTGCAAAACAAGTGAGCGCGAACCAGCCTCTGCAGGTATCAGTCACCGTCAAAGACACAGGAGACCGCGCTGGAAAAGAAGTCGTGCAGCTCTACCTGACACAAAAGTTCGCCACTGTTACTCCGCCCGTGAAGCGGCTGAAGCGGTTTGCAAAAATCTCGCTCGCCCCCGGTGAAAGCAAGGAGCTCAAGTTCACACTTAATCGCGATGACCTTACATTTATTGGCCCCGAGAACAAGCCAGTAGTGGAGGCGGGTGAGTTCGAGCTATCGGTGGGAGATCTGCATCAGGGCTTTACAGTGGTCACGGAACCGACGACCATCTCCGCTCAACGCTAGAGATTGTTTCACAATCGCGAAGCAGTCTTTTCGATATAATCCGCCACAAGCACAAGCCAAATCAGTCGGCAGATTCGGGGGCTAGATAAGAACGCCCAAGGCTAAGGTTTCACAGTCCCGGGGCCTGAGGCACGAAAGATTCATGCGCGCTGTCAAGATCACTTTACTCGCACTGGCAGGATTGCTCCTCACTGCCGTCGTGTTCCTTGTCGTGGATGACCGGCTGAACCAGCCACCGCCACCCAATTGGGCCACACTCATTCAGAGGGCCCGGCAATATGACGTTCGAATCAAGCGCGATACCTTTGGCGTGCCGCACGTGATCGGCCCCAGGGACGCGGATGTAGGTTTCGGGTTGGGCTTTGCCCAGTCCGAGGACGACTTCCTCACGCTCCAACAGGTGACGCTTGCGGCCCGTGGCCAACTTGCCGCGACCGAGGGCCGGAAGGCGGCGGTGGCCGACTATCTCGTCCACTTTTTGCGGGTATGGGAAACGGTCAATGCCAGGTATGAGAGTGACCTCCCGGCAGATGTGCGAGAGGTTCTGGAAGCATATGCCGACGGCGTCAATTACTACGCGGCTCTTCATCATGACAAGGTAATACGAGGCGTGCTGCCATTCACCGGCAAGGACGTGGCCGCGGGATTTGTCTTCAAGACACCCTTCTTCTATGGGCTCGACAAGGCTTTGCTCAAGTTGAGCAGTCCTGAGAGCAGCAATACTGTCGCGTCTCTTTCCCTGGACGGCCAGGACGCTTTTCTGATCACACATGAGCCTGTCCCTGTGGGGTCCAATGCCGTCGCAGTAGGACCGTCGCGCTCGGCGGATGGCGCAACGCGCCTTCTGGTTAATTCCCATCAGCCTTATACGGGTCCGGTCTCGTGGTATGAAGCGGTGCTGGAGAGCGGAGAGGGCTGGCATGTCGCCGGCGGTTTTTTCCCGGGGTCGCCTTTCATGCTGCACGGCCACAACGAGCATCTTGGCTGGGCCAACACAGTCAATGAACCAGATCTGATTGACGTTTACAAGCTCACCATCAACCCCGCCAACCCGAATCAGTACAAACTCGATGGACAATGGCGTGATTTTGAGAAGAGCGATGCCAAAATACGAGTGAAAATCTGGGGGCCGCTGGTCTGGAGCGTACACCGGGAAGTGCTTTACGCCGCTCAGGGCCCGGTATTGAAGACCGATCACGGCGTGTTCGCCATTCGTTATGCCGGACTCAATGAAGTTCGCCAGTCGCTACAGTACTACCGCCTGAATAAAGCCGCTACTTTGGCGGACTGGCGTGCAGCCATGGCTTTGCAGGCGATACCGAGCATCAACTTTGTCTATGCCGACGAGAAGGCAAATATTGGGTACGTGTATAACGGATTGTTTCCGGTGCGGCAAGAGGGGCTCGACTGGCAGGATATCCTGCCGGGGGACCGCTCGGACCTGATCTGGCACCGATATCTGCCTTTCGACAAGATCCCGCAAATTTGGAACCCTCGCGGCGGACTTGTCTTCAATTCAAACAACACGCCCTTTCACGCGGCTGCGCCGTCAGACGATCTCAGGCCACAAGACTTCTCGCCAACGCTGGGAATTCAGAACAACATGACCAACCGGGCGTGGCGTGCAATGGAGAACTACGGCGCCGATTCCCGGATCACGAAGGAAGCGTTCCGCGCGTACAAATTCGATCTCAGCTACAGCACCCGGTCCGACGTCGCTCAGCTCGTTGACCAGGCCATCGCGATCAAGCCCGGCAAAAACGACGATGGCAGCAATTTGCAGAACGCACAGGAAGTCCTCAAGCGGTGGGACCACAGGACCAACATCGCGAACCGGGGTGCGGCGCTCGCAATCCTGATGGCCGAGCCCGTGCTTCGCGCCAGGACAGAGATCAAAGGCACGCCGCAGCCGCCGTCCGAGAGCCAGATCATCGCCTCTCTGCGGGAGGCCATGCAGACTCTTAAGGCGCACTTCGGGCGTCTCGATCCGCAGTGGGGCGAGGTAAACCGCCTGCGTCGAGGTGAGGTCAATCTCCCTATTGATGGTGGTCCTGATATCTACCGCGCTGTTTATGGTGCGAAGCAGCCTGACGGTACGCTGTCAGCGGAGGGTGGCGACACTTTCATCATGTTTGTTACCTGGAACAAGGCGGGCACGCTCACATCGGAAAGCATCCATCAATTCGGCTCAGCAACTCTCGACCAGAAATCACCTCATTACGCGGACCAGGCATCCCTTTTCATTGCCATGAAGACCAAACCCGTCTGGTTCACCCAGGTGCAACTGAGCGGACATATCGAAGCTGATTATCGTCCTGGAGAACGTGAGGCCGTATCGGCGGCAAAGCGCTGAGGAATCAGAAAAAACCAGGAAACTTCGAACCTATCGTTCCCCAAAACAGGAATCGTGGGGAGCTTGTTGAGATTTCAATGAACGTAGCAAGAACTCGGATTGCTGTATTGCTTTTTCGTCATCAGCCGTAGTCGTTGCCGCATTCCGAATCCATCTTGAATTCAATATCTTAAGAAGATATCATCCGGATTGGCTCGAGGTATGAATCTCTGCAATACTCGTGTCTTGGCAGGCCGGGGAGAAGCGTTGCGCTCGGCTTTGCCGCTTGCTTCGGGTCTTGCTCGCGCCAGGAAAATTTTGCGCTTCCTCAGTCACCGCAGAATGCCGCGTGCGAGTACGCTGGGCCGGTCTCCGACCGCAGCTCTCTTGTTCGGGCTGGCGATCACGCTTCTAACTGTGCTGTCTTACTCCCGGTACATCACCCTGCAAATCTCGCGGTTGCGCACGGTACAACGAGACTTGGCCGACCGAAATCGCAAAGATTCACTTCAGTTGCTTCGTATCCAGAACGATCTGAATTCCCTTGGGTTGGCCATGCGCGACATGCTCGACCACGATGAACCTTATCCTCTAACAGCCTGGATGGGGCAATTCCAGCGCATCCGTGAGGATTTGGAAGATGCCATCCGGCTCGAGGACCAGGTCGCTGTGGGCCGGCGCACGCCTGAGCAGAGGCAATACCTCGGAAGTTCACTGGCACAGTTTTGGGACGCAGTGGACCGCACTTTTGCTCTGGCCAAAGAGAACAAAGAAGAAGAAGCGCGTGAACAAATCAGGCTTTCACTACAGGCGCGGCAGGCTGCTTTGAACACGGCCGTGGCGAGGTTGCTGGTCGAAAATAACGAGAGCGAAGAACAGACAGCGTTAAGCATCGCTCAGATTTACGATCACGTCCAGCGCCAGGTCTATGTCTTTCTGGCGGGAGCATTGGTTGCGATTCTGTTCACCGGTCTATATCTCATCTATTCGAACCGCCGGCTCTTTGCGCAGCTTTCTGCGGTTTCTGAACAGCGCAGTGAGCTTGCCCAAAAGTTGATTTCAACACAAGAATCCACCCTGCGTTATATTTCCCGTGAGCTGCACGATGAATTTGGACAGATCCTCACGGCCATTGGTTGCATGCTGTCGCGTCTGCGCTCGCGGTCGCCGGCATCTCCGCTGCTGCCCGACTTACACGAGATCAGCGATATTACGCAATCGGCGCTGGATAAAGTTCGTACCCTCTCCCAGGCATTGCATCCAGTGACCCTTGACGAGGCGGGACTGGAGAGCACGCTCGACTGGTATTTGCCAAAAGTGGAACGGCAAACCGGGGTTGCGATTACCTATGAAAAATCCGGGACCCCATTTCAAGTGGAAGGCCGCGCGGCTATTCACATCTATCGGGTCCTCCAGGAAGCACTGAACAATGTCACCCGGCATGCGGAATCCGGGGAAGCCTGGGTGCGGTTGAAGTATCTGCCTGACGGCTTAATCTGCGAAGTTGAAGACCACGGCAAAGGTCTGGCAGCACAGGCAAGACAACATGGAATCGGGTTAGTGGCCATCCGCGAACGCGCCGAGCTGCTGAGCGGTAAGATTGAATTCCTGCGGCCTGCGCAGGGCGGCACACTGGTTCGTCTGAGTGTTCCCAAGGCGAGAATGGATTTGCATGAAAGCTAAAATTTCAGTTTTGCTTGTAGATGACCATGCGTTGGTGCGCCGCGGGTTTCGGCGCATTTTAGAGGATGATGCGGAGATACGAATCGTCGGCGAAGCCAGCGACAGCGCCGAGGCGATCCGCCTGGCTGGCGATCTGCAGCCACAAGTAGTGGTGATGGATTGTGCGCTGCCGGGAACCAACGGACTGGTCGCCACCACCCGCATCCTTGAGATTTCACCACAGACTTCCATATTGATGTTGAGCATGCATTCAGAGGACACCTGGGTACGCAAAGCACTTCAAGCCGGCGCCCGCGGCTATATTCTGAAAAATGCCATGGACCTGGACTTGGTGAGGGCGGTCAAACGGGTGGCCGCAGGCGAGCAGGTGCTTGATCCCCAGCTCACGCCGCAGGTGACCGAAAAAGGTGAGCGAAGCCACGGGTTGACCGCGCGTGAACTTCAGATTCTGCAACTGATCGTTGACGGCAAGTCCAACAAGGAAATTGCCAGCGATCTCGATTTGAGCGCCAACACCGTCGCCGTTCACCGCGCCAACATGATGCAGGCCCTGGGACTCCATAAGACAGCCGAACTTGTTGCCTACGGTATTCGCAACGGATTGGTGAACCTTCCTTGAACCGCAGAGACTTTCTATTAGGCCTGCTGGCTGTTCCGCCTGCGGTGAGCGCCTTTTCCCTGGGGGAAGGCCTGCATCCGGGCTTCCGATTGGTAAATGTAAATGAGCAGGCGGGCATCCACTTTCACCACAACAGCGGAGCCTACGGAGGCAAGCTTTTGCCCGAGACCCTGGGTTCCGGTTGCGCCTTCCTCGATTATGACGGTGATGGCTGGCAGGACATTCTCCTGGTGAATGGCATGGATTGGCCCGGCCACAAACGGCAGCGAAGCACGCTCCGGTTGTATCGCAATAATCGTAACGGCACTTTCACGGATGTTACCCACGTCGCCGGTCTCGATGTGGAGATGTATGGCTTGGGTGTTGCCGTCGGGGACTACAACAACGACGGCTATCCTGACATATTCATTACCTGCGTAGGTCAAAATCGCTTATTTCGCAACACGGGAAAAGGCACGTTCATTGATGTCACCCACTCCAGCGGACTTGCCGGGAGGCAGGCTCTCAGCACCTCCGCCCTGTGGTTTGATTTTGACAGTGATGGGCTTCTCGATCTGCTGGTCTGCAATTACGTTAAGTGGTCGGCTGAGCACGATGTATTTTGCAGCCTCGATGGGAAGCGCAAGTCTTACTGCACGCCGGAAGCCTATCACGGGGAAACCTGCTGGCTGTTTCACAATCGCGGCGACGGCACATTCGAGGATGTTACGGCTCCGAGCGGAATTTTCGATGCGAGCTCCAAGTCGCTGGGCGTGGCCATGCTCGACTACGATCAGGATGGCTGGGCTGATGTGCTGGTCGCCAATGACACGCAGCCCAACAAACTCTATCGCAACATGCGCAATGGTACGTTCAAAGATGTTGCGTTAGAGGCCGGAATCGCGTTCAGCACAGAGGGTAGGGCCCGCGCGGGGATGGGGGTAGACGTTGCGGATTTCGACAATTCAGGGAACCCGGGTGTGGCCATTACGAACTTTGATAACGAAATGGTCGGTTTGTATCGATCGAATGGACGCGGCAACTATGAAGATGTAGCGGCGAAAACCGGCGTGGGCCCGGCCTCAAGGAACACGCTGGGATTTGGATGTCTATTCCTCGATGTTAATCTGGACGGCGCGCTCGATCTGATTGTTGCCAACGGCCATATCGACGAGACGGTCCGCAATATTCGTGGTGGAGTTGGCTATGCCCAACCACCACACCTTTTTCTGAACAGCGGGAAGGGAACATTTACGGATGTGGCCCTCGACGCCGGAGGGGAATTCGCCCAGCCTAAAGTTGGGCGAGGACTGGCTTACGGAGATTTCGACCGGGACGGCGATCTCGACCTGCTGATGACCACCAACAACGGGCCTGCTTATCTGTTCCGCAACGACCAGTCTTCCGGCAATCGCAGCATTCGTTTTCATCTGGTGGGCACTAAGTCCAACCGCGATGCCATTGGCGCTTCGGTACGCATCTCCTGCTCAGGCGTCAGCCAGTCCCGGCTGGTGAAGAGCGGTTCCAGCTATCTATCGCAGTCTGAGCTGCCGGTGACCTTTGGGATTGGGAAGCATGACAAGGTTGACTCTGCGGTGGTCCAATGGCCGAGCGGAAGGACCGAAGAATTCAAGAACCTTGCCGCCGGCCGCGCTTATACCTGCATCGAGGGAAAGGGAATCACTCCGCTCACGGGCTTCTAAGTGGTCCGGACGACAACGGAGGGTCTTTTCTGGTGGGGCACAACAGTCGTACCCCCCCACTTGCTAGCTGGGTGTTTGGAGTGCTCCAAATCGCGTCTGACCCGCATCATTACTGGCGAAACTCAATCCGGAGTGGGGGACTGCTGAAGCAGTTCTCAGTTCTTGGTTCTCAGTTCTCAGGTGAAGCGCGGTCGCTTTGGCCGGCAAGTAGTGGGTACTTGCTGCTAGTGGTTGGAACCCCAAAAACAGCGCTGATCACCGCGTATTTGGCGGGGAAAATCGATCCGGAGTGGGGGACTTGCTGGGTAGTCCTCCGTCCACAGTTCTCAGTCTTCAGGGCCCAGAATCCACATTGCAAACGAGTTTTCAAAGAGCTTTCTTCCAAGGGCTCCGCGGTTAAACCACTACGCCTCGCGCTCACTTGGTCACATTCTTGAATGCTGGACGTGAAACACACGTCTTGGCTCAATGATGGCCTGCGGGTGCCGGGGAGTCAATATTTTGATACCAGAATAGTACCAGCGCATTCCTTATTTCTTTGTTTGCTCTGCAAGCATCTGCGCGAGTGCTGTTTCCAGCAACTCAGCTTTGAAGCCGAAGGGGGCCAGGTTTGCTTTTATAGGCGACGCGGGCCTTGGGGGTCGATCTTGAGTTTCCTACGAGAGGAATCTCATACGGTTCTGATTGGACCCGGATATTGCGCCACCAGAGAGTCGATAGTCAACAGCGTAATACCCTCGACCGTCGCCTGTGCCACTAAAACTCGATCGAAAGGGTCCTTGTGAATTGGCGGCAAACTCTCGGTAGCGACGACGTGATCGCTGACAATCGGCAACTCGCTGTAGCCATTGTCCAGTAAGCCGCGGCGGAGCAGTCTCGTATCCACTTGAAAGTCGCTCCGTCCCAGGCCGCGCTTGATTGCTACCTCCCATAAACTGGCGGCACTGAAAAGAAGCTCATTCTCCGGATTGCCAATCAAGGTGCGGGCCTTCCGGGACAGCCGCTTGGGTTCGCCTGCAGCCCACAACAGAAGGTGGGTATCGAGAAGGAGCTTCACGCGCCACCATAGAAGATCCGTTCGATCTCTTCACTGCCCATTCGATCGAAGTCCTCGGGTACCGAAATCTGCCCCGCCATAAAGCCGAGTCGCCGTACTTGCGCACCTGTTGGAGCACTGAGCGCGGTGACTTTTACGACGGGCTTGCCCGCCTTGGCGATAATGAATGCCTCGCCTTTGGAAGCCTCCTCGACAAGCTTGGAGAGTTGGGTTTTGGCTTCGTGGATATTTACCGTTTTCATGTCTTCTCTATGAACTAAGTTTACTGGATCTAGTTTATTTCACGAGTGCCTGGTTTGGCAAATGGAACCATGATGGTCCTCTGTGGCAGGAAATGCTCCTCGACGAAACGCTGGGAGGGCGTGTGCCTCAGGGAAATCTTTAGCGACTGCAGACCCCCCGCCCTAGCAAGCTAGGGCACAGGCCACCCGTCTACGACACGATGCAGCACCCGAAACGGGAATCTTCGCAGTTCCCAGCACGTCCATACCAGCAGCATGCAGATCCCCAAGAGGGCTCGATGCCGAGCAGTCCTCTAGCTGTGCTTTGTCCGCTGATTTCGTGGAGCGTGTACAGTCATGATATCGGCCTTACCATCTTCGCCGAATTCAAATGCAATGCCCGAAGCATACCTAATCCAAGCCCGGTGCCAGATTCCGTTTCGGTCCTGCCATCTGTCGCCAGATTCGGAAGGCTGGCCAAACCGTTCTAAAATCATGCGCCTGTGCGACCCCGGTTCTACATTGCCTTCTGTCACTACCTTTGCTTGTTTATGCTTGCTTACTCCATCGCGGAAGAAGTTCATGGCAGTCAGCTTCTTTTCATTCCTGCTAAAGCAGCAGTCAATTCCAAGGTCAAAGAAGGACCACCAGATATCATCAGAATATTCTGCTACAGAATCGGGTTCTCCTAGGGCGTGTTCGACATCTTCGGTCGAACACCCAAGCACAATATGTTCTATTCCCCTTCCCGGCGTAGTAATCATGATGTGCTCTTGATCTTGCATATTCTATTGTTGTCCTTTGTGCTTGCGTGAATGGGTCTCGGACTTCTCATGTACCTTGCTTTGCCAATGCTTCATTCATGTTGCTGTCCAGAGGCATGCTTCATTTAGTGCTCGATATTGGGATTCCGATATGCATCCCACCAATGTGTGTTACGTCACTACCC
>Ga0222749_10000509_pt1 | contig 23602 bp, 17 predicted proteins | sample IncBWH2Mmetat_FD_197234 | JGI IMG/M metagenome (GOLD analysis project Ga0222749, IMG submission 197234) | Metatranscriptome of lab incubated forest soil microbial communities from Barre Woods Harvard Forest LTER site, Petersham... | ecosystem: Environmental > Terrestrial > Soil > Temperate... | reverse complement strand
GCGGGTGATACGGGGCGACACGCGCAATCCGGGATGATCGGCATGGTTCCACCGACAGCAGCGGAGCGGCGCGGGCCACGCCAAGTTGTTGTAACGACAAGCAAGGAGAGAAACGATGAACGGACTTGGAATCCTGATCGCCAAAGGCTCAATTTCCGTGAAATCTTTCGGAGGGGCACAGCTTCAGCTGCGCCATAAAAACTAGTTTGAATGCGACCTGCTGCGCGACCCTTGTCCATATCAATTGCGAAACTAATCCAATGCCGTGACGCACGCTACTAGCTACACGATCAAGATTTCACCTGGGCACTTCCACGCCAATACGTATAATCTACTGGTCTAACGGTTTTCGAGGTACAGAGAATATATGAAGTCCAGGCTTTTGCGGACCATGAATCGAAAGCCAGCTCTGTTGGCGCTCGCGGCTTTGCTGGTTGCTCTCAGCTCTGTGCCGGTATGGTGCCAGACGGCACAAATCACCGGCAAGATCCTGGATAAAGACGGCAAGCCCCTGGCCGAGGCGCAAATTGTTTACACCAGCCTGACTACGAACAAGAGCTTCAAGGTAAAGACCGGCAAGAACGGCGAATTCGTCGAGCTCAGCGTGCCCTACGGTAACTATCAGGTTGAGGTTTTAGGTTCCGACGGTCAGAGTCTTTTCAAACAGAAGGTGATTGTGAACCTGAGTCCGGAGAGCCGCCATCTGGTCATTGATCTCTCCACGCAAGCCAGCTCCGGAAAGCCGGCCATCTCCAAAGAGCAGGCTGAGGCCATCAAAGAGAAGAACGCACAGCTTCTAGCCGAAAACGCGTTAATTACCAGGTACGAGACGGCCCGACAGGATAAGAATTGGCAGGATGCCGAAAACATTCTCAGCCAACTGATTGCACTGAACCCGGATCGTTGGCAGTATCAGAAGTCGCTGGGCGACGTGCAGTTCAACCAGGGAAAATACGACGAAGCCCTGGCCACATACGAGAAGACCATACCTGCGGCCCAAAGCGAAGATGCGTCCAAAGGCGACCCGGCTGCAACCAAAATTGCCATCGCCCAGATGCTGACCTTGGAGGGCGATAGCTATCTCAAGTTGCGGAAGAACGAGGCAGCGCTTGCAGCGTTTAGCAAGGCAGCGGAGATGTCGCCCAACCCCGGCGTCGCGTATTTCAATCTCTGCGCCACCCAATACAACATGGGCCACACCGAGGATGCACTCGCAGCCTGCGACAAGGCGATTGCCGCCGATCCTAACAAAGCGGACGCGTACTTTATTAAAGGTTCAATCCTATTGGCAGAGAGCGCACCAGACGCAAAGGGAAATGTCAATGCGCCGGCCGGAACCGCTGAGGCGCTGAAAAAGTATCTGGAACTCGCTCCTGACGGCGCACACGTACAGGATGTGAAGCAGATGCTCGATTTCATTGGCGTTAAAGTTGAGACCACGTACCAGGAAAAGAAGAAGTAATTCAATAAAGCCATTGCATGCCTAACCCGCCCCGCTCCGGACACGCCGTCGCCGCCGGCTTCCTTGGCTGGACGCTCGATGCCTTTGATTTCTTCATTGTTGTCTTTCTCTACGACACCCTCGCCGCAGAGTTTCATGTAAGCAAAGCCGCGATCATTGCTACGGTAACGGCGACGCTGGCTATGCGTCCGCTGGGCGCGCTGCTGTTTGGCCTGCTGGCTGACCGTTACGGACGCCGCCTGCCACTGATGGCCAACGTGATTTACTTCGCCGTGATTGAAGTGCTGTGCGGCTTCGCGCATAACTACCCAACGTTTTTAGTTTTACGCATTCTCTTCGGCATCGGCATGGGAGGCGAGTGGGGCGTAGGCTCGTCCCTCGCCATGGAAAGTGCCCCTGTACGCTGGCGCGGCATTCTCTCCGGCATTCTGCAGAGCGGATATTCCTGGGGATACCTCTTGGCGGCAATTGCCGCCCGCGTGATCCTGCCCAACTTAGGATGGCGCGCCATGTTCTGGGCGGGCGGCGCTCCCGCACTGCTGGCGTTGTATGTTCGCTTCAAGGTGCCCGAGTCGCAGGCCTGGGAGCAGCACCGGGCGCACAATGTGAGCGCCATCTTTGGCGCCGTGGCCACGTACTGGAAGAGCTTCATTTACCTGATGCTGCTGATGACGCTGATGATGTTTCTCTCCCACGGCACGCAGGACCTTTATCCCGACTTCTTGAAAGTCCAGCACAAATTTGCCCCGAGCATAGTTTCTTATGTGGCCATGTTCTACAACGTGGGCGCGATCCTGGGAGCTGTAATCTTCGGATATTACTCTGAACGCATCGGCCGCCGCTATAGCATGTTGGCCGCGCTCGGCCTCTCGCTTGCCGTGATACCACTGTGGGCGTTTTCTTCAGGTCTCGCCAGGCTCGCGCTGGGAGCGTTTCTCATGCAGGTGGGCGTGCAGGGCGCCTGGGGAATTATTCCCGCGCACCTCAACGAGCTTGCGCCTGACTCCGCCCGCGGACTCGTCCCCGGCCTGGCCTATCAGCTCGGCATTCTCTTTGCTTCTCCCGTCAACACCATCGAACATCATCTATACCAGCACGTGGGATATCAGTGGGCCCTGGGCGGCTTCGAGCTGGCCAACATCCTGCTGCTGGCTACAGTTGTCTTTTTGGGGCATGAGCGGAAAGGAAGAGAGTTCGTGCGGGAGTAAGCTCTCACGAAGGATTCGCCAGCTACGTAGGCTTTCTGCCCATTCCTAAATCAGATCCGCTTGCATCGTCAAAACTTACATGGTCTCTAACGCATGGGTTCCATCGCCCTATCTGTAACAAATTAATTGCTGGCAACACTACTACTGTAAGTGGCGTGAAAGGCCAATCTGCAACACTAACATCATCCGTATATAGGTTAGTGTTACTGGGCCTTGGCAGAGGGGAGTACAGGATTGGGAAATTACAGCCTGGGTTTCAATCTGGGATGGTGCGATTGTGTTTGTGAAGGAATACTTCCTATGGTATAAACTAAACATTCCCCACAAATGGCGCTGTTGCGTTGTGACAGAACTGCGGCCCATGGCAGTAATCAAGAATATTCCATATTAAAAAATAAAAAAGGCAGGTACCTAATGAGTAGACCCTTAGCGGTAATCTTTGTGTTGATCTTTGCCCTTGTTGCAATGGGCACTGCGCAGTCCGGCAATTTCACCGGCTTTTACGTCGGAGTGAATCTGGGCGGAGCCTCTGGCACTTCTGACGCCAAAACAACTACGATCTTCAGTCCGACCGGCTATTTCGCCATGACCAGCCCTGGGGCGATTGCCATTGCCGGCAGGCAGCAACTGACCCCAACCAGCTTTACCGGCGGCGGCCAGGCTGGCTTCAACTTTCAAATCAGCCATATCGTCCTTGGTGCCGAGGCTGATTTCGGCCACATGCAGTTGAGCCAGTCCATGCAGAAATCAGGGACTTATCCCTGCTGCGCCCCGACCGGGTTTACGGTTACGCAGTCGGTCAGGACCGATTGGTTGTTTACCGCGCGGCCTCGTCTCGGCGTGGCTTTTGGCCCCGTCATGTTCTATGGCACCGGCGGCCTTGCCGTAACCGACTTCAACTATAAAGCGCGATTTGACGATACCTTCGCCACCGCCACAGAAAATGGCGGCGTGAATGAAAATAGGACCGGCTGGATTGCGGGCGGCGGCGCAGAATTTCGCATCACCCACCGTTGGTCAGTGAAGGGTGAATTCCTGCGCGCTGATTTTGGCGGTGTGAGGAACACAAGCACCAATCTCATGGCCTTCAGCCCGCCGATTGCGTACCCCACAAACGTCTGGACCCATCGCGCCAATCTCACCACGAATATTGGCCGCGTGGGCATCAATTTCCACTTCTAAGCTGCATCGGTCGTTGGCACTGCCCCGCGAGACTTTTTGTATATAACGTTGTCTCGTGGGGCGGTCCCGTCCCGAAGCCCGATAGACGCCCCACGATTCGGGAAACAAGCCACGACGTAGCGTGAGCCGCCTACGCACGCAGGACATCCGTCAATACCCAGAAGTGGAAGGCAGGCCGGGAGTCAAACCCGGATTTGCAGCTTCGGAAGCTACTGTGTTGTTCGTTACACCACCCGCCCGTTCCCTCTCGATTTAAGACGCTCGCGCCGGGAATCCAACCCGGATCTCTTCGTTAGGATCGAAGCGTCGTGATGCGTTAGACCACGCGAGCAAATAAATGGCAGGGATGCAGAGAATTGAACTCCGATCTCACGGTTCGTAGCCGTGCGCCCTTATCCGTTGGACCACATCCCTAAAATTGTTGGAAGGGGATGCCGGATTCGAACCGGCGTTCCATGCTTAGAAGGCATGATCCTGTCCTATTGGAAGAATCCCCTCTTACAACTAACCACTGGTGCGGGATGCAGGAATCGAACCTGCTTCGTCTCGCTTAAAAGGCGAGTGCATATCCATATCTGCCAATCCCGCAAAAACTTTGGTGGTGCGAGAAAGAATCGAACTTTCATCGCGCGGTTATCAACCGCGTGCTCTGATCCATTGAGCTATCGCACCATGGTGCGCCGTTTGGGAGTTGAACCCATATCTGTTCTTTGTAAGAGAACTATTCTGGTCCGTTGAACTACCGGCGCAAAAACTTTGGTATGGGCGCGGTACTTCATGAGTTGCACCCATCTTTTCAGCACCGGGTCGTTCTCAGCCTTCGGCTCTTATACCAGGGCTGCGGCTTGCCGGCGCAGACTTCAAGACTATGGTCCCTCTGGGATGAATCGAACATCCGTCGGGCGGATATGAGCCGCCTGCTCTGCCATTGAGCTACAGAGGGAAGTTGGCTGGCCGGGCGGGATTCGAACCCGCGGTTGCGTGATTAACAATCACGTGCCTTACCAGCTTGGCTACCGGCCAACAAAAAAGCAAAAGGCCCCGATTTTTAATCGGAGCCTTCGAGAATTCGCGTCTGTACTTTTAAATCTTAAACTTTAAAGTGTGACAGTCAGACCAATCCCGAGGGCTCAGCGCGATTGACGCGCCGTCTCATCATGGATTTGGTCGTAATAGTCATAAGCAAAACTAAGTATAGCATGCTTTCATTTGCCGTCACGCGCCTGCGCGGGGATGCTTTCCTTGAGCGTGAAGGGCAAATCGCGCGAGGAATCACCGACCATCACGTCATACTGCCCAGGCACTGTGGTCCATTGCTTGGAGGCGGTATCCCAAATCGAGAAGGCGCGTGGGTCGAGGGTTACGATGATTTGTTTGTTTTCGCCGGGCTGCAGGTTGACCTTCGCAAACCCCTTGAGCTGTTTAGGAGGCTCGCTCGTAGCAGCCGGGGCTGCGATATAAACCTGCACAACATCCGCGCCCGCGCGTGGGCCCGTGTTCTTAACATCAACCATAAGGCCATAGAAGCTGTTAGAGCCGCCTTTTGTTATAACTAGAACGGGCTTGCTCAAAGCGAAGCTGGTGTAAGAAAGTCCGTAGCCGAAGGGAAACAGCGGCGCGATCTTCTGCGCGTCGTACCAGCGGTAGCCGACCTGCAGCGCCTCGGAATACACTGCCGTGCCGTTGACCCCAGGATACTGTTGCGGAGTGTGTGCCGGTGTGTCGCCTTCCGCTTTCGGGAATGTCACCGGCAGTTTGCCCGATGGATTGGCATCGCCAAAGAGCAGGTCGGCGACGGCGTTGCCGTCTTCCTCCCCCGGATACCACGCCTCCAGCACCGCCGGAACCTGTTCGAGCCACGGCATCAGCACCGGCCCACCAGTTTTTAGTATTACGACAGTGTGCGGGTTAGCTGCGGCTACCGCCGAAATAAGTTGATCCTGATTGTCGGGCAACGAAAGGTTCGGCCGGTCGCGGCCTTCGCGGTCTATGTTCCCAACCATCACCAGCGCCACGTCGCTCGATTTCGCCAGCGCGGCTGCGGCCGCCGGATCCTTACCATCGTTGTAATCCACCTTAATATCAGCGCCGCCGTGGTTCTTGAGGACGTTCTTGATACCCTCCACCGGAGTGACAGTATAAAGCGGCGCGACCTTCGAGCTGCCGCCTCCGCCCGTATGTGCAGCGCCGGCGTACGGGCCGATCACCGCGATGGAATGCAGGGCCTTGGCCTCTAGCGGTAACTGTTTATCGTTATTCTTCAACAGCACGGCACCCTGCTCCGCGATGGACCGCGCGATAGCGCCATCTTTCTCCGCTGCAATCGAAGTCACGGTTCGAGGATGGTCTAGAATTCCCAACCGGAACATCTGGCTGTAGCGGCGAATCAGCATCGTATCGATCACCGATTCATCGAGCTTCCCGCCGGTGATGGCGGCCTTCATGCCCTCGTCAGACCACACATCGTGCTTCATCGCGAGGTCGAGTCCAGCCAGCGCGGCTGGTACCAGGCTGTGCGTCGCAGTGTAATCCGACTGCACAAATCCCTTGAACCCCCACTCGCCGCGCAAAATGTCTTTGAGCATGTGAATGTTCTCGCAGCCAAACTGGCCATTCACGCTGGGATAGGCGCACATGATCGCCCCCGGCGTTCCTTCTTTTATCGCAGCCTCAAAGGCCGGCAGGTAAATCTCGCGCAGCGTACGCTCGTCAATGATCTCGTTGACGGTTTTGCGGCCGTCCTCCTGATTGTTGGCTGCGAAGTGCTTCACCTCGGCAATGATGCCCTGTCCTTCGATCGCCTTGATCTCAGGCACTACCAGTCGCGCCGCCAGGTACGGGTCTTCGCCGAAATATTCGAAGTTGCGGCCGTTCTGCGGAACCCGGGCGATGTTCACCCCAGGCGCCTCGAGCAGGCTGTTTCCCCAAGCAACGGACTCCTGCCCCGCGATCGTTCCATAAGTCTCGGCGAGGCCAATGTCCCATGAGGCTGCAAGCGCCAGCGCCGAAGGGAGCGCGGTTGCGGGCTGACCTTGACGGCTGTCGCCCGGCCCGGCTCCCACCGGTCCGTTGGTGATCTTGAACCCGGGAAGAGCGAGCCGATCAATCTCCTGAATCATTCGCGGATGCTCACGCGTATCCATCATGTGAATCTGTGTCAGCTTTTCATCCAGCGTCATTTTGTGGACGAGAAGCTCGGCGCGCTTCTCCGGCGAGAGAGATGTGTTCATCCATGTTCTTTCCGAGAGTGGTACCGGGGTAGGCGTCGGAGATGGCGTGGCAGATGCCGCTGGCGTCTGCGAATCGGCCTTGCCTGCCGGGGTTTGCGCGAAAACGGGAAGTAGAACGACTGCTGCTAAAACGAGGACGAGGTTTGCCATTACGGTGTTCGTGAACACCGCCCGATTGCATTTCATTAGATAAAATCCTTCTTTTGGATCGTGACGGCCCACGTGTGCATCACCAAATTAACACCAGCCCGCCATGTCTACTGTAAATTTTTTCACAGCACGTCAACCGCCGTTGCAGCAGTTTCAGGAAATTGCGTCAAGGAATCCACCTAAGAAAAGACCGTTATTTTATCTTCTTCCACACCACGTCTTCATTGTTTCTGCGGTCAATCATTGCATCCACTTTTCCGTCATCGCCGTGGCGGAAGAGGCGGCGTCCTTCCACGCCCTTGCGAAAGAAGATGTCCGTCGCCTCGGGGATAAGTAAGGTCTTCGGCCCCTCACCGCGTTGCGCATAAAGGCTCACGCCGTCAGCGGAAACGACCGCCGTTTTCCCCGGGACAAGCTCATAGGTCCCCACATACTCTCCATATCTTTTCGTGTCGGCTTTTCCTGCTGCAGGATCTTCGTAGTAGCGCAGCATCTGGCTGGCAACAATCTGCCACTCCCCGTTGCGCAGCATCCATGTATCGGTGCCGTGATATCGCGCTGTCATGTTTTGACCGAAGATGGTCTCGGTTTCGTCCAAGTCATAACTCAGGATGGCCGTATCTGCAAAGATACGGCTCTGAGCCTTTACCAGTTTGATGGTGCCGGAGTAACCCGGCGGCAGCGGCGTCAGGTCTTTCAGTAGCGCTGTTTTGTCCATATTGCGGCCTTTTTCGTCGAAGACCATGCTGTCTTCGGCATAATATTTTTTCCACGGCGTCTGGACGCCTGGTGCTGTCGCATCCATCAGCTCTTGTGTCCGTCGCTCCAGCTCTGCCTGCGTGATGCTCTCGTGTCGCGCCCGGCTGCACGAATCAATGGCCAGGATCAGCATTGCACATCCGAAAATAAGAGCCAATTGTTGGACTGCATTTCGTTTCATCAAGGGCCCCTCCAATTTCATCTGGCTCCTTAGACGGCTGGCGCTTCTGCAGGATAGCTCGCCGCAAATGCGTAAGGGCATCGCAAATAGACCATTGCGATGCCCTTGCAGAACTGGATGAAATTTTCGCAGCCTTACAGTTTTTTCAGCAACCCCAACCACCGCTCCCAAGCCTCGTCATGGGCCTTCTTGTTGGCTTCGACGGTGTTGCTGGGGTCTACGCCGGCGCGCATGAAGCCGTGCTTGGCGCCCTCATAGGTCACCGGATCGTATTTCTTGCCGGCCTTCTTCATCGCCACCGTAGTGTCGGGCAGTGTGGCGCCGATGCGGGCATCCTCGCCGGCATAAAAACCATAGACTGGTGCTGTGATCGTGGTGACATCCTTCGGGGGAGCTCCGTAAAACACAAACGCCGCGCTCAGATCAGCACGATTGGTTGCGAAGCGGAACGACTGGCCACCGCCCCAGCAGAACCCGGCGACGGCGAGCTTGCCGTTGGCTGAGGGGAGCTTCTTCACGTAATCGGCAACGGCATTCAGGTCACGGGTGATTGTATCCACGTCGAGGCCAGAGACTGCTTTCATGCTGTCTTGCGTGCTGGCAAAACCTTCGCTGCCCTTGCCGTCAGGACCAAACCCCGAGAGCAGATCGGGAGCAATTGCGATGTATCCGTTGGCCGCAAGCTGATCGGCCACAGTGCGCACCCAGTCAGTAAGGCCAAAAATTTCATGGATCACAAGCACAGCCGGAGCTTTCTTCCTGGTTTCCGGATAAACAATGAAGGCGTGCACCACGCGATTGTCATGTTTGATCTCCACCCACTCCTGGTGGCGCGGAGACTTCTCGAGCGTAGCCTTGGCCCAATCCTGGGCAAAGGCAGGCAAAGCGTAAGTGAGCAGAGCGATTGCAAGTACTAATAGACGTTTCATGGCCATCGAGTTTACTCCGGGGTGCAATTGCCCGGCAAATGACGGCAGACTCTCTGTGGTCTCCATTCTCTTCTCTTCGAGCGGCCGGCAAGAACGCTCGAATGCGTTGTTACCTTTCTGCGTGAACTTATGGTCCCGCCTTAGCTACAGAAGCAGGAGCAGAGCCCGGATGCACGCCGAGCTGCCAAAACAGGAAACTGAGTTCATTCGCATCATCATCGATCACCTTGCTGATTGGAGTTCCGCCGGAATGTCCGCTTTTCGTCTCGTAGTGAAGCAGGATCGGGCGCCCGGAAGCGGTAGCAGCCTGCAACAGCGCGGTCATTTTCCGTGCGTGAAGCGGTGCCACGCGCGTGTCGCCATCCCCGGTGTTCAGCAGCACTGCGGGATATTTTGTGCCCGGCAGCACGTGATGGTAGGGTGAGTAAGCGTAGATGTATTTGAACTGCTCCGGGTCCTCGGACGAGCCATACTCCGATACCCAGAGTTTGGCCCGCAGGAACTTGTGGTAGCGCACCATATCAAGCAGCGGATAATTACACACCACTGCAGCGAACAAGTCAGGCCGCTGGGTGAGTGCAGCACCCACCAGCAGCCCACCGTTGCTGCCGCCGGCAATAGCCAGCCGCGACGGCTTGGTGTATTTGTTTTGGATCAACCACTCGGCAGCCGCGATGAAGTCATCAAAAACATTCTGTTTCTTCTCGAACATGCCTGCATGGTGCCACTCCTCGCCGAATTCTCCTCCACCACGGATGTGGGCGAATGCGTAGACACCGCCGCTTGCCAACCAGGCAGCCACATACGAATTGTAGGCAGGAGGATACGAAAGGTTGAAACCGCCATAACCAGACAGCAGAACGGGATTTGACCCATTTAACGTGAGTCCCTTAGCGTGCGCGAGCAGCATCGGCACTCGAGTGCCGTCCTTGGAGTTGTACCAAACTTGTTCCACATCGTACTTGCTGGAGTCGAAGGGCACTTTGCGCTGCGACCAAACCTCCTGTTTCCCGCTGGCCATGTCGTAGCGGTAAATGGTTTGCGGTATATGGTAGGAGGTGAAGGTAAAGAACCCTTCGTTGCTCTCGCGATCGCCGCTGAGGCCTGATACCGTACCCAGGGCAGGCGGCCTGATCTCACGCACGAACTTGCCGCTAGGCTCAAAGATCTTGACTTGCCACACAACGTTCTGCAGGAAGCGCACCGCCAGTTTGCCGCCGACCACCGAAAAGTTGTCTAACACGGCTTCGCCCTCGGGCAGAGTTTCTCGCCAGCGGTTTCGCGCGGGATTTCTGAGGTCTACTTCCACGATCCGCCATTTGGGGGCCTTCCAATTCGTGCGCAGAAACATTCGGTCGCCCAAAATTTCCTCGTAGAACTTGGCGTCCAGGTCGTTCACGATCGGCGTGATGGGCCCCTTCTTTCTCAAGTCCTGAAAGTAGATTTCTGTCGACCCGGAGGTTCCATGCGCGACCTGGAACGCGAGATAGCGCCCATCGTCCGACACGTCAAGACCAATGCCTTTGTCCAGGCCATATCCTTTGCCGAAGACTTCCATGTCGCCCGCCGGATCGACGCCAATCTTGTGAAAGAAAACTCGAGGTCCTTCGGCGGTATGCCGCGTGTAATACAAACCGCTCTTGTCGGGCATCAGTGCGATGTCGTCATAGATCGCGTTTGGGAAATGGTCGGGCAGATCTTTGCGTGCCTCCACGTCAAACAAATGGGGTGTTCTTTCGTCGGCTCCGCCCTCGCGTAAGGAATAGACCAGCAGCGAGCCATCCCGGGAAACTGCGCTGATACCTACCGTAATAGAGTGGTCTGCGCTCAGCGCCATAGGATCAACCAGCGCCTCTTCTTTGCCATCGAGGCCGTTACGCAGGTAGAGTACAGACTGGTCCTGGCCGGCTTTGTGTTTCAAGAAGAAGTAGCGATGGTTTTCGACCGTCGGCGTGTAAGTGTCATCGGTGTCGATCAACCCGCTGAGCAACTGTTTCAATTCGGTGCGTCCCGGTAACCTGGTGAGCTGTGAATCGGTATACGCGTTCTGCGCGTCAATCCAGCTCCTGGTTTCAGCACTGTTCTGGTCCTCCAGCCAGCGGTAAGAATCGGTGATCTCCACCCCTTGCACGACATCTTTTACCTGGTCGGTTCGGGTTTTGGGTGCAGCCGGAACCGTGGCAGCATCCAGCGTGTCCAACTGCTGCGCCCGGGCGTCAAGGGAAACCAGCGGCAAAGAAACAGCAAGTAAGGCGGGCAAACAGTAAGCAAACAGAAGGATTGCAAGAACCAGCAGACGCTTCATGAGCATCGAGTTTACTCCGGGATGTAATTACCCGGCAAATGACCAGGGGCGTAGAACGTTTGCATAAATCTCCGAGCCGTTGAGGCTTGGAGGGGAATCGTAAAAAAGATCCGTGATGATCCGTGTTCATCCGTGGCCAAAAAAGAATCGCCCAAGCTCCCAGCGAGCCGTTTTTATCTAGTGACCCGGCCGCTCTTCTCACGTCAAAGGTGTGAGGCATACAAATGATCATCCCCCGAGCAATTCTGCTCTTTCTCACTCTGTTCTCCGCTTGTGCTATGGCGATTGCCCAAACGCAACCCCCGGTTGGCGAATGGCCGAAAGCCTCGGCAGCCGAGAGCGACCTTTCTGAAACCAAGCTGCAATCGCTCGAGACCGCTATCCATTCCGGGCAGTTCAGCAAAATCGGCAGCGTTCTGATCGCCCGCCACGGCAAGCTGGTTTATGAGGGCTATTTCGACGGCGATGCCAATTCACTGCGCGATACCCGCTCGGCCACCAAGAACATTACCGATGTGCTGGTGGGCATCGCCATCAGCGAAGGCAAACTCAGCGGAGTTGATGCCAAAGTGCTTTCGCTGTTGCCCGAGCGCGCTCGCAAGCTGCAGAATCCCGATCCGCGCAAAACGACCATCACTGTTGAGGATTTTCTCACCATGAGCTCGCCGCTCGAATGCGACGACTGGAACGACGCCTCCCGCGGCAACGAAGAGCGCATGTATGTCGTGGAGGACTGGGCGCAGTTCATTTTGGATCTGCCCATTCGTGGACACATGCATCTAGGCGAAAAAGTTGAGCCGCCCCCCTACGGCCGCTATTTCAGCTACTGCACCGGAGGCGTGTTTACCCTGAGCGAGGTGCTGGCCAAGGTCACCGGAATGCGCACCGACCACTATGCACAGCAAAAGTTGTTTTCCCCGCTCGGCATCACGAATGTGCAGTGGGTGTACTCGCCGCTCAACGTTCCTCAGACAGGCGGGGGATTACGGCTCACCAGCCGCGATCTGCTGAAGATCGCGCAGCTTTACCTCGACGGCGGCCAATGGCAGGGGAAGCGGATCGTGAACGAATCCTGGGTGCAAAGTTCCATTCAGCCGCATGCTCAAATCGACGAGACCACCAACTACGGATATCTCTGGTGGCTCAAGTCATTCAAGAGCGGCGAGAAAAGCTATCCAGCGTTCTTCATAACGGGCAATGGAGGCAACAAAGTCGTAGCCATTCCCTCGCTCGATATGACTGTCGTGATCACCAGCACGAACTACAACACGCGCGGCATGCACGAACAAACCGACAAAATTCTTACAGACTACGTGCTGGCTTCGGTGGAGAAATAAAGCGCCTGAGGGGGTACTTGCTACTAGTGCCTGGAGCCCTAAGAACAGCGCTGGGGCACCCTATAGATTAATCATGAGACAAATGTTTTCGACCGGGCCACCCGCCCGCGAATAGCAACTCTTAAGCGTGTTTGCGCGACTGCTTTTTCGTTCGTACCGGCTCTTCTTCCACCAGCGCAAATTGCAATTTCCTCTGCACGCGGTCAATGCGGTCCAGGATCACGCGCACGTGCTCGCCCAGAGAATATTTCTTCTTAGTACGCTCGCCGATGATCTGGCGGGTATTTTCACGGTAGGTATAGCGGTCGCCTTCGAGGCTGGCGATAGGCACCAGGCCCTCGATGAACATCTCTTCCAGCTCAACGAACAGACCGTACTTGGTCACGCTGACGATCAGCGCAGGGAACTCGTCGCCGACGCGGTCTTGCATGAACTTGATCTTCTTCCACTCCATGAGCTCGCGTTCGGCATCGTCGGCGCGGCGCTCGGACTGGCTGCTGATTTCGGCCAGGTGGTGCAATTCTTCTTCACTATAGGGGGCTTGTGTTTGACGCCCGGCCGTGCCCGTCTTGGCCTCCCATCGGCCCTCGGCCTCAGCGCCCGTCCCGCTTCGAGCGTGACCTGTTTTCGTGGGGTGCGCAGTGTGCTCGCCATGCTTCGCGCGTTTCCCATCCTGCGCCTGACCTGTTCGCTTCGACCATGGTGACGGCCCCTCGCTATGTGCGGGTGTTCCCTTGCCTTCGCCGTTGTCACTCTCCCGCAGAATTTCCTTCAAGATGCGGTGCACCAGCAGATCCGGATACCTTCTGATCGGCGAGGTGAAGTGAGTATAAGTCGGAGCGGCGAGCGCGAAGTGGCCTTCGTTCTTCTCCGAGTAGCGCGCCTGCTTGAGCGAGCGCAACATTAAATAAGAGAGGATTCGCTCTTCCGGCTTGCCCGCAATCTTCTGCGTCAGCTTCTGATACATGCGCGGAGTGATGTGTACCTCTTCGGGAATCTCAATCTCACGCGCATTACGCCCGCTGCCCTGGCGGGCACGCTTATCGGCTTTGAGCTGCACCCGCTGGATGGGCAGCGCGCCCACGCCTAGCGAGTAGCCAAAGGTCGCGGCGATGGTTTCAAAGTCGTAGACTTTTTTGGCGTCCGGCTTTTCGTGGATGCGGTAAACCGCTGGCACGCCCTGTTCTTCCAGATACGAAGCCACGCACTCGTTGGCCGCCAGCATGAACTCTTCAATCAGGCGGTGGGCATCGTTGCGCTGCGAGCGGGTTACGCCCTGCATCAGGCCTTGTTCATCGAACTCGATGACCGGCTCAGGCAGATCGAAATCAATAGACCCGCGCCGTACGCGCTTGCGGTTCAGCGCCTGGGCCAGCTCACCCATCAATTCGAACGTCGGGACGAGCGGCGCGTAACGCTGGCGCAATCCGGCGTCGCCTTCGAGGATCAGGCTCACATCGGTGTAAGTCATGCGCTCGGCCGAGCGGATCACCCCCGGCATCAGCTCATAATGCAGCACCTCGCCCTGGTTATCTATTTCCATGATGCAGCTCATTACCAACCGGTCCAGCTTTGGGCGCAGGCTGCAGATATCGGTGGAAAGCTCGACCGGAAGCATGGGCACGGCGCGGTCGGGGAAATAAACCGACGTCCCCCGCAGCTTGGCCTCGGCATCGAGCGGGGTATCGGGTTGAACGTAGTGGGCCACGTCGGCAATGTGCACCTGCAACTGAAAGTTGCCGTTGGCCAGGCGGTGGACTGTGACAGCATCATCGAAGTCGCGCGCGGTCTCGCCGTCAATAGTGACAATGGGCTGCTGGCGGAAGTCGCGGCGCTCGCGCAGTTCAGCGGCAGGGATGACGTTAGGAATATCCTGCGCCTCGGCGATGACATCGGAAGGAAAGCGGTGCGGCAGATGATATTTGCGGATGATGATCTCAACGTCCACGCCGAAGTCATCTTCATATCCCAGGATTTCAACCACCTTGCCGCGTGGGTTCTGCGTAGGAGTGGGCCAGTCGGTGATCTCTACATCCACGACTACGCCTTCCAAGTCGTCAAAGCTCTGGCTGCGCTTGGCCTCGCCGCCCACTACGCGGTGAACTGCCGCCTTTGCCGGTTTGCCATGCGCCCCGGGCTGCGCAGAGCCTGCCGGCTGGTCTTTTGATTGCTCTGGGCGCTCCATCCCCCGCGGGATCACAATTTCCTGGGTGATCTTGTCATCCATGGGGATAACGTAATTATTGCGGTTCCCGTAATGGAAAACCCCCACCACCGTGGTGTGCTCCCGGCTGAGGATGCGCACAATGCGTCCTTCAGCGCGGGTTGGCCCTGAGCTGGCGCGGCGGCCATCGGAACGTGAGCTCAGCTCCACCAGCACACGGTCGCCGTGCATGGCATTGCCGACGGTATGCGGCGGAATAAAGATATCGCCATCAATCTTGCGGCGCACAGCTTCGCTCTCCGGCTCGACGAAGCCGAAGCCGTCGCGGTGCATCATCAGCCTGCCGGCAATCAGGTTCTTGCTGGCCGCCGCCTCGGGCACGGTGAAGCGGTCGCGCTCCAGCTCCAGCAGCTCGCCTTTGCGCACCAGCGCACGCAGCCGCTGGGCCAGCTCGCGGCGTTCGTTGCCGCGGATGCCCATCTCGCGCACAAGCTGCTTGTAGCCGGCGGTTCGTTTGGGCTGGCTTTGGATCTTGCGCAGGATGGTAGAGTTGTCTAACATGCAGTTCTCAATTCCAGTTTCTTAAGCACTCTTAAAGTTAGATCCTTATACATATCGTCTAGAAGCCAACTGATAACTACTTATCACCATAGTAAGCGCGAATAACAAGGGCTTCTAGGGGCTTTCTCTAATATAAGAAATGCCCACACGGTAGGAATATTTACGCGCAACAAGGTTACCCGCATTGCTCAATGCCAGCCAGGGTTCGTGAAATTTGGGTGAATTCTGCTTTTCAGGATTGACAACGCGGAAAACCATTTGGCATTGTACATGCCTGCAGTAAAGACAAACTCCCTCAGAGTATAGCGAAAGGATTACAAGATATGTGGAAGCCCGCGAACTCGCCCAGCACTCCAGGCAAAACTTCGGAGCCTGAAAAACCCGTCACCACTACTACCAGCAGCATACACACAACCTCCGAGCCCGCGCCAGCTCCTGCACCGCGCACCAGCACCCTGACTACGACCAGCACAGAGCAGGCAACTATTGGGAAATCCTTGGTCATTAAAGGCGAGGTCACAGGTTCCGAGTCGCTTTATATTGATGGCCGCGTGGAAGGCTCCATCAACCTGCCGGGCAACCGGGTCACAGTGGGCCGCAATGGCGTGGTTTCTGCCAACATTACTGCCCGCGAGGTTGTCATCATCGGGAAGGTAAAAGGCAACATGACGGCCAGCGACCGGGTGGATATCCGCAATGAAGGCTCGCTCACCGGAGACGTCATTGCCCAGCGCATCAGCATCGAAGACGGCGCGTACTTCAAGGGCGGCATTGATATCCAGAAGCCCAGCCAGAAGGCCAATGGCAACGCCGATACACGCTCGACCAAAATCGAGCCGGCTTCGGCCTCTGTGACTTCGGAAGTGTCAGCTCCGGCGGCCAGCGCTTAGACATTAAGAAGTATTGAGCGGAAGGCGAAGGGCGTAGCGGTTTACTGCGAAGCCCTCATATTGGGTGAGCCAAATGCGAGCGCCGAGCCAGCGCGAGCAGTTGGCGAGGGCGTAGCGGTTTTACTGCGAAGCCCTCATATTAATGTTGCGCGTGCCAACAAGGTTCGCGCTTCCGCGAAGGTTCCTTGTTCGTATGGTTTGAAAGTTCTTATGGTTGAAAAGATACTGCAACTACTCTCGGTCACCTGCCGCCACCGGAAGATCTCGCAGCCGTTCACGGCATCCTGGACGCCGCCCGGCCGCTCAGGCCAATCTTCGGCGTTGTGGGAAAGTGTGAGCACCCCCGCCAGCCATTATGTCGTATGCCTGGATTGCGGCAAGAAGTTTACCTGCGATTGGGACAAGATGCGTATCGTGCGTTAGAAGCAGCTTCCAGGAAAGACACTGCCTACCGCGGATTTTCACGGATAAACGCGGATCGAAGTAGTCAATTCCCCGGTTGCCAGTAGTCAGCATTTAGTACTTGAGGAAGAGCTAAAATCTTAGCCGCAGATCAACGCAGCTCGCGCAGATTTTAAAAATCTCTGCGCCCCTCCGCGTCCTCTGCGGTGAATTAGAAAATCCGCGTGATCCGTGAAATCCGCGGTAGGCTTTTTCTTCCAAAAAAAGCAAAAACCGGCGCGTTCTCCCCCGAGAATTTGCGCCGGGTTTAGCCCCCCAGGTTTCGGGGATAAAGGCCGCTCATCTCCCTTTCGGCCTAACTTGCTGGCATGGCCACTGCTCTAGGCCTCGCGGGAGGCTTTCGTGAAGTTCGAGTGGCGCTGCTCAAAAACTTCCTCAATCAAGATGCAACGCGTTGGCATATTAGTCAACATTAAAGCGGGGTAGTTTATTTACTTTCTGGATAACTGCGGCCCAAAAGATCGCTAAAACTACGCCCTGCCTTCGCTACGTACTTTCGAATGGGGCAGGTCTATCAATGTAGAAAAAGTGGTCAGAAGTGAACATCCGTGTAGTAGGGCCTGAAGTGTAGGGTATACTGCGGTGACATATATAGAGGTATTTCCGCCGGGAGAGCGGCGGAAAGCGAAGCAACCCCTCATTCGAAAGATCTTAATAAAACGGCTTCGCATTACAGGTTTCCCGGACCTCTCTACGCAAGCGCCCGGGGTGGCAAGGAGGTCCCACGTGGATCTGGCATTCATTCGTTCTCTTTTTGTAATTACCCTGGGAGTAGCGGCCTGGTTCCTGCGTCCCTTTGGATTGAATCCCGTTCAATCTGCAGCCGCCGGAGCGGTCATTGCATTGGCCATTCTGGTCTTCGAGATGCGCCTGCGCACCGTAAGCCTGAAGCGGCTGATCGGCGCCGTGATCGGCAGCATTCTGGGCATCTTCGGGGCTTATCTTTTCAGCATTGTCATCCGCGAGAGCCTTGGCCTGGGCAACACGCAACACTTCCTGCAACTGCTGGTCATGCTGCTCATGGCCTACGTTGGCCTGATTGTCGGGGCCAACAAGGGCGACCTGCTCAACCTTTCGGCGCTGGGAGGCATCTTTGGCGGCGAAAAGATGGGCAAGAAGATTTACAAGATCCTGGATACCAGCGTCATCATTGACGGCCGCATTGCCGATATTGCCGAAACCGGCTTCTTGGATGGCGTGCTGGTGCTGCCCCAGTTTGTGCTGCGCGAGCTGCAACTGGTGGCCGATTCGGCCGACCCGTTGAAGCGGAACCGCGGACGGCGCGGGCTCGATATCATGCAGCGTATCCAGAAGATGGCTTCGATCACGGTGCAGATCGTGGAGGATGATTTCCCCGCCGTGCGCGAAGTTGATCTCAAGCTGATTGAACTGGCCAAGCTCTACGAGGCCAAAATCATCACCAACGACTTCAACCTGAACAAAGTCGCCCAGCTCCAGGGCGTGGACGTGCTCAACATCAACGAGCTGGCCAACGCGCTCAAACCCATCGTGCTGCCGGGCGAGATTATGAAAGTTTTTATCCTCAAGGAAGGCAAAGAGTACAACCAGGGCGTCGCCTACCTGGATGACGGCACCATGGTGGTGGTGGATAACGCCCGCAAGATGATCGGCAAGACCGTGGATATCTCGGTGACCTCGGTGCTGCAGACCACCGCCGGCAAGATGATCTTCGGTAAATTCGACGAGCGCCCGGGCCACGCCAACAACGTCCGCACCGAACCCGTGCGTACGCCGGATACAACCGCGAATCGCACAACGCATCCAGTGATCGTAGAGCGGCCGATAGAGTAGGCCTCCGCGCATCTCCGCGTCCTCTGCGGTAAGGCCCTTAATCCGTGAAATCCGCGGTAGGCAGTTTTAGGTCGATTTCTTCCCCGGAGGCCAGGCATCAATTCGTTGCGAGCTGGGCAGCTGGCGATTGTACTCATAGACCCAGCAAAGCAGGGTTTCATCTTTAAGACGAACCTCACACTGCTTGCGTAAGAATAAGCTTTGGTCCAAGTTTTTGGGATCGTATCCCTCATAGGCATCGAGGGATTCGAAGACCGAAGGCGAGTCGAAGCCAAAAACCTCGCCGTGAATCTCGTTGCCATCAGCCGCCAGCCGCACCCCGGGATACTCCCCTAAATCATAAAGAAACCCGCGAATGGCGCCGCTTCCCACGTGCCTCAGTTGACGCACGATCGCGGCGATCTCCGGCGGAGCGTGTTCCGGCCTTAGGGTTCCGTAGACGAAGAGGTACTCAACCATAGCGATGCCGGGAGTGATTTTGGCGCTTTGCAGGGGTGATCTCGGACAAAATCTTCCAGTTGCCCGTAGCTTTGTTGTTGCAAGAGCTCGTCAAGCGCCTCCGATTTTGCTTCGGGTTTGATCTTGAGGATTGCCTTGTAAGCCTTCAGCACACCCTCTACGCCGGCCACGTACTGTGCCACAGGATCATTCACCTTGTTGGGATGTTCGATGGCAAAGGCGGCACTCGAAAGTGCCAATTGGCCGATGATCTCGGAAGAATACTTGTACTTCGACTTCCTGAAATCTCCCAACACGCTTGGACATAAATTCACGTGCACATCGGGAACTTCAATGACCCAGCGAATCGCCCATGCGCGCTCAGGATAAAGGCTTTCATCGAGCGGCGCCGCTTCCAGCTTATGCGCAATGGCCACCTCCCGCGCCCGCTCTTCTGCGGTAGAAGGTTCCCGGGGGTTTTCCTGAGCGGTTGCGACGCAACATAGAAGTAAAGTCGCGAAACCTATGGAAATAACTGTTCGCATTTTCTTTTGCCGTGAAGCACTGAGTTTATCACCGGTGCCAGTTATCAGTCCCGGTTGCAAGTTCCCCGTTTCTCAAGACTGTCATCCTGAGCCCCGCGTTTTTTGCGGGGCGAAGGACCTCCGATGGAGATGGGAATTACCCGCGGCCTTTATCGGGCCATCTGTGATTCTTCCCTCTCCCCGATGGAGTCGAGACGATGATTGTATCGTCCCGAAAAATTCCTCAGTGCCTTTCGAAAACTTCCCAAAAACCTCCGCGTACCTCAGCGTCCTCTGCGGTGAATTAACCAATCCCACTGCTATACTTCTAAATTGCTCAATGAACGTTTTCGTCATCATTCCGGCAGCAGGCTTGGGAACGCGCATGAGCGCCGGCGCAAAAAAAGGCTCTCGGCCCTCGAAACAATTTACCGAACTGGCCGGCGCCCCTATCCTTATTCATACCCTGCGCAAGTTTGCTGCTTGCAGCCAGGTCAGCGAGATCTGCGTGGCCTTGCGCAAGAATGAGATGGAGCCATTCCGCCGCCAGTTGGAGCACGAAAATCTGAAAAAGCCGGTGCAGATGGTCGAAGGCGGCGAGCACCGCCAGGAATCCGTCGCGAATGCGCTGCGCAGCATTTCCGCGAAAGACGACGATATTGTACTGGTGCATGATGCTGTTCGCCCATTTGTGGAAGTCGAAACCATTCAGTCGGTGATCACCGCAGTGAAAAAATCAGGCGCAGCCATCGCCGGAGTTCCGGCGGTGGATACGATCAAAAAAGTCGAGCCTGCAGCGGCGGGCGCGGTGATTACCCTTACCATCCCGCGCGAGCAGGTAGTGATGGCGCAGACCCCGCAAGGGTTTCTCTACAAGATCGGACGCAAGGCCTTTGATGAAGCCGCCGCCGACAGCTTCATAGGCACGGACGAAGCCTCGCTGGTCGAGCGCTCCGGGCACGAGGTAGTGGTGGTCATGGGCTCGCCGCGGAATATCAAGATCACAACCCCGGCAGACATGGAGCTGGCAGAGTTTTTTATAAGCCAGAAAAAAGCTTAAGAATTCCGCCGTGGATGAACGCAGATCAACGCAGATTTTAAAATCCTCTGCGTACCTCCGCGTCCTCTGCGGTGAATTATAAAAATCCGCGTTAATCCGTGAAATCCGCGGTAAGTTTTTTAAATCTTATGATGAGAATTGGTTACGGGTGGGACTCACACGAATTTAAGCCTGGTATTCCCCTGATGATTGGCGGCGTTGAACTGCCGCATGACAAGGGGCTTGCCGGACACTCCGATGGCGACGTGCTGCTGCACGCGATCACTGACGCGCTGCTGGGCGCGGTGGCGGCGGGCGATATCGGCAGCTACTTTCCTCCTTCTGATCCCAGGTGGAAGGGCGCAAAGTCGGCCATCTTTCTGGCGGAAGCCCTCAAGCAGGTCGAGCGCGCGGGTTACGCCATCGCCAACGTGGATTCGACGCTGATCCTGGCCGAGCCCAAGATCGGTCCCCACGCCGGCAGGATTCAGGCTCACGTCGCTGAATTATTACGAATCAAAGCCGGGGACGTGGGCATCAAAGCTAAAACTCCTGAAGGCATGGGGACAGACAACGCGGCCATCGCGCATGTGACGGTGCTGCTCGAAAAAAAGAAGGCCCGGCACAAGTTGCGATCGGCAAAAAAAAGGAAGTGAGTGCTTGAGAAAAAGAACCCGGTGTTCATTCGCAATCTCTTTTTTGTTAATAACTGCGGCGTTTGCACAAAAAACCACTCCTGACCCCGCCGACTGGCGTACTCCCACAGAGATTTCTGACTACCGCATCACGCCGCGCTATGACGAGACCATGGCCTATGTGCACCGCGTGGCGACGGCGGCCCCCAAGCAGGTGAAGGTCGAAACCTTTGGCAAGACGGGCGAGGGCCGCGACCTGGTGGTGGTGATCGCGTCCAAAGACGGGGTCTTTGATCCGGCGACGCTGCATCAGGCGAACCGCCCGATTGTGCTGATTCAGAATGCCATCCACGCCGGCGAGATGGATGGCAAAGATTCCTGCCTGGCGCTGCTGCGCGACATGGTCATTACCAAAAGCAAAGCTGCGCTGCTTGAGCACGCCGTGGTCGTCATCATTCCTATTTACAACGCTGACGGCCATGAACGCTTCGGCCCCTACAACCGCATCAATCAAAACGGCCCGGAGCAGATGGGCTGGCGCACGCAGGCGCAGAACCTGAACCTGAACCGCGACTACCTGAAAGCCGATGCGCCCGAGACGCGCGCCTTCCTGAAGTTGTTTAACAAATGGCTGCCCGATTTTTTTGTTGACGACCACGTGACCGACGGCGCCGACTACCAGTACGACGTGACCTACGCGCTGGATACCGGCCCGGATGTTGATCCCGCGCTGGCGGCCTGGCAGAAGGAAACGTTGGCGCCCTATCTGGACCAGTCTGTCACCGCTGCCGGACACAAGATTGGTCCTTACATTGATCTGGTTGACGAGACCGACCCCTCCAAAGGACTGACTGCCGTGCAGGACACGCCACGCTTTTCCACCGGCTACATGATTCTGCAGAACCGTCCGGGTATGTTGGTCGAACTGCACATGCTCAAGGACTACAAGACGCGCGTGACCGGCAACTACGAAATTCTGCGCGCGCTGCTCGAGGCCATCAACCGCGATGCCGCCAAACTGGTCAGCATGAACCGTGCAGCCGATGCCGCTACCATTGCTGCCGGAAAAAACTTTAACCCTGCGGCCGCTTTCCCGCTGCAGCTTACGTCCACCGAGACCCAGCCCTTTCATTTTCTGGGATACCAGTACACCCGCAGTTTGAGCGAAGTTTCCGGCGCCCTGCGCATTGAGTACAGCCACGAACCATGGGAGCAGGATGTCCCGCGCCAGACCACGCTCAAACCTGCACTCACCATTGTGCCGCCTGTGGCTTACATTGTTCCCGCGCAATGGACGCAGATCATCGCCGTCCTCGAAGCACACGGGTTGCGCTTCGAGCGCACCACCGCGCCCTGGAGCGCCGAGGTAGAAACCTATCGCTGCACGCCCACATGGCAGACCAAGCCGTTCGAAGGGCGTATCCCTGTCGCAGCGGCGGCCCAATCCGGTGCGCGCGCTCAGGCGATCTGCAAGACCGTGCAGGAAACACTTTCATTCCCCGCAGGCTCGGTGGTCGTGCCCATGGACCAGCGCGCCGCCAAAGTGGCCATTCATTTCCTGGAACCTGATGGCCCCGATTCCGCCGTGAGCTGGGGTTTTTTCGACGCCATCTTCGAGCAAAAAGAATACGGCGAGAGCTACGTGCTGGAAAAACTCGCCCGCGAGATGATGGCCAAAGATCCCAACTTGAAACAGGAGTTTGAAGCCAAAGTAGCCGGCGACCCCAAGTTCGCCGCCGATCCGGATGCGCGCCTGAACTTTTTTTACAAACACTCGCCCTGGTGGGACCCGTATAAGGACCGCTATCCCGTGGGCAGGCTGAAGTCGCTGGAAGGTGTACCGCTGGGAAAATAGTTTCTCAGAAAAAACTCACCGCGGATCACGCAGATTTTCGCGGATCGGGTTGTGGGGGAGCCCCCCTTGCTTGCTGGGTTGGAAAAACAGTATTCAGTACTCGGTGCTCAGTACTCAGAAAAGCTAGCCTCACCGCAGAGGACGCGGAGGTACGCCGAGGCCAAAGCAAGCAATCAGTGCTCAGCCAAAACATAAAGTCGGATTTTCAAAGATCTAGAGGGCCTTTTCTTCATTTTCTTCTTCTTACCCCTGGCCCTGCATTCCATTTTGGAAGGCTTTTCAAACCTTGTGAATCTGCCTTCTTTCGTTCTCGCAATTCTCCGGCTCCCTCAATAGGTCGGGCAGGGAGGCGGATTTTTCGGCAGGTTTCGGGCTATGAATCTGGGGGGCCGGGTACGAACGTCCCAGACTCGTTCATACTCCTGCGCTGGTTGTGGATTTTGTGGCTGTTCTTCCTGCGGCCCGGTTTCTGTATTGGT
>Ga0222749_10000507_pt1 | contig 23661 bp, 23 predicted proteins | sample IncBWH2Mmetat_FD_197234 | JGI IMG/M metagenome (GOLD analysis project Ga0222749, IMG submission 197234) | Metatranscriptome of lab incubated forest soil microbial communities from Barre Woods Harvard Forest LTER site, Petersham... | ecosystem: Environmental > Terrestrial > Soil > Temperate... | reverse complement strand
GTTCTCTCCTGTGAGTAAGCGCTTCGGGCTCAAGAGAACATCGGTAGGCCAGGCGGAGACACGTGGCTCCCCAGCGCCGACCAATGTAGTACAAGAAGAGGTCCGCCAGGAGGGTTCCCGCCAAGGGAATGGCCAAGGCCCACCCGAGGCTGAACTTCCCGAGAGCTACGAGGGCACCCACTTGGAGGAACACGAATTCGGACGGAAACGGAAAGCCCACTTCGTCGATGAACGACACAACGAAGATGACGAGCGGCCCGTGGAAGGCGAAGAAGGGAAGGAGTTTTCCCAACTTAAGCCCTCCGCCCATTCCCCCGCTGGAAGGCCCATTCTTTCCAAGGGTTCGAGATCATGGACGCGCACTCCTCAACTAACTTCGGTTACTTGGAGGGGAGGTTTTTGATCAGCGCTTCCGCTTTTTGCCTGTATTCGGCGTCTTCCTTCTTATGGCCCGCGCGGGGCTTCGTTGCGATCACCCGCTCCAGTTCCGGACGCGCAAGGGCAGGCTGGCCGGCCGCCACGTAGGTTTCTCCCAGCCAGAGGCGTGTGGAAATGGAATCGGGCGCGACCTCGAGCGACTTCTTGTACCACTTGATGGCTTCCGGTTTCGACCCCAGAAGGAATCCCCCCGGGGTTTCCTGATACACCCGGCCCAGCATGCGAGCGGGCCCGCCCTGGTCTGTGAGAGGTGCCCCCTTCTGGGCGAGCACGAGGTGGGGCAACGCCTCCTTCAGGCGGCCGTAGGAGCGCTCCGCATCGGCGGCGTGGAGAAGAAGACAGCCGAGCCAATAGTGGGCAACTCCATGGTTCGGCGCCAGACTCAGGGCTTCCTGCGCATGGGACCGGCCCCGGGTCCGATGCAACTCGTGAGGCGCACGATCGGCCTGCTTCTTGACGTCGAGCACTTCGAGACAGCGCGAATGTGCCTCGGCCAGCATCACCAGGAGTTCCACGGAGTGGGGCTCTTGGGGGAGGTGTCCGTTCAGGAGCGCGATCGCCTGGTCGAGGGCCCCTGGGGTCTCCCGCTGCTCGATCAGCACCCTCGCCGCAGGGAGTGGATCGACCTGATTCTCCGCGTCCGAGAGCATCACCCTCGCGGGAATTGGGCCGGAAACCGCCAGGTCGTTCTCACCCGCTGGAGCGGAACAGGCCCCAAGAAAGATGACGGCAAACATCCACCCCGTGCTCATGTTCATACGGCCCTCATCGCTCAAACGGACCTTCTCGTCATGGTCTCCAGGCCATTGAAGTCTGTTGTCCCGGAGAGTTAGGGTGACCTCCAACGACTCATGGAATCGAAGTTCCAACCCGGATACCTAATTCCGTCCATCGCACCGGCGCGAGTGATTCCGGCAATGACGCGTCAATCCTTCGCCGGGGCCCTGACCCGTCACCTGCGACAGGACACACTCAGCCTGCCTGCGCCCCTAGAACTCCAGGGCCGCAAGGTGGCCCCGAAGGGCGCGCAGTTGATTCTCGCAATCCCGGGCGAGAGCGATGCAGCCGACCCTTCGATAGTCCGCCAGGCGCCGTTCCCCAAGCGCGATGGCCTCGCGGGTCCGAAGGAGTTCGCTCCCGGCACGTGGGGACTCGGGAACCGATGCGGTTCCGAGATCCTCCTCGTACTTCCATCGGCGATATCGGGAAGCCAGGGCGCCCAGAATTCCGCGCATGAGCCGACCTCCTACCGCCTGCTATACCAGTAGCCGCCTCCGCCACCGAGCGCAAGGACCACGAGGACGATCAGAAGTACAGTTCCCATGAACGCCTCCTTTCATTCAAGACTGAACGCCCTATGTACGCGGAGCCGGCCGTGAGGTGACGCGGAATCCGTCCATCAAGGGACCGACAGGAATACAGGACCTCGCTCCCCTTGGACGGAGGACTTGTGAGCAGCGCTCTTGGGGCTGATCGCGGAAGCCCGCCCGGGCCCTCCCGACCGGTCCTTCCCAGATCGGGGTCCAAAGGCAACCATCCGTAGGGCGTCTTCACGCGTTCCCCCGGCACCGCGATCCTTTCCGGAATGGTCCACCGATTCCCGGTGCATGGAAGATCGCGGCGCCTCCCCGAGGCTCGACGTCCATTTGCATTCGCCTTGCGTAACCGTTCCGCGGGGAGAGCGTACGTAAGGGGACTCATGAAGGAGAATTCGGTGCCGAGGTCCCTTGTGCTTGAGCAGGTCGATTCTTCTCAAAGTTTCGAGATCGGCTTCTCCGAGCCCATGTCCGCGGCCGACGGATTCGACGATTTCGGCAGCTTCCGAGGCCGGCTCGACCAGATCGGGCTTCCGTCGCTCCTGTGCATCCTCGAGATGGAGCGCAAGACGGGCATCCTCGTCTTGATCGTCGAGCCCGAGCGGGAGCAGGCCCACCTCCATTTGAGCGAGGGCCGCGTGTTCCGTGCAGATCTGGAGGGCAGGGAGGAGCCGCGCAATGCAGAACTCGTATACGGGCTCCTCGCCCGAACGCGCGGTACTTTCGATTTTTGTCCTTCGAGCGTGGACCTCGATGACAAAATGCGGTGTTCTACGACGCGTCTTATCTTCGAAGGCGCCCGCCGAATCGACAAGGCGCTCCTGGCTCCTGGGTTGGAGACCGTCACGGGCTTTGGCCATGGGGTGGATCTCCAGGAAAACACCGGCCTATCGAGGCGGGTCATACTCGAATCCCCTCCTGCCCCATGCGGGGGCGGTCAGAACGAAGCATTCCCAGTCGATCGGCGGGCTCCAGAGCCCGGTAAAGGCCCCAATGGGCCGAGATCTTGCCGGAAGGAGGGCCTCCCCACGGCCTCGAGTTTCCACGAAATGCGAAGCGCCGCCTCGGATCCTTCTCGACGATGGGCCTTGGCGAGAGCAGCCGTCGCCGCCCTTCTGATGACTTGCTTTGCACTGGCGTTGCTGACAACCGTATTCCGCACGGACCCAGGGACGCCCGATTCATCCTCCACCGAAGGGGCCCACCCTCCGATCCCGATCCCGAGCGTTCCGACTCGATAACGAAGTCCTTAAGTCCTCAGACCCTATGTTGGGGTCTCCAATCGCTCAGATCGCGAGGCGTGATTGAAGCGGCTAGGGGAATCCTTAATTTTTCGAAAGAAGGTCTGCCTCCTCGCTTCGATCCCCCGGTCTCGGGGATCTGCAGATCCGCCCGCTCCCAGTGCTCCTTTGCTCGACGCGACATACGCGGGGCGTCAGCGACAGGGCGGAGTCCCTCCCGCCCGAGTCGGGATGACCAGGGAGAGGCCTCCCCGTGTCATTTCGGGAACACGACGACCTGCGACCGGGCCACCCGCAACGCGACGAATCCCGACGATCGACAGGGAGCAGGAACCCTGGCAACCGTCAGGAATCCGCCGTATTCCCGGGTAGTGCGCTTCTAGTCTGAGTCGACCCAGACGCCATCGCGGAGAACGTGGCCGCACCCATCGACATGCATGTGCTCCGGAGCGACCGCCATCGTATCACCGCGGCCGCGGTGCTCCTCGCCCCCGCCATGCCCTTCATGCCATCCGCCCCCCCCGTGGCCACGTCCACCACCATCCCCACCCCAGAAACATCCTCCCGCGCCCGGGAGCAGCAAGCCCAGGATCATCATCTTCTTGAACATCGCACCCTCCTTCTGGCCCACGAATGCGACCTGCGATTCTCCAGGACCAGCTTCGGGACTATGTACGTCATCGGTCCGGAAAGGAGACACGGTAGGCCCCTCGGACCGGGCCGGGGTCTGGCCGCGGCGCTGAGGCTACTGGATCGTTGTCACACGTTGGGAACGCATTTTCTCGAAGCTCTACGGTCGATGGACCTCTTCCAACAGACGGCCCGTATGAATCCCGGAGGACCTCCGTTCGCCCGGGCCTGACGAATCAGAATGATTCATGAGGGGATCACTCTGATGTCCCCTTCCGCGAGTCCATCGGACGACCCTGGACCCCGGAGGTGAGGGTCGGCATCACGAGTGGCCCGTTATTTGCTTCAATCCATGTCGCTCGAGGTAGCCCCCGGAGTGACTCCTCTTGCACGTCTCAGGCAGGATTCGGGCACCTCCGAATGAGCCACGGCGAACCTGCTTTCCAAGAACGCCGAGGTCCTGATGAACTATGATCCCAAGGATTTCCAGGTGCGGCCGGGGATGCGGATCCATCTCAAGACCTGGCCCACCCGCATCAAGGCCGCTTACCGTTCAAAGAAGGAATACAGGAAAATCCTGGAGACCCACATCCAGGAGCTCAGTACCCTTCAAACCTTGCTCTATGCCTCCCACGGATATGCCCTCCTCTTGATCTTCCAGGCGATGGATGCTGCAGGAAAGGACGGGGCCATCAAGCACGTGATGTCCGGGGTCAACCCCCAAGGCTGCCAGGTCTTCAGCTTCAAGCACCCCAGCGCCGCGGAATTGAGTCACGATTTCCTCTGGCGGACGACCGCGTTCCTGCCGGAGCGGGGGATGATCGGCATATTCAACCGCTCGTACTACGAGGAAGTGCTCATTGTGCGTGTTCACCCTGAAATCCTGAGCAGCCAGGGGCTTCCTCCGGAGCTGCTCGATCAGGGAACGCTCTGGAAGGGGCGTTTCCGCTCCATAGTTGACCTGGAACGTCATCTTCACCAGAACGGAACCCGCATCCTCAAGTTCTTCCTCCACATTTCAAAGGGAGAGCAGAGGAAGCGCTTCCTGGCCCGCATTGACGAGCCCCAGAAGAACTGGAAGCTGAGCCAAGGCGACATCGATGAGATGAAGCTGTGGAAAGAGTACCGGAGCGCCTATCAGGATTGCCTGGCCGCAACCAGCACCCGTCCCTCACCCTGGTACGTCATCCCCGCGGATGACAAGGAGAACGCGCACCTGATCATTTCGCGGATCATCGTCGATGCATTGAAACATCTGAACATGACCTATCCGAAATCCGGTGCAAAGCGGCGCAGGGAATTGCAGTCTATCCGAAGCCGCCTCCTGAAGTGATCTGACCCGAAGCCCCTGAAAGGGCTCCACGTTGTAAGAACCCCGCCGGGGCCATCGGGGTCTGGATTACTTCATCGGCGGACTGCCGCTCGGCGGGAGTGCTCAAGGGCGTGCGGCAGGGGCTAGAAGGGGTCCGGTGTCGTGGCCCGCCCCTCCAGGGTTCCTCGCTTGTCCCGCAGACGCTCCCGCAGCTTACCCATCGCAATCCCCAGGTCAAGGAGGATCTCAGGCGGCAACGCCCGGGCGTGGGGAAAGATCTCCATTTCCTCCTCCCGGAGATGGGCAAGGACGCACAGCTGGAGCTCGTCCATTTTTCCATCAAGTGACTCGTTCTCCCCGATGAGCACCCTCATTTCCACCAGGAGGGCTTTGACCTGCCGATGAGCCCGGAGCGCCTTCAGGACGACATCGATCGCGAGGGACGACTTCATGCTTTCGACCGCGGGATAGAACAGCACCTCCTCGATCTGCAGTTGGTCGCCGAGCCCTTCCTCGATCTCCCGAAAAAGCGCCCTCTTGGTCTGACTCTCATGGAGACCCAGGGCGTCGTACCGGACGAAAAGCTCCTTCATCTGCCGATGAACGGCCTTCAGCATCGCCGGGGGGGGGATGGGAAGAAGGTCCGTAGTGTCGCTCATGGGTGACCCTTGAACCTCGGGGACGGACATCGGGACCATATCCGGCCCCGGTGCTGCGGGTCTTGGCGCCGAACGCTGGGCATGGACGGGGACCCGGGGGCGGCCCGAGAAACATCCCGAGCGCACCCTTCGTGCCGGAAGGGCCCGCCGATCTCCCCGATTCTCCCTCCAGAGATCGGGACACAGGGAGGCGCGCAAACCCTACGCCGTGGCTGTTCCAACGAGGGATGCGGCTGCCTCCTGACGCTTCTAGCCTCGCCGCTCCCCTGGGCCCTAAGCATGGCGCGACACCAGAGCGGGATTCGAGGTGCCTCGAACCACGAGGAGCGGAACCCCCGCGGAGCGGAGCACACGTTCGGGCACGCTCCCCGTCATCCAACGCGAGAATTTCCATCGATCGTGGATCGAAAGGGCGATGAGAGAGATTCCATTCTTTAGGCTGTGATCGAGGATTTCGACGGCCGGTTCCCCGTACTTTGTCACCCGGGTCACCTTGAGACCCGAGGGGCCGAGTTGCCGGGCCACCTGCGCCGTCGCCTCATCCTCTGAAGGGAGGGGAGCCTCCTCGGGAGGCGTCACCCCCGCCTCCATCCCGAGCAATGGGGCGCCCGCCGGAACAAAGGAGTCCCAGACATGCAGGGCGACGATCTCCGAGCCGAAATGGCCAGCAAATTGCATCGCCGGATCGACGACGGCCATCGAGGCCGGGCTTCCATCCGTGGCGATTAGGATCCGCCGGAAGGGTAATTCCCCGGAGGTTTTGGGCTCCCACGCCGACAGGCCCGTGAGATGAACTGGGCGGATGAGGAACACGGGTACGTCGCTTGCGCGGATGATCTTGTCGGCTACGCTGCCCAGAAGCCACCTCAGGATGCCGGTCCGTCCGTGCGTGGTCATCGCGATCATCGTCGCCCCCTCCCGGCTCGCAGCGTCCAGGATCGCGCCCGAAGGAGACCCTTCGAGGACGCGGGTGGTGACATTCGCCCCTGCTTCCATGCATCGACGGGCCACCCCCTGAAGATAGGAGTGGGCGACTTCCCGCTTGTGCACGAGGGAAGGAGCGGCGTCATAGCCTCCGTTTGCCGGGCCATGGGCGGATACGGAATGAACCAGCACGACCTCTGTGGGCTTCCGCTTCCAAAGGAATGCCACCTGCGGCAAGACGAGTTCCGCTCGTGGAGAGCCGTCGAGTGGGATCAGGATTCGCTGGAACATGTTCCGTCTCCTCGGGATATCGATTCAGCTCCTAGGTCACACCAACGTTCGCCTCCTCCGGGGGAGCCTTACCGGCCGGTCGGCGATGTCATCTAAGCCGTAAAGCCGGGGGCGTCGCAGGGATTGTTCAGGTCCGCCCTTGGCTTCCCTTGATCCTCCGATTTCCGCCGTTCCGGGAGGACGCATCGAGGGGAGGCGGCTCCCTCCGGGTCGAAGAGACGCCCCCTATGAGCCAGGGGACTCCCCCATCGGATCCCGGGGCAATGCGGGACTCCAGGGGGCCGGTGATCCCCCAGGCGCCAGCCTAGGGAAGAGCCCCCCCGGAAGCGACCTCCGGAGACTCGGATAAAACGGCATGGACGTCTAAAGCTTTGTGGCCCAGAATGGCCCGGACCTGGTGGATACGACCGTCGTTCAGCACCGGGATGGCGGCCGGATCGACAGGATGACCGTCCAGCCAGGCAGCGATCACGCCCCGGGAGCAACCGGCGGGATTCTCGACGCTGATCTCGTACTGGGTGGAGTCATCGCGCCAGGTCAGCGAGAATCCCTCCCAGACCGACGGGATGCAGGGATCCAGAGATAAGATGGAGGCCCGACGAGTGAAGCCCAGAAGATACTCCAATCCCGTCCTGTAGGCCCATCCGGCGGAGCCCGTGTACCACGTCCACCCTCCCCGTCCAAGATGCAACGGGTGGGCATACACATCGGCGGCGATGACATAGGGTTCGGCCTTGTATCTTTCGACATCCGCCGCGGTCCGGGTGTGGTTGATGGGATTGAGCATGTGGAACAACTCCATGGCTTCGTCGCCGCTGCCCAGGCGCGCGATGGCCATCGCGGTCCACACCGCGGCCTGGGTGTATTGTCCGCCGTTCTCGCGGATTCCCGGGACATATCCTTTGATGTATCCGGGGTCCTGGGACGAGTGATCCCACGGAGGAGCCAGGAGCAGGACCACCCCGGAGCTCCGGCGGATCAACTGGGTCCTCACGGAATCCATCGCCCGTTCGGCCCGCGGCTGGGGAGCGGCGCCGGAGAGAACGCCCCAGGACTGAGCGATGGAGTCGATCTTGCACTCCTCGCTATGAAGGGAGCCGATCGCCGTTCCGTCGTCGAAGTAGCCTCGACGGTACCATTCCCCGTCCCAGGCCAGTTCGAGCATCTCCGCGAGCCGTTGGGCCTCCCGCCGGTAACGCGAGGCTCGATCGACATCCTGATGCCGCTCCGCCACGCCTGCGAAGCGGACCAGGACGGCATGGAGAAACCAGCCCAGCCAGACGCTTTCCCCCTTTCCGCCGATTCCTACCCGGTTCATCCCATCGTTCCAGTCGCCGGACCCGATGAGGGGCAATCCGTGTGCCCCGTACGAGAGCGAGCGATCGATCGCCCGCGTGCAGTGCTCATACAGCGTGGCCTTCTGGGCGGCTTCCTTGGGCTGCTCAAAGGCGTCCATTTGCTCAGATCCGAGCGGAGGTGCTTCCAGAAAAGCGACTTCCTGATCGAGCAGAGCCTCATCCCCAAGGGTTTCCACATAGTGGGCCACGGCGTACGGCAACCAGAGCAGGTCGTCCGAACACCGGGTCCGCACGCCCCGAGTGCCCGGAGGATGCCACCAGTGCTGGACATCCCCTTCCACGAATTGGTGGGAGGCCGCGCGCAGCAGGTGTTCCCGATAAAGGTCAGGGCGAGTCAGGCCCAGAGCCATCACATCCTGGAGCTGGTCGCGAAAACCGTAAGCCCCGCCAGGCTGGTAGTACCCCGTGCGGGCCCACACGCGGCACGACAGGTTCTGGTACAGGAGCCACCGGTTCATGATGAGATCGAAAGAATCGTCCGGGGTATGGACCTTTACGGCCCCGAGAATCGCATCCCACCGGCGGTCGACTTCCACGGCGGCCTCGCGAGCCCGATCACTTGCCCCGTGACGCCTGAGCAGGTTCCGCGCCTCCACCCGGTGCCTGGCCTGCCCCAAAACATGGGCAATCTCGCGGCGTTCGCCGGGGCCAAGTTCGACGATGAGATGAAGGGCCGCGCACGGGTCCATTCCGGCCCCGAACCGTTCCCCGAGGCCCCGGCGCGCGAGTGCGGCCGGCCGTGCGAGAGTTCCGTGACGGCCCACAAACTCCAGGCGATCCGCGGTGGCCGACGTGGGCCGCTCGCTCAAGGCGGAGAATCCAACCCTGCCGGGAAAGTCGGATGTGTAGGAGTTGTGCGCGAAGACCGCCCCGCTTTCCGAGTCGAACTCCGTCACGGTGTAATAGGCGTGCCTCTCCCGGGGAGGCCCCAGCAGCCACTCGTTGTAGAAGTAGAGGCTCAGTCGTCGGGGGACCCGGGAGAGATTCTCGAGCGTGAGAAGGGAGAACTTCACCGGATCCTCGGGGTGGACAAAGATTCGAAGCTCATGGGCAATCCCATGGGCGGAATGCCCGAAGGATGAATAGCCGGCCCCGTGGCGGATCACCCACTTACCCGATCGATCGCGGTGCTGCTGAGGACCCGGGGTCGCCGTCCAGACCCGTCCATCCTCGTCATCCCGGAGATAGACCGCCTCGCCCGTCGGATCGGTCACGGGGTCGTTGGCAAACGGGGTGAGTCGATTCTCGCGGCTGTTCTCAGCCCAGGTGAAGGCCGCGCCGGACGTCGTCACCACGGTGCCGAATCCGGGGTTGGCGATCACGTTGGCCCACGGGAGGGGGGTCTCACGATCGCCGTCGAGGACAACGACATACTCGCGCCCGTCCCGCGTGAACCCTCCCAGGCCGTTCCAGAGCTCCAAGGCGGGGGGCACTGGATCGCGGACGGGATAGGAGCGAGGCGACCCCGGGGGAATCGGGAGCTCCAGCTCCGCCGGCCAGCGCGGCTCCGAATGGTGGAGGGGGAACTGGTTTCGGAGGTCCCCTCGTTCGCCCGACAGGACGGCCTGCGAGGCGACCGCGAGGTGGATGCGATCCTCTTCGCTCATGGCGTCGCTTCGGAGGAGGAAAATCCCTCCCGGTCGATGTTTCCAGGCCGCCCAGGAGCCCCCCTCCAGGAGCGTGGTCAGAAGCTGGTGGATTTCGTTCCGATATCCCGCCGGGTGTTCGTTCAGGAGAACAATGTCGGCGCTCAGACCTTTGAGACGCCAGAACTCATGGGCCTTGAGGACCTGCCGGACCAGCCCGAGATCGCGCTCTTCTGTAATGCGGACCAGGAGCAGTGGAAGGTCCCCGGAGATGCCGTGTTTCCAGAGCGCCGATTGTCCCATCGTATTGCGCGCCAAGAGGTCCGAATTGGCTCGAAGGGACGCATCTGTGAAGAAGACCGGCGACGCGAGCTCTAGAAAGAGCTTCGATTCTTCCCGGGTGATACCCAGATGTCGCAACTCGATTTGGGAATGGGTGAACGCCAGGGCAAAGGTGCGGCCAGCCTGAGCCGGGTTATGATATCGCCCGGCCAAAACGACTGCGGCCTCGCGGCTCGCGGCCATTCCGGTCGCAAAGCTTACCCGGGCAAATCCGCCGGGAGCCAGGCGGACCCGGGTCCGGAGGCTGGCGACCGCATCGAGAACGGCTCCCGTCGTTCCGGAGAGAGGCCGGCCATCGAGAGCCGCGGGGTCCTCGGGCCCGCGTCCCCGACCCAGGAACCGCGCGCGATCCGTCTCCCACTCCACCTGAGCCTGCATGTGACCTTCGACGCTCAAGGCGTGGATGGCCCAGATCCCGGGCTCACTGGAGGCGCGAGGCCGCCGGCCACAGAGGATCGCCGAGCAGGCGGGAAGATAGGAGGTTTCCAGGAAGAGCTCCCCGAAGGCCGGATGGGCCAGGTCGTCCGCCGCGGGGGCGAGAGCGAGCTCGACATAGCTCGTGATCTCGATCTCCCGGGAGCGATCGCTCCGATTGGTAAGCGACAGCCGTCGGACCTCGACATCATCCTCCGGGGAGACGGCGATCTCCAGGAGCGTCTCGATGCCGTCGTCCTTCCGCTGAAAGATCGCCTTCTCGGGAAGAAACGTGATTCGGTATTCCTCCGCTTCCTTCGACACGGGCTGATGGGTGGCAGACCAGACGACGTTGCTGCGGACGTCCCGCAGGTAGAGGAATTGACTTCCCGTATCCCGGGTCCGGTCCGCCCTCCATCGCGTAAGGGATCGACCGTGGGCGACCGAGGCCCCTCCCCCTCCGTTGGTGACGACGGTCGTATAGCGGCCGTTGGAGAGGAAATGGGCCTGGGGATAAAGCGTATGGGGGGTGCGGAGCCGGGTGGCGGCTTCCGGAAGAAAGGACTGGTCGGAATAGGTCATCTCCGCGGGCCGGAGCGGCTTGACGGGAAGCAGGCGAGTCACGCGCTCCTGGAGGAGGAGCTCGGTGGCCTGGACGCGGGGATCCGCGTGGAAATCCTCCACGATCCGGGAATCCAGTAGGACGTTCGCCAGAGCGGCCAGGGTCATCCCCTGATGGTGCGCCATGAATGCCCGAATCACGACGCCCTTGGTCTTGTCCCAGAGCGGAGCGGCGGCTTCGCTCTCCTGATTCCGGTAGCTCTTCGGCGGGGAAAAATCCACGGACTCGTAAAATCCGTAGCGGCCGTCCATCCCGAGGTGGGCGAGCCGATCGAGATTGTGCAACGCGGCCTTCGAATCCACCATCATCGCCAGGGCCGTTGCATACGGGGCGACGACCAGTTCCTCCCTCAATCCGCGTTTCATGCCCAGGCCCGGGACTCCGAAGGCCTTGTACTGGTAGTTTCCCTCGAGGTCAACCAGGTTGAAGGCGGATTCCGAGATGCCCCAGGGCACTCCCCGATCGCTCACGCAATCGATCTGGCATTGGACCGCCACCCGGCAACTCCGGTCCAGGAGCGTATCCGGGTACCGCTTCATGAAAATCAGGGGCATGAGGTACTCGAACATCGATGCGCTCCAGGAGACGAGCGTCACGCGCCCCTTCAGGCTGATGAGGGCCCGGTTGAGTCGGAACCAGTGGCTCTGAGGGACGTCTCCCTTGGCGATGGCCACAAAGCTCGCGAGACGAGCCTCCGAGGCCATGAGGTCGTAGTAGGAGCCGTCGAGCCTTCCCGGGCCGTCCGCGCCCGCCAACCGAAAGCCAATCGAAAAGAGCTTGCGCTGGGGATCATAGAGAAAACCGAAATTCATCCCGCTGGCAAACCTCTCGGCCTGATCGGAAACCTCCAGGAGTGAACGAAGAAGATCATCGGGAAGGGGTCCGTCGGCCCCCTGCGCCAGGATCTCGGAAAGCTCCCGGAGCCAGTATCGGACCTCACCGAGCGCCGGGGCACCGGACTGTTCCGCATCGAGCATCGGAACGATCTCGCGGAAGAGCGGACCCAGGGCCTGGAGGCCCGCGAGGTTCTCCAGATCAGAGCCCGCGACGCCAGAGACCTTCCGGAGGACTTCGATCTGAAGGACCAGGATCATCACGGTCATCGGGAGCACGGGGTGGTCCTTGCGGAAGGCCAGCACGGCCTCCTCGAGAAGACCGGCGGTGTCCCGGATGCCCTCGCATTGGAGAGAGCTGCTTCGGGATCCAGAGGCCAGAATCCTCTTCAGGCCAAATGCGACGGAAAGAAGTGCCGCCGCGAGATTGCCGCTGTCCACCGTCGAGATGTAGCGCGGCAGGAGCGGAGCCAGCGTCTTGGTCTCATACCAGTTCAGAAGATGGCCTTCGAAGCGCTCCAGGGATTCCACCGTCGAGAGCGTCCGCTTGAGCTGTTCCGCCAACCGGCGGGCTGAGATGAATCCCAGGTCGAACGCCGCGAGGGTGGAGACGAGCCCCATCCCAATGTTCGTAGGCGAGGTGCGGGAGGCGAGCACCTCCACGGGTCCTTCCTGGTAGTTGTCCGGGGGAAGGTCATGATGCTCCTCCCGCATGAATGCATCAAAGTACCTCCACGTCTTGCGGGCCAGCCTCCTTAGCTTCGTCCGGTCCGCCGCCAGCAATTCCGTCCGCACCGACCGGAGCGGATGGCTCAACCATCCCGCGACGAAGGGCGCCAGGATCCAAAACCCCAGAAGAGGTGCCGCTACGGGGAGCGCCGAGTCCCGCCCCACCGAGATCGCCACGGTCACTGCCACCGCCGACGACGGGCTGAAGATCATCGCTCGCAGGAACTGACCCCACTTCTGAGAACCGTTGGCATGCGCCTGGGCTGCGGTCTCCCACACGAGGAGATGCTTCTTCGAGACGAACATCCGAAAGAGAGTGACCCCGATGGCATGCACCATAAGCCAGGCGTGATACGGGATGAGGAGGAGCGTGATCAGCACTTGCGAGGTCGCGATCCTGAGCTCCTCCCAGGAGCGCGACGCAAACACCCCCAATGGTTCCCGTCGATCCGGCCCCCCTCCCACCCTCATCAGGGGACGGAGAACCGGCAGCGCGCAGACGCCGATCAGAGCGAGCGTCCAGAAGAGTGGAGAGCCCGGCAGGACGGTCCAGGCCGCCACGAATCCCAGGAAGAGTCCCGCCGGGACCACGCTTCGGCGGAGATTGTCGAACACCTTCCAAAGGCCCAGCCCCGGCAGGTCGTTGCGCCGCCTGCCTTCCCGGCGGGGAACCCACGGGAACATCCACGGGAGAAGCTGCCAATCCCCCCGGGTCCAGCGATGCTGGCGTCGAGCGTGGACCACCACATTCGAGGGATAGTCATCGACCACTTCCACGTCCGACACGAACCCGACGCGGCCGTGGATTCCCTCGAAGAGGTCATGCGACAGCAGGCAATTGTCCGGAACGCGTCCCTCCAGGGCGGCGCTGAAAGCGTCGACGTCGTAAAGCCCCTTCCCGGTGAAGCTTCCCTCTCCGAAGAGGTCCTGGGAGCAGTCGGAAACCGCGGTCGTATAGGGGTCCATCCCGGTGTTCCCGGAATGAAACTGGGAGAACAGGGATCCCATCGCGCTCGACAGGGTCACGCTGACGCGGGGTTGGAGGATGGTGTACCCCTCGGTCACCCGTCCGCGATCCGGGTCGAACTTTGGCCGATGGAGCGGGTGAAGCATGATGCCGATGAGCTCCTTGGCGGCATCACGGAAGAGCCGCGTATCCCGGTCGAGGGTGATCACGAAGCGGACGGCGGGAAGCAGGGAAAGGTCGCCGATCTGGGTCGTGTACGACGTTCCGGAATCTCCGCGCAAAAGGCGGTTGAACTCCTCGATCTTCCCCCGCTTCCGCTCCCAGCCCATGAAGCGGTCTTCCTTGGGATTCCACAGTCTCTTGCGATGAAAGAGATAGAAGGGATTCCGGCCTCCCACGCGGTGACGAAGATTGAGCCCGTGGATGCCGGCCGACGCCTCGGCAAGGATCTCGGCGTCTGCGGGCATTATCTCGGCCGACGCGTCGGCAAAGTCCCCGAGGATGGCGAACGTAATGCGGGGGTCCATGTTCCCCAGGGCCTGGACCTCGAGATGCTCGAGGAGTTCCCGGACCCCATCCACGCTGGTAAGAAGGGTCGGAATGACGACCATCGTCCGGCCCTCATCGGGGACCCCTTTTTCGAGATCCAGCCGGGGAAGTCGCCGCGGGGGGACCCAGGCGCCGACCATCCACTGGGTCAAACCGATCGCCACTTCGCTGGCCGGGAGCAGCGCCAGGAGCGCGACGGCCAAGGGATAGCCCGAGCCCTCCACCGCACGCACCGAGATCGTGACCAGTCCGGTCGTGAGAATGGCGATCATCCCCAGGTAGAGCAAGAGGGCGTGGGCGAAGAAGGCCCCACGAAGCTGCTTGAACGCGCTTCGGCGAAAGGAGAGCTGCCGTTCGAAGGCCCGACGCCCCTTTCCGATCAGGAAGAACCCCACGTGGCTGTCTTTCGCATCGGCCGACCGCCGCTCGGCGGCGTGCCTTGAGTTGTCGATGCTCCTGAGCGCGATCTGCACCTGCCCCTCTCCCGTGGGCTCGGCCAGTTCCTCCACCGCATGCCGGTATCGGTCCCGGCTTCCAAAATCCATCTTCGAATAGACGCCCGCGGGATCCCGCTTGAGCACCTGCTCCACCAGGCACGCACGCTCAAAATAACGGTTCCAATCGAAGGACGAGCAGAACCTGAGGCTGGTGATGGCATTGCCGGTGGCCACCTGAAGATTGGCCTGCCACTGGTGTTCCGCCCGGATGGCATCTTCGGGAGTCAGGCCGTAATCGGTCAGGCGTTCTTCCAGCTGGGTGCGAAGCGGCGCCACGCGGGAATCCTGCTCGCGCATCCGCTTGAAGAGCTGGACCAGGAAGGCGGTGGAAGCCTCCGCGGGAAGGCGCTCCTTCGCGTCCTGGATATCCAGCGCCGAGAAATGAAGATCGGCCTGGATGCGGGAGGCGCGGTTGTCCAGGAGCTCCGAGGCAAGTCTCCGAAGGTTTTCCACGAGACCTGCTTTGAGCATGATGGGCCAGGCCCAAAGCTCGCCCATCGTGAGCGGGGTGCCCGTCTGATAGGCGGCGACGAACCTCTCCAGACGTTCGGTATCCAGCCGCGCATCGCTGTGCCGGATCAACTCCAGCGCCATCGCGTAGACGCGGGCCGTTCCCGGCATTTCGGACGAGGCCAGCTTCGGGAGCTCCGAATAGTATTTCCGGGGGAGATTCCGGCAGATGTCCACGATCTCTGATTCGACCAGATTGTAGTTATCCAGGAACCATTCGGCAGCGGGCGGGATGGCCTGGGCCTCTTGAACGTCTCCGGCCAGCGCTTGATGGGCGCTCCGCAGGACCTCTTCATTCTGGCGGAGCCTTCGGAAGAAGGGACGTGTCCTGGAGCTGGGATTTCGGGTGAGCACAAAGCTGGAGGAGAGTGCCCGCGCCTTGGACTCGAGATCCTCCAGGCTCAGCGCTTCCCCTCGGATCGGACCTCGATCTCCCAAGGCCGACGATGAATTGTTCGCGGCCGATCCAGGCAATCGAATCCAACTCAGGCGCAAGAAACCCTCCGAGGATCGATCACTATGATTGTGCTTTCAATCATTCTGATCGCCTGTGATCTGAGGCGCGGGTTACGGGCTTCAATCAAACTCGAGAGCCATGGGCCAAACCGCCGACTCAAGTCGCCCTGGCAGCATGCAGCAACTCACGGGCCACTCGAAGATCCAGCCAGAGGATTGAGGATCCTCACGACCTTCGAACCGAACCCCGGGGGGTTTCCGTCTGTCATCCCCGGGTTCGATCTCCATGGATTCACTCCTCGCGAAGATTCCTCCGAGAAGGGACCTTGACCTCTGTCACTCCGGGGGTCGACCCAACGGATCGGACGTTCTCCTCGCCGCTCCAACGTCGAGCGTGATCTGCGTGGACCCCTCCAGCACGAACTGTTCTGAGCCCCCCGTAACCCCCTTCCGGAGACAACGTACGTAACTGCGCCCCAGGGATCGGGAAGAATCCTGTAGGACCATGAGAAGTGAGGTAGACCCATGGAAAAGACACGGATCAACGGAGTGAAAATCGGACATCAGGCCTCCCGCCTGGTCTCCGACGCCCGTGAGCTCGCCCAAACGTCGGTCGACGAAGGAAAGGCTTATGTCAGCCGGAGGGCGGTCCCCTTCATGATGGGAACCTTCCTCGCCGGACTCGGCTTGGGGATCCTATTCCATCGGAGGAAGTAGGCGGCGATCGCGAGGAACGGCTCACCCGGGCGGAAGAAGGTTCCCGCCCGGAAGGCACGCGGGATCTGATGAATTAAAGGATGTGACTCATGCACCGACTTGTCCCGCTCGCGGGATTGCTGTTCCTGGTTTTTCTCGTCGCCAGCTCATTCCCCAGGGGGGATCCTGGACATGGAAGGAGCTCCCTGTCGCTGGATTCCCGGCTCCCGGCGCCTGACGGCCCGGCAGTCGGGCTCCCGCATCGGAAGGCCCTGGTCGAGGGAATCCCATTGGATACCGTCCCCCCGGACGAAGGAGGCCGACGGGCCGCATCGATAGACTTAACGGAATTCTCCGGCGGCCCGACCGGGACGCTCCTCATCGTCGCCGCGCTCCTGGCGGCCGTCGCGCTCATTGTGGCGGTCGTCATTCCCTGGTGAACGATCCGGGGAAGGGCAGGAGGATGAAACTCTTGCGGATCGTTTTCCTGTGGGTCGCCGCCATAGTCCTCGTGCGGGGGTTGGAGGCCTCGGGACCCATCCCGTCGGACGTCACCCGGCTTTCCCGGAGCGGGGCCCAAGACAAGACCGTATGGCGCTCCGTTAGCAGCGCCGCTTTGGGAGTGACGGGTCTGGGCTTCCTCTATTCCACCAGGACTCGAGGGGCATAGCCCCCCCTGCGAGCTGAGCGGGAACCGCGCCCCCCCAACCGCACCGTATCTTGCACCGACTGGATCTCTCCCTTCGGGGGCCCGGCATCGAAGGCGTAACGATACCTCCGCGACAGCTTAGGTACCTCTAGTGTGGAAGCCTTCTCCGTGAGGATGAACCACGCGGTCGGAGCGTAGAGTCGGCTTGGAGAGGGCGCACCGCAGGGGAGGTGAGTCATGACCGAAGAGAAGAGAAAAGGGCATGGAGTCCATCCGATCAAAGAGGACATCGTGCATGCCATCCGGGATTCCGGCGACGTCTTTTCGGCGGCCGTGGATACCGTCTCCGTCGCGGTACGATATACACTGGCCGCCGCCAGACGCGCCGGCTCCTCGGCCGTCGGAGCGGTGACCCACGTCGCCTTGGGGGCAATTCGGGGAGCCCTCGAAATCGGAACCAACCTGACGCCTGCGGCCAAGGGGATCGTCGTGGGCGTCCTTCACGGCAGCGGGCACCGCGGGGAGGCGTCCCTCCGGACGATCTCACACACGGCCCGGACCGTCATCCATCACACGGCCATGACGGGAAGCGACGTGACCGGCGCCACCACGGGACTCGTCGAGGGGGCCATCCAGAGTGCGGCCGATTTTGGATTGGACGCCAACCAGGCTACTTCCGCCGCCGCTCAGGGCGCCCTCGAAGGGGCCGAAGAAGTCAGCTTTGCCGCCTCTGAGCAGGTCCGCGCGGCCCTGGGCGGTCACTTCGACGGGATTACCATCCGGCTCCTCCCGCCGTATTTGGCGGTAGGAACGGGTGCGACGCCGGAGTCCTAGGCGCGTGTCGATCTGCGGAGCGACGGTTCGTTCCTGATTCGCCCGGAGGAGTGATGGCCTACCTGTGCCTGGCCGAAGGACTCGACCCCTGATCACGCGACGAATGGAGACCGATATGGACATCAAGGCTTCCGCCTGCCTGATCGAAGCCCTCAACCGCATGCTTGCCAAGGAACATGCCTGCGCGATCCGGTACGCCACTCATGCGGCCCTCATCACCGGCCCATATGCCGAGCCCGTCTCCACACGGCTCCGGGAGATCGCCTCGGATGAGATCGACCACGCCGGGCAACTCCGGAAGCGCATCTGCGCCCTGGGGGGAATGCCCACCCTGAATGTGGAAGCGGCCGGGCTCTCCCCCGCCCGCACCCTGGAAGAGATCCTCGAGGAGAATATCCTAGAGGAACGCGGGGCGATCGAGGAATACGAGCACATCCTGGCGGGCGTTTCGCCGCTCCATGTGCTCCTCTACGACACTCTTGAGGAGATCCTCAAAGACGAGCAGGAGCATCTCGAGGAGCTCATGAATCTCCTTCCCGCAAGGGAGGGGAATCTCTCAAGAAGGCAGGTTGGTATCCGGGGGGACGCTCCGCCCGGTGTCAACGCCTGGCACGTCGGGGATGAATCCCCCGTAGATTCGAGAGATTGAGGAAGGCCCGAACCCATGAAACCCGCCGGAGCTCGCCGAAGGAGAAGGTCGCCCGAGGCAGGGGAACTCGCATGAATCAACGTCCCCCTCGAGGTGGTTTCAATCTGGCACGCCCCTGGCGATTCCCGGCAGGCCATCCCGATGTCATCCACTGCCGACGGCATGCACGCGTGGGCGTTCACGTCCCCGTCGAGCTTTCTCTCTTCCGGTCCGACGGATCCCTCTTCGACCGGGGTACCGGCGTCATCCGGGACCTGTCCTTCTCCGGCGCGCGCCTGGGCGACGTGGTTCTTTCCCAGGGACGCCTCCTGGCGATGCAGTTCGGCGTCCGATTCCGTCCCGCCTTGGAGTCGACCGGCGGCCCCGATATCGCCGGCCGCATCCTCCGCACGTTCTCGCCGGGAAGGCCCGCCTTCGGCATAGAATTCCTGGCGCCGACCTCCGGAGTTGAGGAACGACTCCGACAGATCCCTTGAGTCGGCGGGCTGGCGCTCCCCTATCTTCCGCCACTCGGCCCTCCGCACGGGGGGACACAGCTGGGATTGCGAGCGCCGCACGAATCTTCCCCGGAATAAGCTCGTCGTCACCCATTCCGAGGCTCCCACCCGATGCATCGTTCAATTCAAGTCCGGCGGGGAACACCAAGGAGAAAGACCTCAAAGAGGTTCGTCCGTTTCCACGTCATTCGGGACGCAAGCCACCATACCGATGACCATGCAGATCGCGACTCCGACCACGAACACCCCGCATATCACCTTTGCAATATCCGCGGCTCCGGTGACGATTCCTCCGAACCCGAATACTCCCGCGACGATGGCAATGGCCGCAAAGCCTGCTGCTGGGAGAAGCACGTCGGTCTCCTTTCCATCCGATCCGGTTCGTAGCCACTACGGGCAACTCCCCCAGGGCCTGCCCTCAACGAGCGCTACTTACGTCGTGATGGCCCCAGGGTTACGGGGATTCGGCGGAGGCGTCCGGCATGGGAGAGACTGGAGTGAAATGAGATCGCGGGGGATGGGCGGCTGATCTGATCCGAGGGCGCTTCCAGGGCGGGAGGGCCGACCTAGAGGGAATCCCAGCCATAGAATTCGCTCGGATACCTATCCTCGGATTCCCCCGGGAACGCAAAAGCCAGTGGGGCGCCCCGATCCTCTTCGGGGGCACCCAGTCGATCTCGAAAGCTGGGGTAGAAGGTTTTCTGCGTGAAAGGCTGTGGGTTCTCCACCCTTTCATGCCGGCGGAGGCGCTCCAGGAGCTCTTCCATCCCGCTGCTTAGTTCCTGAAGAGTTTCCTGCGGCAGCGCCCTTGCGTGGGACAACATCCGCACTCCTTCGAGCTCAACATGGCGCTGGAAGGATCGCCTGAGTGACCTCATCGTCACCTCACACCTGCTGTCTTCGGCTCCCGTCTCCGATAAATCCTCGAGGAGGGCCTTAATCTTGCGGTGATCCTGGAACGCTCTCGTCACCGAACGGTCGACAAGAGCTACGTTCAGCCCTTGAAGCGCGGGATGCAAGAGGACCTCTTCCAGCTCCAGGTGGATACGGAGCTCATTCTGGATTCTAAGTGTGAGTCGGGCCCTCTTCCGGATCTCCTCCCGGCCCAGGCGCCCGCACCGATCGAGCAGCCTTCTGAGCTGGACGTGGGCTGATCCCAGGATCGCGGTAGCTCTGCGATGTCCTTGCACAGCACGCATGACTTTCACTCCATAGGGAGAGGCGCGACATAAGCCCATTGGAACATGGGATGGAGGAGCTCCCAGGGTAGTCTCACCGCCACGGAGTGAGTGCCCCGTGGATTTCGGTCCTTCCGAGGGCGGTCCCCATCTGATTCCCGAACGACGGAGCCACCCAGGAGCTCCCGATGAGCGACAGACCCCTCTGTTCGAGGATGCTCCCGAAAGGGGGCGTCAGCCATCGTGATTCCTCCTGTGTTTCACCTGGATCCTGGGGAGGGACTCGGCTCCATCCTCGAGCTCTCACGGACGGGCGCGAAACGGGAATGACTTATCGTTGCCCGGAGGCCCGTTTTTCGCCTTTGGATTCCCCCAAGGGAGCAGAGAAATCGCTCTCCAAGCCTCCCCTTCGCTGATGTCGTAGAGTTCGCGGAGATGATCATTGCGCTTCTGCCACCGGTCGCCGAACTCGTCTCGTTCGGCGCGCGTCAGTTTCCCCCACTTCGTCTTGACCTTTTCATTCGTCTCGTCCCATTTACCTTCGAACTCTTCCGTACTCATGGCCGCACTCCTTGCCTGTAGATTTCTAGCGGTCCCACCACGATGAACCCCCTGCCGGTGGAGGGGGCGCCGTCCCTTCGATGGATTCCCGGACCTTCACGAGGGTCGCCAAGAGAGCCTCCCTATTCCTTGGTCTGATCTACCTACGTCGTCTGAAGGCTGTGGTTACCCGACACGGGTGATGACTTTCGGGGAGAGGGCCTTCCGCACTCGGCGGCTACCCTCACCCCCTTGGATCTCGGTAACTTCAGTTTGGAATAGACGAACGTACCCCGTTCACTCCTTCAAACGGCGAACTCCGCATTGCGGGGGAACCATGGGCGATCACGTGTTTAAGACCACCGAATTGGTTGGATCTTCGGCGACTTCCATCGAGGACGCGGTCAACCAGGCGGTGGAGCGTGCCGGCAGGACGCTGCGCCACCTGGGTTGGTTCGAGATCGTCGAACCCCGGGGTCATATCGAGGGGGGCAAGATCGACCACTGGCAGGTAACGGTCAAGATCGGGTTCAGGCTGGACGACTGGATTCACGCTGCAAGTCCAGGAACACGGCCCCGGTCCCCACCCGCCCACACCTTCCCAGGCCGCCTTCACCGCACCCGGCACCTGGGGTGATGGATATTCCGACCGATACGCGTTGACCGGCCGGCCGTTGACATCTCACCCGAGGCGACGCGTCATTTCGGATCTTTGAGCCGTCCCGATCTCGGCTTCCTTTGGTCGCGAGGTATGCAGGTTCACATTCACCTTCCCGCCCGGCAAACGCTTGAGTTGCTCCTCCTCGAACCGGTCGGGGATATTCCTGAGTCCGCGCTCGGTCGAGAAGTCATGCGGCCTGCACCTCCCCCCGGTCCCAGGTCCCTGAACTCCCGATCCGCGTCCGCTACCCATGGGTTCCTCCGATCGTTTCCCTGTCCGTCTCCATCACCTCAAAGAAGGCCGGTTCCACCTCGGGAACGGACGGAGGGTGGTAGTGGAATCTCATCTCCTCCCTGAGGAGGTCGACCAGATCCGCTGCTTCGGCTTCCTCGAGTCCCTTCCCATAGGAATAGGTGCGTCCCGCACACTCGATCACGATCTCGTTCTCGTCGTGGCCGATGAACCTTCGGCCCCAGGAGGGATAGATCACACGGTAGTTCAGGCGCACGGCTTTCACGCTCTCGATCTTATCGAGTGGGAATTCTTGAGAGCGTCCGATTCCCCAGATTTCGCGCCTCGCCCGGAGGGCGTCCGGCGCGAGAAGAAAGGTCTCCCGGCCTGCCATGTACCACAGGCAACGCCATAAGACGACCCCCCCGGCGACGGTGAACGCCGCCAGGAAGAGACCCGCGAGCGGGTGCGACACCGGATGAAAGGATCCCGCGGGGCTGGAGCCCACCAGGAGGTACCGAACGATCGCGGATTCGCCCATGGCCCAAACCAGGAGCCACGCGAGATTGAGAAGGATCCGGAATCTCTCGGACTTGACCGGAACGCGGAAACGGAGCCCGCCGGCCTCCCGAGTCACCGAATACGCGGGAATCGAGAACTCATTCCTCTTCATGTCATCCTCCAGGGTCTTCATTGCTTCACGATGGGGCCGCATGCGATGCGGATTCCCGCATTCCCGGTAGGATCCGTCACCTCGTCATCCGGAAATTCGTGGATCACCAGGCACGTTTTCCCCGAGGGGAGGAGGGAATTCCTGCCGTGCCCCAGGGTGAGGAGGTGGGACGTCACCTCCACCTCCGCGGTTCCGTCCACCCTCACCTCGAAGTTTGGAAGGTCGCCGGCGTGAGGACCGTCCCTGTTTCGCGCGCCGTGCTTCTTCCCGAAGGGATTGAAGTGTTCCCCGTGGGACATGAAGTCGGAGGCTTGGCACTCCCCCACCGCATGAATGTGCATCGCATGCATCCCGGGCGGGAGATCGAAGATCAAGACCCTGATCCGGATCCCCTGGGGAATCTGGGTGAACGTCGCATGACCTATGCTTTCACCCTTGCGATCGAGGAGAACCGCGAGGGCGACCTCGACCCCGGAATCCGACCGCATCCCGATAACCGTGGCCCCGAGAGTGACCCCGATCACGGACAACATCATCATCCTCATACGGCCTCGAGCCTCGAAGGTGCCGGTCTCTGAGAAGGGAGGGAACCACCCGCTTGCGGGTATCTACGTCGCGGAAGGGGGCGGGTGGCAGTGTCGCCCAGGACCCGGGGGAATCCGCTCGCCGCGCCGAAGGCGAAGGCACTTTTCCCCGCGTATGTCGTACATCCGTTCGCGCGTCTGTCTCGTCCCCCGGGGGAATCGCGGCCCGAGCGAGGAATCCTTGTCCATGACCTTTCCGTCCGCCCGGAGCGCCTACCGAAGCTCCCCCTCGACGGGGTGGGAGAATACGGAGGAGGTCCAGACCCTCCCGGGCACGGAAGGGCGCCGGGCCTCGGAGTCCACCCGCTTTGCCCTGCGCGTCGAGGATCTACGACCGGGCAACCGGATTGAGCTCCTGAGAGACGGCGCTGGAGCGTACCCCCGGATGCTCACGGCGATCGCCGGCGCCCGGCAGTTCATCCTCCTGGAGACCTACATGTTCTCAGACGATTTCGTGGGGCAGCGTTTTGCCCGCGCTCTGGCCTCCAAGGCCCAGGAAGGGGTGGATGTCCGCGTCCTCTACGACTCCCTGGGATCCCGGGCGGCGCCGCGCGCTTTCTTCGGCTGGATGCGCTCCCAGGGGATCCGCGTCCAGGCATTCCACCCGATTCGCCCCTTTCTCCATGGACTCCAGTACCGGAGCCGGAACCACCGGAAGGTCCTGATCATCGATGGCCGCATGGCCTTCGTCGGAGGGCTGAACCTCTCACGGGAATACGCGCCTCTCGAGGACCGCGGAGGCGGATGGCGCGACACGGAGATCGAGCTCGAAGGTCCCGCGGCCGCGGACCTGGC
>Ga0222749_10000502_pt1 | contig 23927 bp, 15 predicted proteins | sample IncBWH2Mmetat_FD_197234 | JGI IMG/M metagenome (GOLD analysis project Ga0222749, IMG submission 197234) | Metatranscriptome of lab incubated forest soil microbial communities from Barre Woods Harvard Forest LTER site, Petersham... | ecosystem: Environmental > Terrestrial > Soil > Temperate... | reverse complement strand
GTCCTCCTGGAGGCGGGACTCCTGTCGATCCTCGGATCCCTCATTGGAGTCCTGTTGGGTCGGCCGTTCAAGTTTCTCCGTGCCCTGGGCGCGGCCTGGCGGGCCGGAGGACGGTCCCCCCGGGGTCGACTCCGGCACCTGGTGTATCTCGCGGAGGCCGCCTGGCTCCTTCGCCGCCTCCATGCGGCCGGCGCGACTCACCTGCATGCTCACTTCGGGACGAATCCCGCGACGGTCGCGCTCCTGTGTCGAACTCTGGGGGGGCCTCCCTTCAGCTTCACCGCCCACGGACCGGAGGAGTTCGACAGCCCCCATGCGCTTTCCCTCCGCGACAAAATCCAGGCCGCGGCCTTTGTGGTGGGGGTGAGCGAATTTGGCCGCAGCCAACTCATGCGCTGGACGGACTCCTCCCAATGGGGGAAGCTCCGGGTGATCCGCTGCGGTGTGGACTCCGCATTCCTGGACGGGGCGACCGCGGAGGTGCCGGACCGACCCCGAATGGTGTGCGTCGGGAGGCTCTGCGATAACAAGGGACAGCTTCTCCTCGTCGAAGCGACCAGCCGACTGGCCGGTCAGGTGCCCGATCTTGAGGTGGTCCTGGTGGGTGCGGGCGATCTCCGCGAGAAGATCGAGGAACGGATTCGGCAGCTGGGACTCGAACGCCAGGTTCTCCTGCGTGGAGCCCTCGATGGCGAGGGGGTGCGAAAGGAGATTCTCCAGTCCCGGATCTTTGTCCTCCCGAGCTTTGCCGAGGGCCTTCCGGTCGTGATCATGGAGGCGCTGGGGTTGGGACGCCCGGTGGTGAGCACCTATATCGCCGGAATCCCGGAATTGGTTCAGCCCGGAATCTGCGGCTGGTTGGTCCCCGCCGGCTCGATCGATGCCCTGGTCACGACTCTTCGGGAAGCCCTCACCGCGCCCGCCAGCCGACTGACGGAGATGGGTCGGGCGGGCCAGCGGCTGGTACTGGAGCGGCACAATGCTCGCACGGAGGCGGGAAGGTTGTCGGAGCTCTTCCGTTCCTCCGGATCCGGCACGATTCCGTGAGGGTCTGGGAGGGCCGAACCTCCTCCCCTCCTCCCTCAGGCTCCTGAGGGACAATCCCCCCGTTCCTCCTGGAGGGACAAGCCCGACCCCCGTCCAGGAGGTCGGGGTCGAGCTGGGAATCAAAGGAAGGGACTTCGCCCCCGGGCGGGAGGAAGACCCTCCGCCCGTTGAGTTACTCGGATTGCGCCTCAAACTGGGCTTGCATGGAATATAGTGAATGCCGAGGGAGAATGGGGAATAGGGAGCCGGAAGGGCTCTTGGGAAGAGGTCTCGGAGAGCCGGGAGCGAAACCTCCGATGGCGAAGACGACGTCGACGATTTCCTTCGCCCGCGGACAGAAGGGGATCCGGCCCTCTGGGCTCAAGGGCTCCTGGCCATTGAGGAAGGGCACAACGAAGAACTCCGTCCCGGAACCATGGTAGAGGAACACTTCGAATCGGTTAGCTCCGGCTCCGCACCGGATCACGGGCGCGGGCGCTATTGTCTGATCAGTCCCTGCCGGGACGAAGCGGCCTACGTCAGGCGAACCCTGGATTCCGTCGTGGCCCAATCCGTGCCACCGGCGCTGTGGGTCATCGTCGACGACGGCTCGAAGGACGACACCCCCGCCATCCTGGCTGAATATGCCCGGCGATTTGACTACATCCGGATCATCCGGAAGGTGGACCGGGGGACTCGGAGCGTGGGACCGGGTGTCATTGAATCCTTCTACGCAGGCCTGGAAAGCGCTGATACGTCCCCTTTCGAGTTCCTGTGCAAACTGGATCTCGACCTGGAGCTCCCCCCCCGGTACTTCGAACTCCTGATCTCCCGGATGAATGCCGAGCCCCGCCTGGGGACCTGCAGCGGAAAACCCTACTATCTCCACGAGAAAACGGGCCGTCTGGTCAGCGAACGATGCGGCGATGAGATGTCCGTCGGCATGACGAAATTCTACCGGCGCGAATGCTTCGACCAGATCGGCGGTTTTGTCCGAGAAGTGATGTGGGATGGGATCGATTGTCATTCCTGCAGAATGAAGGGCTGGATGGCCGGAAGCTGGGACGACCCAGACCTCAGGTTCATCCACCTTCGACGGATGGGATCCAGCGAAAAAGGAATCCTGAAGGGCAGGCTCCGACACGGATTCGGACAGTACTTCATGGGCACCGGCATCGTCTACGTAACCGCGAGCGCCCTCTCCCGGATGACGATCTCCCCCTGGATTGTCGGTGGCCTGGCTATCTGGTGGGGATACATGGTCAGCTTGTTCCGGGGAAAACCCCGCTATCCGAACCTGGAATTCCGGAAATTTCTTCAACGCTACCAGTGGTCCTGCCTCCTGATGGGAAAGGCTCGGGCGACCCGGCGACTCGAGCGCAAGCAGGAGTCGGTGTGGAAGCCGTCCGGGGCACCCGCGAGCTCCGGGGTTTCGACGACTCTGCCTTATTCTCCCAGAACGATTCGGGAAGCTCCTTGACACCCGACGGGTGGATTCCCATAATCCCCCGGACCGCCGGGTTGTGGTTCGTCGAAAATCATTCGGGCGAACGGAGTGAATATTCCCTTGGACAGGCCGCTGAGACTATGCACGAAGCGTTGAACGATCCTTTCGGGCCGCCCCGGGGAGGCCAGACCCGCCCCGGGCTCGAGATTCGCCGGGCGGCCGACGGCCTCGCCGGTTGTGGAAGCGGCTGTCCCCTGAATTGGCTTTAGACATGACGCTTCGCTCCCTGGACGTCATCCTCCTGGTGGCATCGAGTCTGGTGTCCGTTCCCATCGGCGTTCTCCTGGTCGAGTGTCTGGCCTCGTTGATCCGTCGGCACTCCCCCGGCGGGGCTCCTCCCCCTCTCAGGAAAGGGCGGGTGGTGGTGCTGATTCCGGCGCACAACGAGGAGAGCGTCATTGTTCAAACCCTCGAGTCGATCCGTCCCCAACTCTCCGACACAGACCGCTTGATCGTCATTGCAGACAACTGCACCGACCAGACCGCCGCGCGCGCGCGGCAGGCAGGCGCCACGGTGCACGAGCGGTCGGATCCGGACCGCAGGGGGAAGGTGGCGGCCCTGGCGTTTGGCCTCTCGCGCCTGGTCTCCGAGCCTGCGGAAGTACTCGTCCTGGTCGATGCCGACACCCGAATGGAACCCGGATCCATCGTCGCCCTCGCCCATCAGGCCCTTGAAACGGGACGACCGATGCAGGCGGTCTATCTCCTGAGCGCGCCGGAGGGCGCGGGACTCAAGACCCGGTTCTCCTCGCTCGCGTTCGCGATCAAGAACTTCGTGAGGCCTCGGGGGCTGGTTCGACTGGGCCTGCCCTGCCCCCTCGTCGGAACCGGAATGGCGATCCCGTGGGGTCTGCTAGAACGGGCGCATTTCTCCGAGCGGAGCATCGTGGAAGACCTCCAGCTGGGGATCGACCTGGCCATCGCCGGCTTCCCGGCCGCCCTGTGCGAGGACGCCACCGTGTCGGGCTACCTGCCTTCGACGGACAGTGCCGCCAAGGTGCAGAGGCGGCGGTGGGAGCATGGGCACCTCCGAACGATCGGCACGCAGGTTCCCCGTTTGATCGGCTGGTCCATCCGGAAGGGGAAGGCCCGTCTCCTGGCCATGGCTTTGGATCTGGCGGTTCCCCCCCTTTCGCTCTTGGGAGTGCTGTGGATGATCGTCGCCGGCGCTTCTGCCCTGGCGGCGCTGCGGGGATGGAGCAGAATCCCGGCCGTGGTCAGCGGAGTCTCCGGGCTCCTCTTCGGGTTGGCGATTCTGGTGGCTTGGGGCGCACATCTCCGAAAGCAGATCTCGTTTCTGACGCTCCTGTTCATTCCCCTATATGTCTTCTGGAAGATTCCCCTCTACATCGGATTCCTCTTCGTTCGCGAGAAGAGATGGCTTCGGACCCCACGAGAGGAATCCAATCCGTCGGTGGGCCCGGTGAAGCCGCCGAGTTGATTCCGGTGGAGTCGGTCGCCCTTCTGAAGCCCCGTGGGGGGGAGGGAGGATGTACGGCGCCGCGCCCCGCTTGCCGACATTCCGGGCCGTCCCGTCAGGATTGCCGTCGCTTGACACTCCCAGGCCGCCGAGCCTCTGATAGCCATCGTGTCTCCCCCCGGGGAATGTGAATTGGGGTCCCTTGGGTCCGGGAAGGTCCCCCTCGCCCCGTCAAGCCCCCGCCCACCCCAGGGGGCTTACGGACCCATGACCGAAGGTTTGCAAAAGGAGGTTGTCCCTCTTGGCCGCTTGACTATATTGCTGGTAAAGGAATGCAGCCCGATCCCTCGAAGTATTAAGGGAGCCACTGTTCCCAGCGCGACACAGCGCGGAGAGGTGCGCACCGGGTCTAGGGTTGCCTGTCCCTCAGCTTGGTCTCAAGTCTGAGGAAATCGATGAATCGGGATTGAACCGGAGGGTCGCGGTGTGGGAAGAGGTTCAGGTCCCTCGAGCGTCGGAAGGCCCCTCCATCCTTGGGGCGCATCGCTCCTGGCCCCTCGCTCACCATTGCAATTGGAGCGCTAAGTCAGCAGAATATCCCGGCTGCCGATGCACCCTCGAAAAGACGAGTGAATAAAGGGGGAGTTATGGGGCCTCCTGCGGAACGTTTCCCGGAGTTGCCGGATGGACGCATCGGCTCAAAAGCCGTCGACCTCGGACTGATCACGCCTCATCAGCTCCGTGAAGTCCTCGCCCAACTGGCGCAGGTCGCGGTTCCAGATTCGTCGGACCCTCCTTCCCTGGCGGAGGCCCTCGTCCGAATGGGTCTCCTCTCGCAACGCCAAGTGGATACCCTCCTCGATGACACGGCTGCCCGGCTCAAGCGCCTGGGCAAGTATCGCATCGCCCGGGAACTAGGACGCGGGGCCATGGGAGTGGTCTATCAAGCCGTGGACTCCGATCTGGGCCGAACCGTCGCCATCAAGATGCTTCTCCGGGCACCACAGGCGGTCCCCGACGACGCGGCCCTCGAAGAGGAACGGTTCATCCGCGAAGCGCGTCTGAGCGCCAACCTTCCCAAGCACCCAGGCATCGTGGGGGTATATGAGGCGGGGGTCCTGGAAGGCCATCACTACATCGCGATGGAGTTCATTGAAGGCGCCCAGTTCCAGAAATGGCGCCGGAAGAATTCTCCTCCGCTCCGCGCTCAAATCTCGGTCCTCCTCGATGTCGCCGTTGCGGTCGATCATGCCCACCGGCACGGGATCATTCACCGGGATCTCAAGCCCGACAACGTCCTCATCGACTCCTCAGGTCAGCCTCACGTCACCGATTTTGGACTGGCCAAGCAGTCCAAACAGGACGTCTCGCTGACCCTCACGGGTGCCGGCCGGGCGGCCGGAACCCCCACCTACATGAGCCCCGAGCAGGCCGGAGGACGAAGGGACGTCGACCGGCGGACGGACGTCTGGTCCTTGGGGGTCATGCTCTACGAGATTCTCGCCGGGCGCCCCCCTTTCCGGGGAGAGACGCCGGTCGACGTCATGCTGAAGATCGTCCGGGACCCGGTGCAGCCGCCGTCGACGGCGATCCGCGAGGGTACCCACTTCTCGTTTGACAAGACCCTCGAGAATATCTGCCTCAAAGCCCTCATGAAGGATCCCAAGGACCGCTATGCCTCGGCGCGGGCCTTCGCGGAGGACTTGGGCCGTTGGCTCAAGGGAAAGACGGTCGTGATCGCCACGGTCCAGGAACCTCGGACCAATCCGATGCTCATCGGAATCGGGTCGGTCTTGGCGATTGCCCTTCTCGTGGCGGCCGCGTTCTACCTGATGGCACCAGCCTCGCCATCGACCGAAGACGTGCAGTCCGAACGGATGGCGCGGGCCAGCGGACTCGTCACCCAGGGTCAACGCCTACTGAGGGAGGGGAAGAACACCGACGCCCTGGTGGCTTTCGCCAGAGCGAGCGAACTGGACTCCACCAATCGAGCCGCCACGGCGGGAAAGGCGGAGGCCGAGCAGAAGATCGTCACGCAGGGGGCGAAGGCTCACGGGGGGACGAATCCTTCCCCCTCTCCGGCCCCGCTCCCCCCGACGGCGCCGCCGGAAGCCGTCCGAAAGGCGCGCGAGTATGCGCAGTTCAACCCGAAGGATGTCGATGGCCTGGTCCGGGCCTGGCATGCGGCTCGGGCTCCCGCCCTGGGCACGACCTTCGCCGAGGAGGTCAACCGGGAATACGACCACGCTCAAGAAAGGCAGCGGGAGACGCTCCGGACGGAGCTGGCGGATCTCGACCAGAGCCTTTCCGCGTCCCGGACAGAGGAACATTTTGGAACCGCGAAGGACGCGCTCCTTCTGGCCTCCAAGCGACGGGAAAACCCTGACTGGGAAAGCGCGGTTCGTTCGCGCCTGGAGGAACTCCAGAAATCGGTCGAGGCCCTCTATCAGCCGCTCCTGGAGCAGGCCCGGGAAGCCAAGCGCAAGAACGATGCTGCCACGATCAGTTCGATCCGGGCCCGCCTGGAGCGGTGGAAGTGGGCGGGACTGGACTCCGACCTGGAGGAAGCCCTTTCCAAGATCGTCCCGGCGGAGCTCACGCCAGCCGTTCCCGCTTTGGAGGGTCTGAATGAGATTTCGGTCCTGACGGGCCACCAAAGCGGGGTCTGCGGGGCGGCATTCTTCCCCAACGGGAAGTCGATCGTGACGACGAGCTTCGACCGAACGGTTCGCCTTTGGGACGTCGCTTCCCACACCGAAAAGGCGAAGCTTGCTGAGGATTTGGGGGCTACGTCCGTCGCATGTTCCCCGGATGGGAAGTGGATCACGGCCGGTTTCGTGGACGGGATGGTGAGGCTCTGGGATACCGGCAAGCTCGAAGCCCGCACGTTCGCCGGCCATGGCGGCATGGTGACCGGCGTGACGTTCTCCCCCGATAGCAAGCACTGGGCCTCCGCGGGCGTGGACGGAACCGTCCGGACCTGCGATGTGACGACCGGGGCGCTGAAGTCCAAGTTTGAGGGGCATTCCAAGGGGGCGATGAGCCTGGCCTACTCCTCGGATGGAAAGCTCCTGGCGGTCGGATCCGCCGATTCAATGGTGAAGATCTGGGAGGTTCAATCCGGACACGAGCGGAGGGTTCTAACGGAAGAGATTGAGGGTTCGACCGCTTCAGTCTCCTTCTCGCCCAATGGCAAGCTCCTGGCTTCCGCGGGTTCGGGCGCCAAAGTCCTGCTCTGGGAGGTCGAGACGGGCCGCCACCGGATCCTGTCGGGACACACCAAGGAGATCCGGGGCGTCGCCTTTTCTCTCGACGGACAATGGGTGGCCTCGGCGTCGCCGGACGGGACGCTGCGACTGTGGAATTGCTCCACCGGCGAGGCCAAAGGGGTCATCAAGGATTCCTCGGGCTTCTTCGGCTTGGCCTTCTCCCCCAAAGGGGACTTCGTGGCCGGATGCATGGGCTCCTGGACCGTCAGGGTCTGGCAGACTCCAACTTTCCTGTCCCTGAAGGCTGGGCCGAAATAGCCACGGGGCCGGCGGGACCGGACGGCCTGGCGAGATCGGGAGGCCGCGTCATCCCAAGGACGAGGACATGAACCGGGGCCAACAAAATCGCATCTCAAGGAAGGGTCGACAAATCGATTCGAACCACCCATAATGGGCCCCGGCCGCCCCGGGAGACTTTGCCTGGTAGGAGGGGAGATCCATGCGTGTACTGCCTTCGGGCCTCCTTCCGATCCTCCTCCTTGGGATGAGCGCCTGGGGGACGCCTCAGGACGGAACGGGCAAGGGCGCCGCACCGAAGGATCCAGGCAAGGCCGCCCGGAGCAAGCTCTTCCGCGAAAAGATGCTGGATCACTTCAACCTGGGAATCACCGCTCCGTTCGAGTGGATCGCGGAGACCCGGGACAAGAACGGCTGCCGATGGGACTTCAAGATCACCTACCTCACCGGAGCGGCCGCCGTCCCTGAAAAGCCCTATTGGTTGCAGTACGGGAATTCGCCCCAGAAGTTCGTGGCGGACGCCCGAAAAGGGGGAGTGATCCCGTGGTTCACCTTCTACGCCCTGGCGGCCTCGGCGCCCGCCCGATACAAGCCAGGCCCCGCGCAAGCAACCCCGGTGAACGCCAAGGTTGCCAACACCATGAAGGAGTACTTCGGCCTTTTCAAGGTCTTCGTGGAAGGGTGTGCCAAGGAAACCCCCTGGCCCGTCATGGCCCAGATCGAGCCTGATGAGTGGTGCCACCTGCTCCAGTCGGGTGGCATGGATCCGGCCAAGGTCGATATCAAGGTCGGATCCTCGGGCATGGAGGAACTCAAAGGTCTGCCCGACAATCTCCTGGGGTACGCCGCGGCCCTCAAGAGGCTCCGCGACCTCTACGCCCCCACGAACGTGCTTCTGGGATGCAACCCCTCGGGATGGGATTATGGGGGATCCATGAGCGGCCAAAAAATGGGCCAGATCATGAAGCAGGTGGCCGGCGACTGGGATTTCGCCGTCTTCGAAACCGGGGACCGGGACAAGGGGATGTTGGGACAGAATCCCCCGTACGGGACCTCCATCACGATCACGGGGAATCTGGAGAACCATCTCAAGTGGATCACCGATTTCAACGCGGTCAGCAACCTCTACGTGTTTGTCTGGCAGGTGTCCTCTGGAAACACCTATTTTTCCACCTGCAACAACACTCCCCATCATTGGTGTGACAATCTGGCTCAGATGCTCCTGGAGGACTACCCGAAGAACCCGACCGTCTCAAGATACGTCAAGGCGGGGTGTGCAGGCTGGCTGTTCCTGGGCGGTCATGAGACCTCCACGAGCGTTTGCGACACCAATAAGGACGGGATCACCAACCCACCGGCCATTCCGGGAAACCTGGGTCACAAACCCGAATACGCGGACGACGACGGCGGCTACCTGAGGCTCCGTGGCGGGAATTACTACAAGAAACCCTATCCGATTCTCGCCAAGTCGACGGGGAAACCGGCCGAACCGGCCGGAGGCCCTCCGGTGACTTCCTCCTCGGCTCCCCCCCGCAAGTCGGGCGACGACCTGACAATGGCTTCCATGGACAAGAGGCTCCGGGAAGCGATTCAAGGGGATCTGCGAGCCAAACGGACCCTGCGATTCACCTGCAAGATCCTCGGCAAGGAGGTCGAGCTCATCGCCCTGGAAGAACCCGGGACCGCGAAGGTCCTCAGCCAGGGAGCGCAGGTGATCCTCGACTGGTCCGACCTGACGCTCCAGGATCGGGGGAGTCTGGCCGCTTCGCGCGTCCGCGAACCGGAGTCCATGGACGACCTGATTCTCGCCTGCTACTTTCTCTTGGCCTCGGGCGACCGACAGGCAGCCGAGGAGAGGCTCAAGCACGTCCCCTCTCCCGAGGCCGATCGGATCCGCGGAGCTTTCAAATAGCAGCAGCAGGGTCCCCGGTGCGCGCGGATTCCACCGGCCGGCGAGGATGGCTCGACCGTCTCTTCGGCGCCATTCGTCCGCATGGGTCGGTATCGGCGGACATGGCACGGCATTGCACTACCGTTCGGAGGCTGACGGCCCTCGTGGAGCTCGAGATCCTCAGGCCCGTGGTCGTGACGAGCGTATCCTTTCGGCTGACGGGCGTGGCGTGAGTAACTTCGGGCCGGGTGAGTCTTGACCCCAGTGAGCTCTCCGCCGTGTTACCGGAAGGACACGGAGTGGTGGATGGGCGAACCCCGTCAAGGCCTGTTGAATCGATTCGGTCCTAGCTCCACTGCCGCCCATTGAGGCCAATGGACCTTACCCGCCAGAAGCTTCCGGAGTAGGTACCGCTTTCTTCGGACCCGAAAGAAACGGGCGCTCCACGATGAAGTGAGCCCCATAGGCAACTCCCAGGGACACGATCGTACCCAGAGGTACCCAGCCAAAATGGAAGGGTAACTCGCCCTTTGGATTGCTCTTCATGAGAATCCCGCTCATCAAGACCAAGATGGGAAAATGCAAAACATAAAGTGAATAGGACATCTCCCCCAAGGGCTTCAGGATGCCCAGGAGGGATAGAGCAACATTTCGTTGAGTCAGCCAAAGGCAGCCCGCAAGAATACCGCAAAATCCGAGCCCCCAACCGAGTTCGTAGACGGCCTTGGGCAGATTCAAGAACGGCAGAACTACCGTACCGAGAGACAAGGGGGCGATGGACAGCAGTGAAATCCTTAGACGACCTACGAATACATCAGCGAGCAGGGCCCCTAGCCACCAGATGATCAGCATGGTCGATATGTCGTGAAGCAATTTTATCGGCCACTTCTCGAATTGATAAGCCATCACAAAGAACACCGCAACCAGCACGGTGGCTATTCCTATGGATCGACGCGTAATGAACCACAAGGCAGGGTACATCATGTAGAACCACCACTCGAATTTAAGCGACCACAATGGGCCATTGGTTCCCCAGACCGGCCCATACGTTTTCATGAGAAGGGCCAGGTTTCCCAAGCCGGCCTTCCAGCCATGGATTGAGCCAACGTTATCATTTATGCCGGCATAAGGGGTCTGCCCCCTATAAATGGATAGGTCTAATCGCTCCCCCAGAGAATCCAGCAGATAGGTGAGACACAAGGCAGCCAGGAGAGGCGGGTAGATTCTCCGCGCTCTTCTCCACAAATAAGAGGGGAGGTCGAAGGAAGACTCCTTACCCTTGGCCTGGAGTATCCTGGAGTATCTCAGGTGAATCACAAATCCGGACAGGACAAAAAAGAATAATACGGCTTCGTGCCCATACTTGAATACGGACAGACTGAGGGAAATGACTTTTACGAACGGGGTATAGAAATCAGGATGCTTGATGCATCCCAATGAATAGCCCTCCCAGAGGAGCCAACGGGAATGGTGGACAGCCACATACAATGCTGCCAGCCCCCGGAGGCCGTCCAGGAAGGAAAGTTGTTCACGAAGGCCATTGGAGAGGACCTTCTCGGAGCTTGAAGATTGAGTCACGGGCTGCCCCCCGCGGGCCTGTCCGGCACGCCGCAACGACCCGACATGCGTTCAGGCAAGAAAGGGCCTGATGCTTCCCCCGCCCTCGGGGCCACTCCAAAAGGCCGGAATGAGCGGTCGAGGGAAAGAGAATACTCCATAATCGCCTGCTCCTGCGACGGCGCTCCGATGATGGATCCCATCTGACTCGGACGAAGTCCCCCCATTCCGAGTTGAAGCGTAAGGGAACTTCTCGACGCTGACCTGTCTTGGTTCACGGTCCCCGGTTGAACCCTCTCAATCTCCATCGCGCCGTTCCAGATTGGAGTTCAACTTCCCCAGGCAGCCTCCTTACCAAACTTTTTCGTCCCCCGCGGCCCTGTACCATCTATGAAGTAGGCCCGCGAATCAAGAAGGACCTACGTTGGCCGTCCCGATCCGCTCCGGAGCAGGTTGCGTCTTCGCCACCGGCGGGCGGGCGGTCCTGTTCCGCGCGTCTCCCTCAAGGCATTCTGGAGAAATACTCCCCTCCTCGCTGACCCACCCGTCACTGGAAATGATTCGTCTGGGTCTCTTCACACACGGCGCCGCACCGACCAGAAGACTTACCGTCTCGGGCCATGATGATCGGTTCCTCGATTCCAAGATCCGCGACGGTAGCTGGGGTGAACGGAACTCGGCCCTGCGAATCCAGAGCCTCAACGCCGCTCATAAATGTCGAAACCATCAGGGGACCCGAAGGTATCCGTCCGTTTGTAGCGGTCTTTAAGAAACAGCATGAGAGACCGGGCCGTACGACTTTCACCCTGAAGCCAATCGGCGTAGAAACTGATCCGGCTGACCAGGCACAATCGGACGTTGGAGCTCCGCAAATCATCCTCCCATAGGGTGTTCCATCGATCTGCCTGGGGCAAGTGGGGACGAACTTTAAGGAGCAGGGGTGGCCAAGGAAAGTGGGTTGGCTGCGGCCTTCGCGCTAGGAAGTTGATGGCGCTGGTGTCCCCAAAAACGAGCACCGATTCATGGGCCGGCACCTGGAGTTCGATTCGACGCACCAGCGCCAGGGTCTCCGCAACGTTCAGCCCATCTCCCCCGTCAAAGCGCGACAGATATCCCTCGAAGTTCCCGCTAAGGACCGCCCCCGGAAGCGCGCTGTAATTTCGATACATCTTCTTGACGCCCATGGCCGTCACCAGGAGCAAGAAGAACAGACTCAGTCGACGCCAACCTGCTGGGCCGATCCGCTTGGGTTGCATGGTTCCCAAATGGCTCAGAGCGCACGCTGTGAGTCCGATCAGGGAGGGGAAGCACGGTCCCAAATGGTAGTAGTATCCCTTCCCCTGCAGGAAATAGGAACACACACCTGAGGCCCACAGGGCTGGAAGCGCGGTCGTTCGGATTGAGCGAGACGCGCTGCGAAATATCCACCAACTCGAGATCCCCCCCCCCAGCGTCAGTATCAAGAGCCATTTCACGTGAAGTTCAAACAGGTGAAAGGGGAGAATCCATGCGGGGGGCGGATCATAACCCTGTGCGCTGAGATTGTACCTTAAGGCTACATCGGCGATCTCATGGAGCTTCGATCCTTGCGCCAGCAATACCAGTACCGCCGCAAGGAGGATCGCCACTGAAGCTCCGCCTGCCACGAGGGTATGCCTTACCAGATAGGGTCGGGAGAGCCTAAACAGCATTGCGTGAATGACAAAGATGATTCCCACAATGCCGACGGTAGGCTTGTTGAGCATTGCCAAGCCGATGAAAGCGCCGGTTCCGAGCTGCCAGCGCCAGTTTAGAGTCTCGTAGCCCCGTACATGAAACCAAAGGGCCATGACCAGGAAGTGACCCGCTGTCATATCGTGTTGCCCGGAGAAGATGTAAGGCAACCCCGCGTAGTAGATGGGATACAAGATCAGTGATATTCGAGCGGCTGTCCCTCCTGCGGCCCGTGCTAGAAGGCTTTGCAGGAAAGCAGCGCTCAGCGCCAGGAAGGCGAAGTCCAGGATGTGCCAGGACCATAGGTGGTTCCCGAAAAGACCCGTCGACACCGCGTGGGTCCACATGATTCCCGGCCAACCCGGATCGATAAAATCATGGTACGGTACTGCTCCCTGAAGTAGCCGCCAGCCCATATAGCTGTGCTGGTACTGATCCGACTGGCCGGGCATCGTGATGTACGTCGAGGCACAGACCAGCCAGACCGCGACCACGAGCCACCTCCATAGCCGCCCCTGCATCTCCTTGGGAGCGAGCAAGGGGCTTGCCTGGCTTGAGTCGCCCGAGGTGTGCTGCATTGCCTTATGGGCGGGACAATTACGATTCCTATGGAAAGGAGCAGTATAAATCGCGTGCGGAAAACCGCTATCGAAAAATTGGGCTTCAGGGCCGTAATTCGACAACTCAACCGCCCCTGCCCAAAGGACCCATTTGGAACCCTTCTGGGTTGGACAAGGTCGGGGGCGTCTCGATGAACCGTCGGACATTGAAGGTCAAGGCTGGCTTGATGACGTTCGGAAGTGCTCTGCGTTGATCCAAGCGTCACCCGGGAGCGTGCCAAGGGCTCCGGGCCCGGCCCCGGTCCTCAAAGGGGACCGAGTCAGAATCCTTGCGGGTTTCACATGGACCGCATTTGCCTCTGGGCGGCCCACCCCTGGTCGCCGTCTACTTCGGCGACGGGCGACGACCTGGGTCCCACAAGTTGATCGAAAGTGCGAACCGGGGCCAACGGACCCTCTGCTTTATGGCTTTGCTGCGGGAGCCACGGAGGCGCCCATGGCCCGAGCTTTCGACCGATTCAATCTCTTGACGATTAGCGCATTCAGCGGAGATTCCCACAGTCGGTGGATCATTAGGGCCAGAAGCCCAAATGCGATGGCGACCAGCAGGGGAATGACGGCAGAAGGGGAACCGTGAAGTCGCAAGGTTGAGGCGATGTAGTCAATCAGGGACACGCCCGCGTTTTGGTGCAGGAGGTACAGGCTGTACGAGGATGCTCCTATCGCCACCATGACGCGGCTGGACAGGAGCCGATTCAACGGTGTCCAGCGTGAGGCGACATAGAACAGGAGCGGCAAAAGAATGGGGATTGCCATATGGAACTTGTTGGGCCGATAACCGTGGGCCAGGGGCTGCAGCAGGAGTGCGATGATGGCAAGGGCCATCATGCGTTTCCTGCGTTTCTCTTCAAGCCCGCTGTGAATGTAGTAGAACGAGATTCCGACGAGAAACCAGGGAAGATATTTGGCAACGCAAAACAACTCAAGTTGAAACACCCCGGGAAGACCGCGGGAGACTACCAGGGCATAGCCGAGCGATATGGTTGAGCCCAGCCAGAGCATGTTACGGGCGAACTGATTCTTCTGAACGAAGTAGATCGCGGCGGCCAGAATGTAAAAGCGCACCTCTACAAACAGCGACCAATAGGCACCATCAATCCAGTCCAGCGATCTTGTTCCGAACACCCCGTTGAGAAGGTCCGGGTCTGTGAAGGTGAGTGACGGGACAAAATACGCCGGGGAACTATTGAACAGTCGGTTTGGGAGTATGGTAAGCGCCAGATAGGTGAGCGTACTGCACAAGGCCATCGTGGGCCAGAGCCGTGCCAGTCGTCGGACGGCGAATTCCCTGATGGAATCGCACTTGTGCAGAGTAAGGGTAATCACGAAACCAGAGACGATGAAGAATAAATGAACTCCGTAGTATCCGCTGCTGAAGAACTGGGAGAATCTCCCCCCATAGGGATAGAGATTCACTTCGTGACTCGGAGGCGTCCATCTTGAATAGTAGTGATAGAGAACCACCGGAAGAATGGCGAGGCAGCGTATCCCATCCACGAACAGGATGCGGGGTTTCTCGGGATTCTGGGCAGGGGTACTCATGTCGAACGGGACTCTCCTCTGGCTCCGGAGCACAATCGACGAATGAACCTACGGCCGATCGGCCCGGGAAGTTTACGCGCTTGGGACTCGCAACACCACGCTATTTTGTCTCAGCAGTCCGGAGGAGCTCTGGAACCGCACCGCGGGTCGTGAGGCTCCGGCATTCGCAACCCTCAATGATATGGACTCGCGAGCCGAGTCGGGACCTGAGCCTGCCCGTCCCGTTTCGCTCCAGACCGGCTCGTGTCCGCACGAGCCGAGGAGAAGCGGGTCTCCTCCGCGCATCCGGAAGACTCCTGGTGATGGTGCAACCCTGCACGGACCTCGGTGTTCCCCATTCCGCGCCATTGGTTCCTTAACAGATCATCCATAGCGACCGTAAAATAAACCCTGACCGAGGCGGCATCGCCGCACTTGGATCCCGCGTACGGCAGGATCCGCGCAGCCCTCTGCCGGAGCTCGATCGACTCAAGAGGTTTCAGATCAGGAACTGACGAGTTGGGGCCATGTTCGCCGCGAGGGGCTCGAAACCCAAGATGGCCCGGAGATCGGATCGTGAAAGAGGCCGGGCAATCTAAGTTCTCCTTCCAAGGTGAACTTTTTCCCGAGCCTCCCGTAAACTCCTATTCTCCGCGGGACATGGCCGGAAGAACGCGGACGATCTCGGAAAGAGGTACCCGGAACAGAACCGTCATCGTGTCATGCAGATTGGAGACAACGATCACCGAATCCATCCCCTCGGCCCGCACGGATGTTGGAACCGTCTGGAAAGGATATAGGAAACCGCGGGGGAGGAAGTCAAAGTAGATCGGGTCGGTCATCCCCACTAGAGTGAACGGGAATGTCGTTTCCAGCAGATAAAACCTCGTGAGATACGTGAAAGCGTATTCATAATTTCTGACCTGTTCTCTCCGGGAATGGACGATGCCCAAATAAAACGCCTTTCCATGGAACACCACCCGGATGGGAGAGCTAGGGCTTCTGAACTGCGGGGCTAGAACGCCCTCTTCAGTGAAGACCTTTGAAACCGTCTTCTTTCCCGGATTTAGTCTGTACAGCTGACGAGGTTGAAAGTATCGCATCAAGAACAATTCACCGCTGGTCTCGTCGACCAACGGACACCAGTTCTTCTCGGCCGTCCAAGGATCGTCCAGGCCATGAGCTTCGTCTACGACCATGCTGTCGTTCACGGATAGATGATGGCCTGAAAGGGTCAAGGACAGCAAGCAGGGGCGATAGCCTCGATCGCCATTGGCGGGGATGAACAGATTGGAGGTTGCGAAGATCCTGTCGTTCCAGGAAAAGAGCCTCAGATCCTCAAGTGTGGCGGACCGATACGAGCTCAGGACCTCCAGGCCCTCGAGGTTCAACAGTTTCCAATCCTTCATGAGCGTCATCGAATTGGCTTCGGAGAACTTGCAAAAGCTGTACGCGGAGAAGGATTTCACCTTGCTCCAGTCCGTGATCCTCGAGAAGCGAGCATTTGAAATGCGGGTGACCAGGAGATGTTCACCTTCCGGCTGGTCCATTAGAATGCTGGTATTGAACAGAGCGTATCCGCCCGGCATGTGCTGCGCCTCAAGGGACTGAATGAATCTCGAGGAGTTGGGAAGATAGAGGGGTGAGCCCCGCAGCCTCGTTTTCGAGTCCGACCAGTATTTGAAGCGGTACACAAGGGGGGTCAGCAGGCGTCGGCTGACTTCCTGGTAGCCTCTTTTCAGCGCTGACCTGATCTTGATCAATGCATCAGCCTCTCGTTTCGTCTGCGAGGCAGGAGAGGAACCGGCGGACCCTCCAGACTTAGGACCCCAGAGCGGAACCACTCCAGTAGGCTTTATGGGACAGGTGCCCCCGACCTGCTCCGCGATGCCTTCTTGGAGTCTACCCTCCCATCAAGCCAGGTTCCAAACCGTCCCAAGGAATTCGGACTTGCAAGGCCCTCCCGCGATACCCCAGCCACCCCCAAGGGCCCTCCGCGCTGGGCCGAATGGGGAGGCTCTCGGATCATGCGTGCGTCTCCGGTGGCCGGTTTTACCGACTGGAGCGAAATGCTCCTCAACGGCTCCTCACGGCAGGTGCCGTCGACCTCCTCCGGGGCCAATCCATCAACCTGGCCCCTTCCCAAAACCGGCACCGCACCATTCCAGCCCATTCACCTTCGCACGGTCGCCCCTCCTCGTCCGATTTACTCCCGGAGGCCTTTTGACCCATCGCTGGAGGCTTCGTCAAAATGCTCTGGCATTTCACCTCGGCCCGTGCCACGCTGCTCCCGCGGAGATTTGAACCTGGAAACCCGGAGGGGACATGGACCTGTCACAGCGAATTCGAGCCGGGGGGATCGCGGCGATGTTTTCGGCCCTTTCCGCGCTCTCGGGCTGCCCCGGACAAAATGGGTCGGGAAACGCTGCAAAGGGACCGACGCCCCATCCCCGTCTGGGGATCAACCTGAACGGGCCGGCGGATTGGAACACCGAGCTCCCGTTCGTGGACGTGTTCCATTTTTCGAGGCCCTGGAGCCGGAAAAGGACCGGTCCGTCGACCGTCGAAATCCCGCCTCTGACCCTAGACGAGCACGGCTGGATTACCCGGCTCGACCGGGACTGCTGGTCGGAAACCCCGCTGTGCACCATCGACGGAGGGCACTACCCGGCGGGCACCTATACGGTGCTCTACGACGGGGAGGGAACGATCGAGTTCTTTCATGCGGCCAAGGTCGTCTCCCGCGAGCCCGGGAAGATCACCCTGGACGTCCAGTCGTCCAGGGGGATGTTCTACCTGAGGATCATGTCCGTCAACCCGGCGAACTACCTCCGCAACATCCGGGTCATCCTGCCCGGATTCCTGGATCAGTACGCGAAAAACCCCTGGAACCCGGGCTTTCTCAAGAGGTGGGAGGGCATGTCCTCGATTCGGTTCATGGACTGGATGCAGACCAACAATTCCAAGGTGGTGACGTGGGCCCAAAGGCCCCATGTGGACGACGCCAGCTTCTGCGAACGCGGGGTTCCCCTCGAGCTCATGATCGACCTGAGCAACCGGCTGAAGGCGGATCCCTGGTTCTGCATGCCGCATCGGGCGGACGATGATTACGTCCGTCGATTCGCGCAGATGGTCAAGGACTCGCTTGATCCGGGCCTCCGGATCTACGTGGAGTACTCCAACGAGGTCTGGAACAAGGGATTTGAACAGTGCCGGTTCGTCGAGGAGGAGGGACGCCGGAGGGGCGTCGCGGAGAAGCCCTGGGAAGCCGGCTGGAGGTATACGGCTCACCGGTCGCTCGAAATCTTCAAGATCTGGGAGGAGGTCTTTGGGGCCCCCGTGCGCCTCGTCCGGGTCCTCCCTTCGCAGGCGGCCAACACGGCGGTGACCCGGGGGGTTGTGGAGTCCGAGGAGGCCTACAAGCATGCCGACGCCCTGGCCATCGCCCCGTACCTCCATTTCAGCATCCCCCCGGAAACGCGAGGAAAGGAGCCCGGGACCCGGGACGTCGAGCGCTGGACCGTGGACCAGGTCCTGGACCATCTCGAGCAGGCCGCCTTGCCGCAGTCGATCGACTGGATCCGGTCGCAGAAGAAGGTGGCGGACCAGTTCGGGCTGAAGTTGATCGCCTACGAGGCGGGGCAACATATGGTCGGGACGGGGGGCGGGGAGAACAATGAGGCCGTCACCCGATTGCTCCTGGCGGCCAACGCCCATCCCCGTCTGCAGGGGATCTACGCGAAGTACCTCGAGGCTTGGCGGGCGGAGGGGGGAGACCTCCTGTGCCACTTCTCCTCCGTGGGGGCCTGGAGCAAGTGGGGAAGCTGGGGGCTCCTCCAGTTCTCCGACGAGGATGCCTCGAAATCGCCCAAGTATTCCGCGGTGATGCGCTGGGCCCGGGCTCAAGGGCAGAAGGTGGTGATCCCGGATTAATCCGTCCCGACCGGGTCACGCCCCCACCCCGCCCCGAGAAACCGCCCCGGGCCGCGCCCCGGGAGGGGGGACGTTGAACTCCCTAGCTGGCCCCCCGGGAAATGAGAACCGCCGGGATCGTCTTGAGGATGATCTTCAGATCGAGCGCCAAAGACCAGTTGTCGATGTACTCGAGATCCATCTCCATCCACCGCCGGAAGTCCACATCATTGCGCCCGGATATCTGCCAGATGCAGGTGATGCCGGGGCGCATGGAGAGCCGGCGGCGTTGCCACTGCTCGTACTTCTCGACCTCCGCGGGGATGGGGGGGCGGGGTCCGACGATGGACATGTCGCCGCGGAGCACGTTCCACAGCTGGGGAAGTTCATCGATGGAGAGCTTCCGAAACACCCGCCCGACTCTCGTGACCCGAGGGTCGTTCTTGATCTTGAAGACGGGTCCATCCATCTCGTTTTTCGAAACCAGCTGGTCCCGTTTGGCCTCCGCATCCCTCACCATGGTCCGGAACTTATAGAGGGTGAAGGTCCTCCCGTTCATTCCAGACCGCCTTTGCCGGAAGATGATCGGACCCGGGGAGGTCAGCTTGATCAGGAGGCTTGAAACCAGGAGCACGGGGGAGGACGCGAGCAGGGCGACGATGCTGATCGCCATGTCGAGGATGCGCTTGAGGAGGAGCGCCACCTCGTCGCGGGGTGCCGAGGATAGCGTCAAGAGCGGGGTCCCGGTGAGGAGTTCGAGTGTAGGCCGGGAGTTGAGCTGCCCGAACAGGCCCATCACAATTCGCACCGTGGCCCCGATTTCATCGCAGGCGCGCACCGCTTCGTCGAGTTTTTCCAGCGTGCGCCGCGAGACCGCGAAGTGAACCTCGTCAACCACTTCCTTCCTCAGGAGGGAGGGCAGATCCCCGATCGACCCCAGCACCTTGACTCCGCCGACCTCATCGATCGCGAGCTTCGGCCCCTCGGAAAGCATCCCCTTGACCTCAAGGCCCCATTCCGGGTGTGCCTGCAGTTCCGCCACGTGCTTGCGCGCCGCCTTGCCCGTGCCTGCCACCAGAACATAGATTCGGTCGTAGCCGCGCTTGCGAGAGTGATGCGCGATCGAAATCGCCAGCATCCTGAAGACGACGAGTCCCGCCGCGTCGAATCCGACGAAGAGCCCCAGGAGGACGCGTGAAGGATCGAATTTGCGAATGACGATCACCGCTCCCACGATCAGCGAGCCCACCGAGACGACCTTCAGGATCTTCCAGGCCTCCTGCAAGGCGTCGGCCGTGCGGTGGGCCCGTTGGAAGCCCCAGTACCACAAAAGCGGCATCCAGACGACCAGCACCACCGGCAGGAGCCAGAGGTGCTGACCGAAGGTGAATACCTTGTGGAGCTCCGTGCGGAGCGCTCCTCGCATCCACTCCGCGGCCAGGAACGCTCCGGTCGTGAGGACGAGTTCGAAGAAGACGTAGGCGAACCGCGAGAGCGTCCGCCGGCTGCTAATCATGGTAGGAGGATCGTAGTTCGGGCCCCTGGGGAATTCAACATCGCCTGCGACGCTCCGCGAAAAGAGACGACCCCGACTCCCCTAACCTAGGGACCATACCCATCGGGATGGGCGCGCATCCACGTCCAGGCGCTTTCGACGATGCGTTCAAGCTCCGGAATGCGGGGTTTCCACCCCAGCTCCTTGCGGATGCGCGTGGAGTCCGCCACGAGTCGAGGCCCGTCGCCCTCCCGGCGGGGCGCCGACTCCACCTCGATCGCGCGGCCCGTGACCCGCCGGGCGGCGTCGATCACTTCCTTCACGCTATATCCGCTCCCGTTGCCCAGGTTGTACGTGCGGCTCCCCTTCCCTAAGGCTCCGAGGGCCAAGACGTGCGCCTGGGCCAGATCCGAGACATGGATGTAGTCCCGGATGCACGTCCCATCGGGGGTGTCGTAATCCGAGCCGAAGACGGCGATTTTCGCCCGGCGGCCGAGGGCGACTTGGAGAACCAGGGGGATGAGATGTGTCTCCGGATCATGATGCTCGCCGCGCTCCTGGGTCGCCCCTGCGGCATTGAAGTATCGGAGGGCCGCCCACGAAAGATCATGCGTCCGGCCGAGCCATGCCAGCGAGCGTTCGAGATAGAGCTTCGACTCCCCGTAGGGACTCCCGGGAACCAGGGCGGCCGACTCGTCGATGGGGATCCTCTCGGGTTTGTCAAACAGGTTGGCAGTCGAGGATAGGATAAATCGCCGCACCCCGTTCTCGATCGCGGCCTGAAGAAGATTGAGCCCGCAGGTCACATTGTCGCCCAGGTAGAGGAAGGGATTGCGCATCGATTCGCCCACCTGGATGTGGCCGGCGAAGTGAAGGACCGCCTCAGGTCGGTGAGACTGGAACACCTGGCGAAGTCGACCCAGATCGGCCAGATCCCCCTGGATGAAGGTGCTTTCCCGCGGAACGGCCCCTCGGTGGCCGTGGCTCAGATTGTCGAAAACGATGACGTCGTGTCCAGCGTCCAGGAGGACGGCACTCGTCACGCTTCCGATATACCCTGCGCCTCCCGTCACCAGCACCTTCACGAGCGTACGCCCTCCCTACCCTTGGCCATCCGTCTCCGAGTCCGACCGGGCGGCCCCACCGCCCAGGAAGGCCTAGACCTCTTTCCCATCGCAGGCCCCCGGACGCCTGGGCCGCGTCCGGCGGGACTGACCCCGACCTGTCCACCGCGGGACTTTCCGGAGGAAGGAATCTTCGTCCTGGACGGAGGGGTGGAACGGGCCCGGGGAAAAAGACTCTTCCCCTCGGTCACTCCCCTGGCACCGTCCCACGGTACCCGAACCAGCCTCACGCCGCGCGGTGTACCCCGCCGGGATGCTTGGCAGAGACCCCCCATCATGGCCGGGGCCCCAGGGCCAAGAGCTCGCGCAAGTAGGCCGCGTAGGGGCTTTTCCCCATCGTCTCAGCCGCCGCCCGAACCTCCCTATCGCCAATCCAGCCGTTGCTCCAGGCGATTTCCTCGAGGCAAGCGATTTTCAGCCCCTGGCGCTCCTCGATCGCCTCCACAAAGGTTCCCGCCTCAATCAGGCTCCGCGCCGTTCCGGTGTCGAGCCACGCCACCCCTCGTCCGAGCTTCGAGACCTGAAGCTCCCCGCGGTCCAGGTAGACCCGATTGAGATCGGTAATCTCGAGCTCTCCCCGCGCACTGGGCTTGAGCGAGGCGGCGCGCGAGCACACCTCGCTGTCGTAAAAGTAAAGCCCCGGAACGGCATAGTTGCTGCGAGGGGCCTTCGGCTTTTCCTCAAGCGTGACGGCCTTGCCGGTGGAGTCGAACTCGACGACCCCATATCGCTCCGGATCGCGGACCCAGTACGCGAAAATGCGCGCCCCTTTGCGAAGTTCGGCTGCTTCCCGGAGAAGTCCCGTCATTCCATGGCCATAAAAGAGATTGTCGCCCAGGATGAGACACCCGGGCCCCCCGCCCAGGAACTCCCGGGCAATGAGGAACGCCTGGGCGAGCCCCTCGGGACGGGCCTGTTCGGCATAAGCGAACGTCATTCCCAACGAACGCCCGTCGCCCAGGAGCTGGCGGAAAAGCGGCAGATCTTGCGGCGTCGAGATGACCAGGACCTCCTTGAGGCCCGACAACATCAGGACGCTCAAAGGATAGTAAATCATGGGCTTGTCGTAGACCGGAAGGAGCTGCTTGGACACCACCCGAGTGAGAGGATGAAGCCTAGTTCCGGCCCCGCCCGCAAGGATGATGCCCTTCATCGGGAAGGCAGGCTACCACAGGCATCTGGGAAACACGAAAAAAACCTGTTCTCGACGGCAGGTGGGCGGCCGTCCCCGGCGAAAGGGACGGGAGAGCGTTTCGTGAACGCGAGGGAACGTTTATCCCCCTCCGCCGCCCGGGGTCTCGATCCGTACCCGATCTCCGGCTTGGACGCGGAAATTGATCTTGCCCGGGAGCGGCCTCCCGTTCAGCAGATTCCGCCCGGACCGGCCGGGGGGCGTGCCGTAAGGCCGGGTCTTCCGCCGATCCGACACGATCGACGCCTGGGCGGGGGCCAGGAACTCGAATTCGCGGACGATGCCGTCCCCCCCGTGCCACTTCCCCTTCCCGCCCGAACCGCGCCGGAGCCGGTACTCCGTGACGCGGACTGGGTACGCGTGCTCGAACGCCTCGATGGGAGTATTTTGCGTGTTGGTCATGTGGGTGTGGACGCCGGATACGCCGTGGGCGCCCGGCCGTGCGCCCATGCCCCCGGCGATCGTCTCATAATAGGCGAACCCGGCCCCCCCGAACGAAAAGTTGTTCATCGTGCCCTGGCTGGCGGCGGGGATGACTCCGGGGAGCGCCTTCCGGAGGGCTCCGAACACCACGTCGACAATCCGTTGGGACGTCTCGACGTTCCCCGCTGTGACGGCCGCGGGCGATCGCGCGTTCACCACCGTCCCCTCAGGAGCGATCACCTCGACCGGCTCGGCCGCGCCCGCGTTGAGCGGGATGTCCTCGGGCACCAGGCACCGGAAGCAGTAAAGGACGGAAGAGAGCGTCACCGCGCGGACAGCGTTCACGTTGCCCTCGACCTGGGGGGCGCTCCCCGTGAAATCGACCCTTACCCGGTCGCCCCGGCGCTCGACCGCCGCCCGGATGCGCACGGGACGATCGACGATGCCGTCGTCGTCCAAGGCGTCCTCGAACGTGAACCGGCCCCTGGGGATCCTCCGGATGGCGGCGACCATGCGGCGTCGCGCGTAGTCCTGGAGGGCATCGATCGCGAGAGGGACGGCGCGACCGTACTTCCGCAGGAGGTCCAGGAGCCTGCGTGCGCCCGTCTCACAACACGCCTCCTGGGCGGCGACATCCCCTTCCACCTCGACCGGGTTCCGGACGTTCGCGAGAAGGATCGAACGGACTTCAGGCGTGAATCGGAGAGGGGGAAGAATGAGCCCCTCCTGGTAGAGGTCGGTCGAGACGGGCATCGACCCGGGGGACATCCCCCCGATGTCGGAATAGTGCGCGCGGCAGGCGGTGAGGAACTCGAGGCGCCGCCCCGAGTAGACGGGCCGGACGAACGTCACGTCGGGGAGATGGGTGCCGCCCTGATAGGGGTCGTTCAGGATGACGGTGATGCCGGGGCGGAGCCGGACGTGTTTCAGCGCCGCGGCGACGGAAAGCGGCATCGAGCCCAGGTGGACGGGGATGTGGGCGGCCTGGGCGATCATGCGGCCGCGCCGGTCAAAGACCGC
>Ga0222749_10000496_pt1 | contig 24125 bp, 18 predicted proteins | sample IncBWH2Mmetat_FD_197234 | JGI IMG/M metagenome (GOLD analysis project Ga0222749, IMG submission 197234) | Metatranscriptome of lab incubated forest soil microbial communities from Barre Woods Harvard Forest LTER site, Petersham... | ecosystem: Environmental > Terrestrial > Soil > Temperate... | reverse complement strand
CCGGCCTTTCCGCCAGGAGCCGTGGGGGGGCCCGCCGGAGGGCGATCGATCGACGAGCGCCTGTTCCGGAACCCCTCCTTCAGCGCGGCGGCAAAGCTCGTCATCGCGGCCGAGATCCTCCGGCCGCCCCGGTTCCTTCGCGGGCGGACGGGAGCCCCGCGGAGATAGCCAGGACCATGCCCCAGAGCATCAACGGCGTCGGAACGACCTATTACGGCAGGTCCAACGTCCGGGAACGACCGGGGATCTGCGAGTCGTGCGGCAAACCGACGACGCTGAGCTCGTACGACACGCGGTACTGGGTCATCCTCGTCTTCATCCCGGTCTTCCCCCTGGGGAAAGAGCGGGTCATCGACCAGTGCGCGAGATGCCGCCGCCACCGGGTGGCGGACCTCCGGGAATGGGAGACGGCCCGGTCGAAGGCGATGGAAGAGGGGATGCGTAAGGTCGTGGATCAGCCGACCGACCTCAAGGCCCTGACGGAGCTCCACGGCGTCTGCCTCCTCTACGGGGAATGGGAGAAGGCCGACCAGCTGGAGGAGAGGATCGGGAAGGAGTTCGCGGACGACCCCAAGGCCCATCTTCATCTCGCCACGGCGAACGCGTACCGGGGCCGGGTCGACCGGGTCCGGGAATCCCTCGCTCGAGCCCGCGAACTCGACCCGACCCTCAAGGAATCCGCCCCCCCGCCGGCCTCCCCCGTCGGGGCGGGGTCGGGCGTCGGACGCCGGCGGAAGATCCTCTGGGCGTTCCTCGGACTTCTCGTCCTGGGGGGCTTCCTCTTCGCCGACCGGAGCAAGGTCGCCCACCGGACGCTCCATGTCGTCAACGGCTACACCGCCCCGCTGACCGTCCAGATCTCCGGGGCCGGCGAAGTCCAGGTCGGAGCCCTCTCGCATCGGGAGCTCGAACTTCCGGAGGGGAAGTACAGCGCGCACGTCACGGGCGCCGCGACCGCGGACCATCCCATCGAACTCACCTCCTATTTCCTCGTCCGCGTCTTTGATGACCGGGTCTTCGTCCTGAATCCCGGGGGCGCCGCGCTGCTGCGCCGCAGGGAGACGGTGTACGTCGAAAAGGGCAGCTCCAGCCCGGCGTCCGAGCACGGGTCCTACTCGTTCCACTTCGGCAAGCCGTTCGAGACCTTCGACCACATCGACTTCGCCTTCCGGGTGTTTCCCTCCGAGATCCGGATGAAGAGCTCCGACAAGCACCTGAAGAGCGGGTTGGAGCACTACACGAAACCCGCGATCGGGGTATACCACCAGCTGATGGAGGACCGGCGCGCCCCCGAAGCCCTCTCCCTGGCCGAGTGGGCGATCGACACTCTTCCGTCCCACGACGAGATCCTCTCCGCGTACTCCGAGGCGGGCGCCGACCCGGGCGGGCGCGAACGGGTCCTGCAGGGGCTGAGGCGCCGGACCGGGCGGAGGCCGGTCGACATCCCCCTCCACCGGGCGTATCAGGATCTGGCGGGCTCCAACGGCGCCAAAGCCCTGCCCGCCGAATACGACGCGCTCCTGAAGGCCGAGCCCAGGAACTCCGCGCTCCTTTACTTGAGGGGTCGCCTTGTTCCGGGGATCCGGGATTCCGGGGGCTGGTTTGACCGGGCCGTCGAAGCCGACCCGAAGAATGCCTATGCCCACTTCGCGCTGGCCTACGGGCGCGCGTCCCAGGGGCGATGGAAGGAGGCCCTTGAGTCGAGCGAACGGGCCACTGGACTGGAGCCCGAGAACGCCCCCTTCCAGGACCTGCGCTTCGAGATCCGGATGGGCCTCGGCCAGCTGGACCTCCTCGAAAAGGAGCTCCGCACGCGGTCGAGGGAGGACCGGAACGCCTCTCCGCTGGTGTCGTTCCGCCTGGCGGGAGTGACGGCCCTGCTCGGGAACCGCGATGCGGCGCTCGAGGTCTGCGAGGAGTACCGCCGGAATCATGCGGGTCCCCAGGACAAGTCGGGGCCGACCGTTTCGGCCATCCTCCGGTGCGCGGCTCTCTACCTTTCCGGAGACTTCGGCGGATTGGAGGCGGAGGCTGCGAAGGGAGCGAAGGACTCCCTGAAAGCGTACCGGATTTCCTCGCTGATCGAACGGGGGCGCCTGGACGAGGCCGAGGCCCTGGAAGGCCCCGATGGAGATGCGGATGCGTATCGGCACCTGGTGCGGAGCATCGCCTGGGCCCTCAAGGGCGACGCCGCGAAGGCGGCGGAATGCCGGAACAAGGCCGCCCTCCTCCTCAAGAACGGCGGCGCTCCCGAGGTCGCGGCGCTCCTGGGGGCCGGGAAGGCTCCGACCCTGGACGAGGCCCTGGACGTGGGACTTCCGCCCCACCAGAAAACGATCCTGTTGACGGCGATCGCGCAGGCCTTCCCGGAATCGGCCGCGGAGTTCCGGCCGCGCGCCGAGGCGCTCAACGTCTCTCTCGCCTTCCCCCGCCGCCTGATCCAGCGGGCCCTCGCCGCGCTCGACAAGAAGCCCTGAGCCGGTGCAGGCCCGAACGCCCGCGGCGGCGAGGCGGGAAGCCACTCGGTCCCAGGAGACATCCGCCGCCCCGGGAGCCCGGGTGATCGTGCCCGCCGGGTCCCAACCCCCGTGCGAGACACCGCCTCCTCCGGGATTCGGCGGGGGACACCCCGCCCGAGGCGAAGACCCGGCGACGCGGTCCTTCTACTTCACGCCGATGCAGTACAGGTTCTGACCGCCGCGAAGGTAGATGCACTTCCCGTCGAAGGCGGGAGCGCCGCCGTGGCCGTCGGACAAATGGTTGCGCTTCAGTTCCTTGTACTGTCGGCCCGGCTCCAGCACCACCGCATCGCCCTGGTCGTTCAGCACGAAGAGGAGGTTTCCGGCCAGGACGAGGCTCGGGTACATGTTCGCGGCGGCGGCCGGGGGTCGGCCGTTCGCCGCGGGGGGGTCGAGGTCCCGTCGGACCAGGATCCTGCCGTCCTGGGCATCGAGGATGCTGAACTGATTCTCGTTCGAGACGGCGTAGATCAGTCCCCGGTCCCAGACGGCCGAGGCGTAGAACGTGCCTTCAAGCTCCTGATCCCACAGCTGCTTGACCTCCCACCGGCCGGAAGCTGCGGCGGAAAGCTGCTGGGCGCTCGATCCGGTCTGGATCAGGTAGACCGTTCCGTCCTGGACCACCGGACTGGCGAAGTTCAGGCCGCCGAGTCCGTCCGCCAGGATCGTTCCGTCGCTGATCCGGACGATCTGGCCGGAGGGCATGACCGCGACGTCCACCCCGGCGATCATCGCGGCCACCGGCGTGCCGTAGAACTCGGGGACCTCCTTGTTCTTCCACAGCGGCTTGCCCGTCTTCGCGTCCAGCGCGATCAGGTGGGAAAGCGTCACCAGGAGCGTTCCGCCGGCGAGGACCGGCGAGGCGGCGCGCCCGTATTCGGTGGCGGGCTTCAAGTTGAAGAACTGGATCCACTGCCGCCCGCCCGCCAGGTCGTAGGAGGCGACGATGCCGGTGCCGAAAACGACGTACACGAATCGGCCGTCGGAGACCGGGGTGGGGGTGGTATTGCCGGCGGCGGTGACGGGCCGCTTTCCCTCCGCCGGCTCCTCGAGATCGGCGAAGCCGTTGGATCTCTGCCAGAGGATCGTCCCGTCATCCGCGTTCACGCAGACGAGCAGGTCCGGATCGGCCACGAGGAAGACCTTGCGATCGACGACGATCGGGGAGGAATACTTGTTCGGACCGATCTTCGTCGTCCAGAGAATGTTCCGGGCCTCGTTCCATTCGACCGGCGGCGTGGCCCGAGGGAAGCGCCCCGAGCCGTCGTTTCGCCATCCCACGGGGAGCTTCGGCGAGGCGGGCGCACCGGGGACCCGGCGTTCCCCGGGCGGTGCGGGATCTGCGCCGGGGTCCTGGGTCCTGTCGGGACGCCCGGGGTGGTCGGCGGCGGAGCGCTCCCCGCAGCCCGCAAGGACGATGAAGATGGCCGCGACCCCCCAGGTCCGGCCGGGCGCGGAAGTCATCTGGCCTTCGGGTCCCTGATGTCGTAGCAGATGATCTCGACGGGCGTCCGGACAAAGAGCCGTCCCCTCGAGATGACGGGCATCGACCAATCCAGCAGCCCCCGGTGCGAGTTCCGGCCGAGATTCGTCAGGGCATGCAGCCGCTCGATGCGGCCCTTCTGGACATAGGCCGCGGGGCTGGCCTCGACCAGGGTCAGCCGTTGATGGTCGTGGATGAAGAGCAGGCCGTCCGCGGCGGTGATCGACAGACCGAGATGGAAACCCTGCTCCTTCCAGAGCAGCTTGCCGGTCCTGAGGTCGCTGCAGCGGAAGGAGTAGTTCTGTTCCCCGGGCTTCGCTCCCAGGTCCGCGGCCTCCCCGCGCGAGTCGATGTAGAACCCGTAGATGCACCCCTCCCAGATCACCGGCGGCGTCACCGCTTCATGAATCCCGTCGGTGGTCCATAGAATCCTGGGCTTCGGGTCGGGCTGGCCAAAATCGCACTCGACCAGCGACGGGATCCAGCCGTTGAGGGAATCCAGGTACAGGTTCGGACCCACGCGCCTCAGGCCTCCGCACGCCCAGGCGGGGGCCTCATTGGGGCCGGAGCACTCCCACGACCAGACCTGCTTGCCATCGGCCAGCCGCAGGATCTTCCACTGGCGATTCCCGTGGACGACCAGGCAGTCCTCGTTCCTGAAGGTGATGGCCAAACCGCCGCCGGCAATCAGGCCCGGACCCCGGCAGCCGGGTGAGCAGTCTTCTTCGAACTTCCACGCCACCTTCCCGGTATGGGCGTCATAGGCGAAGAACTGCATCTTGTTGCTGACGTCGGTTTTCGCCCAGGCCGGAATCGCCGGATTGCCTCCCTGCCAGTAGAAGTAGGGGATCTTGTCACCCATCGGAACGAGTGAACCGTTGAAGCCCTTCCATTCCAGGTTGCCGCCGCCCTTCAGCGAGCCGTTCAAGTAGGGGGACTCTTCCTTGAAGCCGTGCCTCCAGACGACCGCCCCGGTCTTCCGCTCGAAGCAGAACGCGTCGCCGAACGTTCCGATCTCGAAGACATGCTGGTCGGTGAGGGTCGGGGTGGCCCGAACGCCGAGCTCCCCCCACCCGACGTGCCAAATCGGGGGCACGTCGTAGCTGTAGCTCCACGTGTCCTTCCCGGTGCCGGCATCGATGCACTTCACGGATTCCTTCGTCTGGTTGTCTTCGAGCTGGGCGTAGCAGAGATCGTCACCGGCGACCGAGGGATGGTTGGAACCGGCCCCGACCGGTCTTCTCCAGAGGATGGGCGGCCCTTCCTTGGGCCATTCCCTCAGCAGTCCCCTCTCCTCCGAGGTGCAGTCGCCCTTGGGTCCGGCCCAGCGCGGCCAGTCCTCCGGCGGGGAAAGAGCCCCGGCGTTTTCGCCGGCGGCGGCCCAAGCCGCCGCCAGCCAGGAGGCCAGCGCGAGTCGAAGAGTCATGGGGCATCCTTTCTGGGAGGGGGGATCCGGTTCACCCTCGACCCGGCATGGGGTGCGGCGTTGCTTCCGGAAGACCGGAGCCCCCTCCCCGCGTCGGGAGGGAGGGCATCCGGGTGAGCCCGGGAGGATGGGTTCATGATTCGTCCTCCACGCCGGATGAGTCCAGGAGAACGCCCGCGCCCTCCGGCCCCGCGAAATCCCGGGGGCCAACCGGGGTCGTCGGGGCCCGGCCGGGACGCGATGGGGCCTCGGACCCCCAATTCAAGCCCCGTCCGTTCGATGCGGATCATCCATCAATCCTATATCTTAGGTGGCCGCCGAACCCGAATTCGGGGCAGGAAATCTCCTCCTCCGGGCGATTTCATCCGGAGGGAAGGAACGCCCTCCATCCGGGATGCCCGGCGGCCCCTGAAGTTCCACCTTCCCCCGGTCGATAAACATCCTTGGGAAGCCGGGGGCCTGGAACGCGCTTGGGGGCCGCCCGAGAAGGGGAATCCCGGCCCCCGTTCCGGCCGCGGGGGCGCCGGGGGATCCCCGGCCGAGAAATCCCGATGCTTGAGAGGATGCGCCATGCCGAGTGAGTCCCGGCCCATTCCGGATCCCATCCATGGATGAGCTGGATTCGGTTCGATGCAGTTTTTGCAAGGCGGAGATCCCCCGGAAGGACTTCCAGGAGGCTCGCGCCGTCACGGTCGCCGGTAGAAACTATTGCCCACAGTGCATGGCCCAGGCGATCGAGAGGGGGAAGAATCCGGATCGCCCGCCCGACCTTCGCACCCCGCGGCCCGATCGGCCGGTGGGTTCCGGAGATCGCCGGCGCCACGAGCGGAAGGATACGGTGCTCCTCCTGGAGCTCAGCATCTACCTGGCCAACGGTCAGCTCCACCATCGCGGGACCGCGGTGATGCGGAACGTCTCGCTTTCCGGCGCGCTCCTGGGAGGCCTGGTCCTGCCGACGAAAACCATCCCCTCAGAGGCCCATCGGATCGGGATCCGGCTTCTCGAGGGGCCTCTTAAGGACCAGGAGATCCGGTGCCGAGTCGTTCGCTACATCCACCGGTTCGAGGGGAGCGAAGTCGCCCTCGAATTCGAGGGGACCGAATCGGCCAAGGTCGAGCAGCTCCGCAGGATCGTCTGACGCGGCGCGGGGCCCGGCCCAACCTCCCCGCGAATCCCCTCTCCCGAAGCGGCCCCCCCGCCCCCCCGGTCCGCTAGACCTCCCATCCGGCGCGGTAGTCGCGGCGGATGAAGGCGGAGGCCTCGGGACAATTCGTGGCCCTGAGGTTCGCGCTGTCCCACTCCAGCTTCTTTCCCGCCCGGAAGGCCACGTTGCCCAGCAGGACCGACTCCGTGAGATTCGAGGCGTAGCCGAATTCGCTCAGCCCCGGCGCGCCCCCCTTGCAGGCCCCGATCCACTCCGCATGCTGGCCCGGCGAGCGGGGGAGTGACGCCGGGACCTTCTCCTCCACGTCCTGGAAATCCGCTTCGGGCAGCAGCTTGTACTGCCGGACGCCCTCGTCGTAGGCCAGCAGAGTCCCCTTCTCGCCGACGAAGATCGCCCCGTTCGTCGGAAGCTTGTCGACCCCCGGCGTGAGCGTCTTGGGAGGCAACCGGAGACCGTCGTACCACGTGAGCCGGACGGGGGGGGCTTCCCCCCGCCCGGGGAACTGGTAGCGAATGATGCACCACTTCGGCCCCGTCTCCGGATGAAGCGGCTCGCCCTCGGCCTCAACCACGGTGGGCGCCCCGAGCTTGAGCGCCCAAAAGACCGGGTCCATGAGGTGGCAGGCCATGTCCCCGAGCGCCCCCGTCCCGAAATCCCACCACCCGCGCCACTTGAACGGGTGATAGCACGGGTGGTAGGGTCGAACCGGCGCGGGCCCGAGGAAGAGATCCCAGTGGAGCGTCGCCGGCGTGGCGGGCCCCTCCTTCGGGCGATCGATCCCCTGGGGCCAGATCGGGCGATCCGACCATGCATGCGCCTCTCGGACGACTCCGATCGAACCGGCCTGGACGAGTTCCACCACGCGGCGGAGCTTCGCGTTGGCGTGGCCCTGCGTCCCCATCTGCGTGGCGACCTTGTGCTTGGCCGCAAGCCCGGCGAGCGTCCGCGCCTCATAGACGTTGTGCGTCAGCGGCTTCTCGACGTACGCATGTTTGCCCTGCGCGATCGCCCGCGCCGCCGCAGGCGCGTGGTGATGGTCGGGCGTCCCGACCGTCACGGCGTCAATGGCCTTGGCCTCCTTCTCGATCATCTCCCGGTAGTCGTGGTACCGCCTCGCATCGGGATAATCCTTGCTCGCCTTGTCGAGCGCCGTTTCGTCGATATCGCAGATCGCGACGACATTCTCCCGCTTGACCGCGTCGAGGCTGGCGCGGCCACGCCCGCCCACGCCGATGCACGCGACGTTGAGCTTCGCGTTGGGCGAATTCGCCTGGCCGAACCCGGCCTGCCGCCCGGCGACCCACACGCCGGCGGCGCCGGCGGTCTTCAGGAATCGGCGTCGATTCATGCGGTGCGCTCCTTTGTCGGCCTCTCCGGATAATACGTTGCGGAAGGCTAGAACGTGACCTCCCCCTCCCGGGCGAGGGAGGGGCCGACCTCCGGCGGCCGCCGCCTCTCCGGCGACCGGGCGCGCGCGGGCCCGGCTCCGTCCGCCAGTACCCGGATGGCCCCGAACAGGACCTGGCAGGGAACATGAAAGGCGAGAGCCGGGTTGGCGATCCCTATTCTGGAGGAAATGGCATGAACCGCGAGAAGCTGCAGCTCATCCTGGTGGTCGATCGTGACGGGGAGACCTTGAGCTCCCTCTATTCCATCCTGGATTCCGGGGGATATCTCGTCGCCACGGTCCATCCCGGCATCAACGCGCTCCGGTACGTCGCCGAACACAAGCCCGACTGCGTGATCGCGGCCAAGGAAGCGACCAGTCGAACCGGGCTGGACTTGATCGGAGGGATCCGGAGGATCTCTTCCGATATCCGCATCATCCAGCTGCTCTCCTCCGGCGACCAGGCGGGCGCGGCCGAGGCCCTCGAGTCCGGTGCCCACCAGCTCCTCTTCAGGCCCTACACCCGGGACGAGGTGCTCGGACTGGTGGAGGGATCTTATCCGGCCGCTCATGAGTAGGGGGGGACCCGGGGGAAGCTACTTCCTAGGACGGAGTTCCTTCAGGAGCTGAATCAACTCCTCACGCCATCCCTCGACGGTCGCTGCCGGCCCCGAGAATCTCAAAACGCAGAATCCCGCGTCGGTCCCCACGGACGCGGCCAGGAGGATCCAAGGTTCCGGCCCGGCGCCCTCGAGGTTACGGAAGTGCACCGTTGCCCGAACCTTACCCACCCAGGACATCACCTGAGCCGGCGGTTCCGCCCTCAGGCCACCCCGCCGGTGTCTCCCAGCTCTTCCCGGAGCCGCTGGAGGACGCGGGACTTCGCGACACGCACCGCGCCGGGAGACATCGCGAGCTCGACGGCGATCTCCCGCGGCGCCCGGCCGTCCACGGCCGTCCGCCAAAAGGCCTTCCAGGTCCTTTCCTCGAACTCATTCCGGATCAGATCGAGGCCGCGGAGATAAAGGTGGCGCACCGCCTCCGCCTCGGCCGGGTCCGCTTCCTCGACGTCCGGGGGGGCAGGTATCTGCGAGAGATGCCACCCCGCCTCGCTCCCGCCGGCCTCCCCGGCTTCGTGGCGATGCCTCCGGAAGTGATCGAGGACCTTGTTGCGGGTGATCGTCCGGAGCCACCCGCGGAACGTGTCGCTTTCACGCTCCCGGCGGAACCTGCCGATGTGGACCACGACCGTCTTGAATACCTCCTGGTAGACGTCGGCCAGGTCCTCTTCCTGGAGCTTCCACCGGCGGCACCAGTGGTAGAGAAGAGGGGCGTACAGCGTGACCAGCCGGTCCCACGCGCCCGCCTCGTCCGCCCTGACGCGTTCGATCAGGCTGGAGGAGGTCCCCGTCGGAGAGTCCGATGGCGTCATCTTCTGCTCTACCCTTGTCCTTCTGCCCGCAAACGTCTAGGCGGTTTCAGCGGGAGCCGGGAGCCTCGCCGCAATAGTGTATCCTGATCCTGAGTATCCTGAACAAGGAGCCGACCATGGACTCTCCAGGCTGCCCCGCCCCCGCCGAGCTTTCGGATTTCCTGGTCGGGAAACTGCCTCGGCCGAGGACCGCCTGGATCGCCGAGCATGTGCGGCTGTGCTCCCGCTGCGAATCCTCGCTGCAGGCCCTCGACCGCAATGATGATCCGCTCCTCGCCGCCCTTTCGGGGACCACGATCCGCCAGGGGTCCTCGCCCGAGGCCGTCCCGGACCGGCTGGTCGAGATGGCACGCGCCGCGCGGACGAACGCCTCGCCCCCCACCAAGCTGGGCCGATTCGATTTCCTGGGGGAGGTCGGAGCGGGCTCGTACGGCACCGTCTTCAAGGCGCGCGATACCGAGCTCGGCCGGACGGTGGCGATCAAGATGCTCCGGGCCGGCCGTCTGGGAGGGGCAGAGGACCAGGACCGCTTTCTCCGCGAGGCGCGGAGCTTTGCCCAGCTCAAGCACCCCGGGATCGTGACCCTCTACGAAATCGGCCAGGACGAGGGGCAGTACTACCTCGTCGAGGAGTTCGTGGAAGGAGTCACCCTGGCCGCCCGGATGGCCCAGGGTCCGATCCCGATCGGCGAGTCGGAGGAGCTCCTGGCCCGGGTCTGCGACGCGCTCGAAGTCGCGCACCACCAGGGCGTGATCCACCGGGACATGAAACCGGCCAACATTCTCCTGGATTCGGAAGGGCGCCCCCACCTGACCGATTTCGGCCTGGCGAAATGCGAGGGGGAAGAGAAGCCGGTGACCCACTCCGGGGACGTCCTGGGGACCCCCGCCTACATGTCTCCCGAGCAGGCCCGGGGGGAGGCGATTCACGTGGATGCGCGGACCGACGTCTACAGCCTCGGGGTCATCCTCTACGAGCTCCTCACCCAGGAGCGGCCGTTCCAGGGCAACCGGCGCATGCTGATCCTCCAGGTGCTAGAGGACGAGCCGCGTCCTCCCCGGCAGCTCAACGAGAAAATCCCCCGCGACCTGGAGACGATCTGCCTGAAGGCCATGGCCAAGCGCCCCGCTCAACGCTATTCCGCCGCGTCGGAGTTGGCCGAGGATCTCCGGCGCCACCTGGCGGGAGAACCCATCCGGGCGAGACCCCAGACGGCACGGGAGCGCCTCTCCGGGTGGATCCGCCGCCGGCCGGCGGCGGCGGCGCTCGTCGGGGTCAGCGTCCTGGCGACGGCCCTCCTGGTGTCGCTCTTTTCGCTCAGCTACTTCCGCATCGCGAGGGAACAGGGCCACACGCAGGAGGCCCTGGAGCGCGAGACCCGCGCGAAAGACGACCTCTTCAAGGCTCTCGTCTGGAACGCCCGGCTGACCTCCGACGCGCTGAAGGAATTCAACGAGTATTACACCTCCGAGGTGGTCGCGAGGCTCGCCGACCGGGGGATCCAGGTGACCCATGACTATGCGGGGAGGAAGAATGCCATCCCCCTTCCGGCCACGATGAGCGTGGAGCTGGCCGACCGGATCTCGCAGAAGGGGTCCGGGATGCAGATCCGGCTTTACAGCGACCATCCGTTCCCCTGGCGCCAGAAGGAGGGCGGGCCCAAGGACGGATTCCAGGAGGAGGCCCTGCGCGCCCTCCGGTCGGAACCGGACCGGCCGTTCTACCGTCTGGAGGACCTGAAGGGACGCCGGTCCCTCCGCTACGCCACCGCCAGCCGGATGGAGAAGAGGTGCGTCGACTGCCACAACAGCCTCAAGGAGAGCCCCAAGCGGGACTGGAAGGACGGGGACGTCGTGGGCGTCTACGAGGTCAGCCTCCCCGTCGACAGCTACGGGGCCGCCCCGCGCTGACCCGGATCGCCCGAGGAGGGCTCGCCCCCCGGGCCCCTGGGCCGGAATCCGTGTAACGATCCGGAATCCGCCCGTTAGAGAGGGAGATGAAGGGAGAAGGAGCCATGAACGTGAACTCGCGCCGCAACTTCCTCAAGCAGGTCGGAGCCGGCATGCTCGTGGCCGGCGTGGGACCCGCCCTGGCCACGGACCTGGGGCTGACCCGGGTCTTCGCCGGCGAGGACGACGAACGCCTCACGTTCGGGGCGCTTGAGCCCCTGGTGACCCTGATGCAAGAGACGCCGATCGCCCAGCTCCAGGCCGCCGTGGTGAAGAAGTACCGGGACGGCGAGGCGGGGCTCCGAGACCTGGTGGCGGCCGCGGCGCTCGCGAACGCCCGGACGTTCGGCGGCGAGGACTATGACGGCTTTCATGCGATGTTTTCGCTGATGCCGGCGCTCTCGATCGCCAAAGACCTGCCCGAATCCCGGCAGCTCCTCCCGATCCTGAAGGTGATCTACCGGAACTCCAGCCGCATCCAGGAGTTCGGAGGCCGCCGGAAGGAGGTCCTTCATCCCATCCGCCCCGGGGTGCTGCCCGAGGGCCGGGGTGGAGGGGAGGTTCTCCAGGAGGCGGTGCGGCGCAACGACCTGAAGGGCGCGGAGGCGACCTTCGCCGCCCTGTCCCGGTCGTCCTCCGGGGACGCCTTCAACCAGCTGCAGACCGCGCTCCACGACAGCACCGAGGTCCACCGGGTCAACCTCGTCTACCGGGCCTGGAGCCTGCTCGAGATCGTGGGCCGGGAGAATGCCCACACGATGCTCCGCCAGTCGCTTCACTACTTCGTGGGCCAGGACCACGGAAAGTACAGCGAGTACTTCAGCGGAGCGCGGAACCTCCTTCCGAAGCTGATGGATCGCCACGGCCTGGTCGACCGGCCGACCGGCAAACTCGTCCCGGACGACGCCTGGGTGGAACAGACGAGCCGGACCCTTTTTGGCTCCACCCCGGAGGCGGCCGCGGAGATGGCGGCGGGCGCGCTGGCGGAGGGAATCAGTCCGGATGCCGTTCACGAGGCGATCGCCGTGGCCTCCAACCAGCTGGTCCTCCGCGACGAGGATGCGCGGGCCCACGGAGCCACGGTCGGTGTTCACGCCTGCGACACGGTCAATGCCCTACGGAACATCGGGCGGGCCAGCGAGCCGAGGAATGCCTTCGCGGGAGCGATCCTGGCGGCCTATTACACCGCCTCGGACGGCGATCATTCCAGGGGAAACCGGCGCCGGTTCCTCCAGTGGGAGCCGTACCCCCGGCAGGACGCCCGGGAACAGGTCAAGTCGAGCGACCCGGAGCAGCTCCTCCGGGACCTGGACGACGCGATCCGGCAGAAAAGCCAGCCGCGCGCCGCGGCGCTCGTCCATCGATACGGCGAGCTCGACGCCCCGGCGGCGCCCGTCTTCTCGCTCCTGCGGACCTTCGTCATCAGCGAGAACGGCTCCAAGCATGGAGAGAAGTTCTTCGGGACCGTGACCGAGGAGTTCGGGAGGGCTCGCGCCTGCTTCCGCTGGAGGCAGCTGGTGGGGATGGCCCGGTACGCGGCCAGCATGTTCGGCGAGCCCACGCCGGGGCAGCCCGAAGCCAAGCGCCTGCTCGGTCTGGAAAGCTAGGGGCGCGGGGTCCGGCATTCCCCCGCTCAGAATCCGCGTTCCAATCAGGTCCCCGAAGCGGTGATCGAGGTCGAGCCGGACCTCGGGGATCATCCCCTGACCCGACGTGCCCGGGGAATCTCCCCGGGAACCCAGCTGGGACAAGGTCTCATCGAGGGATCTTCTATCGGAGTCTCTGCACGGGACGAGGGCCACCCGGAGGGGAGCAGACGGAGCGATCGAGGACGAATTTCACCGTTCTCCCGCGCCACGCCCGCGCGCCCGGACCGGGCGGCGGACGGTGTATATAAGGTGGGAGGCAGCCCTGGCGATGGCCCTGTTTCGATCGTCCCTTGGAACTCCCGGGATGGCGACCTTCCCCGGATCGAGAATCGGGCGCGTGCGATCCGGTGCCCTCCTCCTCCTCGTGCTGGGCCTCGCCTGCCCCTCGGCGATCGCCCGGGGCGACGATCCTCCATGGCCGGTCTACGACGCCTGGCCCTTTGACAGCGCGGAAGCGGCCCGTCGTCAGGTCGAGACCGCAAAGGCCCTCAAGGGTCCGGATTCCCTCAAGATCCCGCTGGCCGGAGATGCGGGCCCGACGCTCAACTTCCGGCTCATCCCCGCGGGCCGGTTCGAGATGGGAAGCCCGAACACCGAGCCGGGGCATGAATCCGACGAACCGCTCCATTGGGAGAAGATCGCCGAACCGTTCTACATGCTGGAGACGCAGCTGACCGTACACGCCTATCGCGCGCTCATGCACTCCGATCCGCCCGGAATGCCGGCGGAGGCCGATCCCAGGCTGCCCGTGGCCCTCCCCTATCGTGACGCCGTCGACCGAGTCCTGCCCGCCCTCGCCCCATCGGCTCCCAAGGGCTGGAAGGTCATCCTGCCCGACCGCGTCCGACTCGAATACGCCGCCCGCGCGGGGGTCGCCGGGATGAATCCGGGGGGGAATCAGGAATCCGACGCCGAGGCCTACGCCTGGACCAAGTCCAATTCGGACAACCAGGTCCACCCGGTCGCGCAGAAGAAACCCAATGCCTGGGGCCTCTACGACGTCCTGGGCAACCGCTGGCACTGGTACTGGGCCGGTCCCGGAGCCAACGGGGACGCTTCCCGGGAAAACCATCTCGTGTACGGCGGTACCTACTACACCCCCGCCTCCGGAAATGGCGCGAGGCTCGCGAACATCATGGTCAGCAAGAAGCCTGAAGGCGTCCGATATGCCCTCCTTAGGGAAGAAGCCGAATTGCCCAAGGGGCATCCCGATCCCCGCGCGACCCGGCGGGATCCCTGACCGGCCATGGTCAGCCCCAGTCCCGGGGTGATCACCGGTTCCTCCCCGAAACACCCCACCCGGGGCCGGGTTAGGAGGGGTATGTTCCGCTCGAGACGTTCTTCGACCCCCGGCGCCCCACGGACAGGATGGCTCGCCGTGATCCTGGTCGCCCTGCTCGCGTGGCCGGCGCTGTCAGAGGACGAACAGGCCGCACCCGCCCGGCGTCGACCCAATATCCTCGTCGTTCTGGCCGACGACATGGGGTATTCGGACGCCGGGTGCTACGGCGGCGAGATCCAGACCCCCGCGATCGACCAGCTCGCGCAACACGGCCTGCGCTTCACCCAGTTCTACAACACGGGCCGATGCTGGCCTTCCCGCGCCTCCCTCCTCACCGGGTTCTACGCCCAGCAGGTCAACCGCGATCCGGCCGGGGCCCGCCCCCCCTGGGCGCGGCTCCTCCCCGACTTCCTCAAACCCCTCGGCTACCGGAGCTATCATTCCGGAAAATGGCACGTCGACGGCAAGGTCCTCTCAGGCGGTTTCGACCGGTCGTACTCGATCAACGATCATGATCGCAATTTTTCCCCCCGGCAGCACACGCTGGACGACCAGCCGCTTCCCGCCGTCCCGCCGGGCAGCGGATACTACTCCACCACCGCCATCGCCCAGCATGCCATCGACATGCTGGCGGAACATGAGAAGGGGCACCGCGACCAGCCCTTCTTCCTCTATCTGGCCTTCGTCGCCCCCCACTTCCCCCTTCAGGCGCTCCCGGAGGACATCGCCGTGTACAAGGAGCGCTATCGGGAGGGATGGGACGCCCTCCGGGAGGAACGCCACGAGCGGCTGAAGAAGATGGGGATCCTCGATTGCCCGCTTTCGAAGCTCGACCCCGACATCGTCCCGTCCTGGAACCTCTCGGCCGAGGAACTCCGCGACAAGATCGGGCCCGGAGAGGTCGCCCGCGCGGTGGCCTGGAAGGACCTGACCGGGGAACAGAAGGAATTCCAGTCCGTGAAGATGTCGATCCACGCGGCGATGATCCATCGCATCGATCGGGAGACCGGCCGGGTCCTCGACCAGATCCGGGGGATGAAGGCGCTCGAGAACACCCTGGTCCTCTTCCTGTCGGACAACGGGGCCAGCGCGGAACAGATCATCCGGGGGGACCTTCATGACCGGTCGGCCCCCCCGGGATCGGCCAAGAGCTTCCTCTGCCTGGGCCCCGGATGGTCGAGCGCGGCCAACACCCCCTTCCGCCTCCACAAATCCTGGGTCCATGAAGGCGGCATCTCCACCCCGCTCATCGTGCACTGGCCCGCCGGGCTCAAGGCTCGCGGAGAGCTCCGCCATACTCCGGGCCACCTGGTGGATCTCCTGCCCACGATCCTCGCCCTCACGGGCGGTACGCCCATCGAGAGCTGGGAAGGGAGCCCCGCGCCCGCCCTGCCCGGGCGGAGCCTCCTGCCGGCGTTCGAGGCCGATGTTCCCGTCCCCCACGAGTTCGTCTTCTTCCAGCACGCGGGCAACCAGGCGATCCGCATGGGGGATCTCAAGCTGGTCTCCCGCGGCAAGAATCCCTGGGAACTCTACGACCTCCGCACGGACCGATGCGAAATGGACGACCTCGCGGCGCGAAATCCGGGAAAAGTGGCCGACCTGTCCGCCCGATGGAAGGGTTTGGCCGAAAAGTACCGGCTCCAAGGGGGCGGCCCCCCGCAGAAGGGGGGAGACAAGTAACGCCCGCGCCCCCGCCGTGCGGCCGCCCCCTGGAGGGGGCGGTTGCCCTCCCCGCCTCTGGCGGGAACCCTGACCGGAACATTGCCCTCCCCTCCGGAGTTTGGTATCTCTCCCCTATGAAGACACCCGCCCTCCTGACCGCCCTCGCGTGGCTGATCGCCTCCCTCCGCGCCCAGACGGAGCCTCCGGCCCGTCCCCTCCCCAACCGGACCCGCTGCCGGCAGACCCTCTCGGTCAAGCCGTGGGCCAAGGATCTCAAGCAGATCCCCAGCACCGTGATCGACAAGGGCGTCCTCAAGAACGTCCCCTACACCTCCTACCGTTCCGGCGACTACGAGCTCAACGTCTATGGAGATCCCGAAGCCCCGGCGTGCTTCGAGATCGGCATCACCGGGCCGCTCCTCAAGAGCGCGGAAGCGAAGCGGAACTGCTACGAAATCGTCTCGGCGATCCTGAGCGATGCCGCGTCCGTCGCGTTCCTCAAGTCGCTCAAGCCGGAAGGAGACAAGAAGGTCCGCAACGGGATCACCTACGAGATCACCCCCCCGACCGCGGAGGATGCCTACGGAGGCTGGTGGATCTCGCTCTACAGCGAAGCCCTCCTCGACCGCTCCCGTGCCTCGGCCGAGGAGATGAGGAGGATCACCACGACCCACAAGGAGGTCAGGAGCGTCGCGGAGCCTCCGAAGCCGAAGGACGGGCTGTCCGTCGATCCCATCACCGAGGGGCGGTGGGGGGCGGAGGACCTGTCGGTCGCCCGGAAGACCAAGGACGCCCCGGAGGAGCAGCAGGCGGTCTACAAGCCGGCCATCGCCCGGAAGGATGGGGCGTACGTCAGCTCCCGCACCGTGGATGACACGGGCTGGATCATGTTCGTCTGCGCGAACAGCGCCCAGCACGAGGACCGGGAGGAGATCATCAAACACTGCCCCGCGTGCGGCAAGGACAACACCTTCTTCTGGGACAAGGAGCAGAGGTGCTTCATCTCCTTCCAGTGCGGCGCCGTCTTCGACAATTCCCTCATCAAGTGCAGCACGTGCGGGAAGGTCCCGACCCGGGTTCGGACGAAACACCCCTGAGAACTCCGCACGCCTCCAGCCGCGGGGGCGGCCCTCTCGGGTGAATCGCGCGGGGCCAGAGTTCGGCGGGGCCCGCCGCCCCGCCCCTGGCAGGTCGCGCCCCGGGAGTCTCCGCAAGCACCGAGCATCATCGCCGGAGGGGCGCCCCTCCATGGACCCCGAGAGCGGGGAGGCTAGGGCCGCGCCTCGAGGATGATGTTGAAGGGAGTCTCGGAGGAGCGGCGGAACCGGGTGAAGCCTCCGCGCGTGACGATTTCCTTGAGCTTGGCCTCGCCCGCCTGCGCCCCCAGGCCGGGACCCTTCTGCGCGAGTGAGACGCCCACGCAGATCATGGTGGAGGCGCCGTAGAACAGCTTGCCGAGCGGGTTGTGGTTCTCCTCGGGCCTGTCCTTGGCGAACGGCTCCACGATCATCCAGGTGCCGTCCGCCTTGAGCTTCGAGCGGACGTGCCGGGCCGCGCCCTCGGGATCACACATGTCATGGAGGCAGTCGAAGAACGTCACGAAGTCATACCCTTTGCCGGGAAAGTTCGTGGACTTGGCCACCTGGAACCGGGTGTTCCTGGAGACGCCGGCGGCCTTCGCCTTCTTCGTCGACGCGACGATCGAGGGCTTGTGGAAATCGAACCCGACGAACGTGGACTTCGGGAAGGTCCGGGCCATGAGGATGGTCGAGGCCCCGTGTCCGCACCCGACGTCGGCCACGAGGGCTCCCATTTCCAGCTTCTCCTTCACGCCGTCGAGCGAGGGGATCCAGGATCCGATGAGGTTGGCGTTGTATCCCGGACGGAAGAACCGCTCGGTGCCCTCGAAGAGGGTGCGGTGATGCTGGCCCCAATCGACCCCCTTGCCGGTTTTAAACGACTTGGCCACCTTGGATTCATCGAGCCACATCGAGCCGATCGCCTGGAAGCCCCCGGGCATGAAGGCGGGGCTGCTCTCCTCGGCAAAGGCCATGGACTGTTCCGCGTCCAGCGAGAACTTGGTGGAGGCGGGGTCATAGCCCGCGTATCCGCTGGCGGCCATCCCATTGAGCCATTCGCGAAGCAGCCTCTCGTTCGTCTTCGTCCGCTTGGCCAGCTCCGCGGAGGTCTGAGGACCGCCCTCCGCGAGGGCCTTGAAGAGTCCGAGACGATCGCCCAATCGGACGAGCGAGCCGGCCGCGGCGCCTGCCAGGTCCCCCACGACCTTTCCCAGGAGCTGATTGAGCTTGTCCATGTCGACCGCCATGGGACCCCTCCGTGCAACGTTCGGCCGACAGACTACGGCCCCGGCTCCGGCGGGGTCAAGCTTTTGCTCATGAGGAATTGGCGAAGGGCTGACCGGCGGAGCGGGGCCGAATCCTTCGGGAGGGGGGCTCGCGAAGAAATCCGGAATATTCCACCGGCTCCCGGACGTTGCGATGGCTGGTCGTTGGAGCCTTCGCCGGATCGACCCGGGGCGGGTCGGACGGAAGGTCGGGATGGCGGGATCTGGATTCCACAACGGAGGATGGCATGAAGCGGTCATGGATCGTGGTGGCAGTGGTGGCGATCGTCGCGTCGTTCGGAGTGGCGGCGTACTCGTCCGGTTCGAGCAGCGCGGCGCCGATCAACGACAAGTGCCCCGTGAGCGGGGAGAAGATCGACGCGAAGCAGACCAGCGAGCTCAAGATCGGGTTCTGCTGCGGCAACTGCAAAGGGAAGTTCGAGAAGGATCCGGTCTCGGCCCTCAACAAGATGGACAAGGTGCCCAACGAGACCTGCCCCCTCGCGGGCAAGCCCGTCAAGGACGCCTCGTCCACGGTGAGCATCGCGTTCTGCTGCGATGACTGCAAGGCGAAGTTCGACAAGGAACCCGGCAAGTACCTGGCCAAGCTCAAGGCCGCCGAGAAGAAGTAGCCCCGATGACGGAAAGAAACCCCCCGCCCACGCAGGGCGGGGGGTTTTCTTTTCGCCCACGGATCATTCGCCCCGGCCCGGCCCCGGGGGACCCGGGGGGTGCCCCCCCAGGGGGGGCGCGGATCCCACCCGTCGCACCATGAACGCTCAGGAAGAGTTGATTTTGGGGAGCGTTCGATCGTATAACCTTTAGATAGAGATGTGAGAAAGGCGGAGCCCATGAAGATGATGACCCTGACCCTGGCCTTCCTGACGGGCATGCCCCTCGTGCTGATGGCCCAGGTCAGCAAGGAGGACATCAAGAAGCTCACCTCGGCGGGCATCTCCGATGGCGTGATTCTGAGCTATGTCCGGTCCCACGGCCCCGTGGAGAAGCTCTCCGCCGAGGATGTGATCGAGCTCAAGAAGTCCGGCGCCAGCGAAAATCTCCTCGCGGCCCTCCTGGGCACTGCGGGACCCGCGGCGAGGCCGTCGCCGGCTCCCTCCACGCCGGCCTATTCGGAATCGACCGCTCCCTCGACCCGCTACGTCTACGACACCACCCCCGCCTACAGCCCGTCCGTGTACTATGACAGCTACTACCCGGGCTATTACTCCTCGTGGTACCCGGGGTACTACTACGGTCCTTGGGTCGGCTTCGGGTTCGGGGTGAGCGGCTGCCATTCTTTTGGAGGTTTCCGCGGGGGCAGTTTCGGCGGCCGTTTCGTCGGCGGATGCTCGAGCTTCGGAGGCCGGTGGCACGGGGGCCACCGGTAGGGAAGTCGCGGAGCAAGTCCGGAGTCGGGTCCACGCCCCCCCCGACGAAGGGTCCCCTCCCGCCCTCGGAAATACAAGTGCCTGCCTGACGAAGGCGGCGGTCCGGTCCGGCGGGAGCCTCCTTCACCCCGCCCTCCACCGGTGCCCTGCGGCGCTGGACGTCCTTCCATCCCCCAGGCGAGCTAGAAAGGTGGTTCATGGCAGCGAAAACCGTGTGGGAAACGATCAAGGTCGAAGGGGGCGCCCTCCTGGACGAGGTCAAGAAGATCATCGAGCAGGGGAACGCGCGCCGGCTGGTCATCAAGCAGAAGGGGCGCAGTGTCGCGGAGTTCCCCCTGACGGTCGGAGTCGTGGGGGCCCTGCTCGCCCCGGTGCTGGCCGCGATCGCGACGCTGGTGGCCCTGCTATCGGAGTGCTCCATCGAGATTGAACGGGCCGTCCCAAAGGCCGACGCCAAGGGAGCGTCCAAGGCGAACGGCGGCAGGCGACCCCGGAGCGGGAGGAACTGACGGAGCGCCGGATCCGAGCGGTCCGGCCCGGGGACTTCCGGCCGAGGGAAGTGCTCGTCCTTCCACCCACCCCGGAAAGGGCGTTCCCTCGAGGCCCCCGGTCCCAGCCCCGTCCGGGTCCGGGTCCGGTCCGGGCTCAGGGCTTCGGGGTGAGGACGAGGATCTTGAGGTCCCCCTTCTCCCCGCGCCGGGGGCCGGAGGCGATGTAGACCTTGTGGGTCTTCTCGTCCAGGGCGCAGGTCCTCCCCTTCGCCTCCAGCGCCGGCAGAGGCTCAAACGTCTGGGCATCCTTCTCGTGGACCACGCTCACCCCGCCGGTGCACGACGCAATCGCGTTGGACGTCCCCGGATCGAAGACCACCCCATCGCAGCCCTGCGCGATGTCGACCGCGCCCACGACCTTCCAGGCCGCGACGTCGACGACGATGAGCTTCTTGTTCGAGCACCCCGAGAAGAGGAGGCCGTGCTTGGAGTCGAACGCCAGACCGGTCGGCCCGTCCCCCGGCGCGAGGGGGTGGGTCCCCACGACCTCATGCTTCTTCGCGTCCACCTCGGCGATCGAACTCCTGTCCTCGAGATTCACGTAGACCACGCCTTTTTCGAGCCCTTCCACCGCCGCCTCCGGCTGGCCGTCCAGCCTGATCGTCGCCTTCACCTCCAGGGTGGACGCGTCGACGCACGTGGCGTTCTTGCTCTGGCCGTTGAAGGTCCAGACCTCTTTGGTCGAGCTGACATAGAGAAGGGCGTCCGGGTTCTGTCCGGTGTCGACCTCCTTGGCGACCTTGAAGGTCTCGAGGTCGAACACGATGAGCTTGTTCTTCCTTCCGGCCGTCGCAAATCCCCGCTTGAATTCAGGCACGGCGATGGCCCCGTGGGCTCCCTCGACGCCGTCGACCTCGCCGATCTTCATCCCCTTTTTGGCGTCGATCACATCGATCTTGGGAGCATGGGCCACGTAGACCCTCCCCCCCGCCGAATCGACGCTGACGTAGTCATAGGAGGTCCCGCCCGGAAGGACGATCTCCTTCTCCTTCACGAGCGAGGAGGCCTTGTCCTGGGCGAAGGGGGTCCCTCCGAACGCGAGAACCCCGAGAGCGAAGGCGATCCGGACCATGGGAGCTCCTTTTCGATGAGTCCTCCGTTGGATGAGGCCAGGGGCGCGATCTTTCAATAAATAAGCGACTCCCCCATGAATCGGGGGGTCCACGCCGCCCCCCTCCGCCCGGTCCCGGTTCCGGGCGGCGCGCGGCGGACCGTCTCAGCGATTCTGGGATTTCGGATGGGCCGGCGGGTATTTCGTCTCCGCGCCGTCGGAGGCGCCCCGGATCCGGACGTAGAGGACAAACTCCCTCTCCGGTGAATCCGGGCTGGATCGGAAGGAGGGGATCCTGAGATCCGCCTCTCCCGCCCCTTCCACCTTGAAGGTGATCACCTCGCGGCCCTTCCTCGGATCGACCGACCTCCCGAGCACGCGGATGAAGGCGCCCTGGATCACGGGATCGGGCCACGGAGTCGAACCGACGAGCGGAAGCGAGAGGGAGAACTCCGCGCCGCGGGAAAGCTCCTTGATCTCGCCCTCGTCGGCCTCGGTGAACACCTTGTGCGCGCAGCCGGCCAGAACCAGCAGCCCGGCGGTCAGGAGGCTCGACCGTCCGCGGGCCGGGGTACGTTCGCTCCGGGTCACGAGGAGTTGGGCATGCCGGCTCCATGGAGTATCCCCCCGGCCGGCCCAGGACGCAAGCCCCGCTTCGGCCCCGCAGGATCCCGGTCGAAGAGGGAGGCCGGACGGCCACGGCCTCCGGGTCATCAAGGTGGGTGCCCTCCCCGGCCCCGACGGTGAGGGCCCGGGGACTCCGTTTCGGGATCGGGCGGGCGGAAGGGGGCGCGGGGATTACTTCTTTGCGTCCTTCGCCGGGGCGTCCTTGTTCTCCTTGGGCTCGACGGTGATCTTGACGGGATTGCTCGGGTAGACGCAGCGCACGTTCTTCCCCTTGTCCAGGGTGCCGGGAACCTGGCCGTCGCCATTGACGATGAAGCTGAACGTCCCCTCCGGCATCTTGTCGGTGGCCAGGGTCACCTTCACCTCGTTCTGGCCGGGGTCGACGTTCCTCACCGGGATCGTCAGGCCCGGGGGCAGCTGATATCCGGCCCCGTTGATCTGGACGGCGTTGTTCATGCCCTCCCCGCGCTGGACGGAGATCTGGAGGTCGAACGGCTCGCCCTTCCGGACCCGGATCTCCGTGGGCGACGCGGTGAGGGCGAAGGGGGCCTTCGGCCGGACCGCCAGGACGATGCTCCGCGTCATCCGGCTGAGGGCCGGCGTGTTGACGGTATCCCAGACGATCGCCCCCCCGCGCGCCTTGCGGGTCAGCGTCTTCCCCTTGGACTCGGCCGTCCCGACGATTTCGATCACCGCCTCGCCCGACGGCGCGTCCGGGGCCGCCGAGACCGGAAGCGTGCCCCACTTGACGTCCTTCCCGATGACGATCGGAGCGGCGGTCACCCCGGGCGGCAGGTGGAGCGCCTCCACGGTGATCGGCTCGTTCATGCCGAACTTCCGCCAGACCAGGATGTCGAGCCGGGCGCGGCCCCCCTGGTACACGAGGTGGGAGTCGACCTTGATCTCGTCGGGAGGGGAGCAGATGAGGCGGAAGTCGGGCTCCGGGTCCCGGGCGACTTCGAGCTGGTAGACGTACTGCGGCCCGCCCTGCGCCTGCCGGAAGAGGTGTTCGAGCCGGAGGGTGTAGTCCCCGTCCTCGGGAGCGGCGAAGACATGGGTGATGTCGCGCGTGTTGCTGGTGAATCGGAGCTGGCCGATGTTCTCTCCCCAGTCCTGGACGGCCGCGAGGCTGGTTCCGTCGGCCTTGAGGATCTCCATGTCGGGATCGGCGGGCGACCCGATGCGGTTGGAGTACACCTCGATCGAGAACTTCTCGCCCTTCTTCGCCTGGAAGACGAAGTAGTCCGGCCCCTCGCGCTCGAACTGCCCCGGCACGGAGCACGGCACGCTCAGGCGGCGGGCCTTTCCGCGCTCGTGGTTTCCGTCCGATCCCGGGAGGACCGGCAGGGAGGTGAAGCGGAGCAGCTTTCCATTGGAGCTGCCGCCGTCGGACTTGACCCGGACCTCCATGCCGTCGACGATGGTCGACCAGGGCCGGACCAGGCCGTTGAAGCGGAGATCGAGGAGGTCGTCGGCGCCGGCCGGGGGATGGATCTCCTTCGTGAGCTTCTGGATCGGACGCCCCTTGATCTTGAACTCCGTCGGCTCCCCGCCCGGCAGGTTGCGGCCGTAGAGGACCACCGTCGAGGCCTCCCCGGCGGGCACGCTCGGGGGCAGGATGAAATCCAGATAGGGGAGCGTCGTGACGCTCAGCCGGTAGAAATAGTCCGCGCCGCCGTTGTACGTGAAGTCGGTCAGCTTCACGAAGTAGTCCCCGTCGTCGGGGATCTCGACGTCGATGAACGGGTCGCGCTTCTCGTCGCGGATGTCCTCGTCCTGGCTCTGGGCCAGCTGCTTCCCGCGGCCGTCGTAGAGCCACATGAACCCGTCGAGGCGCGAATCGATCCGCCACGCGCGGCAGTCGATGAGGACCCGCTGGCCCTTCTTCGCGGCGAAGACGAACCAGTCGACATCCTCGGCGCCCCCGATGCGGCCGTTGACCGTGACGTTCAGGCTGATGCGGTTGGCGTCCTTCCGTTCGTTGTTGGGCTCGCTCTCCTGGGCCTCCGGGTAGTCGCTGACCGTGAAGGTCCTCGGGTTGCTGACGCCCTCCTTTCCCGAGAACCGGACGTCGTAGTCGCCCGGGGGGACGTCCGGGGCGACCTTGACCCTGAAACGGACGCCCTTGCCGCCCGCGTTCTTCCGGTCCCCCTTGGGCTTGTCGTCTTTCGAGGCCTCCTCGGAAACCGGCTGGGAGGTGATGCCGG
>Ga0222749_10000495_pt1 | contig 24170 bp, 21 predicted proteins | sample IncBWH2Mmetat_FD_197234 | JGI IMG/M metagenome (GOLD analysis project Ga0222749, IMG submission 197234) | Metatranscriptome of lab incubated forest soil microbial communities from Barre Woods Harvard Forest LTER site, Petersham... | ecosystem: Environmental > Terrestrial > Soil > Temperate... | reverse complement strand
GCGCGCCGCAGCGTTTCCGCCTGCGCCTTTCCTCGACCCTCGGCCATAGCCTCGGCGAAGTTGGCGAACAGAACGGTAAACCACAACCACAACGTGATCTGGAGGTTGAAACCGAATGCCTCGTGGGGATGGAGAATCAGAAGCACGGACGTGATCACGCTGCCGATTTCGACTACGAACATGACGGGATTCCCCATCATATTGCGAGGGCTTAGCTTGAGCAGCGAGCTCCAGGCCGCGCTGCGAACCAGATTCACATCCCAAACCGATTTGCGATGGCTTGCCATAGATTTTCTAGAAAGTCTTTCCAACGTGCATGAGAAGGTGCTCGAGAATCGGCCCCAGGCTCAGGGCCGGGAAGAAAGTGAGCGCGCCCAGAATCAGGATGACGCTGATCAGCAGAAGCGTGAACAGCGGCGTCGTCACCGGAAATGTGCCCAGCGACGGCGGCACATATTTTTTTTGCGCGAGATTGCCGGCGATGGCCAGCATGGGAATGATCATGAAAAAGCGGCCGATCAACGTGGTGATGCCCGTGGCCGTGTCATACCAAAGTGTATTGACCGTCAGTCCTCCGAAGGCGGAGCCGTTGTTTCCGGCGGACGAAACGAAGGCGTAGAGAATCTGACTGAGGCCGTGCGGGCCGGGATTGGAAATGCCCGCAGTTCCAAAGCCCTTCACCACCGAGATTCCAGCCAACGAAAGAATGATCAGCGGGAACACCAGCGAAACCAGCATCGCCATCTTGACGTCGTAAGCCTCAATCTTCTTGCCCAGATACTCCGGCGTGCGGCCGACCATCAGGCCGGCGATGAATACCGCCAGAACGACGTAGATCAAAATTCCATACATCCCCGAGCCCACTCCGCCAAAGATCACCTCGCTCAGCATGATGTTCACGAGTGGAACCATGCCGCCGAGCGGCGTGAACGAATCATGCCAGCCGTTGATGGCGCCGCAACTTGCGTCGGTCGTGACGGTGGCGAAGAGAGCTGAGTTCGCGATGCCAAAGCGCGTTTCCTTTCCCTCCATATTGCCGCCCGACTGCAGAGTCGTGGCGTGCTGGGAGATAGTCGAGGGATACAGTGGATTGCCTTGCGACTCCGCCCAATAAGCAACCGTGACGCCAGCCAGAAACAGAATCGCCATCGCCGACCAGACCGCCCATCCGTGCGCCGGAGAGCCGGTCATCCGGCCGAGCGTGTAGGTGAGACCGGCGCCAATGGCGAAGATGGAAAAGATCTGGAATAGATTCGTCAGAGGCGTGGGATTTTCAAACGGGTGTGCGCTATTGGCATTGAAGAATCCGCCACCGTTCGTGCCCCATTCCTTGATCACCTCTTGCGAAGCCACCGGACCCTGCGCGATGGTTTGCGTGGCCACCGTGTCCATCACGGGCTTGCCGCTCGCGTCGACCACGCCCTTGCCGTCAGCCCCCACGCGCTGTACCTGTTGCGGCTCGACGAGCTTAATGGTGTCGTAAGGCTTCAGGTTCTGCACTACACCCTGCGACACCAGGAACAGAGATCCCACCATGCAAAAGGGCAGCAACACCCACAAACAGCAGCGCACAAAATCGACCCAGAAATTTCCCAGAGTATTCGTCTGGCGACGGGCAATCCCGCGGATGAAAGCGATTCCCAGCACGATGCCGGTCGCCGCCGAGGCAAAGTTGTGAAAGGCGAGGCCGGCCATCTGCGTGAAGTAGCTCATGGTGGTCTCGCCCGAATACGCCTGCCAGTTGGTGTTGGTGGTGAACGACGCGGCCGTATTGAAAGCCAGGTGCTGAGGCGTGACGGCACCGAAGTGCTGCGGATTAAACGGCAGCACACCCTGGATACGCTGGATCAGATAGAGGACAACCATCGAGACCGCGCTGAACACCAGCATCGTGGTCGCGTATTCGGTCCAGCGCATTTCGTGCGCTTCATCGACGCCCGTGATGCGATAGAGCAGGCGTTCGATGGGCCGCAACACCGGGTCGAGGAACGTCCGCTCGCGGGCAAACACGCGCGTCATAAAAACGCCGAGCGGCTTGGTGACGGCAAAGATCAATCCCAGAAATACCAGGATCTGCAGCCAGCCATTGAGGGTCATTTCAGAATTTCTCCGGACGCAAAAGCGCGTAGAACAGGTACACGGTGACCAGCGCGCTGATAATGAGCATGATGAGAGACTGTATGTCCACGAGCTCCTCCTACTTCTACTTCATGCTTCTACTTCATGCGATCGCAGAAACGCACGTAGGCCACAGACACTGCGAAAAATGTGATCGCGACCGCGATCCAAAAAACGTCCTGCATGCGTAGTCTCCTGAGCCGATTTCGTGATCTGGCTGCGCTGGAATCAGATGGCAATCCGCCGGTCAGTTCCCGTTGAAGATTTTCGCTAACGCCCCCGGCGTACCAGGCGCTGAATTGTCGCTAGCCACGATTATTCCTGTTCGCGCGTAAGAGCAGGATCAAGAGTTCATAAAGAATTCGTAAGGAGAATCGGCTAGGTTATTCCGGAGCCCGAACCGAGTTCTGCCGAACCAGGCTTCAGCAGCCCCACTCCGCCTCGCCGGGCTTGGCGTAATACTTGCGCGCCGGGTCGCGTTGCACCGGGGTAGTCGCCAATTCAAGCAGCGCCAAACGGGCCGCGGCCACCATCAACTTGCGCTCGTCTTGAGAAGCGCGATCCCAGCAAGACGACCCTTCCTTAATTTCGTGACCGTTGCCGTCATGAGCCAACGCTTCCCGATAGTGATAGAAAACTTTCGCCAGTTGTTCTGCGGAAACATCCTGAATCGTCGACATGAACCCTTAGCCTTTCTGTGGTACTTTCGGTTTTCGTTCAATTGATTGGATGATGAAAGGCGTAAAGATTGAATAAGCGGTTCGTAGAATGTTCGTAAGAGGGCGGGGCCGTGCGGATCGTGCGGCGACGACTGTCTTATTCCCCGGGTTCAAACCGATATCCCACCCAGGGCTCGGTGACGATGTAGCGTGGCGAGGATGCGTCTGGTTCCAGCTTCTTGCGCAACTGGCCCACGAACACGCGGAGATACTCCACCTGCTCGGTACTTTGTCCGCCCCAGATAGCGCCCAGCAGAGTGCGATGGTTAATAACCTTGCCGGGACGGCGCGCCAGGTACACGAGCAGATCGAACTCTTTCGGAGTGAGCCGCACTTCGCCGCGGCGAACCATAACCTTATGAGCCGCGGTGTCGATGCGAAAATCGCCAACCTCGATCACCTCATCCTCCGGCTCGCTTCCTGTGGGCACGCGGCGAAGATTGGCGCGGACTCTCGCCAGCAGTTCGTTCATGCCGAACGGCTTGGTGACGTAATCGTCGGCACCGGCGTCGAGCGCTTCCACTTTCTGCTGCTCCTTGTCGCGCACCGACAGCACGACGATCGGCACCTGCGACACCGCCCGAACCGTGCGGCACAACTGCACTCCGTCGATCGACGGCATCGATAGATCGGTGATGATCAGGTTCGGCGACCAGTCTTTCATAATCTCCAGCGCCATTTCTCCGCTGTTGGCGACGCGGATGTCATACCCCTGCGCCGAAAGACTGGTGCGCAGCACGCGCGTAATCTGCGGCTCGTCATCCACCACCAGAATGTGCGGCCGGTCCACCATCAGCGCGCCTCCTGGGTAACGATGTGGACATCGACCGACGGCGCATCGCGCAGAAACCGCTGGATGGCCGACAAATAAAGATAGCGCTGCCAGCCGGTCCGCGCAGACCGCCCGAAAATCACCTGCGTGATGTGATGTTCGCGCACCAGTTGGGCGACGCCCTCGGCGATACTTCCTCCCGTTCCGCGCACCACGCGGCCCCCTAAATTCTCCGCGAAGCGAATGTTCTCCGCCAGGGTCTTCTGATCCTCGGGCCGCGTGTCGCGGCCAACGTCGACGTAGAAAACGTATAAGTCTCCACCAATAGCCTGGGCCATGCGAGAGCCGCGGGCGATCAAATACTGAGCCGCGGGATTCGAACTGACACAGACTCCGATGCGCTCGCGCACGGTATGGGCCGGCTGCGTCCCCTCCTTCTCCAAAAAAGCATCGAGACTGCGGTCGACCACTCCCGTAACCTGGCGCAGCGCCAGTTCGCGCAACGCGATCAGGTTGCCGGGACGGAAGAAATGCGAGAGCGCCCGCTGGGCGCGGTCCACGGGATAAATGTCGCCGCGCTCCATGCGCTTCTGCAGGGCCTGCGGCGTCAGGTCGGCGAGAACGATTTCGTCCACGCGCTGCATCACCCAATCCGGAACCGTTTCTCGAACCTGCACGCCAGTGATCTGCTGCACCGTGGGTCCAACGCTCTCGACGTGCTGCACGTTCATGGTGGAGAGCACGTCGATCTTCGCTTCCAGCAATTCCATGACGTCTTCGTAGCGCTTGGCGTGCTTGCTTCCCTCAATGTTGGTGTGGGCCAGTTCGTCGATCACCACAACCGCCGGTTTGCGGGACAGGATCGCGTCCTCGTCCATCTCTTCGAACGTGGTGCCTTTGTATTCCAGTTTGCGAGGTGGGACGCGGTCGAGTTTGGCGGCGAGTTCCGCGGTGGCCTTGCGTCCATGGCTCTCGACCACGCCGACGATCACATCTTCGCCGCGGCTGGCGCGGCGGATAGCCTCGCTCAACATGGCGTAGGTCTTGCCTACGCCGGGAGCGTAGCCGAGAAACAGCTTAAAGATTCCCCGCGGCTTTTCCGGTGAAACTTCCTGCAGCCATTCCTCGGGCGTCTTGGTCATCGCAGCTATTGTCTTTCCCAACGTCGAAATTGTCACCTCCATCGTACAATGCGGGTGTGAAAGTCGAGGCTCGGACGCAAGCCGCGCGTTACTTCTTTGTGGTCGTGGCGATCGCCCTGATCACGGCGGTCGATTTCAAGCTGCACGTGAATCACACGACCGTCGCGCTTATGTTCCTGGTGACGGTCCTGCTCACCTCGGCCTACTGGGGCTTGCGCTACGCGGTGGTCATGGCCGTCGGAGCCACGGCCTGCTTCAATTTCTTTTTCCTGCCCCCCGTCGGAACATTCACTATCGCCGACCCTCAGAATTGGGTGGCTCTATTCGCCTTCCTGATCACGGCGCTCGTCGCCAGCAACCTGGCGGAGCGCGCTCGGCGGGAGGCGGAGGGAGCGAAACAACGGCGCCGCGAGGTCGAACGGCTTTTCGCTTTGAGCCAGCGGCTGCTGGCTTCCGAAAACGTCCTCGAACTGCTGAACGCGTTGCCGAAATTTGTGCAGGAAACATTTTCCGTGACCAACGCCGTCGTCATGGCGGCTGATCACGCCACGGTCTATCGTTCGTCGCTCGATGCGCCCTTCGAAGAGAGCGTGCTGCGCTCCACGCTCTTACGCGGGGAGCCCATTACGCAGTCAGGCGTCTCCTATGTACCTTTGCGCCTTGGCATGCGCACGGTCGGAGCGCTGGGCGTCACAGGAGACGAGCTTTCGCGCGAAACGCTGGACGCGCTGGGAAGCCTGGCAGGGCTTGCTATTGAGCGCGCCCGCGCCCTCGAGGCGCTCAGCAAGAACCGCGCCGAGCAGGAACATGAACGCCTGCGAACCGCCTTGCTCGATTCCGTGACCCACGAATTCCGCACTCCCCTGACCTCGATCAAGGCCAGCATCACGACCTTATTGTCCGGCGCCGCTCTCGACGATCAGGGGCGGCGCGAGTTGCTGACCGTAATCGACGAAGAGACCGACCGATTGAACCGCCTGGTGGGCGAGGCCGCGGAAATGGCGCAGCTGGATTCGGGGATGTTCAAACTCGACCTGCAGCCGCACCACATTGAAGACGCCCTTAAGCCAGCCCTGGAGGACGCGAAAGCATCGCTCGACAATCATCCGGTCGAAGTCGTCGTAGCGCCGGACTTGCCCAAGGTGCGCATCGACGTGCAGCGGATTCGCGAGGTTCTGATGCATCTGCTGGAAAATGCCGGGAAATATTCCGACGCGGGAGTTCCAATCAAAGTGACCAGCGAGTTGAAGGACGACCGCCTCGTGACCAGCGTTGCCGATCGCGGCCCGGGCATCGATTCGTTCGAGCAGTCGCTGATCTTCGAAAAGTTCTATCGTGGCCAAAACCAGCGCTACACGGCCCCCGGAACCGGCATGGGCCTGGCCATCGCAAAAGTGATCGTGGAAGCCCACGGAGGCACGATCGGTGCGGTCAGTCAGTTGGGCAGCGGCTCGGTATTCTCATTCAGTCTGCCGTTGGACAAACGCTCTTAGTCGCCACGAATGGGAAGGGCCCGACTTTCCATCGGACCGTAATCGCCGACAATCACTCCCGGCTTCACAGTTTGCTGAAAAACTCGGATTTGTCGGTGCTACCGTCGAAGAGCGGCCCTTTAGGGCCGCGTAAGCCGTTGAAAATTAATCTGGGCTTTCAGCCCCCGTCGTCGCCCTTCTTCGACCAACTGAGTTTTTCAGCATACTGTTCAGCCGCTGGGTGTCTCCCTCTTCTGGAAGATTGCGCTCTTCTCGATACCGTCACGCCGAGGCGGATGCAACCTACGCACTAAAACAATCCTGCCAGCTCCCGCTAGGCTACAATTCAGGTGCCTTTCCATAGCCTCCAGGTAAATACGAACTCTATGACCGCAGACATCGCAACCGGCGCTTCTTCCCTGCTCGACAACAAGAAGATTTCTTACAACCGATTTCTCCTGATCGTAGCGGGCCTGGGTGGCCTGCTCTACGGCGTGGACGTCGGCATCATTTCCGGTGCCCTGCCGTATCTGGAGGCGACCTCGACCTTGTCCAGAGGCCAACTCTCGTTCGTGGTCGCCGCCGTGCTGTTGGGCAGCGTGATCTCCACGCTATTCGCCGGACTGCTGGCGGACTGGATGGGGCGCAAACTGCTCATGACGCTAAGCGGCGTGATGTTCGTCATCAGCATTCCATTGATTGCGCTCTCGCAAGGCTACGGATATCTGGTCTTTGGCCGGCTTTTGCAAGGGGTGAGCGCCGGACTCATCGGCGTCGTTGTTCCGCTGTATCTGGCGGAGTGCCTGCCCGCCTCGAACCGGGGGAAAGGCACAGGAGTTTTCCAGTGGCTGCTAACCGCCGGAATCGCGGCTGCCGCGATCGTTGCGTTCTACTACAGTTTTCGGGTTGCTCAAGTCGCCCAGCTCGGCGATGCGGCGGCACTGTTCGCGTTTAAAGGTTCGGCGTGGCGCAGAATTTTCTGGGTTTCTCTCCCCCCGGGCATCTTGTTTGCAATCGGCAGTCTGATGGTGGCGGAGTCGCCTCGTTGGCTGCTCCGGCACGGCAGGAAAGACGCCGCCTATGCCGCCCTTCTGCGTTCCCGGATGCCCGATCAAGCGGATCTTGAACTAAAAGAGATTCAGGAAGCCCTGGCAGCCGAAAAGAGCAGTACCTCTACTCGAACCAACGATTCCCTTCTGCGGCGAAAGTATGTCATCCCCTTCGTGCTTGCCTGCATCATTCTCGCCTGCACTCAATCTACAGGCATCAACTCCAATATTGCCTTCAACACCGATATTCTGCTGCAGAGCGGCCTGTCCGATTTTTCCGCCCACCTGGGTTACGTCCTGTTTACGCTCGTGAACTTCGCTCTTACGCTTGGCGGAGTGTTGCTGGTCGACCGCAAGGGACGCAAGTTCCTTCTGAGCGTTGGGACCGCGGGCATCATTGCTTCGCTCATCTGCACTGGAGCACTCTTCCTCCGATCTGAAAACCGGCGCATAGATGCGAAGGTAGGAGTCCAGTCGATGGTGACCGCAGACCAGAAATTGATGCTGACCTACAACGAGGAGTTGGCGGCAAAGCTGACGGGCGGAAACCCAGGGGCGAACCAGCCGACCTCGCTTGTGGTGATCTATTCGTGCGGCAATTTTCGCTCCGCGAGCTCTGCGGTTCGTTCCGATGATCTCGCCGCCAAGCCGATCGAGATCACCCGCGACGCGTGTCTGCCTGAAAACAGGATCAACGCGTTTTTCTCCAACCCGTTCGGCAATCTGCAGACCTCGCGCGAAGCTCCATTGACGATCGACGACGCACTCATCAACCCGATTCCAAGCACCCAAAACGGTTGGCTGGTCGCGATCACCCTGTACATCTTCATGGCGTTCTACGCCATCGGCCCTGGTGTGTGCGTCTGGCTGGCTCTTTCGGAGTTGATGCCGACCCGAATTCGTTCCAACGGCATGAGCATTGCACTCGTGCTTAACCAGGTGGTCTCTACAACCATCGCCGCGTCCTTCCTGCCCACCGTCGGCAAATATGGCTACTCGACCATGTTCTTCGGATTCGCCGCCTGCACAGTAATCTATTTCGTGACGGCGGCGTGGTTCTTGCCGGAGACCAAAGGAAAAACGCTGGAGGAAATTGAGGCGCACTTCGAAGGTGCGGCGACAAGGTAGCGTCACTGTCATGGCGGCTGTCCTGCCAGCGTAAGGATGAATGATTCGTATCAGGGCATCGCTTCAGCGATGCCGTCAAGTTCCGCCAGGATCGCAAGGCTTTAGCCCCTGGGGTTTGTCCGCCACGTACACAGCGGCTAAACAGTTCGCTGAAAAACTCGGATTTGTCGGTGCTACCGTGGAAGAGCGGCCCTTTAGGGCCGCGTATGCCGTTGAAAATGAATCTGGGCTTCAGCCGTCGTCGTCGTTTTTCTTCGACCAACTGAGTTTTTCGGCATACGTAAAGCCGGCCTGATATCCGCGCTTATGCGGCATGCCTGAAGGCATGCCCTGATACGAATCTCTTGCTCCAAATCTTCTTCTCAAATGGCACCATCACCGGGAGCCGTTTGCCCGTCGCACCGAAAATAATTTACTCTCATCCTCAGTCCCCATGACCCCAATTAAACAAAAGAAGACGGCCTCAAACCCGAAGTATTCCCACGCTATGCGGCGGGAAATCTATGAGCAGCCCACCGCGATCGCTAACACCGTCGCGAAGCACCTCAAGGATGACATCATCTTTCCCGGGGAGCTGCATGCCATCGAGACTGCCCTGCTGACTATCGAGAAGCTGATCATCGCCGCCAGTGGATCGAGCCGGCACGCGGGCCTGGCGGGCGAGATCATGATCGAAGATCTCTCGGGCGTCGCCGTCGACGTCGAATACGCCAGCGAATACTGCTACCGCTCGACCCATGCGGCGGTCGATCCCATCGTGATGGTGATTACGCAGTCGGGCGAAACCGCGGACACGATCGCGGCGCAGCGCGAGGCCCTGACGCGCGGGATCAAGACGATTGCGATTTCGAATGTTCCGGATACAACTATTGTTCGGGAAGCCGGCGCGGCCTTGATTTCAGGCGCGGGACCGGAACTCTCGATTCCAGCGACCAAGAGTTTTACCACGCAACTGACGATCCTCTACCTGATGGCGCTGTTCCTGGCGCGTAAACGCGGACGCATGACTTCGGAAGTAACTCGATCGTATCTGCAACGCCTGCTGCGCCTTCCCGAAGCGATCGAGCAGAATCTTGCGATCTGGGACAATCTTGCCGAAGAATTCGGCGCCGTCCATTTCAAGGCCGAAAAGTTTCTCTATCTCGGCCGCGGTGTCCATTACGCCATTGCCCGCGAGGGCGCGCTCAAGCTCAAGGAAATTTCCTACGCGCATGCCGAAGGATATCCCGCTGGGGAACTCAAGCACGGCCCCAACGCGCTGGTCGATGAGACGCTGCCGGTGGTTGTGTTAGCTACCTGCGACCGGCGCGATCCCGATTCCATGTTGCGCTACCGCCGGACGCTCGAGGTGATGAAGGAAGTAAGATCACGCCGCGGTCCGGTGGTCGCGGTTGCAACCGAGGGCGATACCGACGTGGCAACGATTGCGGAGCATGTGTTCTATGTCCCTTCGGCTCCGGAACTGCTGCTGCCCATCGTCGAAGTGATCCCTCTGCAATTGTTCGCCTATCACGTCGCCGTGAACAAAGGATACGACGTCGACCATCCCCGAAACCTGGTGAAGGCGGTAGTGACCGAGTAACGACGGTGACCGGCTGATTAAGGTTTCGCTGGGCTCACCGGGTCGTCGCCACGGCAAAGGAGGCCCAAACACGTCATTACACCAATGCCCGCAATGCCTGCGCCAATCGCCCATGGCGAATTCATGATGGCGCCCACTCCGGAGAAGCGACCACCGGGCTTCGTCTTGATGTCGGCGGCTCCGCACCTTTCATCCCGCGACTTCTGCTCGCCCTCGCGCACCGTAACCCGGTCGGAGTGAGCCGACGCCTTAGCCTGCTGCGGGCTTGTGGAGCGGGCATCGACGTTCACGTCGTTCTTGAGCGCCGATACGGTGACCTTGCCGTCCACGTCGGCAACGTCATACTGAGTCCATTCGGCGTTGTTAGCGGGTGTGACGATCAGGCACCCGACTCGAACCCTTAATCCGCGAGAGGTGTTGACCGAGAGGCTGCCGTGGTCGAGAACCAGTTCGTCGCCTTCAAACTGGATCATGGTCTCAGGTCTGATGTCGGCAGTGGATCCAACCACATTGATGCGGGCGCTGGCAGTTTGCTGCGTCTCGATGAGGTCGTTGGAAAACAGCGCGATGGATTCCGGAGCGGGATACTTGTTGACCAGCACGCCCGTGCCCGTGGTGTGCAACATGGCCGCGACGTCGTCCGCCACCAGATACAGCGGCAGAATCGCGAGCATGGGCAGGCAGACGAAATGTCGCCATTTAAACAGATGTACGCCCCGAAACTTTCCGCACGAGTAACTACTACAAGCTTAGCCTGCGGCTCTGGAGACGGGTATTGGCGTGTGTGGTGCCGCGACCGCAGTGGATGCGATGCGCGGCACAAGGTCTTAGGCGCGCGCGAAGTCGATGTATCCCCGTTGAACGTCGGTGCGGATCAGTTTGACGCGAAGCCTGTCTCCCACATCGAGTCCCTGCTGGCCCTGGGCGAGGAGTCCCTCGATGTGGGGCTGCAGCGCCCGAACGAAGGTTCCATGGTCGGTCGCACCGGTAACAATGGCATCGAAGACCTCGCCAATCCGGCTCTGCATAGCAACGGCGGCAAGCCGCTTGGACATTTCGCGCTCGACTTTCTTGGCGGCGTCTTCTTTTTGCGTGCAGTTGGCGGCGATGGCGGTCAGTTCGTCGTCGGAATAAGGATTCTTCTGGCCGGCAAGCAAAGCCTTGATGAGCCGCTGAGTGACCATGTCGGCGAACCGGCGGTTCGGAGCGGTGGAGTGCGTGTAGTCCTGAACGGCCAGGCCAAAATGTCCGGGAGCAACCTCGCCCGCGCGCTCCAGAACATACTCACCGGGACCGATGAGTTTGATCACAATCAGCGAGACGTCCGCGAAGTGATCGGGATCAGCCGCCTTGCGCCGCAACAGGAAATCGTTGAGCGCTTTGGAATCGGGCTGCGCGGGAAGTTTTTCGCCTTTGGTAGCAGCCAATTGCACGATGCGGTCCCAGCGCTCGGGCGTGCGCACAATGCGGCGCAGCGATGATACCTGCTCCAGAAAACGCGCGACGACTCCATTGGCGGCGACCATGAAGTCTTCAATGAGTTCGGTGGCGTGGTTCTTCTGCTGTTTCACCACGTCGACGACCTGATCGTTGAGGATGAGGGGATGGAGTTCATCGGTTTGCAGGTTGAGCGCGCCGTGCTGGAAGCGCTGGTCTTTCAGTTTCTGCGCGACCTGATCTTGCAGTTTGAGTTGCGCCTGCAGATCAGCGGACGCCGCGACTTTCGGCGGCGCTGGACCCTTCCCTTCCAGCCACGCGCCAACGCTGTTGTATTGCAGTTGCGCTTTATTGCGGACCACGGCGCGGTACACCTTCGGCGACTTCACGACTCCGGTGGAATCGACCACGAATTCGATCACCACGCTGAGGCAATCCTGGTTTTCGAGCAGCGAAGTTTTTCCGGTGGATAGTTCTTCGGGGAGCATCGGGAAATTACGGATTCCGGTGTAGACGGTCGTAGTTTCCTTCGCCGCGTGCTGGTCGATCGGAGTCTGCTTCGCAACGAACGCGTCCACGTCGGCGATGCCGATCATGATCTTCACATCGCCGTTGGAGGCGCGATCGGCAACCTCAATCTGATCGAGGTCCCGCGAAGTGTCGTTGTCGATGGAGGACCACAGCAGATTCCGCAGGTCGCGGATGTCGCCTCCAGCCGCGATTTGCGGCGGATGAGCTTTCAGCTCGGCCAGTTGCAGCGGAACCTGGGGAGGGAAATCCGGTTCGAAACCGTGACGCTGCATGACTTCTTTCGCGGTGGCCTGCAGGTCGAGATGAGAAGGATTGGCGTCTGGCATGAACTCCCCGTGCGGATGTGAGATGGATCCAAGGCTATCACGGGACGCGCGCAGAGGATTTTGTGGTCGATGACGATTGTGGAAATCTCCCGAAAAAAAGTTTGAAAATTCGGGAAGTAGCGCAGTTTGAGGGCGGCGATTCGTATCAGGGCACGCCTTCAGGCGTGCCGCAAAAGCCGCCACGCATGCCCGCCACCCTCGTGCCCATTGCATTCCCCCGCCCCAAGCATACAAAGGACGCGCAGAATGGGGGTCCCGCGGCCAACGCCGCAGGACCCTTTTTCTGTGAAGCACTAATAGCGAACGGGAAGGGTACGACTTCCAGTCGTACCGCTTAAGCGACCACAGAGACCGCGGCTTTAGCCGCTGGGGGCCACGCATCTAGCCTGAATCCCGGAAACGCCGAGCAATACCCATACTCAGCCGCGTTCGCTACCAACTTCCCCATCACCGGATTCTGATGGATATACAGCCGATGCCCCGCAAAGTCCTGCGCGTCGCGAATGCGATGATCAGTGAATCCCTTCTGCCAGATTTCTCTGCGGCTGATCTCGATCCCAACCGCGTGCGAATAACCACCTTTTATTAACTGAACAGCGCGCTCTAGGGTAACGTCCGCCGCCGGAGTGAACAGCAGATGCACGTGGTCCGGCATCAGCACAAAGGCATGCAGGCTAAACTTGCCTTGCCTGCGATAGCCATAAAGAGTCTTCAGGAAAAGTCGTGAATACGATTCGACCACAAACAACCTTCGGCGTTGAAAGGTCGAGAAGGTTACGAAGTAAGTTCCGGGAGGCGACATCGTTCGCGTAGGTTTCACAAAGCTGGCCCTCAGCGGCTAAAGCCGAATCTCTAAGCCAGCCTACTGCGGTGCGACTCGAAGTCGCACCCTTCCCGGTCGCTTTATTTTCGAATCGTTCTTCTTCGGGAAAACTTACCACACGCTGCCACGCACCTCGCCGACGCCCTTCGCCGACAAGGTCGCTGGGAGTTTTCCACAGGCTTCCACAGCCCCACTATGTTCATTCAACCTTTACTGAGAAATCTCAACAGGCCACAATTGGGACATGCCCCAAAGCTCTCCCAATCCCGCCCCGAATCCCAAAACGGAAAGCACTTCGACCGTCGCCGCCCGCATTAAGTCCTTAATCCGCAATACTTTCCTCGCAAGTCCTGAGTTTCCAAGATTATACGCGGACGTCGTCATCTCCTCCGCCCCTAACTCCAAGGAAGCCAAGATCTTAGCTCGCAACTACAAAAAAATTGTCGAGCGCACCAATGAACGGATTCAACAGAACACGCTCCGAAAAAGTGCCGGATTCGATCTCGATCGCACAAATCTCAACAGCACCAACAGGACCAATATGCCAAATCCGAAAAATTGTACCCACATCAAAGTCACCGAGTCCGTTGCGGCTCCCCCGCTCTCCGCGGAGAGCAGTTCTGCTACTTCCACCAGCGCATGCTCCGCACCGTCAAGGGCCCGCCCGCGACGCGCGTCCATCACGCCGCCCTACTCGAGGACGAGGAATCCATCCAGGCCTCCCTCATCGAAGTCGTCAACGCCCTGCTGCGCGGCTCGATCGAACTCAAGCGCGCCGAACTCGTTCTCCGCGCCCTCAACACCGCCGTCCGCAACATCCGCCGCGTCAAGTTTGCCCACGCCAGTCCCATGATCACCCAGGTCCCCGATTACCCCGCCGTCCCCGACCTCGAAGTCGAAGAGGCCGCCCGCGCCGAAGCCGCCCGCCAAGCCACCCGCGCCACCGCCGCCCACCTGGCACCGACAAATGCAGTAACGGATTATGTAGGGACAGCCGCCCCCGGCTGTCCAGGCGGCCCAGAAGTACCGGGCCGCAGCGCAGTGGCACAGAAGCCGGTGCCAATCCCGCCAGCCGATGTCACCCACCGTAAGCCACCGGTGTCCGTCAAAGGTGCACAGATCCCTCAGTCGCGCAAACACCGCGCGCCTTCAGGATGACCGTTCGGCTGTTGAACTGAAGGCTAGCTGGCGTGCAGGCGTTGGACGTCGGCGTTGGTGTAGACGCGAATGGCGTGGGGCTTGTGGGACTTCCAGAACGCGGCTGTGTCGCCGAGGGGGACTCCGTATCCACGTTGGCGGAGCGCCTGCACGGTGGTCATTCCGGTTACACCGGAATCCAGGATGCTCGCGGGCAGGGGGCTGGCGGGCTGCGCCGAGGTGATCTCGATCTCGCTGACATTCTGGGTAGCGTTCTCGGAAGCATTCTCCGCAACATTCCCGCCAGCGTTCTCCGCAACTTCGGGCTTACCCCAGTAGATGCGAGTGAGATCGGGCTGGCTGGGCAGTCCGGCAGACGAGGAGGACGGTTCTGAGCTCGCTTCGGTTGCGGCGGCGCTCAGACTCGCCGGCGGCGTGGAGAGCGATAGCGACGGCGTGCCGATGGGCTGGGCAAAGAGTGGCGAACCTGAGGTCATCAGGTACTGCGGACCCACGGAGAAGTTCGTGTCCTGGGCGACAGTGATTCCAGCCAGTACAAGCAGTGAGCAGAACAGGGTTGCGAGACGCATAGGGGCCTCCGGCAATGTCGTGCCGCCTATTATGAGACGAAAAGGGAGGAAATGCCAGAGGCTTTTGGCCCCAATTGCGGCTTCTGGCACGGGTTTTGGGGCCTGATGGAAACTGGACGAGCGTCTCCCCGGCCGAAGCGCTCCAAGGCCGCCCGAGGATCAGGGTTTGGCCGCTTCTGGCGCCGGGGCCGGAGGCGGAGTTGAGGTTCTGGTGTACACGATCTTCTTCGTGCCGCCCTCACAGGTACCCACAACCTTGCCGTCCCCTTCCTTGTCGTCCTTGGCCATGATTTCGAGCGTGTACGACTTCACACCCTTCGCGTCCATCTTTTTGGCGATTTCGGTCTTCAGCTCTTCACAGGGTTTGGCCGCTTGCCCGTAAGCGGACGTCAACGCAAGCAACAGTCCAGCGATCGGCACTAATCGTTTCATGGTGCAATCTCCTTCACTGCAATGTCGGATCCCGAGGAGACAATGTTTACACCCAAACTGTCCTGCGATCCAGATTACGAATGAGTTCCGCACTTCGTGCGGGTCCCAGGCATTAACCGGTAGCGCCCTTGGCCGCGGCTTGCCGTTCACGGTGGTTGGCGCGGATGACGTAGAACATGTAAAGAACGACCGCCGCATTTCCAACGAACAACGCGCAGCGAAAGAGGGTGATGCCTCGCATGAGTTCGCGGACCTCCATGGGCAGCAGCAGAGCGCCGGCGACCAGGGCCAGCCATTCGGCCCAGGTGAATCCCTTCCACAGGCCATAGGCTTCGGTGAAGCGCAGGGCGGCGTAGGCAAAGGCAATGCGGGCCGCAGCCCACAGGCGGGCGTCCGTGATGCTATCGGCAAAGTCGAGAAAGAGCTGCGCGGAACGGCGATCGGTATTGATGTGCAACCGGACGAGAAGGCTCTCGGCGTACAACCAGAGATCTTTGTGGACGAGGGCAATGGCGCACAATCCCATCAGCACCACGAAGACGCCCTTGCAGAATTCGAACGTGGCGACGGCCCTGAGCACACGCCGTTGGCGGCGGTGGGGATCTGGCATGGCTCCGGGCTGAGGCATGGTCGGTGGCGGCGACTCAGAGGCAGGGTATCACGGGCGGGATGGCGAGGCACAACCGACTAACCCCACTTCTGGCAAAGGACGCGAGAAATGGGGCACCCGGTTCCTACCGCTCCAGCTTTGGCGGTTGTTCTTACCTCGGTAACTGGAGAGGATGCGGGCAAGATGTAAGGATCGGAGCGGGAGATGAACTATGCGACGCTTTGTCTTGTGTCTGTCGATTGTGATCGTGCTGGGCGCCAGTTCGTGGGCTCAACCTGCGGCCGCCGCCGCGCAAGGTGCGCCGCAGACCGCGCGGCAGGCTCTGCTGGAAATGTTTTTTAGCAAGACGCCGGGGACGTTGGCCATGCATCTGCCAATGGCTACGCGCGCGGCGTTGGAGAAGGCGGGGGCGCTGAAATCACTGGAGCAGTATTCCCAGCTGATCGGCCAGCTGCAGACGCAGGGGCAAACCGTGCAGACGTTCGAGACTGGGTCGGTGCTGCTGGCCACGGACGATCCCAAGAGCGGGGTAAAGGCCGACATCACGGTGGAAAATGACGCCCTGCGCGGCGATCAGGACGACATCGAGCTGACATTTCACATGTACAAGAACGGCCAGGAGCAGCCGAGCCCGTTCCGTTCGCAGTTCACCTTCTCGATGAAGCAGGAAGCACAGGTCTGGACGCTGAATGAAATTTCCGTGACGATTCACGTGCCGCTGGGGGACCCCGCTTTTCTGAAGGCCATCACCGAGAAGATGACGCCGCAAACCGGCGCTACTGGCGGGTTCACGCCGCGGCCGGAAACTTCTGTGCAGCCGGGCGGTAACGACGCGATGGTGGTGGCGGCGATGCGAACCATTCTGACGGCGGAAGTGACGTACGCCAGCGCTTATCCAAATGTAGGATTTACGTGCACGCTCTCCGATCTGGATGGTTTTGGCGGCGGCGCACCGAATGAGCACCAGGCCATGCTGATCAATAGCGGGCTGGCGAGCGGGAAGCGCTTCGGCTCTTTGTTTACTCTTACCGGATGCAGTGGGACGCCGGCGACGAGTTTTCATCTCACGGCCGCGCCGAATGGAAACAGCTATGGGCGGAAAGCGTTTTGTGCGGATCAGTCGGCGGTGATTCGGTCTTCGAGCGATGGGAATCCTGCGACGTGTGTGGCCAGTGGAGCACCGGTGCAGTAGGACTCGGCCGGCTTTCAATCCAGGTTCAGGGGCCCCACCCTTGTCGCGGTGTTTGCGACAGGGTGGGGTTTTTGATTTTAAGGACTGACTTAAGAGATCCGTCCCGCTGGGGCAACTCAAAATCAAAGTCCCCACCCCTTCGACTTCGCTCAGGGCAGGCTCTGTCCCTGCAAAAGACGCAGGGACAAGGGTGGGGCACCCGCTCTTAGCCTTTTTTCTGGTGAATGGCGGCTCGGAGTTCGGCGACGATTTCCTGCGATGCTTTGAGGGCGGCGGCGTGCTGGTTCACGTTGAAAGAGATTGCGCCGACGCGGGCGTGGCCGCCTCCGCCGTAGCGCTCGCAGATTCGGGCCAGGTTCACTTCGGGTTCCTGCGGGGCCCAGGGATTCGATCCCACCGAGACCTTTACGCGAAAACTGCTTTTGCTGAGTCCGACGCTGTACACCGACTCGGGGTGCAGGTAGTACGGAATGAATTTGTTGTAGCCTTCGAGGTCGTGGTCGGTGACGTCGAAAAAAATAGTCGCGTCCTTGCACTCGGTGCGCTGTTGGAGAATGCCGATGGAGAGTTCGTGACGCCTGAGCAGGGGCGGAAGCAGCGGCGCTACGAACTTCTCTTCGAGAATTTCCGCCAGAGACTTGGTGGCCAGCAGCGGAATCAGGTTGGGAACGAAACCGTGGTCGGGGGCGGATTCGATGACCATGGTCAGTTTCATGGCGGGAGCTTCCATCTCGACGGCGGTCTTGGCGTCGGGGTAAAGGGCGCCGTCGATGATGTCGGTCCAATGGACGAGATCCGCCATGGACGAGGGATCGAAGCCGAAGCGCTGCTGCGCGATCATGGCGATGAAGCTGGTGCAGGACTTGAAATCGGGATCGTAGAACTTGCGGTTGCTCTGGTCCTGCTCGAAGTGCTCGGCGTCGGAGGACGAGAGGAAGGCGCTCTCGTGATGGTCGAACCACCAGGTAATTTTGGGCGAGCTGGAGTATTTGAAGTCGACGATGGCGTTCTCGTCGCCGTCGAATTGATTTTCGTCGAACAGCGCCCCGGCACGGTGGACCAGGCCGGTGAAGACGAAGTCGGCGTCGCCGCGGATGCGTTCGCGATAGAAGCGGGAAAATAACGCGGCGGAGGAGGCTCCGTCAAAGCATTTGTCGTGATAAAAGACCCGTACTCGCAATGAATTCCCCAATCGCCCAGCAGATTCCCGCGAGCCAGGCCACGCAGACGGCGTGGAATGGCGACGCGGGTAAAAGCTAATAGGATTGACAGCTTACAGGAAGAAAGTCAAGGGCGGGAGTTTGCGTGGGGAATGCCGGCAGAGAAAAAATCATAAACCACGAAGGACACGAAGTATCACGAAGGGTTTGACTTGCTGGTGCTTCCTTCGTGTGCCTTCGTGTCCTTCGTGGTGAAGGTCTTTCGATTCCTACATGGCGTTGGCTTGCTTTTCCGCCATGTCGCCGATCACGGGCAGCTTCCACATCTGGCCCTGGTTTGCCTTCAAAAGAAGGATGATCCAGAGGATCAGGCCGCCGAGGCCGATCAGCGGCCAAATCAAGATGGTGAGCCAGCCCAATATTGGAATGTGGGCGACAATGCTGAGCGCAATCCACAGAACGATCCACGCGACCGCAAAAAAGAGGTTCTGGAACGAATGGAAGCGGACGAACCGATTCTTGTTGTAGGGTTCGATGACCAGGAAAACAATCGCCGGGATGATGGTCACATACGCCAGCATTCCGGCCACGTTGTCCGTCATGCCTCCGGTGCTCGCGGTCGCCTGCGGTATCGGGGGGGCGGTGGCGGCCCGGCCCGCACAGGCCGCGCAAGTGGTGGTGCCGTCCGCGATCTGCGCGCCGCACATGTTGCAAAAGGCCATTGGAGTGTCCTCCTCAGTCGTTTGGCGGGAAGCGTGCGGCTCTACAGGCTGCGCGAGACCGCTGCCAAGCGACGCTGCGGCAAGGTACCAAAAAGGCTCAGGGAAAGCAATCGACAATTTCTCGGTTAGATCGGCCTGGGAGATTGCTGAAAAGTATTTTTGTACCGCTGAGCGTCCCTCGGCGGCTAAACAGTATGCTGAAAAACTCGGGTTGTCGGAGAAAAAAGACGACGAGGGCTGAAGCCCAGATTAATTTTCAACGGCTTACGCGGCCCTAAAGGGCCGCTCTTCCACGGTAGCACCGAGCCTGCTAGGGTTCGCCGACCTGCTGGGCGGCGAAATCGCCGAGCAGCGGGAGTTTGAACATCTCTCCCTGAAAAGCCTTGACCACCAGAACCAGCCAGATGACGACGAAGGCGAGCGCGACCACCATGGAAACCAACAAGACCAGCAGCGGTCCAAGGACTGGGATGATGAACAGCACAACGCTGGCGAGTTTGAGCGCGATGGCAAACAGAATTCCCGCGCCGAGAAGCAGGAGGCATTGGATGGAATGGAAGCGCACAAAGCGATTTTTGTTATACGGGGCGAGAACGAGGAACAAGATCGCTGGGATGAATGTGCAATAGGCGAGGGCACCCGCGATGTTTTCGGGAAAAGGGCCGACCGTGCCCTGGGCGCGGGTTTCGGTGTGCATGGATCGTCCGCAACTGGGGCAGAAGGCGGCCGTGTCAGGCATTTGGGCAGCACAATGCGGGCACGAGATCAGCGTGACGTTGGAGGGATCCACTGTGGGGCACGATATCAAAACGCCGGGTGGGCGGCAAATGGGGGCCTCAGTTGCAGATGCTCAGTTGCACAGGTTCACTTGCAGATTGACGCCGAGCCGCACGGATAGTATGTTTCGTGCAATTTTCTGTGCGCCGCCGAAAGAGACGCGTCGCACAACGGGAGGCTGAATGGCGTCATTCTGCGAAGGGTGTGGGAACAGCTTGTCGGCGGACGATAAATTCTGCCGGGGTTGCGGGAGAGTGGTTTCCGACGGGGCTGGGGTAATGCCCGGAGCCGGCACGGCGCCAGCGCCGGTTGCAAATGCGGAGACGAGCGGAAAAGCGATTGCCAGTTTGATCTGCGGTCTGCTTTTCTTTATCCCCTTGCTCTTTATCGGAGCGATTGTTTTTGGCCACATGGCTCTCTCGGAGATTCGGAAGAGTGCCGGACGGCTGAAAGGCGAGGGCATCGCCATGGCGGGACTCGTGCTTGGGTACATCTGGATTGCGGGAATTCCCATCATTCTGATCATCGCGGCGATTGCGATTCCGAACCTGCTGCGGGCAAAGATGGCGGCCAACGAATCGTCCGCCGTAGCGGCGGTGCGGACGTTAAACACGGCGGAGGAGGCCTATGCTCAAGACCATCCCCAGGCTGGGTACACTTGCTCCTTGGCTGATCTGAATCGGCTCATCGATAGCACTTTGGCGGGCGGGCGGAAGTATGGATACGTTTTCGAGTTGAAGGATTGCGCGGCCGGGGCAGAGGGAGCGGCCATTGCGAAATACCGGGTGGTCGCGTATCCGATGACCGTGAATCAAACCGGAGTGCGGGCGTTTTGCTCTGACGAATCCGATGTCATCAAAGTTGACGCCAGCGGCTCGGCGCAGGGCTGTTTGGAGAACGGCAGCGTGCTGTAGCGAGATTATGCGGCTGACTCTGCACAGCCGAGGAAAATCTTGTAGAGAGGAGTGGCATCGATGAGTTCGTTCTGCCTGGGCTGCGGGAACAGTATGGCGGCGGGGGAACGATTCTGCGGAATTTGTGGGAGAGATTCTCTGGCGGGGTCGGCGCCGGCGGTCGATCCGGCGGTGGCATTTGGGCTTCCGCCGGAAACCAGCGGCAAGGCGATCTTCAGCCTGATCTGCGGGATCCTTTTCTTCATCCCTCTTCCGCCGTTCTTTATCGTCGCGGTCATCTTCGGACATTTATCGCTTTCGGAAATCCGCAGGAGCGCGGGCAGGCTGGCGGGAAGAGGATTCGCGATCGCGGGACTGGTCCTGGGCTACCTGGGAGTGGCGGCCATGATTGCACTGATTGTTTTCGTAGTTTCGTATCGCAAGTCCTGGGACAGGTCGGTTGCTGAGACAGCGATCGCAAGCAATGAAAATTCCACAGTGTCAGCGGTGCGCGCTTTGAATACGGCGGAGATCGCCTATGCGCAGGCTCACCGGGAGTCGGGTTACACGTGTTCCCTTTCCGAGCTGTCGGGCGCATGGGGAATCAGCAGGGATCTGGCTCGTGGCAGGAAGAACGGATACGTCTTTGAGTTGCAGGGCTGCACGGCGGCAAAGGCGGACGGACCGATTGTGAAGTACCAGGTGGTGGCGTACCCGGAGAATTTAAAGAAGGCTGGGAGGCCAGCATTTTGCTCGAATGAATCAGACATGATCCGAGTGGCGCGCAGCGGATCTCCGGAAGAATGTTTGCGGAGCGGCGTCGATTTGTCGGCGACGGAGATCGATCACCCGCACAATTAGTGTCGTGTAGCTCTCCGAATTCGTTCAGAGGGGGCGCGGGGTGTGGTTCTTTTTGCGGCAGTCTTCGCAAACCCCATAAATCTGAAAAGTGTGCCGGGTGGTGAGGTAGTGATATTTGCGGCCGATTTCCTGCTCGAGCTGGCCGACCTCCTGGGAAAAGAATTCGACCGAACTGCCACAGTCGGTGCAGACCATGTGGTGATGGCTGCGACGGTTGTACTGGTGCTCGTAGCGGGCGATGCCGTCGTGGAAGGCAACTTCGCTGGCCAGGCCGCATTCGGCGAGCAGCTTGAGAGTGCGGTAGACGGTGGTGTAGCCGATGCGGGCGTCTTTTTTCTGGACAAGGCGATGAAGCTCATCGGTGGAAAGATGGTCGCGGGTTTCGAGAAACGTGCGCAGAATGGCGTCGCGCTGGGCGGTCTGCTTCAGGCCAACGCCTTTGAGATGGCGGTGCAGGATGTCCTGGGCTTCGCGGACCATCTGGCGGGAGATGGTGGGCTGATCATCGATGCGTTTTTGCAGCATGGGGAGTGGAACTGAAGTGTCAGGATATCATCCGGCATCTTGAAAATGAAATTCATTTTCAGCGGCGGGCGGTGTGGGGAGCGCGGAATACAATCTCTGCAATAGAATCCTGAACTAGAATCGAAGATTCCTCATGAGCACGCAGGCAGAGATCAGCCCACCCAAGTCGCGCCGGACGTTCCCTTCCAGCATTTCCCGCATTCTGCTGTGGCTGCTGCTGGCCGTGGTGGTGCTGCTGGCGGGCGTGGTGGGGTATGCCTACTACGTCGCGCACTCGGCTCTGCCGCAGCTCGATGGGCGGTTGCAGATCAGCGGGCTGGAAGGGCCGGTCACGGTGACGCGCGATAGTCACGGCGTACCGGCGATCGAGGCGGCCAGTTTTACGGATCTTTTTTTCGCGCAGGGATTTGTCACGGCCCAGGACCGGCTATGGCAGATGGACGTGATGCGCCGCTACGGCAGTGGAGAACTTTCCGAGATTTTTGGCGAGGACACGCTGAAGGTCGACCGGGAGCAGCGCATTCTGGGCTTGCGAGCGGCGGCGAAGAAGGCGATTGAGATGGCCAGCCCGCGCGATCGGAGTTTCCTGGAAGCCTACACTCGCGGGGTGAACGCCTACATCGGGACGCGGGGGGGCCGGCTGCCGATTGAGTTCCGCATGCTGCGCTATGCGCCAAAGCCGTGGTCTATGGAGGACTCGGTAGTCATCGCTTACGTGCTGGTCAAGGATCTGAATTATCACTATTTTTTCGACGCGCTCAGCCGCGAAAAGATTCTGGCGAAGCTAGGGCCGGAGTTGACCGCGGACTTGTATGTGAACCGTTCCTGGCACGACCGTCCGCCGACGGTGATGCGGGAGGATCTGACGGAGCCGGATAACACCGGTGGATCGGATGACGAGGACGACGACGATTCTCCGGACAACTCGGTGACGCAGAGAAGAGTTCCATTGATTGCGCCGGTTGCTGCGCCGGTCGAGGATTTGCCGGTGAATGGATCGAATGATTGGGTGGTTTCAGGGGCGCACACGGTGACGGGCAAGCCGCTGCTCTCGAATGACATGCACCTCAACCACCAGATGCCGAACTTGTGGTATGAGGTACACCTGCACTGCGGCACTTTCGACGTTGCGGGCGTGACGCTGCCGGGGATGCTGTATGTGATCGTGGGGCACAACCAGCGCATCGCATGGGGATTCACCAATATCGGCCCAACCGTGACCGACGTTTACATCGAAAACTTCAACGCGCAGGGCGCGTATCAGACGCCGACGGGATGGGTGCAGCCGGAACATCGCACCGAAGTCATTCACGTAAAGGGCAAGCCGGATGTGAACGTGGATGTGAAACTCACGCGTCACGGGCCGGTGATCACGGAACTGGTTGCGGGTGAAACGCGGCCGCTGGCATTGCGCTGGACGTTGTATGACGGATTGCACATCCCATTGTTCGATGTCGATTCGGCACAGAACTGGGAAGAGTTCCGGCGAGCATTTTCGCAGTTGGACGCGCCGGGGCAAAACGTGGTGTATGCCGACATCGATGGAAATATTGGATATCAGGCGACGGGCAAGGTTCCGATCCGCGCGGCGGGGGACGGAAGCCTGCCGGTGAGCGGCGCGGACGACGCGCACGAGTGGACTTCGTATGTTCCGTTTGAGAAGTTACCCAGCGTTTACAATCCGCCGTCGGGAATTATTGCCACGGCGAACGGAAGAATCACGCCAGACGGTTATCCGAATTCGATTAACATGGAGTGGGAAGCTCCGTGGCGCACGGCACGGATTTACCACGTGCTGGAATCGGGACGGCAATTCTCGGCCGCGGATATGCTGGCGCTACAGACCGACATTCAATCGGAGGCAACCCTGTTTGCCGCGGAGCGCCTGGTTTACGCGGTGGATCATGCCGCGAAGCCGTCCGCGCGCGCCAAGCAGGCCGCCGACCTGATGCGCAGTTGGGATGGGCGCATGCTGGCCACCTCGGCAGCGCCCACCATCGCGGAAAATGCGATCGGCGAATTGCGGCGTCTGCTGCTTGAAGCAAAACTGGGAGCGGCTCCCCCGGAATCTCGCAAGGATGCCGACTCCGAACTCTTTAAAGAAACTCAGAAGAACGCCGTCAACTGGACGACCTATTCCTGGCTGCAGAGGTCGGTGTGGATGGAGAACAT
>Ga0222749_10000492_pt1 | contig 24211 bp, 19 predicted proteins | sample IncBWH2Mmetat_FD_197234 | JGI IMG/M metagenome (GOLD analysis project Ga0222749, IMG submission 197234) | Metatranscriptome of lab incubated forest soil microbial communities from Barre Woods Harvard Forest LTER site, Petersham... | ecosystem: Environmental > Terrestrial > Soil > Temperate... | reverse complement strand
GTGAACTCGAGGGCGGCGACCTCCGCGCCTTCCGGGAGAACGAAGTCCAGATTGCAGTCGTACGTGAGCTTCCCGGCATCCTCGTCGACGTCCTCGTTCACCCAGCCCGAGGCGGGGTGGATGCCCCCCTTGGAATCGATGAGCCGGAATCCGCTGGGCCGGAGGCGGAGCTTCTCGCGGAGGTTCTTGGACTCGACGTGGAGCCGGATCTCGCCGTCCCCGTCGCCCTGGGAGTACTTCTTGATCGTGAGCGTGAGCGCCCCCGCCCCCTGCGGCCGGTTGACGAGCGTCGCGGGCTTCTCCAGGAGGGCGAGCCGCTTGGATTCGAGGACGTATTCCAGGCGCACCGACCCCTTCAGGCGCCGAAGCGATTCCGCCTGGTCGCCCAGCGTCGTGCCCTCCGAGAACATCAGCGGACGGACCAGATGCCCCGGGTCGACCGCCTCCTCCTCGGAGAAGGACGTGTCGACGGCCCCCGCCGGGGCCCGGGTGGACAGGTTGGTGCCCTGGTCGTCGACGAACTCGTCGATGACGAGCTCCTCGCGGGGGATTCCGGACCCCATCGTCCAGGCCACCCCTCCCTCGAGGGTGAGGGAGGGCTGCGAGCGGGGGCCATGGTGCCGGTGCTCCGAGGTGAGCCGCTCGAAGAAGACGACCTGGTTGCCCCGGAACACCTTCGGGAGCTCGCGGTAGGGCCGCCGGGAGACGATGATCTCCTTCTCCTTGACCTCCCACATCACCCCGCCGTGGGACTTGCACAGGCGGTCGAGGGCCTCCCAGAAGCCGGCCCGGTCGAGCTTGAGCGTGATCCGGTCGGCGGGGAGGTCCTTCCAGACGATCGGCTGGGCGGTGGATGTCCGGATCTCCTCGAGCACGTCGCCGAGCCGCTTCTCCCGCGCGTCGATCGTGACCTGGACCGGCGGGCCCAGGGCCCGGCCCCGCTTGACGTTCCTCTCGATCTTCCGGGCGGCCTCGTCCAGACGGAGCTTGGCGTCACCGAAAGCCTTCCTGAGATCTTCCTGGATCACCGGGAGGGCGGGGGTACCCAGCGCGATGAGACCGGCGACGGCATCATCGACGGCCTGGATCTCGTCGGACTGGAGCTGTTCGACGAGAGCCCGGACGCGTTTCCGGAGCTCCTCGTCCTGCCCGGGCAGGGCGAGGAGGAGCAGAAGCAGGAATCTCATCTACCTATTAAGACGCGGATCGCGCCTCCGGAGCGGAGGATACCACCGAATTCAGGCGCCGGGGGCCCGGTCCAGGAGGAACGCGCGTGCGGGGGCCCCCTCGGCCCCCTGGAGCCGGAGGGGCGCGCAAAAGAGCCAGTAGTCCCCCGGCCCGACGTCCGAAAGCCAGAGTCCCTCCACGATCGTGATGCCCGCCTGGAGGAGCGCGTGGTGGGCCGGGTGGGTCTTCTGTCCGAACTGCTCGATGCCCAGTCCGTCGGTGCCGACCAGGCGGATCTTCTTCTCGACCAGGAACTCGGCGCCCGGCCCGGTCAGGTAGACGTACGCCTCGTCGAAGGTGGTCGCCGTCTTCCAGTGCTCCGAGTTGCGGGTGCGGAAGAGGACGCGCTCGACGCCCTTCCAGTCGAGCTTCTCGAGGTCGGGGCGGTCGATCCGGCCCAGGGCCGGGAAATGGTGGACCCGGGCGGGGCCGATCAGGTTCTCCGGCGGGATCGCCTCGACCGCGAAGCCGTCCCGTTCGAAATGAAGGGGGGCGTCCAGGTGGGTGCCGCAGTGGGCGCCCATCTCCAGGCGCGACTGGTTGCACGGCGCGCCCTTGGAGAGTTCGTGGGTGATGGGCCGCCGGAAGGGCGGATTGCCCGCGTAGACGGGCATCCCCTCGCGGAGCGGCATCGAAATGTCGTGGATCTTCATGGGATTCAGGGCGTGAGCACCGCCTTGATGTAGCCGCCTTCGTGCATGCCGTCGAAGCAGTCCTTCCAGCCTTCGATCTTCGCCACCTTGCTGAGATAGGGCCGGGGGTCGAGCTGGCCGGTGCCGAGCATCGCGAGCACCCTCTCCCAGACCGCCCAGGTGTGGCTGAAGCTGCCCTGGAGGGTCACCGCCTTCTTGACGAGCGGGTCCATCGAGAAGTCCATGGGCTGGGGCCCCCATCCGACCTTGGAGATGTGGCCGGCGGGCCGCACCCAGTCGAGCGCGTTCTTGAGCGAGACCGACGCGCCGGTCGAGTCGATGATCACGTCGGCGCCCAGGCCGTCGCCCATCCCGGCGAGCACCTTCTTCATGTCCTCCTTCTGGGTGTCGACGGCGTGGGTCGCGCCGGCCTTGAGGCCGGTCTCCATCCGTCCCTGGTCGCGGGTGATGCCGGCCAGGATCACGCGGCCGGCCCCCGAGAGGCGGGCCATGGTCGCGCACAGGAGCCCGATGGGCCCGGGGCCGATCACGATCGCGGTGTCGCCGGGGCGGATGCGGGCGTTCACGACGGTGGCCTGGTAGGCCACGCAGCAGGGTTCGGTCATCGCCGCGACCTCGAAGGGCACGTTTTTCGGGATCCGGTGGAGGAGCCGGGAGGGGACCTTGACGTACTGGGCCATCGCGCCGTTCAGGTCGTAGCCGAATCCGCGCCGGGACGGGTCGAGGTTGTACATCCCCTGGCGCGTGAGCGGGCAGTCCAGGTCGATCTCCGCCGCGGTCTCGCTCGCGACCCGGTCGCCCTCGGTGAACCCCCGGACCCCCTTCCCCAGGGCCGCGATCTCCCCGCAGAACTCGTGTCCGAGGATGACGGGCACGCGGACGGACCAGGACTGAGTGTTGTGGTACTGGTGGACGTCGCTCCCGCAGACGCCGACTCCGCGGACGCGGAGGAGGACCTCGTTCTCCGCGATCTCCGGCACCGCCAGCTCGCGGAGCTCGACCGCCCCCTTCTTCATCTCGTATTGCACGACCGCGGGCATCTTCGCTGACATGGCTACCTCCCCTTCACTCGATCCACGAAGCTCTTGATCGTCGCGAACAGCTTGTCCTGGTCGGCGCCGGGCTTCAGCTCGTAATCCGCCACCGCGAGCGGCGCCCCGATCACGACGAGCGAAGCCCCGAGCGCGGGGCACTGGGCCGCCTGGTCGATCGACAGGCCCCCGACCGCCTGAAGCGGGATCTTGACCGCCGACCGCACCTTTTTCAAGTCGTCCAGGGGCGACTTCCCGATCTCCCAGTGGCGCTCGTCCAGGCCGGTGTGGACGATGACGACGTCCACCCCCATCGCCTCCATTTTCCGCGCCATCGCCATCTTGTCGGGGCAGAGCATGATGTCGCCCATGACGTAGCGATCGAACTCCTTCGCCGCCCGCACCGCCTCCCGGATCGTGTGCTCGTGGGCCTGGCCCATGACGACGACGAACGAGGCGCCGTTCCGGTACATCATCTCGGCCTCGAGGTAGCCGGCGTCCATCGTCTTGAGGTCCGCGATGATCGGGTGGTCGGGGTACTTCCGGTGGAGCTGGGCGACGGCGTGGAGGCCCTCCCCCAGGATGAGGGGCGTCCCGACCTCCAGCCAGTCGACGCCCGCCCGGACCGCAATCTCGGCCGTCGGAAGCGCGTCGGCCAGGGTCTGGAGGTCGAGCGAGAGCTGGACCTTGGGCTTCCCGTCGAGCAGGTTCTTCGTGTTGGCCACTAGGTCACCCCCGTTTTCTGAGGCGGCCCGAGCGGCCCGGTGGGGAACTGCTCGAGCTCGATCACCTGGCCGCTGAACGCCGCGGCCTTGTCCGACGCCAGGAAGAGCGCGACCTCCGCCACCTCGGAGGGCCTGAGGATGCGCCCCAGCGGCCAGCCCTTCCCCTCCCGGTCGATGAAATCCGCCGGATGGCCCAGCCGCTTCATCATGGTCCGCTCGCCTTCCGAGTCCATCCACCCGACGTTCAGGCAATACACCCGGACGCGGTCGAATTTCAGGGTGTGCGCGAGATTGCGGGAGGCGGTCTGGAGCGCCCCCTTGGTGGCCGCATAGACGAGGAGCTTGGGCTCCCCCATGAAGGCGTTCACGCTCCCGATGTTGACGATCACCCCCCGCCGCTTCCGGAGCGACCCGATCGCGTACTGCGCCAGAAGGAGCGGCGCCCGGAGGTTCAGCGCGAAGAGCCGGTCGAAGAACTCGGGGGTGAAGTCGTCGACCGTCGCGCGCGAGCTGTCGACCGCGCTGTTGACGAGGATGTCCACGCCCCCGAAGGCCCGGAGGGCGGCGTCGACCAGGCGCCGGCAGTCCGCGACCTGGACGAGATCGGTCTCCTGGTAGAGGGCGTTTCGTCCGAGCTTCTTCGCGAGCGCCGCGCCGTTCTTCGCCGACCGGCCCGACAGGACGACCTTCGCGCCCTCCTTCACGTAGAGCGTCGCGATCGCGGCGCCCAGCCCCTGGGTGCTGCCCGTCACGACCGCGACCTTGCCCGCGAGAAGCCTACTCATCGCCGCCTCCCCCCCAGTGCCGGGCGAACTTCTCCCTGAGGAACTTCGCTGACTGGCGGAGGTTCTCCATGCCGATCTCGACCGTCGGCCCCTCCCCGTCCTCGATCGAGACCCAGCCGTCGTAGCCCGCGCGCACCATCGTCTGGAAGATCCGGTCGTAGTCGTTCAGGCCCTTCCCGATGACCCCGTGCTTCACGAACTTCGCGTAGCCGTGCTGCGGGTCGAGGGCCATCTTCCTGAGCTCCTCGAGGGTCCCGCCCTCGAGGTACCGGTCCGACGCCTGCATCGTCGCGACGCGGGGCATGACGCGCTCGAGAAGCGCGTACTGGTCCTCGCCGGCCACGATCGCGTTCGACGGGTCGTACTGGGCCTTGAGCAGGGGCGAGTCGACCGCGTCGAGGATCGCCAGGTACCGCCGGTGGCTCTGGGCGAACTCGGGGTACTGCCAGAGGCCGTCCTTGTAGTGATTCTCCATGCACATGACGACGCCCGCCTTCTGGGCGCGCGGGACGAGCTGCCAGAGGCAGTCGATGACCCACTTGAGGGCCTCGTCCTCCTTCAATCCCGGCCGGTTCTGCCCCGACAGGACGCGGCAGTACCGCCCCCCCAGTTCCGCGGTGACCCGGAACATCTCCGCGGTCCGCTCGACCTCCCTTTTCCGGTCGGCCGGGTCGGGCTGGGTGAAGTCGGGCGAGTTGCAGAACATCGGAAGCTCCAGGCCCCGGGAGCCCGCCGCCTCGCGGACCTTCTTCAGGTGGGCGGAGTCGAACGAGTCCAGGAAGCGCGGGTACAGCTCCGCTCCGTCGAGGTCGAGCTCCGCGGCGAGCTCGATCCAGCGGAAGACGGTCATCTTCCGCTCGACGATCGCGTCGAAGAAGCCCTTGGGAAAGGCGGAAAGTCGCGGCATGTATCCCCTACGCCGGAGAGACCGCCCTTTTGAGCAGGTCCTCCAGGGCGATCCTCAAGTCCCCCAGGTCCTTCCGGGCGCCGTCATAGGCGGCGGCGCCCACCTTGTCCCGCTCGATGGTCCGGAGGTTGCGTTCCGCGGTCGACACCTGTCCCAGGAGCTCCGTGATCTTCCCTCCCTCCAGGGCCCGGCCGGAACCGTACAGATCGGAGAGTTCGCGGTACCTCTCTTGCAGCTTCTCCACGAACGACTTCCGCAGCGTGATGAAGAGGTCGACGAACGACCGGTGCTGCGCGTCGTACCGCTCCGCGAGCTTGGCGAAGCGCTCGTGGACCTCGAGGCTCGTCTCGCGCGGGAGCGAGAGGAGCCGGTTCGCCGCCGCATCGAGCGCCGCGCCGGTGTCCGTGTACCGCTGGGCCGCGAAATTCTGCTCGGCCATCGAGAGGAGATACTCCGTCTCGTGCCACGCGGAGGCGCGGGTGTAGGCGCGCTGGAGCTCCTCGATCTCCACCTTGAGGGAGCCGTGGCGCGCGGGAAGCGAGCCGATCTCCCGGACGAGGGCCTCGACCGCGGGCTTCGCCTCCAGGAACGCCCTCTTGTCGAGCATCTCCCACGCCTCGTGCACCCGGGCGCAGACGTGCGCGAACTCGAGGCGGGCCTGGAGGAGGTGCTCCTCCCAGACCGCCTCCTTCCGGCGGATCCGGGCGAGGCGAAGCGCCTTCTGGATCTCCCCCCGCCCCTCCGGACGCGCGGTCGGGGCGTCCTCGAATCTCGAGAGGGCCAGGACGCGGCCGGCCTGCTCGCGGAACTCCTCGATCGTCCAGCGCCGGTCGGGCTCCTTGTCGCGCCCCACCTCGATCAGCGCCTCGAACTCCGAGGCGATCGAGGGCAGGTGGTCGTGGACGTAGGTGGGGTGGCGCCGCACGGGGTCGAGGAGCCACTTGAAGACCTCCCCGTGGTCCATGCCCTCGTACGCCGCGTGGCCCGTCACGAGCTCGAAGAGGAGGGTCGAGAGCGCGTAGACGTCGACCGCCTGGGTCACGGTCCCGTCGGCCTTCGCCTGCTCGGGCGCCATGTACTTCGGCGTCCCGATCCGGACCCCGGACATCGTAAGCTGGTGGGTGTGCGACTCGTCGGTCCACTTCCCGATCCCGAAGTCCATGATGACCGCGCGGCCGTCGTCCCTCCGCACCATGATGTTCTGGGGCTTGAGGTCGCGGTGGACGACGCCCTTGGAGTGGATGTATCCGAGCGCGTCGGCCAGCTCGCGCGTCATCTCCGCGGCGCGGGGGAGCGGGAGCCGCCCGTCGGGCTGGCGGCGCATGTGGACGTCGAGCGTCTCGCCCTCGATGTATTCGAGGAGGAGGCACCAGCCCATCCTCGCGTCCTGGACCAGGCCGAAGCGCCGGACGATCCCGGGGTGCTGCAGCGTGCGGAGGATGTCGTTCTCCTTGATGAAGCGGCGGACGGAGTCGTCGACGATCTTCTGCTCGAATTCGGGATCGCTGTCGGAGGGGGGGCGCAGGACCTTGACCGCGATGATCCGGTCCTCGTCCAGGGTCGGGTCGACGAGGTTCAGGAGATCGCGGTATTCCTCCGCGGCCTTCGCGCGATCCTGCTTGCGGCGCTCGAGATAGTCGCTCCAGAGACGCTCGGCCGCCTCGTAGATCCGCTTCCGGTGCCCGGGGTTGGTGACGGGGGTCGGGAGCCAGACCTGGTCGCGCCCGGGCTCCTCGAAGGGGATGTCATCGAGCCCCAGCCAGCGCGGGCTTTCCTCGCCCCAGACGATGCGTTCGGCCAGTAGGCCGACGGGGTTGAGGATCTTGCCCACGTAGACCTGCCCGAACGAACCCTCCGCGATCGGTTCGGGGGTCAGGACCGCGATCCGATTCTTCAGCAGGATGGCCTCGGGTTGCGCCGGGGCCGTTTCTCTTGGTTGGTTCGGGATATCGGCCATGGGAAGGAGAGGCAGTATATCAACTGAGAGCCGGGGCCGACAGGATTACGGGAACCCGCCCCCTTCCCCCGGACCTCCCGGCCCCGCTCCGATCCGGTCGAACCGGGCTCCCCCGGGATCCGGCCCCGCTTCATTCCCCTTGGGGGCCTGGGGAAGCGACCCCCTCCCGCGCCCGCCGGCCAGGAGGAGAAGCCCCGGATAGGCGCCCGCCAGGATCCCCCACCAGATCCAGGGTTTGCCCGGACCGTCCCCCTGGGTGGCCGGATCGTAGTAGCCGCTCCGGACGAGGAGCTCCCGCTCGTGTCCCCACTTGAACTGGGCCGTGGCGATCGACAGGGCGCTCCAGGCGGTCGCCAGCCCCCAGAGCACGGCCGCGGCCATCACGGCCTCCCTCGAGGGGTTTCTCCGGCGGTTCGCCACGGCCATCGGAATGACGACCAGGACCGCCGTCACGGCCAGGATGACCGCCCCGATCAGGATGATGATCCAGGTGGACCCGGTCAGGTCGTCCTTCTCGCCATTGAGCAGCCAGACGGGCATCGGCACCTCCCTGCCGGAGGGGGACTCTTGAGCCCCGATGGGATCAGCTTACGCTTTCCCGCCCCGATTGCACAGTCCACGCCGAGCGCGGGATGCGGGGGCCGCCGCCGGGCTAGGCCGTCGATTCGAGGACGCGCCGGGCCTCGGCCTGGAAGGGCGTGCCCTCGAGCGACGTGAGGTATTTCATCGCGACCTCGGCCAGCTGCGCATGGTGGCAGAGGACCCCGAGCGCCAGCCGGTCCTCGTCGCCGGTGACCTTGACCGCCTCGGCCATCGAGACCACCTGCTCGGCCGGGAGGCGCGACCAGTCGACGTCGCGCGGGATGTCGCGCTCGAGCAGGTAGAGCTTCTTGGGGGTCGCTTTCAGGATCTCCACCTCCTGGAGCGGCTGCCCGATGAGGAGGAACCGCTGGAACGAGGGGCGCTGGGCGTTGATGGCGACCACGATGCGCGCGCGAAGCTGCTCGAGGAGCTCCACCTGCCGTCGGCGGTCGTCCAGCCGGTTCCGGATGCGGGTCGTGTCGCGCTTCCGGGCGATCTCCCGGGTCTCCTCGAGCGCCTGCGCGAGGTCGAACCGCGTGATGTGCCCGTCGATCTTGTGGAGCTCGCTGCGCTCCTGCGCCTCCAGGACCCGCTGGGGGACCATCCCGTCCTCCCGCCCCTCCTCGATCGCCTCGAGCACCGTCGAGAGCTCCTGGGCCACGTGCCGGGCGGAGGGGTACCGGTCCTTGGGCTCCCGCGCGAGGCACTTGAGGCAGACCTCCTCCAGCCGCGAGATCCGGAGCATCATCTTCGTCGTTGACTCGTGGGTCCGGGTCTTCCGGACCACGTCGGAGGGCCGCTCGGGCATGCTCCGCATCGCCTGGACCAGGATGGAGAGGGGCTCGCCCATGAAGACCGGGCGGCCCGCCAGAAGCTCGTACAGGGTCGCCCCGATCGCGTACACGTCGGTCCGGACGCCGATCTCGTCGTTCTTCCCCGTCAGCTGCTCGGGAGCCATGTAGGCGGGCGTCCCCCGCACCTTCTCCTCGCCCTCCGCGTCCTTGGGGGAGCCCAGCGCCCGCGCCAGGCCGAAGTCCATGACGTACGCCGTCCCGTTCTTGGCGATCAGGATGTTGCCGGGCTTCAGGTCGCAGTGGACGATCGGCTTGGGGAAGGTATGGGCATAATGGAGCGCGTTGGCCACGTCGCGGACCACCCCCAGGTAGAACGAGGGGTCCTCGTAGAGCGGCGAGGGGAGCCCGCGCCCCTGCGAATCATGGAGGTGCTCGGCCAGGGTCCGGCCCTCGATGAAGTCCATCGCGATGTAGAACTGCTGCTCGATCCTCCCGAGATCGTGGACCGCGACGATGTGCTCGTGCCGGAGCCGGAGGGCCGCGCGCGCTTCCTGGAGGAGGTCGAGGATCTGCTCCTGCCGGAGCTTGAGCGCCTCCCGCGAGCCCACGAGCTTCTTGTTGGAGCCGTGCTCGCGGATGAACTTGAGCGCGACGTAGTCCGCCAGCATGGTGTCCCACGCCTTGTAGACCACGCCCGCCCCGCCCTTCCCCACCTCCTCGATCAGGACGTACTTCCCGAAGAGACGCCCCGGCGTGGTCCGGGCGGCCTGCACGTCGGCCGGCAGCTCGTCCTTCGTCAGCTGGACGATGCTTTCAAGGTCCCGGATCTGCTCGACGTGCGCCTCCTCGTGCCACTGGACGGGCCCCAGGCAGCGGGGGCAGCGCTCCCCCTCGGTCATGACGCGTGTCACGAAGACCGGGACCTTGCATTCGGGGCAGAAGCGGACGCGCTTGTGGAAGGCGGCGACCGCGTCCTGGACCTGGACGGGACTCAGCAGCGACTTTTCGACCAGGACGTCCGCCAGCGCCTTCCCGGAGGCCCCGACGGCGGCCTCGGCCTCGGCGAGCTCCTCCAGCGAGAGGAGCCCGCGCTCCTGGAGCATCTTGCCGAGGCTCGCGTCATCGGGGCTCATGAAACCTTCATCCCGTCGAGCGCCACGATCACGTCCGCCACCGCGGCGAACCTCCGGGCCGGGTCCGGGTGCATCATCTTCTTGAGGAGCCCGATCACCGCGGGCGGGGCGTTCACGACCATGAGGTTGGGCACCGGAAGGCCGCTTTCGATCTGGTCGGTCACCACCTCCTGGGAGCTCGCCCCGGAATAGGGCTCGTGGCCGGTGAGGAGCGCGTAGAGGTGGATCCCGAGGGAATAGATGTCGGCGCCGACTCTCACGCCCGCCTCGCCCTTGGCCGCCTCCGGCGCCATGTAGCCCGCCGTGCCGACGACGGTGGAGATCTTCCCCGCCGCCGCATGCCGCGGGATCGGGACGGCGAAGCCCAGATCGCAGAGCTTCACGTTTCCCGCGGTGTCCAGGAGCACGTTGTCGGGCTTCACGTCGCGGTGGAGGTAGCCCTCGTCGTGGAGGAACTTCAGCGCGAGGGCAACCTGCCGCGTGATCCGGAGCGCGTCCCGGAGGGGGAAGGCCCCCATCTCGGAGAGCGCCTGCCCCAGCGAACGGCCCTCGATGTACTCCATGACGAGGAAGTGGGCTCCGCGCTCAAAACCGTGGTCGATCCCCCGGACGATGTGGGCGCAGGTGAACCGCCGCAGGAGCATCGCCTCCCACTCGAAGCGGGCGACGGAACGCGGGTCCTTGGCCCGCTCGGGGTGGAGCATCTTCACGGCGACCCGGCCGCTCCCGAACAGCGCCTCCGCCGTCCAGATGGAGGCGAATCCGCCCGAGGCGACGCGCGTGAGGAGGCGGTAGCCCGGGATGGCCTGCGACTTCCACTCCGCGTCCCGGACCATCTTCCCGAAGTCCATCGCCTCGATCTCCTGCTGCTGCGGCAGGGTGACCGCGCCGGTGCGGCGGAGGAGGTCGACCAGGGGGGCGACCAGGCCGTACCGGGCGAACTCCATCTGGAGGCGCTGGGCTTCGCGAAGCTGGTCGCGACGGACGAAGTTCTTCTGCTTGAGGAAGGCGGCCGCGGCCCGGTCGATCTCGATCTGGGTGTCCTCGCCGCGCTCGGCCTCCCGAAGGGTGAGGACCCCCGCGGAGGGCGGGGCCGGAGGGGCCTCCAGGGCCGAGAGGATGCCGCTGCACTTCTTGCACCGGTAGCGGCTTCCCGGGGGCGGGGGGGCGACGTTCACCCGGATGCCGCACGTGGGACAGGCGAAGACGACCTTGCGCTGGTACGCGAGCACGCGCCGGACCTGCCCGTCGGTGACGTAGCCCCGGTGGACGACGAGCTCGCCGAGAGGCGGGGCGGTCTTGCCGGAGCCCCTCATCTCCTCCTGGAGGCGGACGCACTCCTCCACATTCTCGCGCGAAATGAGTCCGGCGGCGACGAGGAGCTTCCCGACCTCGGCCTCGGAGAGGGCCGCTCCGGCGCCGGCCGCGGAGACCCGGGCGGCCAGGAGGTCGTTGAGCTCCTCCTGGGTGAGGATCCCCCGGGAGACCAGGAGCACGCCGAGCGGGCGGGGCGTCCCGTTTTTCCGCTCCTGGGACATCTGGAAGAGGCACTCGAGGAGCGCCTCGCGGGCGACCAGCTTCCGCTCAAGGGCGGTGCGTCCGAGGTAGAAATCGTCTTCGGGAGTCTTCATACCGCCCGGGTCCGGGCCGGGAACCATGCCGCTCCGGTTTCATTATACACGGCTTCCGGAGGCCCGGTCCGAGTGTGCATCCTAATCGGCAGCGGGGCATTTACAAGGAATCCCGGCGTTCGCGGGGCCGGAAGGGGAATCCCGGCGGGGAGTAGGTTCCCCTAAGCCGGCCGCCCGGGGGGGATTCGCCGGGAGCGGCTCAGGAGCCGGGGAGCGCGAGAAGGGCCGGCCCCCCCTTCACCCGGGACTCACCAACGTAGAGTAAGGGGAGGAACTGACATGCACCGGATCCCTCGCGCCGGGTTCATTCTCGCGCTTGCCGCGTTCGCGGTGCCGGCCCGGGCGGCGTGGGCCGGCGACGACTGGCCCCAGTTCAAGTTCGACGCCCGCCACTCGGGCAACGCCCCGGAGCGGAGCGTGGCGCTCCCCCTCGGGCTCGAGGGCGCCCTGCCTCTCACCGACGCGATCTTCACCTCCCCCGTGGTCGCCGACGGCCGCATCCACGTGGTCGACGGCTCGGGGGTCGCCTTCGGGATCGATCTCCCGACGCTCAAGGTCCTCTGGAGGACCCCGACCCGGGGCGGCGCCGCGAACTGCAACAACGTCTCCTCGCCCGCGGTCGTCGGGAAATACCTCCACTTCGGGACGATGGCCGGGTTCTACATCGTGCTCGACCGCGCGACGGGGGCGATCGTCCGGGAGATCGACTGCTCCGACCCCGTGTTCACGACTCCCGTGGTCGGGAACGGCCGGGCGTACTTCGCGACCCTCGGGTCGAAGGCGTACGCGGTCGAGCCCGACGGCGCGGTCGCCTGGACGTGGGACTTCGTCCGGGAGGTCCTCCGGTTCGAAGGCGACCGGTGGGACGGGGCGGACTGGACGCGCCACCTGAAGGGCCGCGTGACGTGGAAGGACCATTTCGTCACGTCGCGCGACGTCTCGCTCGACGGGAAGATGCTCGTCATCCCCGCGGGCGGCCGGACGGTGTTCCTGGAGGACGGGGGCGCCGCGCCGAAACTCGCGCTCGTGGGGGAGATCCCGGAGCGGGCCGGCCGCGAGTATCCCGCCACGTTCGGGCAGTCGATCGGCGAGGACGGCGCCGTCTATGTCCAGTGGCACCGGCGCGACAACTGGGGGCGCGTCGAGGTGCTGCGGCTCAAGGAGGGCCGGCTCGCGACCTCGTTCGTCCCGGGGACCCAGACCGCGGTGAACACGCACGGGCTCCTGAGCTTCTCCTCGGTCAGCCTCCGGGGGAACGACGTCTACCGGGTCCGGCCCGAGGAGGGCTTCGAACTGCTCGCCCACCGCGCGGGCGAGGCGAAGCCCCAGGGACTGGGCGGATTCCCCTCCATCGCCTCGCCGATCCTCCTGCGGGATCAGGCGGTCTACGGCGGTCTGGACGGCTCGCTCTACGTCCTCCCGCTTTCGGGAGGGAAGGCCTGGTCTTTCAAGACGGCGTTCGGCGCCCCGATCACGGCGCCGGCCGCGGTCGTGGACGGGCGGGTCATTTTCGGGTGCGAGGACGGCCATCTTTACGTCCTGGGGCCCGAGGGGCATGCCCCGCTCCCCGCGAAGGACCTCGAACTCTGGAGGATCCGCAGTCCGCTCGTCGGGCCGCGGGCCGGTCCGAAATACGACTGGTACACGAACTACGGCGATGTCGGCTGCACGAACGCGAACAGCCAGGGGATCGCGCCGCCGCTCCGCCTCCGGTGGATGAGGCGCGTCGAGGGGACGGTCAAGCACCTGCCCGTCTGCGGGGGCGGGCGGATGTACACGCACACGGCGGAAGGGCAAGTCATGGCCGTCGAGCAGGACACGGGGCGCCTCCTGTGGCGGCGCTACTGGCCGGGCGTCTACCTCTCGTTCACGTCGGCGATCTACTGGGGCGAGAGGATCCTGGTCCCCCAGGGGGGGATGGAGAAATCATTCGTCCGGTGCCTCGACGCGGCCACGGGGAGGCTCCTGTGGGAGGCGCCCTTCACGGGGACGCCGAGCTGGAGCCGGCAGGCGCCGCCGGTGATCGCCGGGAAGCTCGCGATCTACGCGTCGGGCTCGGGGGTGTTCGCCGCCCAGGGCTCGGAGAAGGCCTTCACCTTCACCGGATCGCCGGAGAAGACCCCCGACGGCCAGGAGGTCATGAGCTGGCTCTACACCCACGACAATCCCTACTATCCCCGGGACCACCGGCCCCATCTATGGGCCTGGGACGTCGAGACGGGGAGGCTCGCCTGGCACCGGGACTTCTCGGAGTACGGATCCGGCGGGAACGACGCGGGGCTCTGCGTGCTCGACGGGAGGATCTACTACTCGATCTTCTTCGGCTACTCGGCAACCCAGCGCAAGGCGCGGGGGCTCCCGGAGGGACCCAACGGGATCACCCTCTGCATGGAACCGGCGACGGGAGAGATCGTCTGGAAGACGACCCGGCACTACGTGACCGCGGGCTGCGCGCTCTCCGGGCGCGACGGCCGCCTCTATCTGGGGGGCTGGAACCCCCCGGACGAATCGACGAAGGACCGGTACCTCTTCTGCCTTTCGGCGAAGGACGGATCGCTCGTCTGGCGGTCGGATCCCGTGGCCTCGGCGGTCAATGTCGTCACGGTGGGCGAAAAGTTCATCTTCTCCAACGCGAGCGGCCAGGGCGGCCGTCTCTTCGACCGCGAGACCGGGAAGATCACCGCCCACTTCGACCTGAAGTACGCCTGCACGCGGTTCACCGCGTCGGAGCCGTACCTCCTGGGGACCAACATGGACATGCTGGACCTCTCCAACGACTTCAAGCTGGTCTGGACGGGGCCCGCGATCGATTCCCGGGAATGCCTGGGGTCGGTCGCCTCGAATGGACGGATCTTCTACATCTCGCAGGCCAGCGGCATGGAGGCCTCTCTCGTCGCGGGCGAGGAGGCCAGGTCGCTCCGGCCCCCCTGGGAGTCGAGGTAACAGGCTGCGAAACAGGGAGCCAGCCGGAGCGCAACACAAGAATGTCGCAGGGGGGGCCCGGAAAGCCCCCGACCGGCGGGAAACCGGCCGAGTCCATGGCATCCGAATTGCTTTTCCGGAGGCCATGCATCCCACGGCCTTGGAATCCGAGATCGCGTGGACCGCCCTTCGTCGCGGCCTGATCACCCTGGAGGATGTCGAGAAGGCCCTCCGGATCCAGGCCAAGGAGGTGAAGGAGGCCCGGCGACACCCGCGGTCGCTCGCGATCATCCTGATAGCGCTGGGCCGCCTGGAGGACACCGACCTGGTCGGCCTCCTCCCGCCCCGGACGGCCTAGGGAGGGAGGCGCCGGGATCCGGGCCGGGTCCGACACTCCCACGACACTCCTCCGGGTCGAGCGCCGGGCCGGCGGATGCGGGACGGAAATGCACGTTTGACCGCCTTCGGGCCCTCCCCAGCGCCGATCCTGCGGGGCGGGGATCATTTTCCTTGCATTCCTGCGGCAGTCCCGCTGAAATCGTTGTCCCCCCATAGAACTTGATTGGGATGAGTCTTTGTTCGGTGATAGAAGGAGGATGGAGATGAAGTCGATCGGAAAGACCCTGTTGGTCGCCGCGAGCTGCCTGGTGATCCTGGTGGCCGCACGGCGGGAGACGAAGGTCGAGCTCAAGGGCGTTCACATCTGCTGCGGCGCCTGTGAAAAGGCGATCGGAGGCGTCCTGGACACCGCGGGCGTCAAGGGGACGTGCGACAAGGGAGCCGGCACCGTGACCTTCACGGCGGGCGACGAGAAGGCCGCCCAGAAGGCCGTCGACGCCCTGGCCGCGGCGGGTTTCCACGGCACGTCGAGCGTCGCGGGCGTCTCGATCAAGGACGACAGCGGCGCGAAGGCCGGGAAGGTCAAGAGCCTCACCGTCTCGGGCGCGCACAACTGCTGCCCCGCCTGCTGCAAGGCCCTCAAGGGCATCGTGGCCAAGGTGGACGGCGTGAAGTCCGAGGACGTGAAGCCCAAGGGGACGAGCTTCACGGTGAGCGGCGAGTTCGACGCCGCCGCGCTCGTGAAGGCCCTCAACGACGCCGGGTTCCACGTCAAGGTTGAGGCCAAGTAGTTTCCCGCGTCCATCGCCCGGCCCCGCATCCTTCCGGATGCGGGGCCGGTTTCGTTTCCGGAGCCGGGGGTGCGCGCCCGACCGGACCGCCGCCGCTGCCGGGGAGAGGCTCCGGTCGGCCGGCGTGAAGGGAGCGGGGGGGACTACCCTCCGGGAGGCCGCTGGAGGTAGCGGGTGCAGGCGCACCCAAGCCCGTGGTAGATCGCGAATTCCTTCCGGTCGCCCGCCACCCAGACCGTCACGGTGTTCCCGGTGCGGACGACCTGGGACTTCGCCCTCACGCGGCCATCGATCACCTCACCGGGGAAGTCGACCTGGAGGTGGGCCACCCCGGACCCCGCCGAGCCACCGATGTACCGCCCCAGAATCACCTGCTTCGTAGACGATCCCCATGCCTCCCCGGGCGACGAGCCCCAGGACGCGGAGCCCGCGGAAGCCATGGTCGGGGATGAGGGGGTTCTCCTCCACGGGATCGCGCGACGGGTGATCGACCATCCGCGCCAGGCACGCCGGGCAGAGCCCCCCGGCCCGGGCCGGCGACACCTTGATTCCGCATTGGCTCCTGGTGTGATCCGCGGCCCATGAACTATAACGAGAAGACCATTTACGCCTTTACGGCATTCAAGAGATTCTTCAACTCGTCCCCGACCAGGCCGGGGTCGTCCACGCATCCCGCCACCTCGATCTGGAGGAGCTCCCGGTACCGCCGCCGGGTGCGATGGATCAGGTTGTTCAGCGCGGTCGAGGTGATCCCCAGTTCGGCGGCCGTCTTCGTGGAGGCCGGGCCGCCCCCGGCCAGGTGGGGTTTCAAGGCCTTGAACGTCGCGCGATCCATCTCGCGGCCCAGGGCCTCCAGGGCCCGGGACATGACCTCGAGCGCCCAGTGGCGGTTGAAGGAGGATTCGGGCGTCTCGTTCGAAGCCGGGAGTCCGGAATACTCGCGCTCGGCCCGGGCATAATCCAGCGAGAGCTCCGGCTTTCCGCCCCTGCGCTTCTGGGCCCGGGCCCGTTCGGCCTCGTTGATCAGGTAGTGCTTGAGCACCGTGAGCAGGAAGGTGCGGAAGCGCCCCTTTTCGGGCGAGACGCCCCGCAGGGACTCACGCTCTAGAAGCTTCATGAAGAAGCCCTGGGTCAAGTCCTTGGCCTCCTCCGTCGCCGCCCCCCACCGGCGGACGTAGACGTAGATCGGCTTCCAATAGGCCCGGATCAGCTCCTCCAGCGCCTCCCGGGAATGTCCCCGCGCCCGGAGGACCACCGTCCAGAGGGTGGGGGTGAAGAAACGCCCCCGGCCCCCGATCGACGTCTCATGGCCCATCTCCCTGAACTCTAGGGGCAGATTCAATTTTTTCAAGAAATTCGAAAAAGATCCTCCCCCCTTCCTGATGAAATAGAGAAGGAGGGCATGGGAGGCTGGCCATGATGTCGCTCGCAATGGGGATCGTCCTGGCCGGAACGGTCTTCGCCCAACCGGCGGAGGAGACCCGTCTTTTGGAAGGACAGGCGCGGCAGCGGGCGGCCGAGGCCAAACAGAGGGCGGCCGCACTCTTGGACTTCGTGGACGGGGTGCAAAGCGTCAACCTGGGCGGGTCGGGGATGGAGTAGCGTCTCCTGATCGTGACCCGCACTCCCGCCGCCCGGCGGGCCGCCCGGACGGAGCTGGGAGGAGGCGAGACCTTCGAAGGCGTCCGTGTCGCCTGGATCGGACCCGCCGGAGGAGCCGACCCGACCCCGGAGCAGGCCCCGGCCCTTTTCCAAAAGACTCCGCCCCCGCCGTTCGCCTCGGCGCCCACCCCCCTCGGCGGCCTCCCAGCCCGTCAGTCCCTTATCGGCGCCCGGGTCGGCCCTGCCCCCGACCCAGCGGGAGGGTTTCTGCGCGGGTCCGTACACCCAGAATCCCCCCGCATACCCCTACGACTACCCGCGGTACCGCCCGGGTATGTTTTCTGGATCGGCCCCCGGTTCTGCGGCCATCCAGGGACGGCGGGGTTCGGCGGCCACGCCACGGGTGGATCCGGGGGGCGCCATCCCTTGAGCCGGTAGCCCCCCCAGGCCTCCGACCCCTGGCTGCCGCGCGCCCAGGCCTGACCGGCTGGCGGGGAAGCCGCGGTCCGGAGTCCCCAGGCACCCCTCCCTCACTCCGTTCCGCGCCGCCCCGCTCAACCCCGGGCGGGATGACCGGTTCAAGCAGGGGCAACCCGAGGATGGCCCCCGAGCCCCCAGTTTTCCAGGCTCTCCCATTTGCCGAGAGCGTCGACGCGTAGTACTGTTAAGTTCCGTAGATAAAGGTCAACCTCATATGGGGCACTTCCTTTCCTTATTTATCCTTCTGGGCCAGGCCGGGGCGCCCGAGGACGTCCCCTTCCCCGTTCCCCTCGACAAGCGACTCTCCATCGAGCGCGTCGCGAGCGAGCCCGACATCCGCACGCCCACGGGGATCGCCGTGGATGGGAGCGGGCGCATCTGGGCCATCGAGAACAACACCCACTTCCGGCCCAAGAATTACAAGGGGCATCCCAGCGACCGAATCCTGATCCTGGAAGACTTCGGTCCGGACGGCCGCGCGCGGAAGATCACGACCTTCGCCGACGGGTTCAGGAACTCGATGGGGTTGGCCCTTGGAAAAGACGGCCGGGTCTTCTTCTGCACCCGCAGCGAGATCACCGTCTTTGGGGCCACCCGGCGGGACAATATCGCCGCCGATCGGACCGTGCTCGCCACGCTCAACACCAAAGGGGATTACCCGCACAACGGCCTGTCGGGCTTCGCGTTCGACGCCGCCGGGAACGTCTATTTCGGACAGGGCGAGAATTCGGGCGAGCCCTACACGCTGGTCGGATCCGACGGGACTTCGCTCTCAGGAGCGGGCGAGGGGGGGAACGTCTACCGCTGCCGCCCCGACGGAAGCGGGCTCGTACGGGTGGCGACGGGATTCTGGAATCCCTTTGACCTCTGCGTCGACGCCTTCGGTCGGCTGTTCATCGAGGACAACGACCCCGATTCGCGCCCCCCGTGCCGCCTCGTCCACGTGGTCCAGGGCGGCGACTACGGCTTCAAGTTCCGGAACGGCCGACGGGGACTGCATCCTTTTACCGCCTGGAACGGCGAGCTCCCCGGGACGCTCCCGATGGTCTGCGGCACCGGGGAGGCGCCCTGCGGCATGGTGGCCTACGAGTCCGACGGACTCCCGGAAGAGTACCGGGGCACGCTCATCGGCACCTCCTGGGGCGATCACGTGATCCAGCGTTTCAGACTCGCTCCCAAGGGAGCCTCCTTCAGCTCGAAACCCGAGACCGTCGTCGAGGGAACCGACGCCTTCCGTCCCGTCGGGATCGCGGTCGCGCCGGACGGGTCGCTCGTCCTGAGTGACTGGGCGGACAAGTCCTATCCCGTGCACGGCAAGGGACGGATCTGGAGGATCCGATGGAAGTCCCCCCAGCCCCCCCCCGCGCGCGATCCCGCCGACGTCCGCTCGCGCCTCCGGACCCTGTGGTCGGCGGGCGGCTCCGCGGCCGCGATCGAGGCCTCGCTCGCCGACCCGGCGGAAGAGGTCCGAGGCGAGGCCACGCGCCTCCTCGGGGGCGATGACCCGCGGCGTCTCAAGACGGCCCTTTCGGACTCCTCGAAGTTCGTGAGGATGCAGTCCATCCTCGGGATGGATCCGACGACGCCGCTGGAGCCGCTGCTGGGGATCCTGGCCGAGCCGGATCCGTTTCTCGCGGGCGCGGCGATTGAGGTCCTGGGTCGACCCGGCCATTCCAGGCTTCTCGTGGACCGCGCGCTCGACAAGAAGACGCCGACGAAAGCGCGTCTGGGGCTGCTCGTGGCGATGCGTCGCTCGGGCGAGGCGTCCTGCCACGCGGTGATCCCGAAACTCCTCGAGGACTCGGATCCTGCCATCCGCCGCGCCGCCATCCAGTGGGTGGGCGAAGACCAGCTCAAGGAGTTTGCTCCCGCCCTGGAAGGGGCCGCCTCCCGGCCGCCGACCACGCGCGAAGTCTTCGAGGCTTTCATCGCGGCCAACGACTTCCTCAACGCCGGGGCGCGGCGCGAAATGGACCAGAGGGGTTCGGAGACCTACCTCGCCAAGGTGATCGGCGATCCCCAGAAACCTTCCGCGCTCCGGGCCCTGGCCCTGCGCATGCTTCGAATCGACCATCCCTCGCTCACGGTGGCGAAGCTCCAGTCCCTGCTCGCCGAGATGGACGAGGCGCTCCGCCTCGAAGCGGTGCGTGCCCTGGCCTCCAAGACCGACGATGCGGCGCAGGAGACGCTCCGCCGGGTCGCCGGAGACGACCAGGCGGCCGCGGGCCTCCGCGCGGAGGCCGTGATGGGCTTGGCCCGTTCGGTCGCTCAATCGCCTTCGACTCGGAGCCTGCTCGTCTCCCTCCTCGGGGAAGGCCCCCTCCGGCCCATCGCCATCCAGTCCCTGGGCGGCGCCGCGGACCACAAGGAGGTCCAGGAGGCGCTCCTGGCGCTGGCCCACCGGCCCGAATTCAAAGAAAAGATCGCCCTGATCTTCAATCCGGCGGGAGTCGACCGCCCCAAGAATTTCGCGGAATGGCGAGCGATCCTCGAAGAGCCAGGGGACGCCGCCGCGGGCGAGCGCGTCTTTTTCCATCCCCGGGGTCCGCAATGCTTCGTCTGCCACTGCGTCAACGGGCGTGGAGGCGAGGTCGGACCGGACCTTTCCACGATCGCCGCGGCGATGAATCGCGAGAAGATCGTCGAATCGATCCTCGAGCCGAGCAAGGAGATCGCCCCCGCCTACACCAATTGGCAGGTCCTGACCGTGAACGGGCAGCAGTTCGACGGGCGGATCCTGAGCGAGGACCCGCCCGGGACGTTTTCGTTCGTCGATCCCGCCACGGGCAAGGAGACCATCATCCCGGCCGCGCTCACCCTGATCGACGCCAAGGGCCTGACCCGCAGAATTCCCCTCGTCGACATCCAGGAGCGTCGGGCGCTCAAGCTCTCGATCATGCCCGAGAACCTGCACGCGGTTCTCACGCGCCAGGAATTCCGCGACCTCGTCACCTACCTGGGAGGCTTGAAATAATGAAGGGGGCCCCGGCCCGGCAGCTTCGGTTCAAGGCTTTCCCCTTCCTTCCCCCCTTTTGGCTCCCGGCCGGTCCGGAGCGGACCTCCCTCAGTCCGGGAGGTGCCAGCGAAGGACATTGCCGGTGGTGCTCGCGATGAAGATCTCGCCCGGCCGCCCGACCGCGATCCAGTGGCCCGGGCTCTCGAGCGAGCCCAGGACCTGGCCCGTCTCGAGGTCGACCTTCATGATCCGTCCGGCCAGGTTCTCGTAGTCCTGGACCTCGACATTGTTCCGGTGGGTGATGATCCACATCTCGTCGTCCGGCGTGAGGAACAGGCACTGGGTGGCCCCCAGGTGCGTCCACTCGCGGAGGAACCTCCCGTCCGGGTCGAACACCTGGATCCGGTTGTTCTCCCGGTCGCTGACGTGGACGCGCCCCTTCCGGTCGACCGCGACCGAGTGGGGGATGTCAAAATCGCCGGGGCCGCTCCCCGGCCGCCCCCACTCCCCGAGGAACCTCCCCTCGCGCGAAAACTTCGCGATGCGCGAGTTGCCGTAGCCGTCGGCGACGTACACCTCGCCCGTCGGCGCGAAGGCGACGTCCGTGGGCCCGTCGAACCTGGCCGCGCCGCCCCCGGGCTCCCCCCGGAGTCCGAGCGTCAGGAGCAGCCGCCCGTCCCGCGAGAACTTCATCACGTAGTGGAGCTCGCTGTCGGTGGCCCAGACGTTGCCGTCCGGATCGATGCGCATCCCGTGGGGTTCGCGGAACAGACCCCGGCCCCAGGAGCGGAGGAAATTCCCCTTCCGGTCGAAGACGAGGACCGGGTCCGCCTTCTTTCCGCGCTGGAGGACGTAGACCTCCCCCGACGGATCGACCGCCACCGCCGAGACGGCGCCCAGGCTCCAGCCGGCGGGCATCGTGTCGGACGCCACCCCGAAATGGAGGTCGACCTTGTGGGGCAGGAGCGGGCCCTCGTGCGGATACCAGCCCCGGTGGGCGCACGAGCACGCCCCCAGGATCCCGAGGGCCAGGGCCGCGCGGACCGGGCCCATCTCAGAATCGCCCCTCGAGGCCGAACCGGCGGAGCGACGACCGGGCGCGGAGGCGGATCTCGCCCAGCATCCGCCTCCAGTGGGACGAAAGAAACCGGGGATGGACGAGGCTCTCGGCGGCGTACTCCCCCGTCGCCTTGGCGAGCTCGAGGTCGGCGATGATCACCGATTCGCCCACGTTGTCGGCCAGCGCGAGGCGCGTCCGGTCGGGCGCGACGATCTTCGAGTCGCCCGCCGACCACCTCCCCCCGCCCTGGGGTCCCACCGAGTTCGCGAAGACATAGAAGATCCCGTTCTCGAAGGCCCGCGCGTCGATCCCGTCGGCTCCGTTCCGCTTGGTCTTCGACACGCCGAGCTCGTCGAGACCGGCGTTCGGATGGAAGACGATCCGCGCGCCCGCCATGGCGGCCAGACGCACCAGCTCGGGATATCGCCGCTCGTGGCAGATGATCGCCGTCGCGGCGACGCCGTCGATCGAAAAGAGCGCCACCGCGTCGCCGGGCGTGAACACGCGCCGGTCCAGATCGGTCAGCTGGCACTTCGCGTAGGCGTGGACGGCGCGTCCCTTCCGGTCGAAGACCACCAGGGCGTTGTAGAGCCTCTTCCCCGCGAACAGCGGCGTGCCCACCAGCACGTTCGTCCGGTGGTGGCGGGCCAGCTCGGCGACCGCCGCGAGCGAGTCGCGGATCTCGCCGGGCCGGAGCGCGGAGAAGTCGTACCCGTATCCCGTCGTCGCGCATTCCGGGAAGAGGACGGCGTCGGCCTTGCGACGCGACGACTCGGAGAGCGCGGATCGGATCTTCCCCAGGTTTCCGCCCAGGGTCGGAGCGAACGTCATCTGGACGGCGGCGACGCGGAGGCGCTTCACCGGCTCTCGATGTGCTCGCTCGAGACGACGAGGCCGCGCTCGTCGACCAGGTTGAAGTACCACGCCTTCACGCCCTCGGGAAGCGCGACCGAGACCCTCCCGAGCTCGACCGCGGCCGGAGCGCTCTCCCACTTCCGGTCCTGCCACCTCCCGGCGTCCCTCGTGAAGCAGAGCTCGGCCTTCGCGACCGGCGACTTGGACTCGAACGTGGCCCAACCCTCCCCCTGCCCCGTGATCCGGGCGAGCGGGGCGCCCCCCCGGAAGAGCGCGTTCGCGAAGGCATGGATCTCCTCGGGCTTCTCGCCGGGCCCCCCGTGGGCGTGGGCCATCCGGATCCGGACGGCCAGCGTGCGCGGCGTCCCCGGCAGCCGGTAGGACTTCTGGTAGGAGTCGAGCGGGTAGGCGAAGTCATTCGTCCCGTTCACCCATAGGAAGGGCATCTTCGCCGCCTTCAGGTACCCCGAGGGATCCCAGAGGCCGAGCCACTTCGCGGCCTTCTCCTTCCCCATCTTCTCGAAGGTGCCCAGCCACGTCGAGTCGTCGCCCAGGAACCCGCATCCGTAGACGGGCGCGGCGAACTTGAAGCGGGCGTCGACGCTGGCCGCGATGCAGGTCAGGTAGCCGCCCCAAGAGATTCCGGTGATGCCGATCTTCTCCGGGTCGATCTCGGGGAAGGACCGGAGGAGCGAGTGGGCGAGGAGGACGTCGGCCACAGCGTGGTAGGTCCACTGGTCCCGCTCGGGCTGGTCGACCTGGTCGAATCCGCCCCAGCCCGGAGGGCCGCCGTCGGGGAGGCGTTCCCAGCCGCCCTTCCCCTTCCTGGGAAGGCAGCCGCACAGGTCCATCGCGATCGCGGCGTATCCCCGCGAGACCCAGAGCTTCACCCAGTCGGCGAAGGCGGTCCCGCCCCCGCCGTGGACGAGGACCATCGCCGGGACCTTGCCTTCGACCTTCGGTGCTCCGTAGTAGGCGAAGACGCGGGTGGGCCTTCCCTGGTAAGGGAGGCCCTCGTAGGTGATCGACCGGAGCCCTTCGACCGCGAGGTCCCCCGATCCGGCCGTCCGGGGCGCCTGGCCGAGCGCCTCCAGGTCCCAGGAGGCCCTCTCCGGGGGGGCCGCCTGGAGGATGAGGAGAGCCAGGAGGAGCGCCGGCGGCGTGCTCCGGGAGGTCGCAAGAGGGACGATGAGTCCTCCTACTTCTTCGCGTGCTGGATGAACCACTCCTCCAGCTTTTCCTCGTTGTACGCCTTGTCCCACGAATTGTGACCGACGCCCGGATAGATGGTGAACTTCGGGTTTCCGCCCGCCGCCTTGATCGCGTCGATCATGTCCTGCGAGCCCTTGATGTTGACCGCGTTGTCCTTGTCCCCGTGGAAGTTCCAGATCGGGAGGTCCTTGATCTTGGCCGCGTCCGCGGGGTTCCCGCGGCCGCAGACCGGAGCCGCGGCGGCGAACATGTCGGGATACTTGCAGATGAGGGACCAGGTGCCCATCCCTCCCATCGAGAGGCCCGTGATGTACAGGCGCTTCTCGTCGACCTTGTACTCCTTCTTGGTCTTGTCGATCATGTCCAGGATCAGCTTCTCATGTTCCATGAATCCGCCCCGGCCCTTGGGCTTTTGCGGGAAGATGACGATGTAATTCCACTTCTCCTCGGCCTTCTTGATCGCGGCGCCGAGGCCGACCTTCACCTGGTTCTGCCCGTCGTCTCCCTGCTCGCCGGAGCCGTGCAGGAAGAGGATCGTCGGGTGGGGCTTCTCGGGGTTGTACTGCTTG
>Ga0222749_10000485_pt1 | contig 24302 bp, 19 predicted proteins | sample IncBWH2Mmetat_FD_197234 | JGI IMG/M metagenome (GOLD analysis project Ga0222749, IMG submission 197234) | Metatranscriptome of lab incubated forest soil microbial communities from Barre Woods Harvard Forest LTER site, Petersham... | ecosystem: Environmental > Terrestrial > Soil > Temperate... | reverse complement strand
TGGAAAACACTTCAGAACGGGAAGCTCTGGGGCAGCGCGCCGCGGAAGTCATGAAGCTTCAGACCGGCGCCACCGCGCGAACTGCCAAAGCGCTGCAGGAACTGATGACTAGCTCTTCTGTTGTGAATCCGCCACTCAGGGAGCAATCGATCCGGTGAACCCTTTTTCTGCCACTTATGGCGCAATCACTGCCGTGCGCAATCTGCTGTACGACAGCGGATTTTTTTCCGGCCGATTGCACGGGCCGGTGGTAAGCGTTGGCAGCCTTTCCATGGGAGGTGCAGGCAAAACTCCTTTCCTGATTTTGCTTGGAGAGCTGCTCAAGGCGCGCAGCATTCCATTCGACGTGCTCTCTCGCGGATACGGTCGCGCCACGGGCGGCGTGCGCCTGGTTGATGCTGCCGGCAGCGCCCGTGAATTTGGCGATGAACCTCTGCTGATAGCCCGCAAATTGCACGTACCCGTAATCGTGGGAGAGAGCCGCTACGACGCCGGCGTTTATGCCGAGCAAAAATTCGGCCCGCAGTTGCATTTATTGGATGACGGCTTTCAACACCGTGCGCTGGTGCGTGATTTCGATATCGTCTTGCTGACCGAACGCGACCTGAAAGACCGGCTCTTCCCCATGGGACGTCTGCGTGAGCCGCTCAGTTCGCTCAACCGCTCGAGCGCCATTGTTCTGATGGACCGTGCGCTGGATGGCCGCATCGAAACCCATGACAAATTCTTGTGGAAAGCAGACCGCAGCATCCGCATTGGCGAGACCCCGCCGGGACAGATTGCCTTTTGCGGCATCGCCCGTCCTAACAATTTTTTCCGCGCCTTGCAGCAGAGCGGCCTGGAGCCGGCCGCCACGATTGCCTTCCGCGATCATCATGTTTACACCGCAAAAGATATCGAGCACCTGCTGCGCCAGCGCGACCAGAAAAAAGTCCAGGGCTTTGTCACCACCGAAAAAGACGCTATCAATCTGGGAGCATTTGCCGAGCGGCTCGCCCCTGTTTTCCCGGTTCCGGTTCGCATGGAACTGCAGGACGCAGATTCAGCCGTGGAATCCTTGCTGACAACAATCGCCACACGTCCCCAGGCCACGCCGTGAGACAATTTAGGATTACGACATGACCAATAAGCACACCAACACACTGGCCAAGATTGTGGAGGGCCTTCCCCGGGTCACGGTTTCGGTACTGGCTGATTTAGTGGCCGATGAATTTGTCTTCGGGGAAATCTCCCGGGTTTCGCGCGAGGCCCCGGTGCTTATTCTCAAGCACCGCGAGCGCACGGTTGTGCCCGGCGGCGGGGCCAATGCCATCTACAATCTCGCCGCACTCGATGTGAATGTGCTGCCCGTGGGCGTTGTAGGCGACGATGAGCCCGGACGCCTGCTGCTGCAGAAGTTCCGCCAGCGGCGCATACCCATCAGCGGAATTCAAAAGATCAAGGGCCACACCACGGTGACCAAGACCCGCATTCTGGCCGGCATGGCCCACACCAGCCGCCAGCAAGTAGTGCGCGTGGACCGCGAACCACAAGGACCGCTGCACCGCCATGTCGTGAGGGAGTTGATTCTTGCCAGCCGGCAATATGCCCGTGCCGCCGATGCATTTTTGATCTCCGACTACGGCTATGGCGCAGCCACTCCTGAGATCCTGAACGCCATACGCTCGCGCGGAGCGTTGGATAGCATGCCTATCACCCTTGATTCCCGCTATCGCATGTTGCAATACACCGGCATCACCGCCGCTACTCCCAACGAGCCTGAAGTGGAAGAGGCGCTCTCCCTGAAAATTGGCGCCGATAACGCAGAACTTATGAATGCCGGCAAAACTTTGTTGCAGCGCATGAAGCTGGAGTCGCTGGTCATCACCCGCGGTCGCGACGGCATGGTGGCTTTCAGCCGCGACAAGAAACCGGTCGAGATCCCCATCTCCGGCTCCGACCAAGTAACGGATGTGACCGGCGCCGGCGATACCGTGATTGCCGTCTTTACAGCGGCCCTGGCCGCCGGGGCTGATGCCGAATCAGCCGCAAGGTTGGCCAACGTGGCCGGTGGCATTGTGGTGATGAAGCGCGGCACGGCCACAGTTTCACGGCAAGAGCTGCTTGAAGCCATTCAGAAGACAGAATCATGAGTAACAGTAAAATTTTCAGCCGGCAGGAAATCAGCAAGCAGGTGGCCGAATGGCGCGCAGCCGGCGATAGCATTGTTCTCACCAACGGTTGCTTCGATCTGCTGCACGTAGGTCATGTGCGTTATTTGCACGCCGCCAAAGAATTGGCAAGGCGCGCAAGAGTTGTTGTTGGCCTGAACTCCGATGCGTCCGCGCGGGCTTTGAAGGGCCAGGGGCGTCCGCACACACCAGAAAACGAGCGAGCCGAACTATTGGCGGCGCTCAGCGATGTGGATGCGGTGGTAATTTTTCCTGAGCCGGATGTACGTGCGTTGGTCCGCGAGATTCGTCCCGATATCCACGCCAAGGGCACCGACTACACCGCAGAAACTGTCCCGGAACGCGACGTGGTCATTGAATGTGGCGGACGCGTGGAAATTGTAGGCGATCCAAAAAATCACTCCAGCACTGAGATTCTGCGAAAATAGTCGTTTGCGTGCCCAACCTCAATGGAACCGTATTCTCGTCACGCGCATGAGCGCGATGGGAGACATCATTCACAGCCTGCCGGCGGTGGCAGCGCTGCGCCAGGCCTTTCCTTCTGCTCTTATCGGATGGGTCATTGAAGACCGCTGGACCGATCTGATCTCGGCGCCTTCTGCGTCGTCCCAGGGCCGTTCACCGGCACAGCCGCTGGTAGATGTAGTGCATCGCGTTAACACACGTGCATGGAGATCTTCTCCGCTCTCGGCAGCCACGCGGAAGGAAATTAAAACCGTCATCGGCGAGTTGAAAAAAATTGGCTACGACGTTGTCATTGATCTTCAGGCTGCTATTCGTTCGGCAGTCCTGGGACGTCTGAGCGGAGCGCGCACGCGCATAGGCTTTGCCAAGCCTCGCGAATCGCTCGCCCATCTGTTTTATACGCAAGCCGTTCGCACTCCAGCGGCGCACGTGGTTGAACAAGGGATGCAGTTGGCTGAAAGCATCAGCGGTAGAAACGATCTGCATATCGAGTTTCCTTTCCCGCGCGATGTGGAAGCCGAGTCCTGGTGTGCGGCTGAGCTGCGCCGCAACGGCATTGGCAATTTCGTTATGATGAACCCCGGCGCCGGCTGGGGAGCAAAATGCTGGCCCGTGGCTCGTTACGGCGCACTGGCAAAGCAGTTCAAGCAATCCGGGCTGGCGACAATTGCAAACGTCGGTCCCGGAGAAGAGACCCTGGCCCACGAAATAGAAGCAGCGAGCGAAGGCGCGGCCAAAGCCATCTCTTGCTCGCTCGCCCAATTGATTGCACTCACAAGCCGCGCCCTGCTTTTTGTTGGCGGCGACACTGGACCAGTGCACCTGGCGGCGGCGCAGAATGTTCCCGTAGTCGCCATTTACGGACCAACCAATCCAGTGCGCAATGGCCCCTACGGCCCGCATGGCACCAACGGCAATCGCATCGTTGTTTTACGCAGCGCTGAAAGCAAAACCTCGCATGCGCGCCGTTCTGTGCCCGAGAGCGGCCTGTTGCAGATTACGGTTGAAGACGTATTTTCTTCAGCCAGCAAGCTTCTGGGAGGCCTCCCGTGAGCGCAGGATGGCCGGCAATTGCCCGCCGCATCCGGGTCCCGTTGGGATTCGTGCTAGCCATCGTTTATTGGTGGCTGGCGCACCCCAGGTGGTGGTCGCTGATTGCCGGCGGGTGCATCGCGCTGCCTGGAATGTGGCTGCGCGCCCTGGCTTCAGGCCACGTGCAGAAAAACCGCGAAGTAACGAGCACTGGACCTTACGCCTATACCCGCAACCCGCTTTACCTGGGCTCGATTATCATGGCTGCCGGGTTTGCGGTTGCAGCTCGAAGTCTGTGGATCGTGGTCATACTGGTCGTGCTTTTTCTGGTGATTTATGTGCCTGTGATCCGTTCGGAAGAAGCATTCCTCCGCTCTCAGTTTCCGGACTATGAAGATTACGCGCGGCGCGTACCTCGCTTGTTTCCACGGTTGTCGAAAGGGGCTGTTTCCGATTCCAGTAAGGTAGATGCAGGATTTTCGCGCGAGCTTTACCTTAAACATCGTGAGTACAACTCCCTTTTGGGTGCAGCGGTCATGATAGTTTCACTTATCGTCAAAATAGTGTGGTTTAATCAATAAAGCCCACTTGAAACCCATGTTTTCTGATCTTAGGCGGAAAATTTTTGTTTCTTGCGCAGGCCTGCTGGCGGGAATGGTTCTGAGCCTTCTTGCTCAAATCCATGCCCAACAACCAGCCAGGAGCAACTCTCCGCAGCCGGCCCGGCAAGAAGTTGTTATGGAAAATGCTTCGCGCATTGCTCCTCCGCCGGGAACATATCGCTTCCCGCTCGGTACCACGTTTTATTACAAAGCGGAGTGGCGTCTTTTTTCCGCTGGACTGGGGACGTTAACCATAGAACCAGACCCATCTGGCCAGTATCGCGTGAAAGCTACGGCGGATGCTACCGGCTTTGTGGCGCGGCTCTTCCACGTGCACGATTCTTTCCAGTCCCTCTTTGACCCTAAAACATTCTGCTCGGCGGAGATCACCAAGAACACGGAAGAAGGCGCCCGCCGCCGCAATAGCAAGCTGCAGTTCGATTATGGCCACCGCAAAGCTGTCTGGGAAGAACTGAATCCCAAAACGGGAGAGAAAAGACACCTGGAGAATGATATACCGGCATGCTCTACCGACGTGCTCAGCGGGCTTTTCTATGTGGCCTCGCTGCCCCTGGAACCAGGCAAGACTTACACCTTCCCCATCAACGATGGCGGCAAGACCATAGATCTGGAAATGAGGGTCGAAGCGCGCGAGCAGATCAAGACCGATGCCGGCACGTTCAACACACTGCGCGTACAGCCGGAGCCCAACGTCGCGCTGCAGAGAAGCAAAGGGCATATCTGGATCTGGTACTCCGACGACGCCGATCGCATTCCTGTGCAGATGCGCGGCCGCCTGGGATGGGGCACCATCACGCTTCATCTCGTGCGCATCGAACGCCCGCAAGCCACAGCCGCGCAGGCCGTGACCAAGTAAGTTACTTGCAATTCTGCCCAAAACATTCGTGAACTACATTGAGTTTCTGGTCCAAGTCAACCGTGCCGGTCAATGGAGTATTCGTAAGGCCGGGATACGCGTAGCGGAGGTCAATAAAGCGGACTGTGTACGCGTGCGCCGGGTCGGTGTGTTCTTCGGTCTCGGTGATCGGATACTGCGCCCAGCTTAGAAAGGCCCGGCCGAGATAAGATTTTTTAGCTGCCAGGGTTACTGGCGTCTCTTCCGGCTTGTAGCGAGTGCTGTCGGTTCCCTGGGGATCCACTTCGCCAGTAAGCGAATCCACGGGCAAGAGCTTGAACGCGTCTTTGGTTTCCACCACGCCATGCCACTGAAACGGATTGATGCTGTAGGGATAGGCGGAAACGCGCAGCGGTGGAGCACCCTCGTACAAGAAAGTTTCCAACGAACCCAGCGCACGGCGATGTTCAAAATCGCGCACCGCCCACAGCGCAACCATAAAGAGCAGCGCTGCTATGGCGCCGGCGCGTCCACGAAGCTGTCGGCGTTTGCCGCGCGCGCCAATTTCTTCGTTGATCAAGCCAAAAAGCGCGGGAACAACCAGCCCCAAAATCAGTGCCGCCCAAAGCAGGGGTTCGATGATAGAAACAATGTCCCACGAATACCACTTGCCATAGAACGGCGAAAAAGGCCTCACGCCGTAGGCGTTGGTAAAGTCGAGCAGGATGTGGCTCAGCGCGCCGATGCAGGCGTAAATAAAAAGCAATCCCCAACGCGGAACCTGCCAAGGCGGGGGTGGGGAATCGGGCTCATGGGGTTCCTTAAGCACAGGTTTTCTGCGATTGTTCCAGCGCGAGAACAGACGCCAGAACAGATACACAGTGCCCAGCGTGAAGGCGGCATCAAAGGGGACGCCCAAAAACGTGTGGGTGAAGCCGCGATGGCATGCAAATGCGACAACCGGCCCCTTCACAAAGGCGGCGATATCTACATCAGGGATCTCGGCTGAAATGGCCAGGGTAATTGTGGCCAGGGCCGTCTTGCGGTTCAATCCGGCGCGGCCCATGCACGCGCCGGTGAGGAGGTGTGTGAGCGGATCCAATTGAAAAGTATAATCCTGCCATGGCTGCAGGAGCGAAGAATCCACCGGGCAAAGGTGCAGCGCCGCAGATTGAGGCGCTGCGTGAAAAAATCCGCTATCACGAGCATCGTTATTATGTGCTCGACAACCCTGAAATCAGCGATGCCGAATTTGACCTGCTGATGAAGGAACTCAAGCGTCTGGAAGCGGCGCATCCCGAGCTGATTACATCCGATTCCCCCACGCAACGCGTTGGCGGCAAGCCGCGCGAGGGATTCGCCAAAGCTGAACACTCGCGCCCCATGCTCTCGCTCGACAACGCCTACAGCGAAGAAGAGCTGCGCGATTGGGGCCGCCGTGTCTATGAGCTCAGCGGGCAAAATAAAGTCGCCTTTGTCTGCGAGCTGAAACTCGATGGCATGTCGCTGGCGCTTTGGTACAAGAACGGCACGCTGGAGCGCGCCATCAGCCGCGGAGACGGCAGCATAGGCGAAGAGATTACATCCAACGTGCGCACAATGCGCTCGGTGCCACTGAGCATTGATGCCAAAACATTGAAGAAGGCCGGTATCCCGCAGGATTTTGAAGTGCGGGGCGAAGTATTAATGCCCCTCAAGTCTTTCGAGCGCATGAACGAGGAGCGCGAAAAAAATAATCTTCCCAAATTTGCCAATCCGCGCAATGCTGCCGCCGGCACTCTGAGGCAATTGGAACCAAACATCGTGGCGCAGCGCCGCCTCGATTTTTATGCTTACTTTCTCCTGCAGAAAGGAAACTACTTCTTTGACTCCCACGCTAAATCACTAGAGGCGCTGTCGGCTGCCGGATTCAAGGTCAATCCCAACTGGACGCGGGCCGGCTCGCTGGACGAGGTGCTTGATTTTATCCAGAAGTGGGAGCAGAAGCGTGACTCCTTGCCTTATGAGATTGACGGCATCGTCATCAAGGTAGACAGCACTTCCATTCAGCAGGAGTTGGGATTCACGGGCAAGGCCCCACGCTGGGCCATTGCGTACAAATACGCTGCGCGCTCCGGCGTCACCAAAATCGAGGACATTCTGGTGCAGGTGGGCCGTACTGGAAAGCTCACTCCGGTTGCAGCGCTCTCACCCGTTGTCATCGGCGGCACCACCGTCACCCGGGCAACACTGCACAATCAGGACGAGATCGAGCGGCTGGGCGTAAAGATTGGCGACTGGGTGATGGTCGAGCGCGGCGGAGACGTAATCCCCAAAGTTGTGCGGGTGCTGGATGACAAAGACCATCCTCGTGGCAAAAAGACCTTCTCCATGCCGGAACGCTGCCCGGAGTGCGGCGGTAAAGTAGTGCGGGTTGAGGGTGAGGCCGACCATCGCTGCGTCAACGTCAGTTGTCCGGCGAAAATACGCGAAAGCATTTTGCACTTCGCCTCACGCTCCGTCATGAATATTGAAGGCATGGGCGATGCCCTGGTCAATCAGCTCGCCGATCGCAGATTGGTGAAGAACGTTGCCGACATTTATCAACTCACCAAAGACGACTTGCTGAAACTGGAGCGCATGGGCGAAAAGTCGGCGCAAAACGTGCTCGATGAAATTGAGGCTTCCAAGAAGCTGCCACTAGAGCGTGTGATTCTGGGTCTCGGCATCCGCTTTGTGGGCGAGCGCACCGCCCAATTCCTGGCCGAGCATTTCGGTTCCATGGAGGCCTTCATGAAGGCCAGCGCGGAAGAGTTGGAAGAAGTGAATGAAGTCGGACCGCGCATCTCGGAGTCCATTATTGAATTTTTCCAGGAGCCAAGAAATCGCAAGCTGGTAGAGCGCCTGGGAGATGCCGGTCTGCAATTTCGTGGCGTAAAGAAGCAGCGCGGAACCAAGCTGGCGGGCAAGACCTTTGTCCTGACGGGCACTTTGGCGAAACATAGCCGCGACGAGGCCAAAAAGCTGATCGAGGATGCAGGCGGAAAGGTATCAGGCTCGGTCAGCAAGAAGACGGATTACGTGGTCGCCGGCTCCGACGCCGGCTCGAAGTTGGATAAAGCACGCGAGCTGGGCGTGAAGGTCATTGATGAAAAAGGGATGCTGGAGTTAGTGTAGGGATGAAATACAAGAAGCGGGCTTAATGGTTATTTCGTGATCACCGTGCTGTCTGTTTTTCGGCAAGTTCTTCCGTCACCAGCTTGACCAGGTGACGCGGACGCAATGTGGTGAGATTACCCAAATAATCCAGGAACTCCGTAATCGCACCCTGGCCGTCGCGATAGCCTTCAAGAATTGTGGGAGAGGTAATTTCTCCGTCGAAATCAAGCGAGGTGGCTGCCAACGGCTGGCGCGGGCTGATGGTGAATGCTTTGATGTACTTGAAGCGGGCGCCCGCCATTTCAATTTCAATCTCCTCCGGCCGCAGGTTCAGACCTGTGGCATAGTTGACGCACATGCGATTGATGTAGTCGAGCAAACGCAAGTCGGCTTTCAGGTTCCGGGCCATCAGGATATCCATGGCGCGCACCCCGGCATCCATAAATGTTTTCACAGCAGATTTGTCGGGTGCGTTGGCCGGCTGGACCATCACCAAAAATAAAATATCAGCCCCCAACCGCACCGCCGGACGAATCGGCTGATTGGTAATCACTCCACCGTCGGTCCACAGCCGGCCCAGCATGGGCACCGCCTCATAAACAATGGTAAATGCCGAAGAAGCAATCACCGCCTGCAGCAGGTCATCGGGTTGTACGACCTCAGAGCGTACAAAAGTTTGCGCCACATTTGGATCGCCGGCTAATTCTTCCGGAGATGCATTGCTGAAATAGTTTGCTCTGCCGGCGTCGAGGTCCGTGGCGGTCATGATTACGCGGATCGGCGAAGCGCGCAGACGATCGGCGGCAATGCGTCCGCGCAGAAATGTCGTGCGCTCGTAATTTGGGAAAAGCCCTGAGCGCAGCGGCATGCGCAGGAACCTGTGACTGAGCAAGCTCAGCCGTTCACGCATGACAAACCACAACGCCACAAACAGCAATACAAGCACTAGGGCGAGGACCCTGCTGCTCAAATCAAATTGCACCACGCGGCTATAAAAGTGAAGATGAGTAAAATTCAGGAAAATGTAAACGAAGCCCCATACCAGAAGGTTGGCGGAAAGCGAGCGCAGGGCTTTCTTCATGTCGGGCTTCCAATGTCCGCGGTGCAGAAAATTGGAAACTACATAAAAAAAGTAGGGCATCTGATCGTAGAGCAGCAGGACAGAAATTCCCGCCAGCATCAGGGAGAGCCAGGTCAGCACAGGATAGCTGCCGTGCAGAAATGTGCCGTGCTCCTGCAGCCAGCCTCGGAGTGCGTTGAAGAACCCTGCAGTCGCGGCGACCAGCCCCGCCAGCATCAAGATATAACGCGACCAGTCTATTCCCATTGCGGGTGGGCTGACCTGCGTCCAGGATTCGATAAGCGACTCGGCGTTCCCCACTAAAGAAGATGAATGCGAGGCGTAGGAGGCCGCGTTGATGCTGCCTACCGAGGTTGCCGCCAGGATGTGGGTGGGCATGGCCGCATCCTGAAACGCGAGTAAGGCACCGGCTTCGTAGGCGCCGCGGGCGCCGCCGCCGGAGAGCACCACTCCAATTCTTCCTGTAAACCCGGAGAACAAACCCGACGGATCTACCGTGCGTGTGGCCAGTTGCTGGCGAAACTTCTCGCGCTCCTGTCCCAGGAGCTTTTGAAACTCTTCTTTTTTCATGCCATCCGCTGAGGTACTGGCAAAGCATACCTCAGCTTGCAGGAAGGTCAATCTGGTTTTTGGCCGATGGGAGGGTGCAACAAAAGCTTCGGACACCTTAAACGCTCTGTTCGGGGGTGTCTGTTCCTGATCCGGTTGCGGCAAGGGCAGGCTCTGGCTCGAGCTGGCGCCGCTCCAGCAATGCATAGAACACAGGCATGACCAGAAGTGTAATAAAAGTGGAAAGGGTCAGGCCGCCGATCACGGCGAGCGCCAGCGGTTTTTGCAGTTCGGCCCCGGAGCCGAGGCCAAGGGCCAGGGGAAGCAAGCCGAAGAGCGTGCACAGCGTGGTCATCAGAATAGGACGCATCCTGATTCTGCCGGCGCTGACCAAAGCCTCGATCAGCGGAAGACCTTCATTGTCGCGGAGCTGGTGGACGTATTCGAAGAGAATGATTCCGTTTTTGACCACGAGACCCACCATGAGAATCACTCCCATGAACGAGGAGACGTTCAACGCCGTGCCCGTGATCATGAGCATGCCGAAGACGCCGAACAGCGAGAGCGGCGCGGCGGAGAGAATAATGACCGCCGGCTGAAAGCTGCGGAATTGGAAGACCAGCACGATCAAGACTGCAGCCAGGGCGAAACCCAGGACTGTCAGCAGGTCTTTGAACGAACTTTGCTGGCTCTCATATTGTCCGCCGATCTCGTAGGTGTAGCCCACGGGAAAATGTACGCTGCCGAGGGCCTTTTGAACTTGGGGAATTGCGGCGCCCAAGCTGCTCTTCTGCTTGTCCAGGCGCGCTGTGAGTACGACCATCAAGTGCTGATTTTCACGTTGGAGCTTGTTTTCGCCCTGTATTTCGCTGACCTGAGCAAGTGAAGAGATGGGCACAATCTGTTTGGCTGGTGTCAAAATGGGAAATTGCTGGACAGAGGCGAAGTCATAGCGGAAGCCATCAGGGAAGCGGACATGAACCGGAATGGTGCGGTCCGATTCGCGAAACTCCGTCGGGAAGACCCCCTTCAGGCCGCTTTGCATCTGCTGCGAGACCTGATCGATGGTCATGCCTACGCGCGCGGCCTGAACCGGATCAACCTGGACAATCAGTTCAGGATTGCCTTTTTCTAACCCTTTAAAGTCGACTACGCCGGGAATCTGCTGGACCTTCGGTCCGATTTCGTCGGCCAGCGACTCGAGTTGGGGCATGTTATCGCCGAAGATCTTGACCTCAATTTCTTCTGGCGTGCCTTCCAGGTCGCCAATCATATCCTGCAGCACCTGGATGAATTCCACATCAATGCTGGGAATGGTTTTCGTAATCTGGTCGCGCAGATCGTTGATAATCTCATCGGCGCTCCGGCTCCGCTGCGATGCCGGCTTGAGTTTTACCAGCACATCGCCTTTATTCTGCTCGGTTGCATAAAGACCCATTTCGGCTCCGGTGCGGCGTGAAAACGCGTCTACCTCGGGAGTCTTCTTCACTATGTCTTCGATCTGGCTGACCAGACGGTTGGTCTCAGCCAATGAGGTTCCGGGCGGGGTCAAGTAGTCGATGACGAAGCCGCCTTCATCCATCTCCGGCAGAAAGCCGGTATGCTGGCTCGTATAAAACGTGTAGATCAGGACTGTAAACAGCAGAGAAGCAGCCGCAATTCCGCCCACTACATACTTATGTGCCAGGGACCAGCGCAGCGCTTTTTCGTAGATGCGGTAAAGAGGTTCGATGAAGCGCGCGGAAGACTCACGGTAGCGCGCCGGCGTCAGAAACTGTTCGGAGAGCAATGGCACCAGAGTCAGGGCAAATAAAAGTGAGAGCAGAACCGATGCCGACAGGGTAAGGGAGAGTGCCGAAAAGAAATTGCCCACCGCACCTTGCAGGAGGCCAAGCGGGGCAAAAACCACTACGGTGGTGATGGTGGAGCCGATGACCGGACCAATGAGTTCATGGGTTCCGTTCTCGGCAGCCGCCATGGAAGATTCTCCCTTGCCGATGTGACGGTAGATGTTTTCCACCACTACGACGGCATCATCAATCACCAGCCCAATAGCAACTGCCAGCCCCCCCAAAGACATAAGGTTGAGAGTGCTGCCAAACAAACGCATGACCAGGAAGGTTCCTACGACAGTCAGCGGCAATGAAGTTGCTGTGATGAATGTGGTGCGAACCTCGCGCAGGAACAGGAAGAGAATGACCACGGCCAGAAAGGCGCCAATCAGAATAGCATCGCGCACGCTGCCGATAGCTTCCTGCACGAACTCGGCGAGATCGTAAACCACGGAGAGGTGCAGGGTAGCAGGAATCACCTGCGAGGAATGCGCTGCCACATCTTTTAGCTGCTGGGCAATTGTGATAATGCTGGCGCCGACTTGCCGTGTGATGTTCAGGATGGCTGCGGGCTTGCCATTGCCATAAATAAGGGTAGCCGGATCGGCCACACCATCTTTCACCTCGGCAATATCGGTCACGCGGATGGGCGTTGTCCCCTCGGTTCCCACCACTGTATTTCTAATCTGATCGAGACTGGTGAATTGGCCGCTGGTAAGCACCAGGAACTGCAAGTAATTCTTGTCCAGGCGTCCGACTGAGATGATGGCATTGGTGGCCCGCAAGCGGTCGGCAACATCGGGCAGGGCGAGCCGATGCGCAAGCACCTTCTGTGGATCTACGATGACCAGAATTTCGCGCGTATTGCTGGACTGCACCTCAACCTGCGCAACCCCCGGCACGCTGCTGAATGCCGGACGCAAATTGTAGAATGCCCTGTCATAGAGATCGGTATTGGGTACATTACCATTGAGCACGAAGCTGAGAATGGGGAACACCGACGGAGAAAGCCGTTCTACACGGAGTTCGGTCTCCGCAGGCAGGCTTCCCCGCGTATCATTGACCCGCGCCTGCACCAATTGCAGCGCAACCTGCATGTCGGCCTTGTCCTCGAAGAGAACAGAAATCTCCGCATTGCCACGGATCGTGCTGGAGCGCACGCGGCGCACTCCCTGCACTCCCCTCACCTCCTCTTCCAGCGGGCGGGTCACCGAGATCAACATGCTGTCTGGAGCGAGGTCGCCGGTGTGAGCCAGCACTACGACGCGGGGAAAGCTTAGCTCGGGATAGATATTGCTGGGGAGTTGAAAGAGGGCGAAGAGGCCTCCAACGACCATCATCGCTGTAAGCAGGTAAACTGCTTTCCTGTTCTCGTGGCAGACGCGCACCAGGTTCATTGCTTGACCTTCACCTTGGCCCCGTCGGGCAAGCCGTAGCCACCTTCAAGAACTACTGTGTCTCCCTCTTTGACACCATCGAGCAACTCTGTCTGATCTGAAGTTTCGATGCCGAGAGTGACCGCCGCTATAGCTGCTTTGGCTTCAGCCTTGTCAACTTCCACGCGATACACCTGCGGCTTGGAATCTTCACCGCGATAAATCGCCTTGCTCGGCACTACCAGGGCGTTAGAATGCGTTTCAAGAGGTAATTGTGCAGTAAGGAACATCCCCAAGCGCAGCAACCCCTGAGGATTGGCGATGCGGATGCGAACAAGGCCTACATCACTGGTGGGGTCTACAGCAGGAGAGACTGCGGCTACGTTGCCATTGAAGGTTGCACCGGGAACGCTGTCACTGGTGACGTTGAATTTCAGGCCCACGCGGACCTTCGCCAGATAGACCGCCGGCACGTTGCCCAGCAATTCAACCGTCTTCACGTTGGCGACTTCGATGATCGGCTGTGCGGCGGTGCCATCCACTTGTTCACCGACATTAGCGAAGCGTTTTACCACCGTGGCATCAAAGGGAGAGCGTATCTCAGCACGGCCCAACTGCTGGCGAGCAATGGAAAGCGCCGCCTCCGCCTGATTCAAAGCCCCCTGGTTGACCATGACCTGCGTGCGCGCATCCTCAACCTCTTTGCCGGCGGCAATGCCGCGCTGAAAGAGGTTTTCATTGCGGTCGCGGTTCGCGATCGCATTTTGCAGGTTGGCCCTGGCTTGTTCGACCGCACCCTCTGCTTGGCGCACCTGGTCACGCAAAGTCTGAGGATCAATTTGCGCCATCACCTGCCCGGCGGAAACATGGTCGCCTTCGGCAACCAGGATTTTTGCGATGCGTCCGGGAACGGGAGAGCTTACTTTTGCATCTTCATTGGGCAGCGCGGCAATCGTGCCGGTGACGGCCAGGATACGCGTGATATCTGAGCGGGTTACCTTGGCGACGGTAACGGTGGCGACAGCGTCCTCGGAAGTACCTTGGCCGGAGCTATGAGAACATCCTACCGCCGAACACAGAAGCACAACTGCGGCGGCAAAGGACAACCTGGTTGTTGTCAGCAAATTCATGGACCGAGGGTCACTCCTACTACTTCTTCGAGATTAGCGAAGGCAGATTGAAAACTGAACAGCGAATCCAGGTACGCGCGCTTGATGTCATTGGTCCGGCGTTGCGCATCAATCACCGTCAGCACATTTGACTTGCCCGCCTGATAACTCTCTTCCGCCATGGCCTCCAGTTTAAGCGTTGCCGGCACAAGATTGTCACGATAAAGCTCCACCTGGGTGCGTTTGGCGGCTACATCCAGATAAGCCGCTTCCACCGAGCCTTCCACGGTTCTGCGCGAGGCCGCCAGCGACAAATCAAGCACGTTGAGGTTGGCGTTGGATTGCGCAATCTCACCCTGATTGCGCGAAAAAATGGGGAGGGACATTGCCACCTGGCCGCGCGGGCCGACATGAAAATCGGGCGGCGCATTTAGATCAACTCCACCCTGAATATCAATATTGGGAACGCGTTGCCACTTAAGCGAAGAAAGACGGCTGGCCTCGATGGTCCGCTCCTGAACGATATGTTGGATATCCGGATTGGAGGCATGCGCTTTCTGGACTAAATCAGTTTCATCCAGCGCTGCGGGCAGGTCTGAAATGGCGCCCTCCAGTTCACCCAACGACGCTTCCGGCTGGTTCAGCAGTGTTGCCAACTGGCTGCGGGCGGTCCTTACTTCCTGTAATAGGACTTTGTTATCCACGTCAGCCCGCGCAACTTCTAAATCCGATTGCATGACTTCCAGTTGTGCGATATCACCAACTGCGAAGCGGTCGTGCGAAATTTGTTGAAGCCGTTGCGCCAGTTTCAGGGCGTCAGCGGCTTGCTGGCTTTGAGCTTGGGCGAGCAGCACGTTATAGAAAGCTTCGCGGGTTCTCCTTCGGATCTGGCGGGCGAGGATATCCGTTTCCAGATCGTTCAAAGCTTGCTCGCCGCGGGCCACTTCAATGCGTTTTGAACGCTTGAGTCCGAGTTCAAAAGACTGGTCGAGCAATACGTTCTCGTGAGGCAGGTCGCGCGAGCCGCCAACCGTTAACGTCGGATTGGGACGCTCCTTAGCAATTCGAACTCCTGCCAGCGCTGCCGCTCGTTTTGCCCGCGCGGCTACTAAATCCAAGTTGTGCTGATTGGCAAGCGTAAGCACATCGTTGAGGGTCAGCTTGGCAGTTGGCTGCTGTCCTGCTCCCATCTCGCAGAACAGGGTGACCATCACGATGAACAGCATCGTCTTCAGCATCCCTGTGCAGGCATCGGCCATTGTTAAAGTGCGGATACTCATGGAATTTAAAGTAAAGGCGTAATCTTCCGCTTTTCAGGAGCTTCCATCTTAGCGCATCTAGTATGCAAGCATCTTAGTTGCCGATACTGAAGATTTCATGAAATAAAGTTAAAGTCTTTGTCATAAAGGCGGAATCATGGCGATTGGAAGCAAAAAATTGCACCATGAAAGCTTGCCAGAAATACGGAGTTAAGAAGGGGCACTTCCACATAGCTTTTTCAGCAGCTCTTCACCTTGAGGCCAGGGACCAAATCCTGAAGCCACGTTAATGTGGCCGCCTTTTCCAATATTCACGAATTCGCTGCCCCAGCTCCGGGCCAAATCTTCAATGGTTTTGAAGTCAGCGTAAGGATCATCCGGCGCTGCAACCACGATGCTGCGAAATGGCAAGCGATCGCGTGGAATGGGAGCGAAGCCCCAGGTCTCAGGCGGGCAAGTCGCCCGGCGCTCTACATCGGTGGGCGCCACAATCAAGGCGCCGGCAACTTTAGAGGCGCCGTTTCTACACCCCCAGTGCGCAATCAAGATAGACGACAGGCTGTGGCCAACAAGAATTACCTGGGAAGAGCACGCATTGACATATGTGTTCAGCGTGCCGAGCCATTCGTCAAGGTTGCTGTTGATCCAGTCGCGCTGAACCACTCGTTTGAAGTGCGGATTTTCATTGAGCCAGAGACTCTGCCAGTGTTCCGGGCCCGAATCGCCCCAACCGGGAAGAATTAAGACATCTGGACTATTGTTCATGTGTATTCCTTTATAGATGGCTAAGAATCGAATGGACAAGTGCGCCACCTTAGCGCCCGGATCAATTCTTATGAAAGTGAATCAAGATAGACGTATGTACAAAGGCAAGGAAAGCAAGAGTGATCGCTTGCCTTTAGTCCCGGTCTGATTTCAATCACGTGTTGGAGGAATCATGAAAACTTCCAAGGCCCACAAGGTTGAAGTTTATGTTGGCACTCGCAAGGGTGGTTTCTTCTGCGAAGCGATGGGAAGCGAAAAAACTGGAAGATGGAAGGCCCTTTTTCGCTGGAACCGAGGTCACCTGCCTCATGCGCGATCAGCGCACTGGTAAGCACGGCAAGGTTTTGCCTTTCTTCAATCCACCTCCACCGGATCCAGCCGAGGCGCAAGGCGTTGCAGAACCGCCAGCGCCGTAACGTAGGCCAAACCGGAGAAGACAAACAGCGGCAAGTAACCGTGAGTCTTCTGCACAATAAAACCGGTTGCTACCTGGATTAACACCCCGCCAAAAGCCCCGGCCGAAGTTCCGATGCCGGCGACGCTGCCGACGGCGCGGCGGGGAAACATGTCCGATGCAGTGGTCCACAAGTTCGCTGACCATCCCTTGTGCCCTGCTGATGCCAGGCTTACGAGTACAACCACAAGCCACAAACTCCTGGAAAAGGGCGCGGCCACGACGGGCACAACGCATAAGGCGGAAAGCAACAGTACAGTCTTGCGGGCAGCGTTGACGCTCCATCCGCGCTTGATCAGGTGCAGCGGGAGCCAACCGCCGGCCACGCTGCCTACGCTCGCCACGTTGTAGACCACCAGCGTGGGAGGAATGACCTGCATCAGCCCGAGGCCGAATTGCTCTTGCAGATACTTGGGAAGCCAGAACAGGAAAAACCAAGTGACCGGATCGGTGAGGAATTTGGCGATGGTGAAGGCCCAGGTTTCCTTGTGCTCAAAAAGCCGGCGCCAGGAAACCGCCTGGGTGCGGTCCGGCGGGTCGCTCTGGATATAGGCCAGTTCAGCCTGCGAGATTCGTGGATGCTGTTCCGGCGGGTGATAGAGCAGCAGCCAAAAAATCAGCCACACAAATCCCAATGCTCCGGTTGCAATGAACGCGGCCTGCCAACTGAAGGCCGCGGTAAGCCAGGGCACGGTAAGGATCGCAACCATCGGGCCGACATTCGTGCCGGCATTGAAGATGCCGGTGGCCAGCGCCCGCTCCTTCTTGGGGAACCACTCAGCAACGGTCTTGATGCAGGCGGGAAAGTTGGCCGACTCGCCCAGTCCGAGGAATGCTCTGGCAATCCCGAATGTAAAGGCTGTGCTGGCGGCGGCATGGGCAATAGCAGCCAGACTCCATACCGTAACGGCGACAGAAAATCCCTTGCGCGTTCCAAACCTATCCATCAGATAGCCCGCGCCGAGCAGGCCAATGGCATAAGTGGCCTGGAATGCGCCGGTCATGTAGCCATACTGGAGACTGGTCCAGCCAATCTTGACTTCCAGCGTCTTGGCCAGCATGCTCAAGACTTGCCGCTCAAGCAGGTTGATCGTAGTGGCAAAGAATAGAAGTGAACAAATCGTCCAGCGAACGCGAGAGGCCTCCGGCCGAAGAGCGACTGCGGTCATCGAAGAGCGCCCATGAACCATTTTGCGAAATTATAAGTGTGGCTACGCTTCAGACAGGCCAAAATATATGTCTTCAGAGGCAAAAATAAACAAGATTCAACAGCGGCAACTGTGCCTCATTTCTACACCCGCTTTCTGCGCAATTCCCTTGGGAAATCCCCTGTATTTGTGGTACTTTACGACCACTCCCAGAAAGCGGTCTTGCGTGTTTAGACTGGGTATCACGCCTGAGATTCGCGAAACTCACCCCCTAAGGTTTTGCTCCCAGACGCGTGGCCCGTGCCTTGCACGGCACGCTGGCCCTGCGGAAGCGTGGGAAAGCATTTAACATTAGGGGAGCGGGAGCCTGGGCTCGGAGTAACATCTAGATATGGCACTTGGTTTCGGATTCAATAAACAAAAGGTTCTTGCCTCGGCGGAAAAGGCGGTGCAGCAAGGTAAGCTGCAGAACGCCATTATTGAATATGAAAAGGTCACCCGTGAAGACCCTAAGGACCTGACTGTTTTGAACACGATTGGCGACTTGCATGCCCGCGTGGGCAACAACGACAAGGCCGCCGTCTACTTCAAAAGGGTAGGAGATATTTATGCTTCCGAAGGCTTCACCGTTAAAGCCATCGCGGTTTACAAGAAGATTGCCAAGCTCAATCCTTCCTCTACCGAATCTTTGACCAAGTTAGCTGAGCTTTACACTCAGCAGGGGCTTTATAACGACGCCCGCTCGCAGTACCTGCAGGTGGCCGACGCCGCCATGAAGAGCGGCAACCTGGAAGAAGGCGCGCGGATCTTTCAGAAGATCCTTGAACTCGACTCCGACAACACCGCCATGCAAACCAAGCTGGCGGATCTTTACATCAAGCTGGGCCGTAAAGATAGTGCTCGCGATATTTTTCTTACCGCCGCCAACACCCTCTATCAGCGTGGCGCCCTGGATGCTGCCGACGAGGCCCTGAAGCGGGTCAGCAACCTCGATCCCAACAATCTGGAAGCACTTCTGCTGCGCGGCAAGATCGCCAGTGATTCCGGGGATAGCGCCGCCGCCATCTCCTACCTGGAGAAAATCCCAGACCTCGATTCGCGCCCTGAGGCGCTGCGCGCTTTGTTGAACGCGCAATTGTTCCTCGGCAAATTTGCTGAAGCCGAAATGATTGCCAAGAAAATGCTGACCGTACACAACGACGCCAGCGGGCTCACTGCCTGTGCTGAGTCGTTGCTTAAGAGCGGCGCCCTGGAAGAGGCGTTGCAGCTTTACGATCAGTACTCCGACCGCCTGCTGGCCAACAATCAACCGCAGTTAATTGAAAGCCTGCTGGGCAGCATGAACCGCATCTCAGAGAACGCCAGAGCGCTCGAGCTTTTACGCGGCATTTTTGTCAAAGCCGGCGAGCACTCCCACATCAACGAGATCAATGAGCTGCTGGCGCACGCTCTGGTGCAGGCGGGTGAACTGCAGCGGGCCGCCGCCTTGTACAAGGAACTCTCTGATCTTGAACCCGAGAACCCGCTGCATTTGCAGAATTACAAGCAAATTCAAGGCCGGCTGGGACAAGATCCGACCGTCAGGGAGCTCAGCAAAGAGGAAGGCGAACAGGCGTTCATGGTAGAGGAGCTGGAGCAAGCAGCCCCAGCGCTCGATCAGAAATATTCTGCCGCTATCAGTAATGCCATAAAAGCAGCGCTGACCGAGGCAGAGCTGTTTGAATCCTACAACATGCCCCTCAAGGCAATTCCCCCGCTGGAGCAGGTGCTTCCCAAAGCACCGCGCGATGCGCATCTCAATCAGCGCCTGGCTGCGCTGTACTCCCGCTCCGGCCGCTTCCAGGATGCCGTTCACTGCTGTGAAATCTTGCAGTCGCTTTATGCGGAAGCCGGCCACAACAAGCAGGCGCGGCAATATGCAGACATGGCGGCAAAATTCAGAGAGCGTATAACTCAGGCCGCGGCAAGTGCAGCTATTGAGCCACCAGCACCCCCCCGTCCGGTCTACGCTCCGCCTCCCATACAACAGGCGCCGGTGCCACCGGCTCCGCCGCAAACGCCGCCTCCGCCGGCGGAAAGAGCAGCATTTGAGGTTGAGACATTCCAGGTTCAGCCGCCGCCTCCACCTGTGCAGCCGGCCGTAACAGAATTTAGCCTGGACGTAATACCGGAAACCCCATCCAGTGTGGATGCACAATCCGCGGGGGTTTCAGCGGCGCATGAGATTGATCTGAGCGACTGGGAAAGTATGGCGTCGGTGGATGCAACGCCCCCGCAAGAGGTGTCTCCGCCGCCAGCGCCTGCTCCTCCACCCCCGCCTGCACAACAGCAGATGAGCGTGGAAGACTTGGTAGAAGAAACCCAGTTCTACCTGAGCCAGTCTTTATGGAAAGAAGCGGGCGAAAGCTTGACCCGCTTGCAAACTGCCGATCCTAACGCCCGCCAGATCTCTGCATTGCGGCAGAAATTGGATGAGGGTATGGCGGCATCTTCTGCCCCTGCGGCGGCTGCTACGAGTGAAGCTAACGTAGCCGAATTTTCATTTGACATGAGTATGCTGGAATCGACCCCGGCGTTCGAACCTGAACCTCCGCCACCGCCGCCTCCACCTCCACCAGCACCTAAACCGGCGGCGCCCGTTCGTCCTGCGCCTGAACCTCCAAAACCGGAGCCCGTAAAAGCCGCTCCTGTGGTCGAACCGAAACCAGCGCCTGTAGAACCGAAGCCGGCGCCGGTGGTTGAACCAAAGAAACCGGCAGCTGCCGCAGCCGAAGCGCCTCCGTCAAAGGTCGCGAAAAAAGACGATGCCATCTCTGATTTCGTCCTTGACCTGGATGAAGCTCTTGGCGATGACTTCAGCTTTGACGAATCCAGAACCGCCAAGCCCGCTGCTCCACAGGTTGCGCCGCCGCCACCACCTCCTGCACCACCGGCTCCAGCGCCTGCACCGGCTTCCATGTCTGCACCTGCGCCAGAGCCCGCCAAGGCAACTGCTGCAAAGCCTGTCACCGCTGTACGGAAGTTGGCCCCGTTGACTGCAAGCACTCCTCCACCTCCTCCGGCTGATGCCAGCTCTACTCTCTCTGATCTTTTTGAGGAGTTTAAGGATGAAGTAGAAGAAAACGCTAACGCGGCTGAGGACCCCGATACGCATTACAACCTGGGCGTTGCCTTCAAGGAAATGGGATTGCTCGATGAAGCCATCGGCGAGTTGCAAAAGGTCTGCCATGCCATCGAGAAAGGACATCCCTTCACCCAGGTGATGCAGGCCTATACCTGGCTGGCCCATTGCTTCCTGGAAAAAGGAGCGCCTGAAGCTTCGGTGAAGTGGTATGAAAAGGCATTGCGTGTGCCCTCCATTGACGAAGAGAGCAGGTTGGCCGTTTACTATGAGTTGGGCTCCGCCTACGAGGCTGCCGGCAACAAAAGGGCTGCCTTGCAAAATTTCAACGAAGTGTATAGCAATAACATTGACTACCGTGACGTTGCCGAGCGCATTAAAGCCCTTAAGTCGTAGAATAATAAAATCATCGGTTAGTGGATGCGGTCTACGGCAAAATTCCGGCAAGAATCACAAGATCCTTCATCCCCGGCTTACGGTAACAGACCTTTGAGTTCAACGATCACAAATGTAACTTCGGAAGCTCCCCACCCGCAGCCGGCCGAAAATGCCGGCCCGCCTGCTCCGTCGCGTGTGGAAGTCTGGCTCAATCGTATCTTTCTTGCGGTTTTTGTCCTGCTGTGCGCACTCATAGGCATCATGCTGGTCATTCTGCCCTGGACCAAGTATTGGACGGAAAATACTATACTGCTCCACAATTTGTCTCTGCGGGAGCTCGCGGTGAATGATTTCGTGCGCGGCGCAGTCAGTGGACTTGGCCTGGTGGATGTCTGGATCGGAATCCAGGAAGGGGTCTCCTACCGGGAAACCGGACGCTGAAACCGGCCGGTTCCAGGCAAGTTGGTTTTACATACGTATCTTGACTCAGTCTCTTTGTTATCCTGTCTTTTTGAATTTACTCCTTATGAATGAACCTGAAACTCTTAATCCCGCTTCTTTAGCTTACGAAAACAAGGAATTTCTCAACAGCCCTGATGGCCGCGCGTTGCGGATCATGGCCGAGTATTTTGAACCGCTGGCGCGTTTTCGCAAGGAAAAAATCCAGGATACAGTCGTGTTCTTCGGCTCTGCCCGTTTTGCCAGCCAATCGGACGCTAACAGCGCTCTGGCCGTGCTCGAGCGCACTGCCTCCGCCAAAACCGCGGATTGGGAGCAGCAGCTCAAGCGCTGCCGCGCCGCCGTGGATATGGCCCGCTACTACGAGGAAGCCCGGCAACTATCCAGCATGTTGACCAAATGGGCGCAGGAACTTCCCTTTCGACGCCATCGCTTTGTGGTCACCTCCGGCGGCGGACCGGGGATCATGGAAGCCGCCAATCGTGGCGCCTATGAAGCCGGAGGCAAGACCATCGGCCTCAACATCCGGCTGCCTTACGAGCAGTTCCCCAACCGCTACATCTCTCCGGCGTTGAATTTCGAGTTTCACTACTTTTTCATGCGCAAGTACTGGTTCGCGTACCTGGCCAAAGGTTTGGTGGTCTTTCCCGGCGGCTTCGGCACCCTGGATGAACTGTTTGAAATCCTGACGCTCGCGCAAACCCAGAAGCTCGCCAAAAAAATTGTGGTGCTGGTTTACGGCAGAGAGTACTGGACCAAGATACTCAACCTGCAAGCTCTGGTGGATTCCGGCACTATCGCCGAAGATGACCTGCATCTGTTTCGCATTGTGGATTCCCCCGAGGAAGGGTTTGAAGCACTCCGGGCCGGTCTGACGCAATACCATTTGCAGCCGCAGCCTGTAGCACCCAAGGAAAAAGAAGACGACCCGGACATCGCAGCCACGCGCTCGTTGCGGTAGCATCGTTCTAAGCAAATTTTCAATGGGCGGCGAATGCTTCTTTATTACATTACCGACCGCAGCCACTTTCCCGGGACAGAAATCCAGAAACGCGAACGCCTGCTGGTGACGGCACAAGCTGCAGCCCGCGCAGGTGTGGAGTTCATCCAATTGCGCGAAAAAGATCTGACCGGAAGGGAATTAGAGGCATTGGCCGGCGATCTCACGCAGGCACTGCAAAGCTTTCCTGAAACGCGGTTGCTGATCAATTCCCGTTCGGACATTGCTATCGCAGCAGGCGCGCACGGAGTGCATCTTCCCGCCAATGACATTTCGGCCGACGAAGCACGCACAATTTTTACCAAAGCAGGAGTGCAGCATCCCATCATTGCCGTCTCCTGCCATACCTTCGCGGAAATCGTGCAGGCCGAATCTAACGGCGCTGATTTTGCCGTCTTCGGCCCGGTCTTTGAAAAAGAAGGTAAGAAAATTTCCGCAGCAGGTCTGGCCACGTTGCACCAGGTCTGCAACCGCCCTCCGGCAGTTTCCGCGCGCATGCCCGTGCTCGCCCTCGGCGGCGTAACTTTGGAAAATGCCTCTGCGTGCCTGGCCAGCGGCGCGGCGGGTATTGCCGGTATCCGGCTTTTTCAAACCGATGATCCCGCCAGCCTGGTAGGAGAGTTGAAGAAACTGGAAGAGAGCGAGGGCAAGCCCTCTCACGAGGGCCATCGGGCCTAACGTCCTATTGGCAATCCGAATTTTCCTAATCCAGCGAGTGCAACTCTTCCAACTGCCCGTAGGTCAGCCAGAGACGGTACAAGATGAAAGCATGGAGAGCGATGTCGAAGATGGAGGCCATCAAGCCGCCTTCAGTCGCAAACGCCTGATACAGAATTAAGAGAGTATCCAGCAGATAAATTGCTATACCCGCAAGGAGTGCTACCCGGCTCAGACGGAAGGTGAAGAAACCAATGATCAGAAAGACGCCGAAAGTGAAGGCCGAGCCTATGGCCAGCGGAGTGTCACTGGTCCAATAAAAGATGGCTTCAAGCAGTGAAATACCCGACACAATAAAAAAACCGATTGCAGTGGCGCGCACGCGCCGGGTTGTGGCCTTGATCGCCACCGAGGCATTCACCTTGTTGGCCTTGGGGGCAAATTTGTTTTCGTCGAAAACTGTGCCTTGGGGAGAAGGCCCTCCGTATACTGTGCCTTGCGTTGCGCCCTGGGTCGCTGAGGGACCACCGTAAACAGTTCCTGTTGTTCCCGGAGCAGGCGGCTTGGTAAAACCCTTGTTATCTATTCCAGGGGTAGAGCCGCTATATACCGTCTCTTTTTTAGGACCTTGTCCAGTGCCATTGCTCATGGAAATTCTCCATCAAAAAATAATTGTCATATCAAGATTTATGGGGATTCGGAGACTATATCTTAAAGCCCTGTCCGTGGGAAGCAAATCCTTAATTATTAATTTTTAATGTTGCTTTTTCTTGCGGCGCAAAGTGGGGTCAGGCTTTTCAAATTCGGGAATACTGGAAAACGCAATGCGCGTAGGCGCCGCGCTGCGCAC
>Ga0222749_10000477_pt1 | contig 24530 bp, 13 predicted proteins | sample IncBWH2Mmetat_FD_197234 | JGI IMG/M metagenome (GOLD analysis project Ga0222749, IMG submission 197234) | Metatranscriptome of lab incubated forest soil microbial communities from Barre Woods Harvard Forest LTER site, Petersham... | ecosystem: Environmental > Terrestrial > Soil > Temperate... | reverse complement strand
CGTGGCCGTTAGCGTCGAAAATGTCCTTCCAACCGTCGTTGTCGTAGTCGAGGAATCCCGTGCCCCAGCCGAGGAAGGGAATCGTCACTGCCGCGACGCCCGCCAAAAAACTCACGTCCGTGAAATTTCCATCGCCTTCGTTTTTGTAGAGCGTGTAATAGTCGTCGGAAAACGTCGTTACGTAGAGCGACAAATGCCCGCTGTTGTCGTAATCGCCGACGCCCAGCCCCATTGCCGCTTGCTCGCGCCCGTCGTCTTTCAGCGCAAAACCCGATGGATAGCTGGCGTCTTCAAATGTACCGTCGCCCTTGTTCAAAAAAAGATAGTTCGGCACGGAGTCGTTGGCCACCGCCAGGTCCAGCTTCCCGTCATCGTTCAAATCCGCAAAAACAACTCCGAAGCCGTAGTAGCCTTTTTCATTCGAAACGCCGGCCTTTTTGCTCACGTCCGTAAACGTGCCGTCGCCATTGTTGTGGAAGAGATGGTTGTGTTCGCCCGGTAAGCCGCGCGGCCCGCACATCACCGGTTTGCCGCGGTACTGGCAAAAGCTGTATTGCGTGGCAGCGGTTCCCGCAATGGGCGGATTGTTCATATCGAACTTCACGTAGCCGGTGACGTAGAGGTCCAGCTTGCCATCGCCGTCGTAATCGCCAAATGTTGCACCGCTCGACCACACGGGTTGATCGCCGCCCACAGCCACGCCTGCTTTTTCTGCCACGTCGGTAAATGTTCCGTCGTGATTATTGTGATACAGCCGGTTCTTCCCGTAATTTGTCACGTACAGATCGGGCCAGCCGTCATTGTCATAGTCGCCTACGGCGACGCCAAAGCCCCAGCGGTCGTTCGAAACGCCGGCCTTCTCCGTAACGTCCGTGAACGTCCCATCGTGATTGTTATGGTAGAGCGCGGCGCGCGGCGGCTTCTCCTTGCCGCGCATAGCATTGAACGTCGATCCGTTAACGAGATAAATATCTGGCCAGCCATCATTGTCGTAATCGAAGATCGCTACTCCGGAACCGGGCGCCTCCAGGATCAGGTTTTTCTCCGGTGATCCGGAGACGTGATTGAATTTGTCCAGTCCCGCTTTCTTCGTCACGTCCTCGAAAATGATCGGCGCGCCGTCCACAAAGCCGCCCGCGGTAATCGGGCGGTGTTTCTCGTCAAGCACTGGCGCGAAGACTCCGCCCGTGGATGCGCCCCCGGATTGCGCGGGCGCTGGGGCCTTGGGCGGCTCTTGCGTTTTGTTCTGCTGGGGTGGGCCCGAGAAACCCACGGGCACAAGGGCTGCGCTGATGAGGCAGGCGAGGGTCATTCGGATCGATTTGCGTATAAGCTCCATCATTTTTTCTGGCGGCCTCATCTCACTGTTTTTTTGGAGTATCCATGCCCATACCTGCCGCCGCGCGCCGCTCGCGATTCAAGCGATCTACTTCGGCAAATTCTTTGGCGGCTTCAGCTTTGCGTCCCGCACGTTGCAGGCTCAGCGCCAGCTGATAGTGAACCTCAGGACTCTTTGGAGACTCCTTAGCCGCCTCCCGCAAATACCGGATGCTGTCTTCGACGTTGCCGGTCTTCGCCAGCAAGCGCCCTAATGCCATGTTGGTTTCGAAATTGGCGGGTTCGAGTTCGCGCGCCTTGCGCAATTGCGCCAGCGCTTCCTCTGTATTCCCGATCTTGCCCAGGATGCCGCCCAGGCCCACGTAGCCGCGCGGATCCCCAGGGCTGAGCCTCTGAAGCTCCTTGTACTGCGCTATCGCCTGATCCTGGTCGCCGGCTACCTCCAGGACCGTTGCCAGCAAAAAACGCGCCTCCGGGTCAGCGGGACGCAGGCTGACAGCCTTCTGTAGAGCCACCGTGGCCCCTGCCGCGTCGCTACGCGCATAGCGCGACCTGCCCAAATACAGTTGTGCGTCGAAGGAGTTCGGGTCCATCTCCGCGGCGCGGCTTAGTTCGCTGATGGCTTCGTCGAAGCGCCCCTGCGAGGAGAGCGCAATCCCCAGGAGGGTGCGAGCATCCACGGAACCGGCGTCAAGCGCCGAGGCACGCCGCGCTTCGGCTTCGGCTTCCTTCGAATGCTGCGAGTTCTCCAGCGCCAGCGCATTCAGGTAGGCCACGAGGAACGATTCCGGCCGAGCCGCAGCGAGCGGGCTCAGGATCGAAGCCGCTTCATTCCATTTGCCCATTCGAACGAGCGCGGCACCCAAATCCTGGCGTGCGGCCAGCGAATTTGGATTGATCTGCAATGCTCGGCGAAAGCTCGCCGCCGCCGCTTCCGGGTAGCCAAGGTCCGCCGAAAGCAAGCCCTGCGCGTATTCGAGGCGCGCATCCCCTGGTGGCAACTCATCTTTCAGGATGCGCAGCTGCACACCGGCAGCAGGGAAGTCCTCTTCCTTTCGAAGCGCGGCCACCAGCTCAAATCGCAACTCCGTTTGGTTGGGATAGAGCTCCAGAGAGCGTTGCAGGTGCTCGATCGCCTCTTTCGAATCGCCTCCACTGGCCAGCAGCGCGCGCCCAAGCAGCCCATGCGCGGCGTAGCTCTGGTCCTCCAGCGCGACGGCTTTGCGAGTCTCCGCGACGCTCTCCGCCAGCTTTTGGTTGAGCAGCAGCCCGTAAGCCAGATTGATGTGGAATTGGGCGCTCGCAGGAGCAGCTTCGGTGGCCGCGCGAAGATCGGTGAGAGCGTCAGGCACTCTATTGAGCTGCAGTCGAAGCAAACCGCGCGAACTCAGCATGGAAGCGTCCTTCGGGTCCGCCGCGAGCTTGGCGTTCAATTCGCTCTCAGCCTTTTCCATAGCCTTCGCTGCAGGCGCAAATCGCTCCTGGTGAGAGAGTTCCCCAGAGGTCTGGCTGAGAGCGCAAAGCGGTAAGATGCATGCCAACAGCAACGCGGCCGGTAGCCGCACCGACATTCTTTCGCGCAAGCTCATGAACCGTTCATTGTAGCAAGGAGGGAAGTCTCCGCACACACCCCTAAAAAAGGCTCGGCCAGGGCAATTGCCCTGGCCGAGGTAAAAGACTAGCTGTCGCGTCGCAGCCTAGAAAATAAGGCGGGCACGATACTGGATGATTCGCGGCGGCAGCCACGTGTTTTGGAAGAAGCCGAAGTTTGTGCCCAGGTTATTGTTGGGAACCAAAGCATTGGCTTGGTTGAACACGTTAAATCCTTCCAGACCGATCTGCATCTTCAGCCGTTCGGTGATGGTCAGATTCTTGAAGATGGACATGTCGGTGCGGAAATATCCCGGGCCGGTAAAGCGGTTGCGCCCGGAGTCGCCGTAGCAGAACTTGTTTCCCGCCAGGTTGGTGTAGCAAACCGATCCAGGGTTGGGAGCCGCCGTATTCGAGCCATCCGTGAATGCCGCCGGGTTCAAAACTCCATTCAGATAAGCAGGACCGACGAGGTTCGCGGCTTCGCCATTCGAAAGCACAGTGAAGTGTGTGCCCGATGATCCATTTAGCACAAAGTTCCACTGCCATCCGCCGATGATTTTGTCCGTCACGTTGTTGACATTGGCGCCGAACTGTTTGCCACGCCCGAAGGGGAGATCGTACAGCACGCTGGAAACGAACAAATGCCTGTGATCCAGAGCGGAGTCCGCGCGGTCGGCGTTCAGGTTGAGGGCATTGATCGGCCCGCCTACATTCCCGCGCTGATCGCCTGGATTCCCAAACAGGCCCGTGCTGTTGTCCCGGTTGTGACTATAGGTATAAGCGACGGTGGCAACGATTCCTCGGCCATAGCGTTTCTCAAGCTTAGCCTGGAGGGAATCATAGTCGGCGTTGGCGCGCCCTTCAAAGATGCGTACGTCGCTAAAGAAACATGTTGGATTCGTGCATCCAAAGTTGCCGGCAGTCGTCGAAACACTTCCGAGTCCATTGCCATTGGCCCCCAACTGGCGCTCGGCCAACAGGTGCCTGCTGCGATTCCCGGCATATCCGACGTCGAAGACAAAGTCCTTTGCGAACTGATACTCGACGCTCAGGTTGCCTTCGTAGATCGTCTCGTTCTTAAAGTTCGAAGGTATGGCATAAAGTGTCGTGCCCGTCGTGAGAACTGGAGGATCGGTCACTGTTGCTACCGGTGGCCCCGTCGTGAAGTTGTTCACCTGTCCGGGACACGGGCAGAAGATCTGGTTTACGTTGGGTGGGTTGAGGGCCAGCGGATAATCGCCTCCGAATCCTTCTACCGCATAAAAGACCCCAGCGCCGCCGCGAAGTACGAACTGGCGTCTTCCTCCGAAAGAATATGCAAAACCAGCCCGGGGTCCAATGTTATTGTAGCGCGTGCTCGAGAGGCTGTTTCCGCTCCCACTCGCCGTCTTTAACGTTAGGGTAGTCGGGTTGAAGTTCGCGATTCTTCCCGAATCCTCTCCATAGAGTGGGAAAACATCCCAACGCACGCCCAAGTTGAGGGTCAGATTGTTTGTGGCTTTCCAGTCGTCTTGGACGAAGAAAGCATACTCCACAGATTTGAGGACGAAGGGATTGTCTCCGCCCTTAACCGTGCCGCTATTCGAAAAGTCTGCGTTTACGCTGAGAAGCGCATCGGCCTGACTGACGCCTGTGTGTCCGGCGCATACGCCGGTAGCCGTTGCACAGCCCACACCCCCATTTCCCCAAGCAAATGCTCCTTTCAAGTCGCCAAAGCCTCCGGAATCGAGTTGGTCGATTTCTCTTGGGCGAATTTCCACGCCTCCCTTCCAGGAATGTTTGCCTTGGATGTAGGTCACGGAATCTCCGATGTAATAGCTCTTTGATTTCTCCAGGAAGATGCCGCCATCGCCGGTGAACTCAAGTTGGCCCGGCGGATTACCGCCCCCAAATCCAATCAAAGCTCCACCCGTTGTGGCCGGCGTACCCTTATTGCAATTGGGGATGCCGATGTCATTGCACCAAGTCGGGCTGACCCCGCAAGCGCCGTTCACGCCGCAGTTGAAAATGCCCAATTCCACCGAAGTGTAACCGAATCGCAATTCGTTCAGAAAGGTCGGCCTGAAGACATGCGTTTCGCCGACCACCACTTGGCGCGTGTTTCCCAATTCATTGCCTGCGCCAAAACCAACCGTAGGCAAAACGGGAAAGAAGTTGGCGCGTTCACGCAGTTGATTGTCACGGGTGTAGCGGCCCGAGAGAGTGTCCTTATCCGAGATTACGTAATCGCCTTTGACATCAAACGAATCAATCGTTTCCTGGTTTCGCCGCACACCTACGTAGTTCGGGTTAGTTCCCGAATTTGGATCAACTACGTTAGGCAGATTAGGAAGCGGGAATTCGTTGAAATATTTTTGCGCCACAGCACTGAAATCGGACCGGGTAGAGAGGTTGGGAATCACGTTTCCGAGGAACGGCGTCCCCGTTAGGGGATCCACCAACTGTTGCGAAAACGCGGAGAAATCGCCAGTCCTCGCACCCTGTGTGGGCACTGCCGTTTCAAACTGAGTGGGGATCAAATTGCGCTGTCCAAGATAGTCCCCAAAAAAGAAGAGCTTGTTCTTGATGATAGGGCCGCCCACTGTGCCACCAAACTCGTTGATGTGCGTGGTCGTCTTGGGCAGCAGAAACGCCGCTTTCGCAGGTGTGTCGCCCCCCTGAATCGCGAGGTCTCGGGCCGCACCAAGACCCGGATTCGTGGCATTCAAGGCTGTATTCTGTCCGTAGTACGACGCAGTTCCATGAATGCTGTTGGTGCCGGACTTGTACGTCGTGTTAATTTGCGCGCCGCCCCGGCCCGCTTCCGCCTTGGCCAGGCTAGTTTCCACGCGGAATTCCTGAATCGCATCGGGATTCGGGAAAACGCCAATTTCTCCGAAGATGGGCTCGTTATCGTCCACGCCGTCCAGAGTAAAGTTATTGTTTCCCGGCCGCAGGCCGTTAGCGGTGATAGCCGATCCGCCCGACCGTCCAAACCGCGCCGCCGGCGTATCCCCGCGATTATCCGTTACACCATTGCCTCCGGCGTTGGGATCGCCTTGGTTGAAAAAAGAAGAGTCCGTAAGAATCGCTGTAATGTCGCGGCTCACCCCAGGCGTTAGCAACGCCAAGTTTGTAAAGTTCTGATCCCTAATCGGAAGTTCGGTAATCTGCCGCCCCATGATGACCGAACCCTGCGAGCTCGTCTCCGTGTTCAGCAGCGGCGTCTCCGAAGTCACCGTGACCGACTCGGTATTCGCGCCTACTTGCAGCGCCAAATTGACTTCGCGCACATCGCCGATGCGCAATTCGATGTTGTCGCTGACGGCCATCTTGAACCCGGCCTTCGTCGCTTCGACCTTGTACATACCGACCTGCAAAACGGACGGCACGACGAAGCGCCCATCATCATTGGTGGTCGCGTCAAACGTCGCGCCCGTATTGATATTAGTGACTTTCACCGTCGCGCCGACCACATTCGCTCCGCTCGGGTCCGTAACCCGCCCCGTGATCGAAGCGCGGTCGTTCTGCGCGAACACCGGCGCGCACACCAGCAGAATTGCCATCACCCAGCCCATAAGACGCAGGGTAGCCGTGATCATAAAGCTCCTCTTCCTCGACAGAATCTCAGTTTTAACGTGACTGCTGTGGCACCCCAAACAAACCCTTGCGCAAACGACTGAACCTCGCCCACGCAGAGTTCCTCATATGCCTGCCACGACCCCCCTCGACGCGGGCAAGGCACAATTGGACCCAACAAACTCCTATTTACGATGCGTCTTATCAATTAAATTGCATTATGGGGAAGTGTCAGTCCGTCTGATACGGTTACAGCAAATAAATCACGCCCTTGCAGAGAGTTCCGTGCCTTGCTACCCTCTTGTTACATCGATGTAACAGGATGCCTGTGACCGAACGCGCGCAAAGTCTTGGGCAGATTGAACGCCTTGCCAACAGCCAGACCCTCCATGGCTCGGAGTCCCTGTGCAAGTTGCTCCGCTACCTTGCTAAACATGCACTCGACCACCCCGGCGCCCCCCTCAAGGAGTACCAAATTGCAACAGAGGTCTTCGGCCGCCAGACTGACTTTGATCCCCAAGTGGATTCCATGGTTCGTGTGCAGGCCGGGCGTCTCCGTACCAAGCTCGCCGAATACTACGCCTCGGAAGGCGCCGAAGACCCAACTTGGGTTGAGTTGCCGAAAGGCACTTATGTTCTCACCTTTCACCACGGCGCTCCCGGTTCCGGCCGCAACCATTCCGGCGCTTCCGTTGATCCCCGTCACGAACTCCGCCACGAACCCGAGTTCCCCCCAGCCACACCGCGCAAGTGGATCGCGGCGGTCGTCGTACTCTCCGTTCTTCTGGCTGCGACGCTAATCACTGCTGGCCTGGTCTTCCTACAAAGAAAAAACAGCGACGTCCAAGCCAGCGGCGACATCCCGCAGGCTCCTGCCGCATTCCACATTTTCTGGAAAGGCTTTATCACCGGCCCCGACGAGCCGTGGGTTATTTTCAGCAACGCAGCTTTTACCGGACGCCCGGACATCGGCATGCGCTACTACGATCCCGCGCGCGATTCCAAAACGCAGATCCTCGACCACTACACGGGCGTCGGCGAAGTGTTGGCCGTCCACGAACTCGATACCGTCTTCGCCATGCTTCGTCAGCGCCTTCGCGTCAAGCGTGGAAGTCTTTTTTCCCTCGATGATGCCAAGAACAACGATCTGGTCTTCATCGGTTCGCCTTCGGAAAATCTCTCCTTGCTCGACATTCCCGGGACTCAGGAATTCATCTTCAAGCAAGTTCCTTCCGGCCCGCGCGCCGGTAACATGGAAATCGTCAACATGCACCCGCAGTCAGGCGAACCGAAGGAAGTCCTCGCCACGGCTGCGAACCAGCCGCTCGTTGAAGACTACGGCGTAATCGCCCTTGTCAAAGGATTGAATCCTTCACGATCCGTTCTGATCCTGGCTGGCACTACTACCATGGGCACGCAAGCCGCCGTGGAATATATCTGCCGCGAAAATTCTCTCGAACAGCTCCTGCTGCGTCTTGCCGTTGCCCGTTCCGGCGAGCTCCGGCCGTTCGAAGCGTTGATTCACGTCAAGGTTGCGCGTGGTGTTCCGGTGGGGAGCGAACTCGTCGCGGTTCGTCGCAGCGCTTCGTAGGGCCAGCGCGCTATTCCTTTTGCGTCGCCGACTGTAGCCTGCCGCCTGGAACGACGCTTCTCACAATTACATATAAGACCGGGATGAAAAGAAGATTGAGCGTCGTCGCGGCGATCATTCCGCCGAATACTGTTGTGCCCACGGAAATCCGCCCGGCGCGCCCTGCCCCCCGCGCTAAGACCAGTGGCACGACTCCAAGAATGAAAGCCAGCGAGGTCATCAAGATCGGCCGCAGTCGAATGCGCGCTGCCTCGATCGCTGCCTCCACGACCGGCATTCCCTGGTCGCGCAGCTGCTCCGCAAACTCCACGATCAAAATCGCATTCTTGCTCGCCAGGCCGATCAACATCACCAGCCCGATCTGGCAATACACATCGTTCTGCAAGCCTCGCAAGTCCTGCGCGCCAATCGCTCCGAGCAGCGCCACCGGCACCGCCAGCAGTACGATGAACGGCAGCACGTAACTCTCGTATTGCGCGGCCAGCGTCAAGTACACCACCACCAGTCCCAGGGCGAAAAGAATCACCGCTTTTCCCCCGGATTCGATCTCTTCTCGCGATAATCCGCTCCATTCGAAGCTCATTCCATTCGGCAGTGTTTTGGCCGCCAGCGCTTCCATTGCCGCGATTCCGTCCCCGCTGCTCTTTCCCCGTGCCGCGCTTCCGTTGATTTCTGCAGACCTAAACAGATTGTAGTGGCTGATCACTTGGGGATTCGCCGTCTGCTCGACCGTCACCAGGTTGCCCAGCGGTATCATTCTTCCCGTGTCCGAGCGCACGTAGTATTGCCCCATGTCCTTCGGCTCGGAGCGAAATCTCGACTCCGCCTGCACGTGCACGCGGTACGAGCGATTGTTGAAATCGAAATCGTTTACGTACACAGACCCCATGTACGTCTGCAAAGTATCCGTAATCTGGGTCAGGGGAACTTGCAGGCTCTTGGCTTTGTCCCTGTCGATGCGCACGAGATACTGCGGATCATTGGCGGTGAAACTCGTAAAAAGCCCGGTGATCTCCTTGCTCGCGTTTCCCTGCGCCACCAGTTGGTTCGCCGTTTTCGCGATTACATCCAGCGAATTCCGGCCCAGATCTTCCAACTCAAACTGAAATCCGCCGAATTGCCCAAGCCCTTGCACCGCTGGCGGATTGAAGGGCGCCACTAGAGCCCCGGGAATCCCTGCGAGCTGCTTCCGGAGCCGCTGAATCACCGCGGCGGCCGAATGCTCTTCGCCCTTGCGTTGGTCGAATCCTTGCATGTTGGCGAAAATCATCCCTCGGTTCGGAGCGTTGCCGGTGAAGCTGAAGCCTGCAATGCTGAACGCGCCGGTGATTTCCGGCACGTGCGAGAGTTGTTCCTCCACTTTGGCGCAAATGTCCCGCGTGTACGTCAGCGAAGCGCCCTGCGGCGACTGCACGATGAACATGATGTAGCCCTGATCGTCTTCCGGAATAAACGCGCGCGGCACGCGTTCGTAAATCAGGTACGTGCATCCGAGAAGGGCCAGAAAAACCACCGTCGCTACGAGCCTCCAGCCGAGAACCACTTTCAGCGCAGCCTGGTACCAACCCGTTCCCGCCGTAACTATCTGGTTGAACATTTTGAAAAAGCGGCCTTGCGCTCGTTCCCTATGGCGGCCCAAAAAGATTGCGGAGAGTGCCGGAGTCAGCGTCAGAGCGTTGAACGCCGAGATCGAAACCGAAAACGCGATGGTCAACGCGAATTGCCGGAAAAGAATCCCCGTCGTTCCCGGGAACAGTGCCACCGGCACGAAAACTGCCACCAACACAAGCGATGTAGCGATTACAGCGCCCGCCACTTCTTTCATCGCCACCGACGCCGCGTTGTGCGGCTCCGTGATTCCTTCGACGATGTGCCGTTCCACGTTTTCAATCACCACGATGGCATCGTCCACCACCAGCCCCGTCGCCAGCGTGATTCCAAACAGCGTCAGTGTGTTGATCGAAAATCCCAGAATCTTCACGAAGACAAACGTGCCAATCAGCGAAACGGGAATCGTCACCGCCGGAATGAGCGTGCTCCTCCAGTCTTGCAGGAAGACGTAAATCACGATCACCACTAGCACGATGGCTTCCAGCAGCGTGATCAATACGTCCTGGATCGATTCGCTGATCACCGCTGTGGTATCGAACGCCACGGCATATTTCAAGCCCGGCGGAAAGTTCTTCGAAAGTCTAATCAGCTCATCCTTCACCGCTTTATCCACGTCCAAAGCATTTGCCCCGGGGAGTTGCGTCACCGCTAGTCCAATGGCTTCGTGGCCATTGAACCGCAAAAGCGATCCGTAGTCTTCCGCGCCGAGTTCCGCGCGCCCCACGTCCTTCAGGCGCACCAGCGTTCCGTCTGTCCCCGTTTTCAAAATGAGGTTGTCGAACTCCGCCGCTTCCGTCAGCCGGCCCAGCGCCCGCACGCTGAACTGAAAGCTTTGCCCGTTCGAAGCGGGCTGCTGTCCGATCTGTCCCGCTGCCACAAGAATGTTCTGTTCTTGCAACGCATTCAGCACGTTTGAAGCGCTCAGTCCGCGCTCCGCCATCTTCGCGGGATCGAGCCACAACCGCATCGCATACTTGCGCTCGCCAAAAATAATCGCATCGCCCACGCCCGGCACGCGTTTGATCGCGTCCTTCACGTACACGTCAATGTAGTTGCTCAGGAATAGCCCGTTATACTGTTCGTTCTCGGAATACACGCCCGCAGCGAGCACAAATCCCGTGGCCTGCTTGGTGATGATTACGCCCGTGTTCTTCACCGCGTTTGGCAGCCGGCCCAGCGCCTGGCTCACGCGGTTCTGCACGTCCACAGCGGCCAGGTCCACGTCGCGGGTCACGTCGAATGTTACGGTGATCGCGCTGCTGCCGTCATTCCCGCTGGTCGACGTGATGTACTTCATTGAGGGCACGCCGTTGATCGCTTGTTCCAGCGGAATCGTCACGGCGGACTCGACGGTTTGCGCGTTCGCTCCGATGTAGATGCTGGTGACCAGCACTTGCGGCGGCGCCAGATTCGGAAATTGTGCGATCGGTAGCGTAGGAATAGAGATTGCGCCCGCGAGAATGATGAACAGCGCGCACACCGTGGCAAATACCGGCCTTCGAATGAAGAAATCAACGAACAAGGCAGGATCCCGTACTAGTCTCAATTAGAATAGTGCGGCTCATTGTTTTTGGCAGCCGCTACTTTGCTGCGCCGCCCTTGCCGGCGTCTTGAATCTGCTCGGCGACGGGAAAGCCGTCCTGCAAGAACTGTGTCCCGGAAACGATGATGTGGTCGCCGGGTTTCAATCCATCCAGCACGGCAAAATCATTGCCGATGGTATCGCCCAGCTTTATCGCTCGTTGCCGTGCCACTGTTCCTTTGCCTTCCTTCACCGCGAGATAGGCAAAGAATTGTCCGTTGATCCGCGTCACCGCCAGCACCGGGATCACGGGGCCTTCGCGCGTTCCCCAGGTGATTTGCGCGCGCACCTGCTGCGCCACGCGGAGTTTGCCTTGTGGATTGGCAATCAGCGCCTTTGCCAGAATCGTCTGCGTGTCCGTTTCCACTTGAGGAGACACAAATGTAATTTGCGTTTCGATCCCCGCTTTGCCGGCGTCATCCACCAGCCGCACGGGTAGCCCAACTTTTAGATTTTTCCCGCGCTCGGCCGGAACGTAGATATATGCCTCCAGAGCCCCCGGCTCGTCGACCGTCGTCAGCATCGTCGCGACCGTCACGCGGTCGCCCACGCGTACGGGAATGTCTCCCACGACTCCGCCCATCGGCGAAGTGACACCGTAATAGTGCAACTCCACTTTCTGCTGCTTTACCTGCTCGTCTTGGGATTTCAATTGCGCCACTGCGGCGTCGTAGTTTGTTTGCGCGTTGTCAAATTCCTGTTTGCTGATCACCCCGGCAGCGGACAATTTCTGGGCGCGCTCCAGCGAAACTCGCGCATAGCGCAAGTTCGCTTCCTGCGCCGCCCGTGATGCTTCCTGGCTGCTGAGTGTCGCCTCCTGCTTCAGCGGATCGATTTGCAAGAGCTGCGTCCCGGCAGACACTTTGTCGCCCGACTTCACGAAAATCTTCGTGATGTACCCTTCGACTTGCGGATTGATGGCTGCCGAATGCCGCGATTTCAAGATCGACAAATACTCTGTCGTCTCCGCGATTTTCGCCGACGGCGCAATCTGCACCTGTACCGGCATGGCCGCTTGCGCCGCGGCCTGAGGACCACCGGCGGAGCTCTTCTGACAGCCGCAAATAAGAGCCCCCACTGCAAGTACAAGCAGCAATGGGAATCCTTGCCGCCCAGCACTCGCTGGCCCCTTGCCACCGCGAATTGAGATAGTGGTATCCATCTTCATTAATGCAGCTTCAAATCTTACGACACTCGGATGTCTGCTCAAAATCTGGAGAGGAAGGGTCTCCCTTATTGGACGCTTTCGAATGCCATTGGTTACTTACTGTGAGAGGGCCGCAATCAATAGAAATCGCGGGAGTTGATTCTCTTGCTGGAGAGCCCGAGCTGCAGGACTTCCATCTGTTCTGACCGGTCGAAAATCTTGCCCGGGAAAAAAATCTTCACAAATATCCGCACGCCCCCAAACGCTATGCCCAGCGCGACGGCAACCACCATGAACAATCCGGTGGCCAGGAAAATCCTACTGAGAATAACAAGCCACGGCGGATCGGTGATGGTATGCGTGGGCTGATTCCAGGTGACGCGCGTCCCGTAATTCACGGAATCACGCAACGAATCGCCAAATGATTTCGAAGTCGGCTCCAGCACCAGGGTAAGCAGCGAGGCATTGCGCTCGATCGTCGTTCCCGCCTGCTTCGCCGCCGGAGAAAGCGCTTGATCCAGATGCCGCAAATGCTGCTCCGCAAGCTGCGGCGTCGGATATTCAATCAGCAGCACGACCGCAGAATCGTTGCCCTTGCGATATTCCGCAAGCATTGCTTCCGCGCCCGAGGAAAATCCGGCTTCGCTCGTAATCCCCTCGAACTGTTCCCGCTTCAGCGTTGCCAGCCCATTCTGTAATGCCGCCGGGCCAAGCGCATATTTTTGCGTCCCATCCGTGAAACCTTTTGGCAGAAATGCACGAATCGGAGGCAGCGGCGTCTGGTCGGAATGCGCGCTAACCGCGTTTACCAGCGCTACCAAATCCGCCGTAGGAATCACCGGCGTCGGCCGCACTTCCAGAATGGAGTTCCCCACAAGGACAAACAATCTGTCGCCATCCACGGCCGAAGTTCGATCCAACAACGATGGATGCATCTCCGGGTGGATCAGCGCGCTGTAAATTTCATACGCACTGCTGGGATCCCGATATTTCTCCAAGCTGACGTCGACCTTGGCGCCACCGGAAGAGTACTCGCAGTATTCACCAGTCGTGCGCCCGCTCTCCTTCCAAAGCTTCAAGTAGTTCAGCGGCGCTTCGGTTTCAATCCACTGTTGACTTGGCTTGCCGGACCAGTTTCCAAAATGTGGAGGGAGCACCATTTGCTGCGCAGACGAATACGGCGCGGCGGCCAGCGCCAGCAGCAATCCAGCAATGAAGGCAGTTTTATGCATCCCGGCTTCTATTAGACACCAAAAGCCTAGTTTTGGTTTCTCGATTGTTCGACGGCGGCCGCCGCCGAAGGCCGCTTCCCCGCGGGCTTCTCTGGCAAGTTGACGGTAACGCTGTTCATGCTCTGGAGGTAGCTGGCCACGCCCTGGTACAAGCCTTCCGCTACTCGCTGCCGCTGCTCGGGCTGTTTCAAAAGCTTCTCATCCGCAGGATTGCTCAAAAACGAAATCTCCGTAAGGATCGACGGCATGTCCGCGCCGATCAGCACCACAAACGGCGCCTTACGCACCCCGCGGTTGCGAATCGTCTTCCCGGACTTCTCCACCTTCTTCGAAAGCGAGTCTTGAATATCCGTGGCCAGCTCTTTGGATTCGTCAATCTTTTCCGTCCGCGCGATCTTCCTCACGAGGTCTTGCAAGTCGTGAACGCCTTCCTGCGCAGTCGCGTTTTCGCGGGCCGCCACTTCCATGGCCTCGGCCGAGCCCTTCAAGTTCAAGTAGTACGTCTCGATGCCGCGCGCCGCATGATCCTGGCTGGAGTTCGCATGGATGGAAATGAACAGGTCCGCCTTGGCCTGATTCGCAATGTTGGTCCGCTCTTCCAGCGGAATAAAAGTGTCGTCCGCGCGCGTGTACACCACATCCGCGCCTGGCAACTTCTGTTGAATGATCTTGCCGAGCCGCAGCGCCACGTCCAGGCACAGGTCTTTCTCCATCAATCCCGTCGGCCCGATTGTTCCCGTGTCGTGCCCGCCGTGGCCCGCGTCGATCACAATTCTGCCAATCTTCAGCCCCAGCGCGCGCGTCAACGTGGACTGGCCATCCCGTGTCGGCTGCGGCGCCGTCGAAGGCTGGATCAGATCCGGTTTCGTATTCGTAGCCGTGGCCCTGACGGATTTCGATTTTGTGTTTTTCGTTGCCGGAGCGGAATTGCTTGCTACTGGAGGAGACTTGCTGTTGCCAACCGACCCACTAATCGCGTTGCTCGAATTGGCGACTGCCTGCACCGGCACAGATGGATTCACCGCCGAACTCTTCGAAGCCACATTCTGAACGGTTCCCGTAGCGCCGCCCGGCGCGGCATTCACATTCTCGCTCGCATCGTCTTTCGCCGCTTGTTGCTGCCCGCTCTTCGCTTTGGCGGTGCGCACCGGCGCCGCTGGAATGGAATTTGCATAAAGATCGATTACCAATTGCGCCGGATTGTTCGTCAACGAAGCGGTGTAGTCCTTCACCCCGTTCACATCCAGCACCACGCGTACAACGCCCTCATGATTCTGCGCCACGCGCACCGCCGTCAGAAGGTTGCCGTCCACGTGAATATTCCCGCGCGCCACTTCCGGCGTCAGCCGCGCTGCATGCAAATCAAAAAAGATTCGATCCGGATTCGCAATTCGCCCCGAAGCATATTGCACACTGTCTTCAAGATCGATCGTCACACGCGTGGCATCGCCATTCTCCGTCGCCCGGATGCGCCGTACCCGCGGTATCTCCGTGGAATCCGAATGCCCGACCGATTTGCCGCCCGAATGCACCGGCGCATTCGTCCGCGTGTCTTCTTTCGCCGGTTCAACCGCCGCGGACTTCGCCTCCGCCGTCAATGTCGAGGCTTGCTCGTCGCTGTTCTGCAGAAGAGCCAATTCCGCTAAAGCTTCCTGCACTTCCCGCTTCTTCGGCGAACGCGGATAGCGCTTCAAAAAATCTTCATAGGTCTTCTTCGCCAGCGCGGCATCGCCCAGCTGATCCCGCCGCAACTTCGCCATGCGCAAGATCGCATCCTGGCAATAATGGCTCGCCGGATATTCGTGTACAAGAAATTGGTAGGAATCCACCGCCGACTGATAGTAGCTGCGCCCAAAGCGGTCGCCCATCTCCGCGTACACTTCGGCGACTGCCAGCAGAGAATCCGGCACTTCCGGCGCACGCGGCGTAATCAGCGCCACGCGCCGGTAACTGGAAACCACTTGCTTGTAATCAGCCAGCGTGCGCTTCTCGGGAGACTTGCTGTTTAGCGCGGCGCGCTGTTCTTCTGCACGAGCGAATTGCGTGCTCGCGGCTTGCCGCCGCACCGTTGTCGAGGCATCCCCAGCTTCCGTTCGCGTCCTCGCCGCGGAGACCGGTGCAATGCCCGCCACCATCGCCAGCGATACGAAAACCGGCGAAACACAGGCGAAGCCCTTGCGCAAAAATTTTTTGCCCGAAAACATCAACCGACGTCCCCCAAAACACAGCCTACACATTACCCCAACACGCCAGGCACTGTGCAAATTCATCAAATTCCGAGCCTCAAAATACACTACGCCCGGAAAAATGAGGCCTAATCATTAAACACTTAAAACTTCTTTTAGTCGTTGGTGAATACGATGCGGCCGCTCGGCGTGACGTCCCTGTGGATTGCGTGTGCATTGATAAACGCGCCCTCAAGCCGTCCCGATCCCGGCCGGAAATAGGCATTCTGTACTTTCTGCACGTAATTCCGCGTTTCTCGAAACGCCGGAATGCCGTGTGCCCGGTCAACCGCTCCCTCGCCCGCATTGTACGCCGCCAACGCCAGGTCCAAGTTGCCGTTGTAGCGTTCCAGCAACGACTTCAGGTGTCGGACTCCGGCGTCGATGTTCTGTTGCGGGTTGAATAGGTCGTAAGCTCCGTATCGTTGTGCCGTCGTGGGAATCAACTGCATCAATCCGCCGGCTCCCTTATTCGAATACGCCCGCGAATTCCAGTTCGATTCCGTTTCGATGACCGCGCGAACCAGTGCAGGGTCCACGTGGTGCCGTTCCGCCGCTTCTCGCACGAGTTTTTCCGCGCCGTCGCGGTCGATGCTCATGCCCGGACGGCTTCGTCCCGTTAGAGAAGATTCAGCGGGCAGGTAGATGGTGGAACGCGACTTCAGGGCGCCAAGTTTGATGGTTGCCGGTGGTTCGGCATTTACGAATAGCTGCCGTCCGCTGGTGTCCATGACCTTGGCAATCTGTGCGTTGGCGCTCGGCGCAGGGAAGTTCGCGCAAAGAACCAGCGCTCCCATCAGAAGCCATGCCGTGTGTGCCGTACGTTTCGCCATCGTGCCTCGGGGAAGGCCAACAACAATTTTGGAACCCATCTCGGAAGGAGTAGTTTTCGACATTTACCCTAAAACGGTCAATGTCCCTTCCGTACTAGTGACCCCTACCGGGCGGTCTACCCTTGGGGAGATCGCCGGGAGAGTGGTTGGTCTTGCGAAGCCGTGTTGGCAGGGGGTCTCAGCTCGGTTAGAGCCGTATGAGCCCGGCCGGCAGGCTTCTGGCGCTGACCCCATTATAGCAAGGGTTCGAGTAGGGAGGGGATACTCAAAAGGGCACTTTTTAGGGCTGCTGTGTCCTTGCCGCCAGCCTCGGCCAAGTCCGGCCGCCCGCCCCCAGAGCCCCCTACCTGCTTGGCAAGTGCCTGTATCAGCTTGCCAGCATGGACTTTAGCGGTCAGGTCCTTTGTTACCCCCGCAATGAGCGCCACTTTGCCGTCCTCCGGCATACCCAGCGCCACCACCCCAGACCCCAGCTTCTGCCGCAGGGTGTCCACCAGCTGCCGGAGGCCTTCCCGGTCCACATTGGCGACCTCCGCGGCGATCAATTTTACCCCTTTGACGGTCTGTACCCGGGCCGCCAGCTCGTCGACCTGGCTGAGTGCTCCTTTGCGCTTCTGTGCCTCCAGCTCCTTCTCCAGGTGCTTGGCGGTCTGTGACAGCTTCTCGACTTGGTCCAAGATACCGTCCTCGCCGACGTTCAGGGTCCCGGCTACCTGGCGCAAGATTTCTGCCTGCTGTTGATAGTGCTCAAGCGCGCCGATGCCGGTCACGGCAAAAATCCTGCGCACCCCCGCCGCCACCGATTCTTCGCTCACAATCTTCAGCACGCCGATGTCGCCCACGCGGTGCACATGCGTCCCGCCGCACAGCTCCTTCGAGTAGAACCCCCGAGCGGCGCGCGGATCGGGAATCGTCACCACGCGCACGTTGTGCTCCGGGTACTTGTCCCCGAAAAACGCCAGCGCGCCCGAAGCCAGCGCCTCTTCGAGCGACGTCACGTTCGTCTCAATCGGCGTGTTCAGCCGGATTTCGTCGTTCACCTGCTGCTCGATGTCCCGCAACTCCTCCGCATCCACCGGCGCAAAGTGCGAAAAATCGAAGCGCAGCCGCTCCGGCGCATTCAGCGAACCCGATTGTTTGACGTGGGTGCCGAGGATATTCCGCAACGCTGCATTCACCAGGTGTGTCCCCGAGTGATTGCGGATAATCCGCGCCCGCCGCTCCGCATCCGCCACCACTGTTACGCGGTCGCCCACACGCAGCGTCTCCTTCGCCACCACTTTGTGCGCCACCAGTCCTGCAACGGGATAGTACGCACTCTTCACTTCCGCAAGCACTTGCGACTCTGAGCCGTCATAAAACGCGCCCGTATCCGCCATCTGCCCGCCCGACTCCGCATAAATCGCCGTGCGGTCCAGAACGACTTCGCCGCTCTCCCCCGCTTTCAGTTCATTCACCGCCCCATTCTTGGTGATGATCGCTTCAATCGCGCAATCTTTCGCGCACGTCCCGTGGTAGAACTCCAGCTCCGTCGTAAACCGGTCCGCAATCTTCGCATACGCCGGATTCGCCGCCTCCTTTCCGGAACCGCCCTTCCACGAAGCCCGCGCGCGTTTCTTTTGTTCGTTCATGGCGAGTTCGAATCCGGGCTCGTCGAATATCAGGCCCGCATCACGAGCCGCGTCCTCGATAAAGTCCCGTGGCAAGCCGTAGGTGTCATAGAGTGAAAACGCCCGATCACCCGGCAAGAAATCTGCAGTGGGGCCTTGCGACTCCTTGGCTGCCAGGAAATCGGCAACCATTTCGTCGAGTTTCTTCATGCCGATCGCAATGGTGCTGCCGAATCGCTTTTCTTCGGAAAGAACAATTTCTGGCACCCGGGCCGCCGTTGCTTCAAGTAATTCAGGATACGCGCTGCCCATCTGTTCGCGCACGGTTTGCACCATTTCCGAGAGAAAAGTGTGAGTAGCACCGAGCAACCGCCCGTGGCGAATCGCGCGACGCATTATTTTGCGGAGCACATACCCGCGTCCTTCGTTGGATGGCAGAACGCCATCGGTGATTAGAAAAGTAGTTGCGCGCGCATGATCGGCAATCACACGCAGGGAAGCTGCGCCACCTTTCCCGGCTTCGGAGCTGATTTCCTTAGCGTAGTCGACGCCGCAGAGTTCCGCTGCCCGCTTCATCAGCGGAACGAAAAAATCCGTGTCGTAGTTGGAGATAACGCCTTGCAGGATGCAAGCCGCGCGTTCCAGACCCCATCCCGTGTCAATCGACGGCTTTGGCAGCGGCGTGAGCTTGCCGCTGGCATCACGATTAAACTGCATGAACACCAGGTTCCATTGCTCCACATACCGCCCGCAATCGCAGCCGAATGCGCAATCGGCGTGCCCGAGTTCCGAGGCCGCAGCGCCGAAGTCGTAATGAATCTCGCTGCATGGCCCGCAAGGCCCTGTGTCGCCCATCGCCCAGAAATTATCCTTCGCGCCGAATTCGTAAATGCGGTCTTTCGCTACGCCCGTCTCGACCCAATATTTGTAAGCTTCCTCATCCCTCGGAACACCTTCCTCGCCCTTGAAAATCGTCACGTACAGTTTGTTCTTATCGATTCCAAACCACTCCGGCGAAGTCATCAACTCCCAAGCATACGCAATCGCATCCTTCTTGAAATAATCCCCAAACGAAAAATTCCCCAGCATCTCGAAAAACGTGTGATGCCGCTTCGTAAACCCCACATTTTCCAGGTCGTTGTGCTTCCCGCCCGCACGCACGCACTTCTGCGCTGTCGTCGCCCGTAAGTAATCCCGTTTTTCCAGCCCCAGGAAAACATCCTTGAACTGGTTCATCCCCGCATTCGTAAACAGCAGGGTAGCGTCCCCATGCGGCACCAGCGACGAGCTTCGCACCCGCCGGTGGCCCTTGCCTTCAAAAAACTGCAAAAATTTCTCGCGTATCTCGTTGCCCGTCATTTTTTTAGTGCCCCTTCCGGACACGTCCGCCCCGTCTCTTTTCATGAAATCAATCCCTAGAGTATCGCAGAGCACGACAGAGCCCCGCAACGAACCTCCATCTCGCCGGTTCTGCACATTACTCCGGTGCTCCTCGCAAAAAAAAGAAGGCACCGAAAACTCCGGTGCCTTCTCTCCGAAACGAGTCTTGGCAATAAGCTACTATGGGCAGGGAACCGCGGATTGAGGCAGCGCGGTCGTGTCGGGATAGCTAAAGGCTCCGCCGATCGCATCCGAAGTCGCGCCCATTTCAAACCATTGCAAAAGAGCTTCGGTCTGCGGGTGGTAGACAAACACTTCATGCCCTTCCTTGAGCTGGATGCTTACGGTGGCATTCGGCAATACCTCTACCGGATCACCCGTTTCCAGGTTCCCCTGGCAAACCTTGGAAGTCGGCGGCTGGCCCGGGAACTGCCAGCGCGGCACCGCGGTGTTTCCAAATGGATCGTTCAGTGCTTCCGCAGTCTCGTGCGAGAGCCCGGTAATATCCTGGAATCCCGCGCCAAACAACCCCGGAGAGATCCAGCTGGAGAAGGCAAAAATCCAGCGCGGTTGCGGCGTCTGGGAGGAATCGAAAATATAGTTGTGGAAACCGAGCACGCAACAGCTTGCCGGATTTCCTTTGCTGTCGATGGAAAACAGAAACGTATTGGGCCACGCCTGCATGTTGAAGGCATCCGTCGTGTAATTGCTGGCGTTAATGTCATTCACCGCCTGGTTGAAAAACAGCGCGTTGAACAGCAAGTCCAGCATTTCGACGAACTCCGTGCCGTCAGGAGCGTGGCCAACAAAATACGATTGCACGGTCACGATGCTTCCGTCCTGCAACTGCACCTGGACGTGTCGCGGTATATCGATCGTCACGCGATTGACGACGTTCGGGTCCAATACCGTGTGCCAGTTTTGTCCCATCGTGTTGAAGAACTCCGCGCGCTGCACCGCGTCGCCGAACTGGATGTGGTTGCCCGAGGTGTAGTTTGCTTCCTCGAAGTTCGGAGAATCCGTGAGGAGATCCTCGAAACTGAATGGCACGCTTGCGGAAAAGCCCGCGGGTACATTCAGAAGATTGAGCGAAATCGTTGTGATCTTCGCCGGAATTTCCGTCTTCCCGCCCATCAGAGGATCATTTCCGATCATAATGTAAGGGAAGACTCGGCCTACGGAAGGGCCTCCCTGAGCGGCAAACGCGCCTGCAAACGTGGGTACCGTAAGCAGGCCAGGAATGTTCCCGCCTGGGTTACGCGGAATGCCACCAGAATGGTTGCCGTTATTGCCCGCCGCACTATGCGGACCTGCGTTTGTGCTCGCGGCGCCATTGCCTGTCATAAAGACTTCCCTGGAGGTTGTGGCGCCCGGCGGGAACAACAGGATAAGTCCTGAAGCCCCTGAACTTGCTGCCGGCGCGGAGCCCAACGCGACAGGCAATGCCTTTGTATAGCTGGGAGTAGCCTGGGCAGCGAAGGGAGAGGGTTCACTCTGAGCGGTCTGGGCTGCAGTGTGCGTAGCAGAGCAAGCCCAAAAAAAAGATCCCAAAAACAGGGCCGTAAATCGTACCGAACTGGGCATGGATGTTCTCCTGAATGCAATCTGAACTGGGAAAGCTACGGGACAATACACTCACTGTTATATGAATGCAAGAATAACTGCATAAAAAAGATTAATAATCTTCGGCCGTGCGGTTTCTCCGACCATTTATGAAAAACAGTTGCATCATTCCGACAAAAAATATTGATTTCCATATTTCCCCGCTCATTGTCGAGGCGCTCTCCCAACAGGAGCTGGTACTAAAGCTTCCATTACCTCGCTACTAATCGCCATGAAAACAGGAACAGAAGGCGCGACCGCGAGTTCCCGAAGGCCATATCCCAGCTCAGTTTCCGATTACGCGCTATACAGTCCACTGGCGCACCCGCAGCTCAGATTGCCTGGGACCAGGAACAATTGTATTGTGAATCTCTCTATGCCCGTCCGTCGCAAGACCGTTCTAATCGTCGGCGGAATCGCCGCGATACTTTTGCTCGCGCTTGTTTTTGTTGTTCCCGCTCTCGTCAACGTGGATCGATACCGGCCCCAGGTAATCTCCTATCTCCAGGAAAAAACTGGAAAACAGGTCGAAATCGGGCGGCTGGCTCTCACCTTTTTCCCTGTCGCGATTCACATCGAACATTTCGGCGTGAAGAACCCTCCGATATTCCCGCCCGGCTATGTCTCCCAAGTGGCGCGGATTGATGCCTTACTTAGTGTCGGAGCGCTTCTCCACCGGCAGGTGGTCATCAGGTCGCTGGTACTCCAAGACCTGGTATTGAATATGACTTCGGATCCCGACGGCCCGTGGAACTTCGAGAATCCGCACGCCACAGATTCGCAAAACACCTTTCCTCTCGGAGTGATTTCGAGGGTGCAAATCAAGCGCGGGCAATTGATCGCGTCGAATCTATTGCCCTCCGACGCAGCGGGCCCCATTTTTTTCGAAGCCCACGATATATCCTGTGACCTGGAGCAGGTGAACCTGATGGAAATTATCAATCCTTCGTCTTCTTCGACGAATGGCCAGGGCTCCGTGAAGGTGGGTCTTCTGCGCTTCGGCTCGGTCGAGGCGAGAAACCTGGTATCCAAATTGCGCCTTGAGGCGAAACATGTTTTTTTTACGGAGGTTAAAGCGGAACTCTATGGGGGGAGTGCCGCCGGTGACCTCAACTTTGATTTGTCCGGGAAAAACGTGAAGTTCAAGACCAATGCGCGACTGAACGGAATCAACGTGGCCCAGCTCCTGGCGGCTTTTCCCAACGGCGGCGGAAAGATGACCGGCAAGATGGAAGGTGACATAAAGTTAGCGGGAGATATCGAGCATACCCTCCGCCCCTTGGCGGGAATGCGCGGCGCCGGACACGTGACCGTGCGCAACGGCCAGGTGCCAAGTCTCAGGCTCAACGCCAATTTGATGAAGCTGGCGCACTTCAACGATCTTGGCCCGGCGAAAAATGATCCGTCCGCGTTTAACTTGATCACAACCGACCTGGAGCTGGCAAATCAGACGATTTCGAGCAAGGTCATCGATATTGACGGCTACGGCGTCGATGTGGATGGCTCGGGAAGTGTCAGCGTATCAGGCTCTGACCAGTTGAACTATCGCGGCTTGGCGGAGATTACCACCAAGGAAGGCTTCTTCACCAATACCATCGCCCGGCTCTCTGGCGCCACATTAAAGGACGGCAAGTTGCAGTTTCCCTTCCGCATCGGCGGAACGATCGATAACCCGGTATTTTCCAAAGGCAAGGGCGACATAGACGTGGACGCCGTGCAAAAACGTCCGTGAGGCAAGAGCATTGGGTCAAGGCACTCACCGAACTCTAATGTGGCATGCCACTGCAACCGGAGGCCATCATGGGTGAAATGATTCAATTCAAGCGGCCGGACGGCAAGACTTGCCCCGGCTATTTGGCGACTCCCAAAGCAGCATCAACCGCGCCTGGCTTCGTCTGCATCCAGGAGTGGTGGGGACTCAACGATCAAATCAAAAAAACCGCCGACCGCTTGGCCGAAGCCGGTTACCGGGCGCTTGTCCCCGATCTCTACCGCGGCAAGGTCGCCAAGGCCTCCGATGAGGCCAGCCACATGATGGCGAACCTGAGCTTCCCCGATGCTGCCGAGCAAGATATTCGCGGTGCTATCCAATACCTGAAGCAGACCTCGAAGAAAGCAGCCGTCGGCGGCTTCTGCATGGGTGGCGCGCTGACGATCCTGGCTGCGGCACGAGTTCCAGAAATGGACGCCGGTGCCTGCTTCTACGGCATTCCCGATCTCGCCGCCGCCGAATTGAGCAAAATCAGAATTCCCCTTATCGGGCACTTCGCCAATCAAGACGGCTGGTGTACCCCTGCCAAAGTGAACGACCTCGAAGCCGCCCTCAAGCAATCCAAATCCAAATTCGAGCTCTACCGTTACGACGCCCAGCACGCCTTCATGAACGAATCCCGTCCCCAGGTCTACGACGCCCCCAGCGCTAAACTAGCCTGGGATCGCACACTCGCTTTCTTGTCGAAAGCCCTCGTCTGAACATCCGGCTCAGTCCGTTTCTACGTCCGGCACTTCTTCCTTCACAATCGCCTTCAACTCTCGCCGCACCACGTCCGCCGAAAACCCCGCCCGCAGTAGGCTCCCATAGATGGAAGCCATCTTCCTTTCATCGATCTCGCCTCGATACGACCGCAGCTTGCGTTCGATCCGCGCGCGCACCATCTCGCCTTCATCGCTGGTCTTTGCGGTCTCTTCCAGAGCCTCCGCAATGTGCCGGTCCGGAATCCCGCGCGCGCGCAGGTCGCGCGCCACGCGGAATTTTCCCTGTTTGCGCGATTCCGTCCGCTGCCGCGCAAACTGTTTCGCATACCGCGCATCATCGATCAGCCCGCTTTCTTTCAGCCGGGCCATCACCAGTTGCACCAGCAGTTTGTTTTCGCTGCGCCGCTCCAGCTTCCTCTTCATCTCCTGCACGGAATGCGCCCGCCGCATCAGCGCCCGCAGCGCCACATCGTAAAGCTCCGCCTCAGTCTCCATTTGCCGTGGTTTTCCAAACATGCTGGAAGCATAGAAGAGAAAGCAGCGAGTGGCTAGTGGCCAGAGAAGAGTTTGCCCGTCGTAAAACAAAAGGAAAGTTCGTGACGCGAGTATCTTTATTCCTTCGCGGGTTTTGCGCCGGGGAGGCGGCTCTTCAGGAATTTGACTTGGCCGTCGTGATTGGACTCGTGTTCCGCTACGTGAAACCACTTGCCGTAGTTGTTGGCACCGAATTCTTTGTCGATTTCCATCAGCCAT
>Ga0222749_10000473_pt1 | contig 24589 bp, 27 predicted proteins | sample IncBWH2Mmetat_FD_197234 | JGI IMG/M metagenome (GOLD analysis project Ga0222749, IMG submission 197234) | Metatranscriptome of lab incubated forest soil microbial communities from Barre Woods Harvard Forest LTER site, Petersham... | ecosystem: Environmental > Terrestrial > Soil > Temperate... | reverse complement strand
GAATCGATTTCTTGCTTGTCTCAGCCACGCTGACAGAAATCTCGGCACCTAATACCCTTTTTTGTCACGAAGTAACGGATAGAACTGAATCCATGTCATGTCTGTGGCGGCGACATTGGCAAGGTGGCAGCCCGCACATTCGGTCACAGGTTTTTCCGCGGCGCTCGCAGCATACGGCAATGGATGATGCCCGAAGGTAAAAAATCCCCAGCCGTTCGTCTTAGCGAAGCGCTGGCTGTCTTTCACTGTCACGTCGATGCCGTTGTACTCACCGTTGAAATATCCACGTCCGGATGGTTCCTTACGAGAGCCGTCTGGAAAAGTCGGATTAAGAACCCGGGTCAGTTCTTTTACGATGACTGTTCCTTCTGGAAACTCGCCTGTCTTCAGATAGGCATCGACGTTTTTCTTTTCCACGTATACGTGGTGATACTCGGGGAAGTTCGCCTTTCCATCATTGAGGCCGTTGGGCGTTAAGGGGGCGCCCACAAAAACCCACGCGCGAAAACCGGTTGGCAACTCTAACTTGCCATCAGAATCGAACACGGCGTTCGACTTTTCAGACTGGGCAGCCGCAACCGGCTTCGCGACCAGGAGGTACACGGCTGAGGCGGCGAGTCCAAATCCAACGATGATTGCTAACAGATGCTTTTGCATTGCAATTCTCCTTCTGAAAACTCTTCCGATTGGGTCTCTGCGAGACCGTTCTGGCTATTTGGATTTGAGAACCGGGTAACCTTGTACGTACACCCAGTCGGTTGACTGCGCTGGAACATGACAGCCCAGGCAGTCTTTTTTGTAGTTCGTTGCGACCTGCTTATCGGGGGCGTCGGCTTTGAAGAGTGCCCATCCCCATCCATCTCCCCACAGCGGATTGCCGGGATAGCGACCCTTCTCGTCTTTGATCATGACGAACCACACTTTCGTTTGCGTAGCCCAATGTGCGTTCCCGGTCGTCAGTTGCGCGTGATCGGTCGCAAAGACCTCTTTCACTAGTATGGTTCCGTCCGCGAACTTTCCGGTCTTGCGGTAATACTCAGCTGTGCCCGGGGGCGCGTACGTGTAGTGCATCTCGGTGTTGTTGTTGAGATCGACCGGTGTATATACTCCAAGCTCCTGATAGAGATCTCTAAAATCAGCCGGCTTGCGAATATTTCCCGTGTTGTCGACAAGATCAAAACCGTTGGCGATGCCCTTACTTTGGGAACGGAGCGTCTGCTGGCCCGTTAAAACAACGAGGGCGACAATTAGCGATGCAATGCGACCCATTTATTCTTCCTCCTGTCTAAACAATCGAAGCAAGCTGAACGGCCAAAGTGGCGGCCTCAAAAAAGGCAAGTATTCGGAGCCGCCGCCGAAGAACTCGGAAAATTCAGAATCTGTTGGCACGTAACTCGACAGCCTCGGTCCGCGCTCCCTGTTCTCAACGGTTGCCTCATTGTTCTCGACGACCGACATCTTGTTTGTAGTCACTGTGAGTTCCTTGCAGCAATATCGCTGCGCTCCTCACGTGAGCAACTGACTGCCCAAACGCGTTTCACCTTGAAAACAGCAGTCTGATTTCCTCTGCATCGCTCCCATCAAGCGTGCGCGGAGCAGTCAGCATGAATTCACCTCGATTGTGATGAGGGCATGTGCAGGTTGCAGCCGTGACGAAATAGCGACTCGGTACCGGCTCCGCGTTGCAATAGCGACTCCGCGAATTGAAAATCAAGCGATTTCCATTGCAACGATGGCGCGTTCAGCGCGTATCCGGCTTCCACAATCTATGACGTAGACTGTCACTCGATAAGAGTCGATGCGAAAAACGGGTCCAACCCGGCTTCAGAACCGTCCCGCCTTCTTGAATGAGCATGCATTTCTCTTCGGTCACTGAGTTGCAGAGCTATGCACAGCGCGGTTGGTTTCAGCAGGTGAACAGAGGTTCCATCTATGGCGACGACCATGATAGAAATCAATGCAGAAGCAGGGGTGGTCGAGGGCTATAAGAGAAGAGTGCAGGAGTTAACAGACGTTATCTCTAGCCACTCGCTTCGCTTTCGTCGAATCGCCCTGGGTCATCTGGGCAACGCCGCTGACGCGGAGGATGCAGTTCAGGACGCTTTGTTGTCAGCGTTGAGACACGTAGACCAATTCAAAGGGCGAGCGAAGATGTCCACCTGGCTGACAGCGATTGTCATCAATTCCGCACGCATGAAGTTACGTAGGCGTCCCCCACAAGTGCATGTCGCTCTGGAGGAACCCTGTGGCGAGCAGAGTCTCCCCCCGGCAGACATGGTGTCGGATACCCGACCAGGTCCCGAAGAGCTATATCGCAAGCGACAAATTGCGGAAACGTTGGCTTACGCGACTCTGCGACTCTCGCCGGTTCTGCTGACGGCCTTTCGATTGCGCGATGTCGATGGTTTGAGCATTCGCGAAACGGCGCAGTTCCTCGGGGTGCCAACTGGAACAGTGAAGGCACGGCTCGCCAGAGCTCGTACGAGACTCAGACAAGTCATTCAGAAGACCTTCCGGGAACAAATCAAACCTCCGACTGTGCCTAGCGCAGACCGGTAAGACTTGCGTTCGGAACTGACGGGCGAGGGCGACCTGGGGCAGTGGCTGACGGCCACAGGCCAGGGGAGCGGCAGTCAATGCTTTCGTTTACCTGCCACGGTCAAGCGGAAACCCGATGCATGAACGTTCGCATTCAGCGAGTGCGCAAGTTCTTCGGAGATGAAGTCTGCCGAATTACGCGGGAGATTTTGCTGATCGACCTGGAAATTCGATATGATACGCGCGAACTCCGTGTGCGCATACGCGACGACGGAAAAGTGGGGCTTGCGCGGCGTCCGGGGAAGAGCGCAGCAACTGGAGCTCGCTTGGATTTTTTAGTGCGAAGCAGGAGCACGGAGGTGGAACTGACGGTTCCCGCCGCTCTTGCATACGGGAAGGCGAGGCAAGGACGACGATTCAGGATGTCCCGCCAGTTGAGAACTCATGGCCACAGTTCCAAAACTTAATCAGAATTCTTGCGGTCGACGATCATGCGCTGGTCCGCTGCACTGAACCTGTCGCACTCTCTTGCGAAAGCGCAAGCAGACCGCCGAGCAAATGACTACATTCCGAGCGGTCTGTAAAGTCGCAACATTGTCTCTAACCGTATTGGTAGCAATGTTCTTCAGTTTTCCGACTGAAGCACAGGTACGCCCTATTTCAAGTAGCCTCAACACCGTGGAGCCGGCGAATGTCAAGATTCGAACCATACGACTCCCTTGGGTCGAAGGTAGTGATATCCGGTTTGGTCGACTTTCGGCGACTGCAGGGTTATCTCAAACGCATGTCGGGCAAATTGTGGAGGACGATCAAGGATTCATGTGGTTTGGGACACAGTACGGTTTGAACCGGTACGACGGATACAATTTTCGAGTGTTTGCGCCCGACCCCACACGTACAAACAGTCTCAGCGGAGGATTCATCTACTCTCTGTTCAAAGATCGATCGGGCAACCTCTGGATTGGATGTAATCAATTCCTTGACCGATTTGACCCGGCCACTGAGAGCTTTAGTCATTATCGACTTGAAACTGAAAATCCGAGGAACGTTCCAGTTCCTGTCACCTCTATCACTCAGGATCGGTCCGGAGTTTTATGGTTAGGAACCGGCAGCGGACTATACGCATTAGATCCGAGTGCAGGGCGGATCACCCACCACTATACGCATGATCCGCTGAAAACCTCGAGCCTGAGTGCAAATGACATCAAGTCAACACTCGAGGATCGAAGTGGCAGGTTCTGGGTTGCCGACGGCGACAACATAGAACTGCTAGACCGGTCGACAGGCAGCGTAAGTTGGCGTTTTCCGCTGCCACAATCGGTACACGATCGTTTTTCGCTTCACGAAGACCGGTTCGGCAAATTGTGGATTGCCTGCGACGCAGTTAGAGGTTTTAGTGGACTGGGGGCTCTTGATCCCAGGCACCACGAGTTTACTGAATATTGGTTCTATGATCGGCAGTCGGGCAAAACGTTATCGGCGTCCATGTATACGATGCTAGACGACAAGAAGGGCATCATCTGGCTGGGAACGATGGACTCCGGCTTACTGAAGTTTGACCAAGAGACTGGAAAAGTCATCCGTTACCGCCACCACCCGGATGACCCCGATAGTCTGGATGATGACCGAGTGATTTCTTTGGGTCAGGACCCCGAAGGAAACATTTGGGCAGGATTGCAAGCTAGTCAGCCTGTTTTTTTCGCGACTCGGAATGCGTCGTTCAACTCGCTGCTTCGAGGAGCCCTCACACGCAATCTCCGGGGCGAGAAAATGGTGAACGCGATTTATGAAGATCACCAAGGTACAATTTGGCTTGGAGTTGCGCGATCTCTAATTCGCATCGATCGGACGGCTGGGAACTACGACTCGTATCACCTGACTGGGACTGGAGAAAACGATGTGGTCTCGATCATCGAAGATTCCTCGAGTACTATTTGGGGGGGGACTGAAGGCGGAGGACTCTACCGCCTTGATCCCACGACCGGTCAGTTCAAGAGATTACTTCCAAATCCGTCTCCATCCAGTTTTTTCGACAACGCAATAATACAGCTATTCACCGACCACACCGGCGCAATGTGGCTTGCCACCTGGAATGGTCTTGATCGCTTCAACCCCGCCACCCAACGGTTTATCGTGTACAAAAGGGATAAACAGAGTCGAGAAGAACGATATTACGACATTGCGGAGGATCAGAACGGACGGTTGTGGCTCGGCGGCAATTCAGGTCTACAGCGATTTGATCCGGCTACGGGTAAATTTAACGGCTACGAACATCAGATTGATAATCCCAGATCTCTGAGCGACAACGACGTCTCATCAGTCCTCATCGATCATTCAGACAACATTTGGGCGGCTACGTACAATGGGCTCAGCAAACTGGACCGTGCGAGCAGTACTTTTACCAATTATTACGCCAGAGACGGACTGCCAAGCAGCCGAGTCAGCTGTGCCTTGGAGGATGAGCACGGGATCCTCTGGCTGAGTACGGCACGCGGCGTGTCCAGGTTCGATCCCCTGACAGAGACATTCAAGAACTACTCTACGGCCGATGGTCTTCCGGGGATGGATTTGACTGGCTGGCGCACGTGTTTTAAAAGTACCAGCGGCGAAATGTTTTTCGGAGGCTTTGATGGAGGGGTATCATTTTTCCCAGACAAGGTGGTCGATAACTCATATATCCCACCAGTTGTTTTCACTGATTTCTGGCTAGCTGGACATTCCCTGGATGTAGGCGGCGACTCACCCCTGAAGAAGTCGGTCACCTACACCAACTCCATCACCCTTTCGCATTCACAATTTCCCTTCGCGCTGCAGTTCGCGGCTCTCAGTTACTCGAGTGCCGCGATGAACCGTTATCGCTATCGGCTGGAAGGTCTGAATGAGCAATGGAATGAGGTCACCAGCGACCAACGCGTTGTCAACTATTCGTATTTAGCTCCCGGCAAATATACATTCTTTGTCCAAGCCACGACGGGACAAAGTGACTGGAAACTCAGCGGCGCGGTCTTGCACATCCAAGTCTTACCGCCCTGGTGGAGTACGTGGTGGTTCCTGTCGGCTTCAGCGGTCTTTGTCGTCACACTGCTAGGGGCCGGTTATCAGTGGCGCATTAAGCAACTCAAACGGCAAGAAAGAAAGCTGCGAGATGTCATCGAAACGATACCGACCTTCGCTTGGACCGCTCTGCGCGATGGCTCAGTGGATTTTGTCAATCACCATTGGAAGAGATTTACGGGTCTGTCCACAGCAAAGACTATTGGCGATGGGTGGCAAGAGGCGGTTCAACCTGATGACTTGAAGCGACATGTGGAGAGGTGGCGCGCCTCAGTGGAAACCGGAGAGCCTTTCGAGATGGAGGTGCGTTATCGGCACGCGGAGAATGGGCAATATCGTTGGTTCTTGACTCGTGCAGTGCCATTGCGTAATAGCCGAGGTGAGATCGTCAAGTGGTACGGGACGTCGACTGACATCGAAGATCGCAAGCGCGCCGAACAGCTTCAATCAGACCTTGCTCATGTAAATCGCGTGAGCACAATGGGCGAACTGACCGCCTCGCTTGCACACGACATCAAGCAGCCAATTGGTGCAGCGGTGACAAACGCTGAAGCCTGCGCGCGATTTCTTGATCGCGATCAACCTGATGTATCCGAAGCACGAGAAGCCGCATTGGAAATGGCCAGGGACGCAAGACATGCAGGCCAAATCATCGACCGTGTCCGTTCACTTTACCGAAAGGATTCTCCACACTTGGACATAGTCGACGTAAACGAAATCATCGAGGAAATGGTCCTGCTGCTGCGAGGCGAGTCCCACCGATACGCAGTTTCGCTGCGCACGGACTTAGCAGACGAACTACCGACAATCACAGCCGATCGTGTGCAACTACAACAGGTATTCATGAACCTCATGCTCAATGGTATCGAGTCGATGAGGGAGAGTGGCGGCGAACTGATCATCAAGTCGCAGTTGAGAGAAGATGGTAAATTGCAGATCTCGGTCACAGATAACGGCGTGGGCTTACCACCTGAAAAAGCGGATCAGATCTTTAATGCATTCTTTACGACCAAGCCTCAAGGCACAGGTTTGGGACTGGCAATCACTCGCTCCATCGTGGAAGCGCATGGTGGGCGCGTATGGGCCGTCACGAACTCCGAACGAGGCACAACCTTTCACTTCACACTACTCATCAGAACGGCTGTCCCTGCATGACTTCCTCCGATCAATCTACCGTGCTCATCATCGACGATGACTCCCGCATGCGAGAGGCTATGCAGCGTCTATTGAAGACAGTCGGTTTGCATTCCGAGTCGTTCGCCACCCCGCAAGATTTCCTGCGTCACAAGCTTCCGGATGGTCCTAGTTGCCTCGTGCTTGATGTGCGACTCCCTGGAATGAGTGGACTGGACGTCCAAAGCAAATTAAATGAAGAGGGAGTTCAGATCCCTATTATTTTCATCACAGGCCATGGAGACATTCCCATGACTGTCAAAGCGATGAAGTCTGGTGCAGTGGAGTTTCTGACAAAGCCATTCCGCGATCAGGATCTGATCGATGCGATTCAGCAAGCTCTGAAAAAGAGTGTCGAGACGAGACAGGAGCAGAACGAGACTGCGCAATTACAAGAACGCTACGCAAAGCTGACGGTGCGCGAGCGTGAGGTCATGCGTCTCATGATTTCCGGTATGATCAGTAAGCAGATTGCCTCGACGCTAGGTACGAGCGAAATTACCGTGACCGTCCATCGCGGCCAAGTCATGCGCAAGATGCAAGCTAATTCCCCAGCTGAGCTGGGAAGAATTGCGGAAAAGCTTAAACTTCCGACAATCACTAGCACAGACCGCTGAGAACGCCTCCCGACGCCGCCCGCAGTTATTACGAACTCCCTTATAAAAATATATAACCCTCCTTATCACTAACAACAATTGCGTTTTTGCCACGAACGGACCAATCCTGTACCTGTATGGCAAGGGAGAAGAAACAAATGGTTGCCCTTGTTGAAGACGACGATTCGTATCGAGTCGCCGTGCAACGCTTGCTGAAATCGGCGGGTTTTTCAGTGCAATCGTTCCCCACAGCAGAGGATTTCTTGAGATCGGGCCGGCAGCACGAAACTGGGTGTCTGATCACCGATATCCGCATGCCGGGGATGTCTGGACTGGACCTTCAAGCTAGGTTGAATGCCGATCACTGCCTGATTCCGACCATTTTTATCACTGCACATGGGGACGAAGACATGCGGTTGCAGGCAATGCGAGGCGGTGCAGTGAAGTTTATGGTCAAGCCTTTTGAGGGTGAAATTCTACTTGAAAGCGTTCGAGCGGCCTTCGAGGCCGAGGGCTGAGTCAAGTCGGTTGCTTGGTTTTTGGTGGAAGGTAATTGTGGGCATGTTTGAGAGACTACGATCTGTCGCGCACGACGATAGAGACCGACAATTCAATCACATTGTCGGCAATAGCCCCGCTCTTGAATCAGTTCTTGCGGAAGTGCAACGTGTAGCGCCAACTGATTCTACTGTGCTCGTTCTGGGAGAAACTGGAACCGGGAAGGACTTGATCGCCCACGCCATTCACAATCTGAGCCCGCGCTGTGGGCACCCCTTCGTGAAGCTTAACTGCGCTGCTATCCCGTTCGATCTCTTGGAGAGCGAGTTGTTTGGGTACGAGAAGGGTGCCTTTACCGGGGCAGTGACGCAAAAAGTCGGCCGCTTTGAAATGGCAGATACCGGCACTCTCTTTCTGGACGAAATCGGGGACTTGCCTCTGGCCCTGCAGCCGAAGCTTCTGCGCGTTCTGCAAGAACAAGAGTTCGAGCGCCTGGGCAGCGGCCGCACGCATCACATCAACGTGCGACTGGTCGCCGCCACTCATCGCGATGTGGATGACATGGTCGCACGGAATGAATTCCGCAGTGATCTTTACTATCGGCTGAACGTATTTCCTGTCCTGGTTCCGCCCCTGCGGGAGCGCCGAGAGGATATACGAGAACTGGTTCCGTATTTCGTCGAGGTGTCCGCGCGTCGCATGGGGAAGCACATTCCAAAGATATCCCAGACAACCATGAATGCATTCATTGCATACGATTGGCCCGGCAATGTGCGGGAACTACAGAATCTTATGGAACGGGCTGTAATCCGATCGGACAACGGAGTGCTTCCGAATCCTCTTCCGGCACCCCAGGGAAATACAAGGCCCTCGGTTGCCTCTCCAGGTACACTGCGGGATCACGAAACGGCTCTGATTTTAGAGACGATACGGGTCGCCGGAGGAATGATAGGAGGGCCTCAAGGAGCAGCCGCCCGACTTGGTCTTAAGCGTACAACGTTAGTGTCCAAAATGAAGCGGCTCGGGATCTACCGACCACGGTATCAACGACCGATGAGTGCGTTCGGTGAAGGACCCAAAATGACGACTTGATGCCTTACTGATAGCGCTATCGCAAGCCTCCTGACAAGTTGGTCGCGACCCAGTGGGATGGTTCAATCCCGAATTTCAGACAGACGGGTTATCCAGCATTGGGATAATGACCATCTCGTAGCAGGAGAATTGCACCGCCAGCCTTCCTTGGAACCTAGCTGCTGCCAGCGCAAGGGCGTACTGTGGGATTTCGGTGCGCTGTACGGGAGGCAAGCGCAATGGGGAAATTCTTGGCTTGTCTTCGCGGACGGCCCAGGCGTGGATGCAGCACCCGACCTTGAAAAGAGCTTGGCGGGTCTCCTGCGCATACCCGCTCGTCAATTAGAATAATTAGCAATCCAGTCCAATGGAAGGGGTCAAATGGAAGGAACACAGTTTAGATACGTAATCAAGTTCGTAGCCGACATGAACAAAGCCGTAAAGTTCTACCGCGACGTGCTCGGTCTCCCACTTAAGTTCGAATCGCCGGGGTGGAGTGAGTTCGTGACGGGCGAAACCACTCTCACGCTGCACCCAGCTTCCGAAAAGAACCCGGCTGGAAAGGTCGAATTGGGGTTCACGGTCGCCGACGTGGAGGCTTTTTACCGTGACATGAGCGCGAAAGGCGTGCTCTTCAGTATGCCGCCAAAGAAAGCAGAATTTCGGCGGGGTGCTGAAGAGTTCTCTTGACACACTCCATAGAGCAAACTTCGGCCCGAAAAAATGTACTGCTTTTGTACTGCCGACCTGCGATTTGAGCGGTTTTCAGCGATTTCTGCGGAAGGTGTTGATTAGGGGTCAAAACCCGCGTAAGTGTTGATTTTTCTTGTATCAGTGCGAAAATTGAGTAGGATTGTTCCGGTGGTTGCGATCTCAGGGGCGCGTTCGAATCCTACCTGAGGAGCCATTTCTTTTTCAGGGTGTGATAGCGATAACCCGCAAAGGACTGCCGGAGCCGCCGACGATTTTCAGTGGCGCGGCAATGACGATGGCGCCGGTGGGTGGCAGTTGATCAAGGTTGGAGAGACTGGCCAACCCAAACTTGCCACTGCCGTGCATCAGATAATGGTTCGGGAAGGGCGGATCAAAAGTGGCGGCCTGGCCGGCATCGGTACCGACCGTTTCCACGCCGACGCCTAGAACATCGCGCTCCTCAGCTAGGAAGGCGGAGCTTTCTTTGGCGAATCCGGGCGTGTGAGGTCCATTCTCCTTCAGGTTGATGTAGTCCTTGGGGTCGGTCCGTTTCGACCAGTCCGTACGCAAGAGAACCCACGCGCCCGCCGGAATGCGGCCGTGCTGCTGCTCCCACTGGCGGAGGTGCTCGGGCGTTAGCAAGTAGTTTGGATTTCTCGCCGCATCTGCACTGATGTCGATCACGCAGGCAGGTCCGATGAATTTTTTTGGCGGGATGCGATCCACGGTGTTGTCCGGCAGGTCTTTCCCCGAGATCCAGTGGACCGGCGCATCAAAATGGGTGCCAGTGTGTTCGCCGGTTTCGAAAGCATTCCAATACCAGGCGGGACCGCGCTCATCGTACCGCGACAGTTCCCAGATCTTGAACGCGGGTGTGTTGTTCCACTGCGATGGCAGCGGCAACAAAGGAGTCTGTGGAGTCAAGGGCTGGGTGAGATCCACGATCCGCAGCCGGCCGGCGGCAAGTTCGTCGAGCAGTGTAATTAAGACGAGAGACATTGGGCTCCTCGTGTTTCGTCCGACACTTCATGTTCGCTTGAGCGCGGTACTAACGCACAGGCCTTTTGAGCGATTGGATGTGCCGGCGGAATTGAAACCGATTTTCCAGCAACGACAGGTCGGTGACGTAGGCCGCCGGGCCCTTCGCTTCCACCTTGGCGATGATTGTAGTCAGTTCGCTGCCCTGCATGGAATCGGTCACGGCTGCTTTGAACTTCTCCACATTGCGGACTGTACTCACTAGGGGAATGCCGGAGGAGCGGGCGATGCCCTCCAGGTCCGTGCCCGTGCTGGTTGCTGTGGGGAATCCGCCCACCGAAAGCAAACTTTCGTTGTCGAAAACGATGTGCAGCAGTTTCCTGGGACGATAGCGTGCCATCGTGCTGAGACTGCCAAGGTTCATCAAGAGCGAGCCGTCGCCATCGAAGACGATGACTCTCTGTTCGGGCAGGCACAGAGCCAGGCCCAATCCTGTGGAAGACGCCAGTCCCATCGCGTGTTGCAGGTAAAAGAAATTCGGCCGATGACCGAGCGATTGCAGTTCTGCCGCGACTGCTCCCATGATCGTGACGACGAGGCAGCTTTCCAGTTCCGAATAAACCGACCGCAGACAATCGAGGCGAAGCATTATTCCTCCCACATCAGGTCGCGCGCGAGTAGAAGGGCGACTGGCTGCAAACTGCTTTCGGCGAGAGTCTGCGCCTGCCGAATGCGTTTTCTGACGGTGTCCGACGCGTCGAGAAAAAAGTAAGGGATACGCAAGGCGTGCAAAAGAGGCTCCGTAACATTGCCGCCTTGCGTCTGCCAGGGGTCGCGCTCGCCCAAAGAACCGCGGTAGCTGATGAGCATCAAAAGAGGGATCTTGTACAGGTGTGCGAATGAAACGATGCCGTTGATAGATGCCAGGAAGCCGTGGTTCTGCATCAGCATGGCTGACTTGACACCGGCAAAGTGCGCCCCGGCAGAAATGCCGACCGCTTCTTCCTCCTTTGCCAGTCGCACCAAAATCATTTCTGGGTCTTCGTCCGCCAGCCGGATGAGATGCACCAACCAGGTTTCCGGCAGGGCGGAGACGAGGCGGATGTCGCATTCCTTCAGGGCGTCGTAGATCAGCTTGGAATTGGTGGCGGATACGGGCAAGTGTTTGCTTTCAGGTTGACGAGTTGTCGCAGCGGAGTATAGGTTTGGCGCTGGTCATTTTGCAAGACGGCGTGACTTTCACGGTAACCAGGAGCGAGATTTGGAGGCCGAATCCCGAGGTGTTCTCAACGCAGACATTCCTGCCGCATCGAGTGTGATTTTTCCAGTTCAAACGGTTCGTGCTGCTTTTCCTGCGCTGACTCGTCCTCCGGGCTTTGTATTTTTTGATAATGCCGCGGGCGCACAGGTTCCGCAGGTCGTGCTGGATGCGGTGAATCATCATCTCCTCGAGTGCAATGTGCAACGAGGGGGACGCTACGCGAAGAGCCGCGAAGTGGACGACATGGTGCTGCGGGCACGGCACAGCGTGGCCGATCTGGTGAACGCTCGCGACGTGAGCGAAATCGCGTTTGGTATGAACGCCACTTCTTTTATTCGTTTGGTGAGTCTGGCGATCGGCCAGACGCTCGGTCAGCGGAACGAGATTGTGGTGACCGACATGGATCACGAGGCCAATGTCGCCACCTGGCTCGCGTTGGAACGGAGCGGAGCGAAATTCTTCTGGTGGAAGGTGAGGGATGATGGAAATCTGCATGTGGATGACCTCGTTCCTCTCGTGTCTTCGAAGACGCGCCTGGTGGCGTGCACGCTGGCTTCGAATGCCATCGGATCGATTGTGGACGTCGCGGCGGTGGCACGAGTCGCACACGCGTCGGGGGCGGAAATCTTTCTCGACGCCGTGCATTACGGCCCGCACGGATTGATCGATGTACAGGCCTTCGATTGCGATTACCTGGTGTGTTCGGGATACAAGATTTTCGGTCCGCATATGGGGTTTCTGTGGGGACGACGCGAACTGCTGGAAAAGCTCCCGACCTTCCGGGAGGATTTCATCCCCGACGAGCCACCCGGAAAAATTGAGGCGGGCACCTTTGTTTATGAAAACGTGGCCGGGATGGAGGCTGCGGTAGGCTACCTGGAAGCTCTGGGACGAGGCTTGACGGGGAACGATGCGGCGAAATCAGAGTCGCGGCGTTCTGCCCTGCAGTGCGCGTTCGAGGCAATCCGGGACTACGAAGAATCGCTTTCGCTCGAAATCCTGCGGGTGCTCAAGGATTGCGGCGCGGTGATCTACGGCGTGGCGGAGGAAGAGCGGATAGGTCAACGAGTGCCCACGCTTAGCTTCAATTTGCCGAACGTGCCGCCGGCAAGAGTCACGGAAGAACTCGCGAAACAGAATATCGGCGCACGCGACGGCCACATGTACTCGCCGCGGCTGATGAAACGACTCGGGCTGGCCAAGGAGAGCGGCGCAGTCAGAGCATCCTTGGTCCACTACAATACGGTCCAAGAAGTGCGCCGGTTCGGAAGAGTACTGGCTGAGATGAAAGAGTCATGCTGACCGACGCACAAATCACTGACACGCAGATTCAGCAGATTCGCTCTCGCTTCAAAATCTTCAAACACAAAATCTATCTCAACAGTTGCTCCCAGGGGCCGCTGTCGGATGCGGTGCAGGCGGGCCTGGAGGAATTCATGGCGAGTTGGCACGAGCAAGGCTCGCCGTGGGAGCTGTGGGTGAATCGGTATGAGGCGGCGCGAACCGCTTTTGCACAATTCATCCACGCCAGCCCGGATGAAGTTGCCATTGTGACCAGCGTGTCCGCAGGCATCAATGGCGTCGCCAGCGCTTTGAATTTCCGGGAGCGGAAGAAAGTTGTGATGGGGGAGTTCGAGTTTCCTACGATGGGTCATGTCTGGCTGGGGCAACGGATTAGAGGCGCAGAGGTGCATTTCGTGAAGGCGGAGGGTAACCGCATTCCGACCGCAAACTACGAAATAATGGTAGACCGCGATACGCTCATCGTGCCCATCACGCGCGTGTGTTTCAAGAATGGATTTCGTTCCGAAGTGGAGGCGATCACGAAGATGGCGCACGGCGCTGGGGCGCTCGTGATGCTCGATGATTACCAGGATTGCGGAACTCGCCCGGTTGACGTGAAAGCTTTGAATCTGGACGTTTTTGTAACCGGGACGCTCAAATACCTGCTTGGTCCTCCCGGCCTCGCTTTTATGTACGTGCGCAAAGAACTCATTGCATCGTTGGCTCCTACAGTCACTGGATGGTTTGGGCAAGCCAATCCGTTCGCCTACAATCCCAAACTGTTCGAGTTAAATTCCACGGCGCGCAGATTCGAGTCAGGTTCTCCATCCGTGCCCAATGTGTATGCCGCATTGCCCGGATTCCAACTGCTGCAAGAAATCGGGATGGAGAATGTGGCGAGCCATGTCAAGAAACTCGCGCAATCAATGTTGAGCTGCGCCCGCGACCTGGGCATTCGCGCCAAAACGCCCGCGGATAGCGCAGGGCCACTGGTCGTATTGCAGGCCAAGGACTCCACCGTACTGGTGCAAAAGCTCGCCGAAAGCAACATCGTCGCATCGAGCCGCTATGACGGCCTGCGAATATCGTTCCACGTCTACAACACAATGGACGATGTGAAGGCAGTCGTGGAAGTTCTCCAGAAGAATCTCGACCTGATGGTCCTTGACCCTGACCCTGCCAGCGTTGGCAGCTATGACTGATCGACAAGGTACGATGCCGGAAGTGGAAGGTCTGCACCGGCGACTGGGACAGCGGCAGCTCACCATGATGGCCATTGGCGGCGCCATCGGTGTGGGTTTGTTTTTGGGAAGCAGCGTCACCATTCGCCTCGCTGGGCCCGCCGTGATTCTTTCCTATCTTCTGGGGGCAGGCATCGCGCTGATCATGTCCTATGCACTGGCGGAGATGGCGGTGGTCCATCCGGTCGCCGGTGCGTTCGGAGTGTACGCGGAGAAATATCTCAACCCTTGGGCCGGTTTTTCGGTTCGAGCTACTTACGGAGTCGCACAGATCATCGCTATCGGCGCCGAAGTCACCGCCGCCGGCATTTACATCTCTTTTTGGTTTCCCCATGTTCCGCAGTGGATTTGGGTTGTGTCAGTCTCGGCCGCGCTGGTGGCGCTCAATTGCATGCAGGTGAACCGCCTGGGTGAATTTGAATATTGGTTCGCAACCATCAAGGTGGCGGCCATCGTCGCCTTCATCATTGTCGGAATATCTTTGATTCTTGGGGTTGGTTCGCGTGGCGCGATTGGCTTGGCCAATTTGACCCAGCATGGGGGATTCTTTCCGGCGGGATGGAAAGGAGTCTGGCTCTCGCTCACCATTACCGTCACCAGTTACATGGGAGTGGAAATTATCGCGGTCACAGCCGGAGAGGCCGAGCATCCGGAGGTTACGATTCCCCACGCCATGCGAAGCATTGTGTGGCGGCTCATTTTGTTCTATGTGCTGGCGATTGCGATCATGGTGACGATGGTTCCATGGAATCAAACGGGAGGCTCGTCCGGGATGTCGGGCAGTCCTTTTGTGACGGCATTTGCGGCGGCGCATATACCGTTCGCGGCTGCGATCATGAATTTCGTTGTGCTTACGGCGGCGCTGTCGAGTGTCAATACCAACCTTTATCTGTCAACTCGAATGCTGTTCTCTCTGGGGCAGGGAGGTTATGCCCCGGAATGGATGGGCAAAGTGAGCCGCAACGGAGTGCCGCATCAGGCGCTCCTGGCTTCCACCGTGGGGATTGTCGCAGCGGTTCTGCTGGCCATCTTTGCCCCGAAGAATGCGTTCCTCATGCTGTATGGGACTGCGGTTGCAGGAATGCTTTTCGTGTGGCTGGTGATTCTCAACACGCACCTTCGTTTTCGCAACGCCATCACGAACGAGCGGCTGGCGAGTCTGCCCATGCGGCTGTGGGCGCACCCTTTTTTTACCGTCGTCGGGATTCTGTTACTGATTGCAATCTCCATAACAACTTTCTGGGTTGACGGATTGCAATGGTCGGTTCCAGCATTTTCTGTTTTCCTGGCCTTGATCTCGCTCTTGTACCTTCGTAAACGGGGCCGCAGAACCGCTTAGGCGAACGACTCTTTCGTGGTTTACAGGAACACTCTATAAGGAGAGCGCACAATGGCCGAAGCCTGCGAAGAGGTTTATTCTTCGCTCCACCGACGATTCAAAGGTGACCTGCTGCGCCGCGGCCAAGGCGGGTACGAAGACGCGCGAACGATTTGGAATGGGATGGTCGCCCGGACACCAGCTCTCATCGCGCGCTGCGCCGATATAAGCGATGTGCAAAATGCGGTTCGGGCCGCTGTTGAGGCGGAAATTGTTACGGCTGTCCGCTGTGGAGGGCATAGCCTCGCGGGTTTCAGCACGTGCGACGGCGGCCTGGTGATCGACCTCACCAGAATGCGGCAGGTCACGGTCGTTCCCACGAAACGCCGAGCCACGATCGCCGGAGGTTGTTTGTTGGGATCGATTGACAGTGCTACGCAGAAAGCGGGGCTTGTCTTTCCCTCCGGCGTTGTGTCTCATACCGGAGCTTCCGGATTGATTTTGGGTGGAGGAACCGGATGGCTCACCCGGCGATTTGGATTGTCATGCGACAACGTCGAAGAGTTCACTCTTGTGACCGCAGATAGTACGGTGGTGCGCTGCAACTCGAAGGAGAACTCAGATTTATTCTGGGCCTTGCGAGGCGGCGGCGGTAACTTCGGGGTGGTAACAGAATTCGAAGTGAAGCTGCATCCGCTTACATCTGTCGTGCTTGCTGGGGGCTTGACTCCCGAGTCGGGCATTCGAAGGCTCCTTGAAACGTGGAGAGACTTCATGGCTGAAGCGCCGATCGACTTAAAGTGGAATATCGATCTTCGTCTCGCTTCGCATGCAAAGAAGGTGCCCAGTGATCTTCGCGGCCGCCCGGTGGCCAGTAGTTCCTTGATTTGGACGGGCGATCCCGAGGCCGGGCGTCCGTATCTGCAGCGCGCGCTCTCCCTGTGCAGCGCGGATTCGGTGAGCAGCAAGGTTGTTTCGTTCCTGAACTTGCAAACCATGGCGGATTCCGATTTCCCGCACGGCCGGCGCTATTACACCAAGTCGGGTTATTTCACTTATCTCGACGACAGCGTGATCGATCGCCTGGTGGAGGCAGTCGCCACGATTCCGTCAGCGGAAACCCAGATTGAACTCGCCTATCTTGGCGGCGCCGCGGCGCGGGTCGGAGCCGACGAGACCGCATTTGGGGATCGCACCTCTCCGTTCATCCTGAATTTGCTGGCGAACTGGTCGGAGCCATCCGCGGATGCCGGCAATGTTGCCTGGATTCGGGGAGTCTTCAACAAACTGCGGCCCGCCATGAAGCCGGGGGTTTACGTAAACTTCATGAGCGGCGATGAACAGGATCGCGTGCCTGAGGCTTATCAGCAGCGATGGGACCGAATGGTTACGATCAAGTCGCAGTATGATCCGAGCAATTTCTTCCGGCTGAATCAGAACGTTCCACCCCGGGGACTCGGAGCAAAGAGCTCTTAGCTGCTTATGTTGTCGGGATCAGGCAATCCCGGCTGCGCTCTAGTAGGTGTCTAGACGAATGTCGTTGTAACGTATATAATCGACAACAATTATGAAACAGACAAAGAAGGCGCGAGGCACCCCGGAGGAGGCGGCATTTCTGGATCTGCTCCGTACCTGCGATTTGCTCTCTCGCGGTCCTGCCCAGTTCCTGAAATCCGAGGATCTATCGCCCAACCAATACAATGTGCTCCGAATCCTGCGAGGCGCGCCTGCAGGACTGCCGTGCGGAGAGATTGCGGAGCGCATGATTACCCGAGATCCTGACATCACACGGCTACTCGACCGTCTGGAGAACCGACAACTGATTTCCCGCTGTCGGGAAACGAAGGACCGTCGCATGGTTGTGACTCGAATCACCCCGCAAGGATTGGAGCTCCTGGCTCGTCTCGACGAACCTGTTCAGGAGGTGCACCGTAAACAACTTGGCTACCTTGGCGGTGCCAAGCTCAAGGAATTACAGGAGTTGCTGGCAGCGGCTCGAGCCAGAGTGGGCTGATTTTTTTGGGCAGTATATGCGTTGCAACGAATATCGTCGTAACGCATCTAAGGACATGAAAGGAGAAACACCTTATGAGTACAGCAGCTCTTCCGCAAACCACCACAGCCACCACAAGCACCACCACCTGGAACATCGACCCAGCTCACTCCGTTGCTGAGTTTAAGGTCAAACACATGATGATCGCGAACGTAAAGGGTCATTTCTCCAAAGTCACAGGAGTGCTGGTCCATGATGAATCCGACCGGACAAAGTCTCGTGCGGAGGCCACAATCGAAGCTGCGTCAATTGAAACACGCGAATCGCAGCGCGACGCGCACCTCAAGAGCGCAGACTTCCTCCATGTGGAGAAGTTCCCAACCTTGTCGTTTAAGTCCACCGACATCCAAGTTGCCGATGACGGAGAACTAAAGGTCCAAGGCGACCTGACCATTCGCGGCGTCACCCGCAAGGTAACGTTTGCCGTTGAGGGGCCAACGCCACCGACGAAGGATCCCTGGGGAAATACCCGAATTGCAATCTCGGCAACCACGAAGATCAACCGCAAAGACTATGGCTTGACCTGGAATGCGGCCCTTGAAACTGGCGGGATTTTGGTTGGCGAAGAGGTCACCATCACACTCGAGGTGGAGTTTGTGAAGGCTTGAAGTACCGGAGCAACGGCAGATCGGTCACAAACCGTCGTGCCACCGAAGGAGTCCTATGTCACTGAGGGCAGTGAAGCAGATTATCGAGCCGAAGCCAACCATCGAAGGCGCGGGAGTCAAGTTGCAGCGCGCCTTCGGCTTCGGCAAGACCAGGGAATTCGATCCATTTCTCTTGCTGGACGATTTCCGTAACGATAACCCCAAGGATTACGCCGCAGGATTTCCCTGGCATCCACACCGCGGCATCGAAACCATCACCTACGTTCTGGCCGGGTCAGTCGAGCACGGCGACAGCCTGGGCAATAAAGGAAAAATGACCGCTGGCGACGTGCAATGGATGACCGCGGGAAGCGGCATTCTCCACCAGGAGATGCCGAAAGGGGACAGCCGAGGCCGGATGCACGGCTTCCAGCTGTGGGCGAATCTGCCCGCAAGCTTGAAGATGACCGACCCGCGTTATCAGGACATCCCATCGAGTGCGGTCCCGGAAGTCACAGACGATGATGGGACACGAGTCAGAGTGATTTGTGGAGAGTTCTGGGGCAAGAGAGGACCGGTAGAAGGTGTAGCTGCCGATCCTAGCTACGTTGATGTTTCGGTTGCCCCTAATCGACGCAAGCGCCTGAAGATCGAGACTACGCGCAACGCTTTTGCCTACGTCTTCGCGGGTTCAGGCACGTTCCGGGATGCATCGGATCCACGCGCGGTTCTGACCGAATCTGCTGTCGACCCAAATGCCAATCCGAAGTACGACGCCCGGAATCACTCGCTCGTGCTTTTCGATCGCGGCGACGAGATTGCCGTTCAAGCCGGCGAGGAAGGCATTCGCTTTCTGTTGGTATCGGGCAAGCCGATAGAGGAGCCGGTGGCGTGGTACGGTCCGATCGTCATGAACACCCAGGAGGAGTTACGACAGGCCGTGACAGAACTGCAAAGCGGCACGTTCATCAAGCACGGGTAACGCTTCTCTTCCGCGGCCAAACTGGTAAGCGTATCTGGAATGGACGTGGCGACCGAAGATGTCGATTGCCCAACTTTTCCAGGCGGTGAGTGGGTAGCTTTTCAAGTCTTCGCCGACGGCGTAGCTACAACCGAGTGGATCCCGAGCAGAAAGAGGGTTCTATGGGATTGCTCGGAACAACAATCTTACTTTCGCAGATTGAAAATCCTGCGCACCGTCTCGACGATAAAGGCATTCTGATTGGCTGCAGCAGCGTTCAACAACATCGCGACCGGTGCCTGGAGGACTTTTTCTATGATGCCGCGGCTCAGCGATTCCAAAACATCCTCCTGGTCAGAGTTCAGATTCCCCAGACGTCCGCGCACGCGATGAATTTCACTGCGGCGCACGGCCTCAAGGCGCTCTCGCAACGACACAATTGTCCCCGAGACTTCGGAATCAAGAGCTGGTGAACTGTCCCTGGTCACAACTTCGACTCCCTTCCCAGAGAGAGGAAGCAACCGAATGGCCACAACCAACCGCGGAAGCTCGGAGTTTTATCGCGTTCTGGCGTAAATCATTTGCGCGGATGTCATGTCACTCGGCTTGACGCGTCAAGGTTCAACCGTTTCCAGCTCTCTTAAGCCTGCACAAATCTGTTTGATTCAACGCAACTTAGCGATGCTCCCGGTCTGGCACAGCGCTTGCATTGATCAAACCCGCAGAGCTCTACATCAGCTCAAGATGCGAATGGGAGATCCTAGATGATAGTAAAGAAGTATTCAGTCAAATCAGTTGCCCTGGCAATCGTAGCTGGCATAGCGCTGCTCTCCATGAGAGCGGTGGCGCAAGAACTTCGCTCGGAAGTCAGCGTTCAGGGAACCGGATTCTTCACCAAAGACAGTAATGGCAACGGCATTGAGAACAAACCAACGGAGACAGGGGGCCTGCTGATTGGGTATCGGTACAACATCAATCGGTGGCTTGCGGCAGAAGCCAACTACGGCTATGACCGCAACACGCAGAGCTACTTCGGAAGCACGTTTGCCCGTGTGCAGTCGAACATTCACCAAATCACCGGCTCAGCAGTAGTGAAATTGCCGAGTTTTGCCCGGATTCAGCCTTATGTGATCACCGGTGGTGGTGGGCTAATTTTTGATCCAACCGGTGATGCGGGTGGCGCGACTTCGCAGGCGAAGGGCGCATTCCTTTACGGAGGCGGCGCCGACTACGCCTTCACGAAACACCTTTCGCTGCGGGCCGAATATCGCGGCTTCGTGTACAAAGCACCGAGCTTCAACGTGGCTAGCCTCAAGACAGACTCGTGGACGCATACTGCGCAGCCGTCTGCTGGGATAGTCTTCCGGTTCTAGCCGATCTTGATACCGGACTGAAGGATGTGAAGCGCGACTGGAGCGCGGCTCGTTCGCGCGTAGGTCGGGAGGGGAACTCGGCAAATAACTCGGGGACCCCTCTTTTATTGATCGAAGCCGCAATAGGAGGGAAACCATGTGGATGAGAGCGTGTGCCATTTGCAAGACAGTTCTTTTCAAGTTTCACTTGGCCGAGAAGATGCGGTGCCAGTGTGGGTGGGAATGGGGCGGGTAGAGACCAGCAGCAGGGAGGTCCCCAATCCAAGTACCAGACTGCCAGATGCCTGTTGATCAAACTCCCTCGCGCGGAGCTTAAACTCCAGTTGATTTCGTCGGTTGCGCAAAGCTTCTTCCCACTCCAAAATCAAAAACAGTGCACAACTAACCGGACTGTCGTGCAACCCTCCCTAGCTTTACTGTTTCTTGGTAGCGTGACCCTCGCAATACTTGGGTTCTTGATGCCTCAGTGGATCGGCTCAGTGTTACTACCGATTGACACTGATCTGTTAATGACACTGATTCGTTGAATCAACGCCTCACTGCAGTCTGCAACTCGCTTCTTTTCAGCAGATGTGTTTCGGATGCGTTTGGCGACCCGTTTGCTTTCAGGTGAAGTGTCGCGAGCAGCAAGACAAAAACAATTAAGAAGAGAGGTTTTGATGGCAAGCCCAGCAAAAGACAGAAAGCCTGCGCCACTACCCGCACCCAATAGCGACTTTTATGAACTCGTCGAAACATTGCCGGCTGAAGAGTTGGCGGTTGTGAAACAAGTGCGCACTTTCATGGAGACCAAGATCGCACCCATCATCACCAAGTACTGGGTCGAAGATACTTTCCCGTTCGAAATCTTGCCTGCGATGAAAGAACTCAACATTGGCGGCGTCGCGATGCAGGGTTATGGCTGCAGAGGCGGAAGTGCGCAGCTATTTGGCTTGATCGCCATGGAGATGGCGCGCGTCGACTCGTCGGTTGCGACATTCTTCGGGGTTCACAACGGTTTGGCCATGGGCTCGATCTACCTGGGCGGGTCGGAGGAACAAAAGCAGAAATGGCTGCCGCCGATGGCACGGTGGGAGAAAATTGGCTGCTTCGGCCTGACTGAACCGCTGGTTGGATCAGGAACCTCGGGCGGAATGTTGACGACTGCCAAGCGGGATGGAGACACCTGGATCCTGAATGGTCAGAAGAAGTGGATCGGCAACGCTCCGTGGTGTGACATTTCTATTATCTGGGCTCGCGACCTGGCGGACAACCAAGTCAAAGCGTTCATCGTGGAAAACAAGACCACGCCAGGCTTCAGCGTAGAGAAGATTCAGAACAAAATTGCGCTGAAGGTGGTTCAGAACGGGCTGATTACGATGGAAAACTGCCGGATACCGGAAGCCAACCGTTTGCAACAAGATCAGTCGTTCCGCGACACCGCGCGCGTTCTGAAAATGACGCGCTTCATGGTTGGCTGGGAGGCGACAGGATGCGCCATGGGCGCCTACGAGAACGCACTCAAGTATTGTCAGGAACGCCTGCAGTTCGGAAAGCCCATCGCTTCCTTCCAAATGGTGCAGGACCTCCTCGCCAAGATGATTGCCAACATTACGGCTTCTCAGTGCCTGCTGGTCCGCACGGCCCAGTTGCAGGCGGAAGGCAAGCTGACGGATGCGCATGCCTCACTTGCCAAAGCGTTCACCACTGCCAAGTGTCGCGAGACGGTCGCGTGGGCCCGAGAGTTGTGCGGCGGGAATGGCATCGTCGCAGACTACAACGTTGGCCGCTTCTTTGCCGATGCGGAAGCGCTGTACTCCTACGAAGGCACCTTCCAGATACAGAACCTGATTCTCGGTAAAGCCATAACCGGGTTCAGCGCCTTCGTCTAGCGGAGGGGAAGTGAACTGCGGTTTCCTATTCAACCAGTCTTGCCAAAACTGAAGTAACAAATATAAGGAGCGATGAAAATCATGGCTGTTAAGTCTGCTACATGGGAAGTAAAACAAACCACAGCAAAGGCCACGACGGCCCGCTTGTTCTTTCTCAGCCTGAGCAGTGGTCAGGTGCTTTCGGCAAACCCTGACGGCTCCGATCTTAAGGTCATCGTGAGCGAGGGCAGGCGACTTCCGGACGGCATCGTTGTGGACCTCGCGGCAGGTCAGCTCTATTGGACCAACATGGGCAACCCGAGCGCCAATGACGGCTCCATCGAGCGCGCGAATCTTGACGGAAGCAACGTCACCCACATTGTTCCTCCGGGCGGCACTTTCACTCCCAAGCAACTGCAACTCGACGAGAAGAACCGCAAGCTTTACTGGTGCGATCGCGAGGGGATGCGGGTGATGCGGGTGAACGTGGATGGTTCCAACATCGAAACGCTTATTGATACCAGCGAAGGCGGCACGCGTCCGGGCAAAGACCTTAAGAAATGGTGCGTAGGTATCGCGCTCGACGTTGAAGCCGGCAAACTTTATTGGACTCAGAAGGGCCCGGACAAAGGCGGCAAGGGACGCCTGTTTCGCGCCAATCTCGAAATTCCGAAGGGTCAAACTCCAGCGGACCGCAAAGATATCGAGCTTCTGTACGATAACCTTCCCGAACCGATCGACCTCGAACTCGACCTCGCCAACCGGATGATCTACTGGACCGACCGCGGCGACCCTCCCCGCGGGAACACGGCGAATCGTGCGCCCATGGATCCGGCTCAGGGAAATGGCAAGAAAGAACCGGAGATTATTTTTAACCACTTGATGGAAGGAATCGGCATCGCCCTGGATTTGAAAGGCGGCCGCATGTTTCTGACCGACTTGGCGGGAAGCGTCTATAGCGCGAATCTCGACGGGTCTAACAAGAAGGCGCTGCTCATCGTGGAAGGAAACTTGACCGGCATCGTCTATGCCGAAATTCCTGCACAGCAGTAGTCGTCCGGATACTTATTGCAGATTGAAAAGGAGAAGGGAATGAGCTCGCTAGCTTCTGCTCTAAGACTTGAGAACGTTGTCTACGACAAGAAGGGGCCTATTGCCTATGTGACGCTGAATCGGCCCAAGGTCATGAACGCGTTGAACAAAACGACGATCAACGAGCTGCGGGCAGCCTTCGAGGACGCGCGTGACGATTCAGCCGTCCGTGGAGTCATCCTCACGGGCGCCGGTGAGAAGGCGTTTGCCGCAGGCGCCGACATCGCGGAGATCGCCAACAATACGGCGGTAGAAGCAGAAGAAGCGACTCGTCGGGGACAGGCATTGACCGACCTCATTGAGAACCTAGGCAAGCCGGTGATCGCCGCAGTGAACGGCTTTGCCCTGGGTGGCGGGTGCGAGTTGGCGATGGGATGCTCCATCAGGGTCGCTGCCGAGACCGCGAAATTCGGCCAGCCAGAAGTAAAGCTCGGAGTCATGCCCGGCTATGGAGGCACGCAGCGCATGCCTCGTCTGGTGGGAAGAGGCCGAGCTCTCAAGCTCATCCTCTCCGGCGACATCATCGATGCGGCTGAGGCCTATCGCATCGGCCTGGTGGATGAGTTAGTGCCGGCCGCCTCCTTGATCGAGCGTGCGGAGACCACGTTGAAGAAGATCATCGCGAATGCTCCGCTGAGCGTGAAGTACGCGCTTGAGGCGGTCAACAAAGGACTGGAGACAAGCGTGGCCGAAGGCTTGCTCATCGAAGCATCGCTCTTTGCAGTCTGTGCGTCGACCGACGACAAGAAAGAAGGTACGTCGGCGTTCCTCGAGAAACGCGCCCCGAAGTTTCAGGGAAGGTGAACGTTGCGCGCCACTTCGAACTCCCAATGACTCGCTGCCACAAGTAGTGATCGTGAAGAAGGAGATGAAAATGACAGAAGGCAACATATTTTCCGGATTGAAGGTTGTGGATCTTTCGAGCTTCATTGCTGGGCCGAGCGCTGCAACGATCTTGTCCGATTTCG
>Ga0222749_10000471_pt1 | contig 24603 bp, 14 predicted proteins | sample IncBWH2Mmetat_FD_197234 | JGI IMG/M metagenome (GOLD analysis project Ga0222749, IMG submission 197234) | Metatranscriptome of lab incubated forest soil microbial communities from Barre Woods Harvard Forest LTER site, Petersham... | ecosystem: Environmental > Terrestrial > Soil > Temperate... | reverse complement strand
GCGCGAGCGGGCCGCCCCCACCGGCCTCCACCCCCGCTCACGAGCTTGACACGGCAGCCGCCAAGCAGATAGAAACCCTGCGCAAGGGGATAACCAAGGCTCTCCAGGGAGCCCGCGAGATTCTTGCCCTCCTCGATTCGAGATCCCCTCGTTAAGCAGTCCGGTCGGGACGTGGCGCAGTCTGGTAGCGTACCTGAATGGGGTTCAGGGGGTCCCGGGTTCAAATCCCGGCGTCCCGACCAAGATCCTCTGAATTTTCAATGAGTTAGCTCAGCGCCTTCGAAGGCTAACTGGCGCCCGGTACATTCCCGGTACATTCGCGGGTGCCTTCCTCCTCGCGGAACTGACGTTCGATCCTCTCCTCGGCGACGACGCGTAGCCAGTCCGACATCGTACGCCTCGCGGCTGCCGCCGCCCGCTCGATGCGCGCCTTTTCTTCGGCAGTCACGAGAAGACGGATCGACTCAGTTCTCCGCATGATGGCAATGGTATTGCCATGCCGATTGGCTGTCAAGTCCACATGCGTGTGGTCGGCGGCTTGGCGGGGGGCAGAGTCGATGGCTCTCCTCTTATTGCTGACATGCTGGAGGTCAGCGGCGAGCTCGACGAGGCGCTGCGCATCCGCCGGGAGGAGGAACTCCCAGTCTTCGAGCGCCTTTGCGTCCGCGAGCGCACCATGACCCCTCGGCCGAATCGCCGACGTGCTGCAAGACCGCGGCGAGCTCGACGAGGCGCTGCGAATCTGGCGCGAGGAGGAGCTGCCCGTCTAGAAGTGCCTCGGCGACATCCGCGAGGCTGGTGTTCGAGGTAGTACAATTGATCCCAAGGTGGCGATCCTGTGAGTGCTTTCCGACTGTCGCGCGCTCTGGGGGGTGGTCGTCCCTTCCGGAGGCTATGGTGCGCAGCGACTGTTTTGAGTGACGGAGGTGGGCGGTTGTCCGACGAGATTCTCACGGGCAGGCAGGCAGCCACGGCCGCACAAGGTCCCCGAAGTTACTCGCGAGTCTCGGCCCTCGCTGTCCCTGCTCTGGGCTCGGAGCACCCCGAATCACTTCATCTTGTCTCTGGCGGGGGTTCAGTGTGCAAGTGACCTCGGTTCGGTACGACGTTCTCGCGAAGACCTACCGCCTCACGAATGGCCGGCAGTTGCACGCCCATCGCTTTTGTTGTCTTGGGCCCAGCGACGACATCGTGCTTGAGCGCTCCAATCGGGGCCACGCGAGGTGCCTAAATGGTCGCGCCATAATACTGCCCGTCTATCGAGAGACTGACTCGTTGGAGATAGGCAGGCGCACAATTCCTCTTACGATCAAAGAGATTGAGACTAAGGAGGAGCTCGACGGCTACCATCAACTCGAGGAATGTCACTATCGGGGGAAAGTGCTACACGGACGCCGGGTACCTCTGATTGTTCGCTCTACTGATCCTTTCCTTCCGCTTGTGCTCGGCTACATCGAACTTTCCACCGCCTTCATTATGAGTCGCCCGCGAGCCATCATTCTGGACGCTGAATTCTGCGACAGCGCCGGAGGCCCGTCCTGGAAGAACTGGAAGAAAGACACCGTCCGCCGATACACAAACCTCGTGGTTCGCATCGCAAGAACCGTGGTGTCGCCAGAGTTTCGGGGGATCGGACTCGCAAGGCTCCTGGTTCGGCATGCTGCGCAGTTTGCTCGGGAACACTGGCATGTGGGGAGGCTGAAGCCTTTCTTTCTTGAGATCACCGCAGACATGCTCCGCTACGTTCCCTTCGTTGAGTCTGCTGGGATGCACTACATCGGTAACACCGAGGGCAACTTAGCGCGAGTCAACGTGGACATGACCTACATCCTAAAGAACCTGGCACGCGTCAAGAAGGGCGAGATACTGAAGGAGGAGAATGGCGGGATCGTCGACCTGCAGGTCTATTATGCGACCTGTCTCGAACAAATCGAGAAGGAGCAGGGGTTACCCCGTGAGGACTTACTTCGGCTCTTGCTCCGCTCACCACACCGGCTCTCTGATGACCACTGGGCACTGCTTCATAGGATCCTTCGTCTGCCTAAGCCGACATTTCTGATGGGGCTTACGCCAAGCGCTGAAGGCTTCCTGCGGAAGCGCATTAGCGAGTTGGGACTGCCCGCAGAGTACCCGGCTCAACGTCCTGCCAAACGTCAGCCCACTCTCAGGTCGGCGATCGAGATCAAGAAGTGCACACTCTCGCTTTCGTCGCCGCTCATCCGCACTCAGGCGACGAGGAAGGTCCAACAAGCTTTTGGCGTTAGCCGCGATATGCTTACTACGACGGTTTTTGCCGACCTGAGCCTTACGATCCGTCCAGGCGATGTCGTCCTGATCTGCGGACCGTCGGGAGCCGGCAAGACGACTCTTTTATCGCTTCTCATCCGGCAACTCGCCGATCCCGCCAGCTGTCCCGCCGGACTGAAGGGCGCTATTCATGTTCCGCAAGAAGTGACCGTGAGGAGTCTCAGCGCACTCTCGAGCTCGCGACCGCTCGTCAACTCACTAGGACAGAGACAATTTGACCATGCGTTGTTCGCCTTGAATGTCTCAGGCTTAGCGGAAGCGCACCTCTATGTAAAGCGCTTTCGCGAGCTGAGCAACGGTCAACGATACCGGGCCATGGTTGCGAAGTTGATCGCATCCGACGCGGATGTATGGGTCGCTGATGAGTTCTGCGCCACACTCGACCCGATTACGGCTAACATTGTCGCAAGGAACCTTAGGCGATGCGCGAAGGAACTCGGCGTTACGGTCGTCCTCGCGGCGGCCAATTGGTCAGAGTTCATTCATGAATTGAGACCGGACACGATCATGCACCTCCGCGCGCCCTGGGATTACCGCGTGTTCGGCTGGCTAGACTTCGCGGACGCGATGGCGCAGTCTGGTGCCCTCGGAAATCCGTGGATCAGGTCTGTCAGTCCCCGAAGGATGCAAACAGAGACACGTGACGCATGAACTCGATCGCGTGGGCTGGGCCTTGGACGCACTGCCGGTCGCGTCTGACGCGGCTTTTCAGCGGGTTGTAACGATGGGAAAACTCCGGTGCGCTGTCCAGGACGGCACGCCAGACCTCATTGATGAACTCAGTGCGCGGCTGGTGTGTTCGGCGCTGCGCGTGCCGCCTGGAGCTTCAATTCTAATTGTGTTTCCAGATGATGTGGAGCGCCGAGCGCCCCTACTTTTCGCTTCGGCGCTCATCATGGACGCTCATGGGTCGATAGAAGCGGGGAAGGCAGGGCGCGTAGTGCTCTATGTCTCGAGCGATGCCGGCATCCGCTCACAAATTGCTAGTGTTAGGCTAGGAACACTCAGCCTCGATGGTGTCTTCGCACAGCAGTACGGGAGACGCACGACGGACGGCATGCGCACGCTCGCTCTGCCAGGAGGGGCGCATCTTCCCGGCGTTCTGTGCATCTCGTCTCCGGCAGATCCTGAAGATCTGCTCGACACATACAAACCGAAGTGGGTTGCGGTCGATTGTGGAGCTGGTCGTGAAAGCGGATGGCTTCCGGGTCTTCTTGGTGAGGCGCGCCGCAGAGGAGTGTCTGTTGTGGGGTGGACGACAAATCCCTTCACTGAGGGCGTAAGCCAGTGGCTCGAGGCGGGTGGGGGACTGTTCCGATGGCCCAGACTGCGCCGCGATGCTGCCGGACGCAGGCTTAGCCTCAAGGAACTGTCTGAAGGAACCCTTCGGGTGGAGGTGACTCCCCGCATTCTCACCGGAGAGAACGTGCTCGGGATCTCTCAAGCGTTAGTCTCCGCTACTGAGGCGTTGTTGGCCGCGCGGGACTGCCGGGATGGTCAACTCTCCGCTGATGCCGTGGCGCTCGGTTGGAGTTACTTGAGAACGCTCGAATCGCTTCCTGTGCCTCTCGACGTCTGGGAAAGACAGGCGAGCTGCTACTGGGGCACTCGGAGCGTGTCGGAGCTCCAAACTGCCTTCACGCGGTTCATCGTGGCAGTAAGCGGCGTGTCGCAGAAGCTCCACGCCATCCTGCAGGAAGCCGCGGAGGCGCTCGCACTAGCGCAGCAGAAACTGGCGGGCACCGAGTCTCCCTTGTGGCTCGGCTTGGCCAATCTTTGCGTCGAGTCCGCTGGTCAGCGGCGGATTGTCTTTTCGTCCCGAGCACGGCAAGAGATGTTCAGCTTTTGTCTGCTGTCGAGGTTTAATATCAGCGAGGACGACCTTCGAGAAGTTGGCGTTCACCTAGACTATCTGTCGCAGGCTCCTGATCGCAGCGCCGCGTTCTCAGCGCCCGATGTTCACAACACGGTTCCGGATGAATCGCCGCCGCTATTGGTTGGTGTTCCGGGGCGGTTTGGCGAAAGGTACCTGGATGCCCTCATGGGGTCTGGCCAACTTGAGGTGCTCTTGTGGCCCCACCAAGAGCGAGTGCTCGAGGGCCGAGTCCGAAGCCTCGCGCGAAGTTTGCGTTTCTCCTGTCAACACCTGACGTGGTTACTCCCGAGTCTGAACCGGGCGGAGCAGAAGGACCAGCTTGAGGTCCTCGAGCAGCAGCCGACTCTCAGGCTGGGCCGTGCATCGACCGCGCCAGCTGGCCCTTTCGGCACTGAGCTGCGTCGGAAGGCAGAAGCAGTTACCCTCTGGAAGCGGCTTGACGTTTCTGAGGTAGTCGCAAGCCTGTTCGAGTTGGCAGGAACGGTTGAAGAAGACGCCGTATACGCGGCGCCTGGCTTGGTTGATGAGTCCGCGATCGAGCAACAGATACCGGAGACTCCAGAGGACCTCTGGGTTCAAGATGCCCTTGAAATCGGCTTCCAGGATGGCCTTTGTGTTGTATTCCCGACGGACGAAGTCGTCAATGTGATCGTTCACGGGCCCAGAGGCACCGAAGTTGAGCAGCGATATGTTAGGTCGCTTCGCGCCGGTGATGAGATTCTCTTCATCCAAGGGCAGCGGCGACAGAGTCTCTACGAGCTGCTCGTCTCTAGGGTGCATCGCGATCCTGTAATCGGCCAGTACTTGGCGCTCGTACGTCGTTGGCAGGATGACCTTGTGCGTGCCTTTTTCGGGGCCGAGCGACAGTCGGGCGTCACAGCCGAGAGGCTGTTGCGCGAGCTCCAGGACAAGGGTAGCGCACTGACCTCACCGGATACGATCCGTGGGTGGCTGCGCCGAAGGGTTCTTTCCCCCAACGATGCCGAGGATCTGAGGCGTATCGCGGAGGTTCTCTCTCTTCGGTTTGTTCTGGACTACTACCTGCAGATCCATCGAGCCGGAAGGCGGCTCAAGGGCCTACACATCAGTCTTTCCGCGCGGCTCAATCGATGGCTAGCGTCGAGCGCAGCCGGTGCTATGACAGCGGGAGGAGCCGAGGAGGTTATCGATGCGGAGCTCGACCTGACCATGGAGGATTTTCGCCATTCTCTAGTCCGGCTCCAAGTCCGTGACGTGACACCACAACGCGGTCCGTTCTTCAGACCGCAAATGGGCCATCTGTATGGAGGGTGATCGTGAGATTCGAGGACAGCGATCGACGCGCATCGGAAGACGAGCCACACCTGGCTCAGTATTTGGTGGATCGCGTTTGTGGGCGTGCAGCGGGCGTGTACGAGGATGAGTGCCTTCATACGGCCCCAAGCGACAAGTACTTCATCGGCTCGCTGCGGCCCTCGCCACCTGCGCCAGGTGCCGAAGAGCTTCCCGCCCCGGGGTTTCTCGGCGAGCTGTTAACAAAGCTCGCCCCAGTTGCGTTTGGCGCCGAATTCCGCCTGAGACCAATCTGCTCCGACGTTCAAGTGCGCGTCCGACTTGACTGGGCTTGCTACTTTCGGGTTTTTCCGACTCTGGAAGAACAGCGTGAGCACCAGCGGCACGCTGGGGGAGTTTCCGAAGCAACGCTCGACGAACCGCCTGACAGGGCAACCGTCGCTGCCGGGCCATCAAGGACCCGCGAGGATGACGGTGATGACCCTGCGGAGGAAGTGAGCACCGCGAGCGCGGAGCCTCCAGGGAGCTCGTCTCGGACCGGGTCGAGACGTAGACCGACAGATTCCCTATTTCAGAAATACCGCAAGGTGCGATGCTCGGCCGAGGGTGATGTTGGTCTGCGCGGCAGCGGTCCATCTCCCGATTCATGGGTCTGCGACTGCCATGATGTACAGGCGGCCGTCGAGTTAGAGCTCGCTCGTATTCGGGACTCGATCCTCGCGGACCCAGAGCATCTCAGAATCGGTGAGAACGCTGAGACAAAGCTAAGAGTCCCCGTCGACGCACTCGAGTCGGCTGCTACCTATCAGGCGTTCAAGGCCGCTTTTCCAACACCCGTTCTGCCCGCGTGGCAATGGGCGATCGTAGGTTACCTGCGACGTGGCGAGGATGAGGGAGACCTGATCCTGCTGATCGAGGCGACAAATGTGTCTCGGATTGATCGTCGTGCCTGGCACAGCGAGGGCTTCTTCTTCGATGTACGTGCGCAGTTATCCTTCGACGGCGCAGATGTCCTTCCGTTCGAATTGGAGATGGCTCCGCAGAGCTTTCGATACGATCGGCGCCTTTGGGCGCGCGGCTTCAACTGCGCGATAGTCAAGCAACCGCTCCAGGGAGAGGGGTTCGCTTTCGGAACAACTAACGTGCCCTTCTACGTTCAACGCCGGTACAGCACTAACACGCAGCCAGCAGCTCCGTTCGACGAGCTGGTGTCGGATCCAGCTCCCGTGCTGCGGCGGATTTTGGCAGGCATGCGGGAATACGACCATCGATGGAGTGCTGAGCGGATAAAGTACGCCGAAGCCGAGGAAGGGTGGGAGGCGCGCCACGGCCAAGAGTATGACCGGGATCACCAGCTCTTTACAGCCGACGTGGAGCGCTTCGAAAGCGGTTGTCAACTCCTTGAGGAGGATGCGGACGTGCGCCTGGCCTTTCAGCTCACAAATCGGGCCTTCGCCCTCAATGGGCAAAAGACGGCTTGGCGCCTGTTCCAAATCGTGTTCATCGTCTCTCAGATTCGGTCCATCCATGCCCTCAGGGCGGGCAGTGACGCGGCGCTAGCCGACCGGAGCTTGGTTGACATCATCTACTTTCCCACGGGCGGCGGCAAAACGGAGGCATACCTTGGCGTTGTCGTGTTCCATTGTTTCTTTGATAGGCTTCGCGGCAAAACGGCCGGTGTCACGACGTGGACCCGTTTTCCTCTTCGCTTGCTCACCTTGCAGCAGACACAGCGTGTAGCGGACGTCGTAGGTGCCGCCGAACTGATCCGCGGGTCTCATCCCGACAGTCGGCTCTCGGGAGTTGGTGTTGATGGCTTTGCTGTGGGCTATTACGTTGGCGATGAGGCCACCCCTAACGAATTGACGCCGCCGATGCGCGGGCAGGCTCCTGATCCAAACTGGAGTACCGCTTGTGACGCCGTTGCTCGTCAGCGATGGAAGAAGATAGTCAAGTGCCCTGCTTGTGGAACCTCGACGGTCCGGGTCGACTTCGACCGTCACGCGGCTCGACTGTCTCATCGATGCACCAATTCAGCGTGCAGGTTTGCGGGAGGTATGATCCCGGTTCACGTTGTGGATAATGAGGTGTACCGCTTTCTACCGTGTGTGATCGTCGGGACAATCGACAAGCTCGCGAGCCTTGGTCTCCAAAGAAAGCTGTCCTTGATCCTCGGCGAAGTAACAGGGCGCTGCAGCGAGCACGGCTACTACAACGCCAAGTGCTGTCAGAAGGAATGCAGCGACCTCAAGCGGCTGCACCCAGGGAAGCCTGTGGGCATCAGCGGCCCCACCTTGTTCATCCAAGATGAGTTACATCTCCTGAAGGAGGGCCTCGGTACCTTCGACAGTCACTACGAGACCTTTCTCCAGGCGCTCCTGCGGAGCTTCGGGCATCGGGAGCCGGTCAAGATAATCGCTTCTTCTGCCACCATTGAGGCCTTTGATCGCCAGGTGCTGCATCTCTACGGAAGAAGCGCACGCATATTTCCCGGCCAAGGACCTAGGCTCGGAGAGTCATTCTACGCGCATACCTCTGACCATGCGCAGCGACTATTCGTGGGCGTGCTTCCACACAACAAGACTATCCTGAACGCTGCGCTTGAGCTCCTCCAGTACTTTCACGAGGAGATAGGGGTCCTCGAACGCGCTCCCAGTACGAGCCACGCTCCCTTTACTAGTGATATCAGCCCAGGCACGTCCCAGTGGCGGCGCCTTCTCGATCCGTATCTCACATCGTTGGCGTACTTCTCAGCGACCAGGGAGCTGAGTTCCGTGCGCACCGATCTAGAGGCGCATGTGAATACGGAGCTTGCACAGGCGGGTTGCTCCCCCTTGCGGATCGCGGAACTCTCGGGAGGTACAAGCACCGACGAGGTGACGCGTATCCTTGAGCTCCTTGAAATGCCTGGGCCCGGTATATCCGTCACGCCGAACGCCGTCCTCGCTACAAGCATGATCAGCCATGGAGTCGATGTCGACAGACTGAACTGCATGTTCTTCTATGGCATGCCAAAGCAGAACGCAGAGTACATTCAGGCATCCAGCCGGGTAGGTAGGTCGCACGTGGGAATTGTTTTCACTTGCCTTAAGCCGGCGCGCGAGAGAGACCAGAGCCACTTCGCTTACTTTGAGAAGTATCATGAGTTCCTCGGTCAGCTGGTCGAACCTGTGGCTATCAATCGGTGGTCCAAGTTCAGTATCCAGCGAACGATTCCCGGCTTGTTCATGGCCGTTCTTCTCCAGCGGATCGCGAATCGCTCGGAACATGACAGTCCAGGGCGCTTTTACATGGTCGACTTTGTTAAGAAGCTAATCAGCAGCGGCGCAATTGAAGTAGCCGATTTCTTGCCGCTGCTAAGCGAGGCATATATGCCCCAGACCTCGGTTGGTCGTGGTTTAGCTGGCCTCCAAGCCGAGATCGGAGTTCGCGTCCGCCAGTTCCTGGATCAGATTCTCGGTGCCGGCGGGCATGCGACCTTCGTGTCTAACGCACTGATTCCACCCCCGATGCGAAATCTTCGTCAGGTCGATGAACAGATCGCCGTTGAACTCGACGGCAACGGTGGCATGTGGGCCTCACGAGGCGGGCGCTGAACTGGAAGGAGGCGTGACATGGCTCGCGCAATGCACCGCGGGAAGCAGCAGGTGCTGCTGAACTACCTGCCCGGCAGGACGTTCGATTTCGAGAAGATCGCAACCATCGCGCGCGTCGAGCGCATTCGGGGAGTGCCTCGTGTTGATCTGAACACGCGATTGATTCTGCGGGCGATAGAAGAGCAAGTCCGCGCGTGGTCTGAGGAGCACCGGCCGGTGTTTCGCAACCTGGACGGCGCTGCTGCTGATCGATTCGTGCTTGTTGAGCCGCGCGTCGTTGAGTCGGCCATGTTTCCTCTCGTGTTCTGGTGCCAAAACCCGCGATGCGGGGTCGTGGTCGAGCCGCGCGATGGCGTGCCGCGGTCTGAGACGTGCGCGTCCTGCGGGGCGGGTCGGCTTGTGCAATTGCGCTTCATCAGGGTGCATAGATGCGGCGCTGTGGAGCCCCTCGGGAGCCAGTACTGCAAGCAATGCGACTCTCGGGACCGGATGGCGCTAGATACACGTGGAAGCGAACGCCAATCTGAGTTCCAGTGGGTATGTAGGAAGTGTCGCGCAACGTCGTCGGTGTTTGGAGGGCGGTGTCAGTCATGCAGTTGGCCTGGCAGTGATCAATCCCTGAAGAACATGAGCATCGAGGTACACCGCGCGGGGCGAACCTACTATCCGCACTCCACTGTGCTTCTCAATCAGCCGGGGAGAGATCTAAGCGCCTTTCTGGGAGTGTCCCACTGGCAGGCCGCGGCAGCTGCGGCGTTCTTGGGCATGCCTGAGCTTCAGGGCAGACGTCTTGTTGACTTCGCTGGAGCGGCGCTTAGTCGCGGCGCCGGGCCGTTTACTCTCAGCGACTCTGAGCGTGCCCGCCTCCGCGGGCAGGGTGCTAGCGAAGAGGCCGTCGCTAAGTTCGAGCAGATGCAAGCTCAGCTGCAGGCATCTAGAACCGATGCGGCTGCGGCTGAATCACCGGAGGGCTTGGCCACCGTGCTCGCGCGGCGCTCGGGAGTATCCTGGGAGGTCTGGGAGAGGGCCGGGCAGGAAATGCTGGAGGCCGTGATGCCGCTCCAAACGGGAAGCGTAGTAGAGCTCTTTGATTCCAGTGAAGGCGCGACTCTCCGGGCACGCGAAGCTGCGAGGAGGCTTGGCCTCTCATCTGTGGTGCTCGCCACCGACTTCCCTATTACGACCGCGACGTTCGGCTTTAGCCGAACTGATTATCAACCCAACACATGTCGGCTTAATCCGTTCCCGGCGGACCCTGATCATGCCGGAAAGTTCCCTATCTTCGTAGATGTCGTTCAGGCTGACGCCGTTTTGCTGCGCTTGGAACACACCAAGGTGTTGAGATGGATGGATGCCAACGGTTTCGCGCCGAGCTTGCCGCCCGGTGAAGATCGCGAAGTCAGCGCGCGAGCGTACTTTGTGAGGCTCATGGACCTACAGCCTCTTCGACAAACGATTCAAGCCACCGCGTCGGAGACGCGATTGGTTTTCGGGTTGCTCCACTCGCTTAGCCATCTTGCTCTGCGTCGTGCGGGACTCCTGTGTGGTCTTGAAGGACCGAGCCTGTCGGAGTACGTCCTTCCCCGCACTTTGACCTGTGCGCTGTATTGCAACCACCGATTTGGTGCCACGATTGGAGCATTGTCGGCGCTTTTTGAGCAGTCGCTGGCAGAGTGGCTCGCTGAGATCCGATCTAGCCGGAGATGTGTCTACGATCCGGTGTGCATCAACAACGGTGGGAGCTGTCATGCTTGCTCGCATCTACCGGAGACCAGCTGTCGCTTCTTCAATGTCAATCTTAGCAGGTCGTTTCTTTTCGGTGGACACGATCCAATCATTGGGGACATTCGGGTTGGTTTCTTGGACTTTGTGGCGGCAGGGTGAAGAAGGAACCGTGCGATGGCGGGTCCGCTGGGCAGAACCACGCAGCGTTGGCGGCTCCCTGGCCACCGCGCAGGCCGGGCAAGGTGGGCCGCGGACGTGTCGAGCAGGCCGATGGAACGCTCGTTGTGTTGAACGGGCGGACATTCCCGGTGGAGGTAGAGTGTGACTCGCATTGGTGCGCTTCTATCAACACTTGATGATCCGTTCGAGATGTTTCCTCTTGACTCAGTCGCGCGCGGTCTGGCCGACCTAGTGAGCGCCTCTGATGAAACCATTTCTGATCACTCTGGCTGGTGGGGCGTCTCTAGAAAATACTATTCTGTTGAGCAAGAGCACCACGTCGAAGTGATTGCCCTTCTCATCGGCTCGACGTTTGTGCTTGGCCAAACGGCGATTACACAAACGGTAGCGATTTCAAAGAAGCTCCATAGCCTCGCGGGGGAACCAAATTGGTTTCCCAGTGACAGGAGAACCATTCTTCGAACCGAAGCTGCTGTCCACGTAGAGACGAGTCTGAGCGAGCTTATCTTATTCGATGCGGTAGCGAATTACTTCAAGCACCATTATGAGTGGCCTGATGACTGGAACCCGCAGAGAGCCGAAAAGCCCCAGCGGCGGACCATAGAAATTGTTCGGCGTCTTGGCCTTTCACCGGAGAGCCGGGAGGATAACCTCCGCATTGCTGTTCAAAACCTTGGTCTAACGACGAGTGATATGGTGCTTGGCGCTAGAATCCAAGCTTGGCGCGAGAGACTGGCAGAGTGCTATCGGAAGACCCTTAGTGATCACGGCTTAGGGTGAAGATGGGCGCAGCTTGGTGAAAGAGTATCGTAGGCCTCAGACTTTGCTTTCCAGCTTGTTGGGTGGGCTTTGGTAGGTGTGCGAGAGCGGCATTCCAGAAGTGGCGAAGATCATGCCTCAATAGTTGCATCGGTCATCGTGGGAACCGCGGAAGACGAGGCCAGGCGTTGCAAGCTCGCTGAGAAGGTCAAAACCTCCGCCGATGACTTCGTAGAATGTGAGGCGAACCGTTCCAGGAATGTCTCCTTCGCAGTATTCGTCAAGGCGCGCCGGTAACCGAGCGGCCGTTGAACGCGCGCGAGGCCGGCGAGGGCGTCGCCGGAGCGGGGAGGAGCGGCGTGTGCGGTGTCCCATCGTTTCCGGCTTGCCCGCCGTTGATGTAAGCTCTTCGTCGTTGTAGCCAGGAGGGCGGAGCTATGAGCGAGCATCCGACCGCGACCGAGCTTGAGGGCTTGGTCCGCGGCGACCTGAGTCGGAAGCAGGCGAGGTTGGTGGTTCGTCATCTGCTCCGTGGCTGCGAGAGCTGCGTTGCGCAGATCGCCCCCTACGCGTCGATGCTGCTCACCGGTGCCGGCGCCGCCAGGCAGGTCGAGCACGACGCTCAAGCAACGCAGGCAGATCCGGCCAGTGATGCGATTCTGGCGAGTCTCTCCGGCGCTTCGGCGCGCTTCCGCAGCGGCCCCGTCGCGGCCACCGGAGCTGCGTCTGGCCCGGGTGCCGCGGCGACCCCCGCGCCGGCCGAAGCGGCCGCAGAGCCCGATCGGACTCTCCTCGAGCGTGCCTATGACCGCGCCATCGACCGCGCCTTTGCGGCAGTGATGCGGCATGGCGAGAACGCCGCCCGGAACGGCGCCAGGGCCCGGCAGGCGCTGGCGCGGCTCATGACCGAGGAGCTCGAAGCCTTGCGGGACCCGCCGGCCGAGCTGCGCGGCTTCGCGGGCTACGAGGCCCTGCTCGAGCGCAGCTGGGCGATGCGCCGCGAGGATCCGGAGCAGATGGCGAAGCTGGCGGAGCTGGCGGCCGAGGCCGCGGCAGGTCTCGGCGAGGAGGGCTTCAGCGCCGGCCAGGTGGAAGACTTCCAGACGCGGGCGGCGATCGAGCTGGCCAATGCCTATCGCGTCATGGAGCGCATGGAAGAGGCGCAGTCCGGCTTGGAGGCGGCGCGCCGGCACTACCGGGAAGGCAGCCAGGACCGCCTGCTCGGGGCCCGGCTGCTCGAAGTGGAAGCCAATGTCCAGGGCGACCGCGGCGAGCTCGCCGCCGCGCTGGGGTCTCTCGATCGGGCGCTGCGGGTCTACCGCCGCTACGGCGATCCTCACCTGGTGGGCTGCAGCCTGATCAAGAAGGGGCTGTACACCTCCCGCGCCGGCCGCCAGCAGGAGGCGATCGAGCTGCTCACCGAGGGGCTCGAGATGATCGATCCGGGGCAGGACGGCCCGCTGGTGCTGGCGGCCGTCCACAACACGGCCTGCTGCCTGGTGGAAGGAGGCCGCTGCCGCGAGGCCCGATCGCTGGTCTGGCGTCATCTTAGCCTCTACGAGCAGCATGCTGGCCGCCAGGACCGCCTCAAGCTGCGCTGGCTGCAGGCACAGATCTACGCCGGGCTCGGCGATTTCGGCCCCGCCGAGCGCGCTTTGGAGGAGGTACGCCTGGGGCTGCGCGAAGCCGGTAAGTCGCACAGCGAGGCGATGGCCACGGTGGAGCTGGCGGGGCTTTGGCTGCGGCAGGGGCGAGAGGACGCGGCGCGGAGGCTGGCGGTGGAAGCCGCCGAGCTGGTGCTCGGCCTCGACATCAGCCGCGAGGCCTCGGCGGCGCTAGCGGTCCAGAAGGCGCGCCTCGAGAAAACGACGATGGTTACTCCCGAGCTGGTCGGCCAGATCCTGCAGCTGCTGCGCGACACCGCGCCCGAGGAGCGGACCGGCCTGCTGGTGCGCTCCGCGTAACCCTTGTCGGCGTCTCGGTGAGGTAAACAGGGTGTCTGCGACAGTCCAGTTCTGGACCAACGTTGTTGCGATTTTGCTATCGCCGCTCCTGGCCGTGCAGGTGACCGAGTTTCTGAGGAAGGTGGGCGCTCGACGTGAGCGCCGGCTCTGGATCTTCAGGACACTTATGGTAACGCGCGGCGATGTAACGCGCGGCGCTCCACCGAGACTTGAGCATGGTGCGTCCTGAGAAGCTGTATCAGTCTAGCGGGTGTGAGTCCCGTCGCGGTAAGCCGGCCGAGGCGCCGCGTAGCAGGTTCCGGGCGTGGGGAGAGATCCCTCCGTCTAAGCGGAACGTCGAGAGCCTGCCGCGAGCCGTAGGGCTCGTGGGTGGGGAGCAAGGCCGCGGGCCGAGCGTTGGTGAACCTTTGCAGCCTCGTGAGATAGAAGCCGAAAGGCGAGGGGGCCGAGCCCATCATGTCAGGGCGAAGGCAACAGACTGCGTCTGGGGACTCGGAGATGCGACGCAGGACCCCTCCGGGGTAAGGAAGGCGGCACGTGTCCACAGACAGGTACGGAACAGGAGAGACCCTACCCAGCGGCTGGCGTCGAGCAAAGACCCTGGCTATAAGCCGAGTGCGAAGTGTCAGGGAGTTGGGAGGGAGTCCGAGGGGCTCGTAGTACTGAGGAAGCCGATGAAAGTCGGTGGAGGGAAGGGGCCCTGCTTCGGTCACGGTGTGCAAAGGCGTACGTGCGGGGGCATGGTCGCAAGACCCAACAACCCCGAAGTCAAAGCACGCCAAGCCTCGAGCCACCTAGGGTTTACGGCCGAGTGTCATCAGCCGCGATTCGGGAAGTGGAGATCCACGCCGGGAGTGACGCCCTGGTCGTGCCACCCAAGCGGCGTGGCTGCCGGCGCGCATGCCGACGCCCGAAGACCGTCGGTAAGCCGTATGCGGGAAATCCGCACGTACGGTTTGAACGGGGGACGCTGGAAACGGGCCGCTTAGCGGCACCGCGCCAGGTTCTACCAATGTGTCGGCTCTCAACCTAATCGAGCTTGACTTCGAGGGAAAACGTGCGGTGATCGAGGCGTGGAGGGAGTACCTCGGCCACTTAAACACCTCTGGTAGCGACAACCCAATGCAGTGGGTGAGGGTAAGAGACGATCGGCTTAGAAAACTCCTTCAGGAGATGGCCAAGGTTCTACGCTACGGAGCGACACCTTCCGTAGATCACGCGGCGTCGTACCTTCCCGTGGCGCACTTTGATGCAGCAGGCGTGCAGGCACGAACCTCCAAGGCTCTGCTTGACGTGTTAGAGGGTAAACAAGCGATCATCATTGCATCGCAAGCTCAACCAGCACAGGCTCCACAGCTGCCACCTGAAGATCCAACGAAGAGCTAGACAACAGGGACGGGCCGTAGCTGAGCCCGGCGCCCTCTGGCCTACGGCCTATGTGCTTCACGCAGGCAGGGCGGTGGGGCACGACGGGTCCGCGTCGTACCTTCCAGCAAGAGTTGATACAGCGGCATCGCATGATCTGCGCTGATTCCCTTGTTTGAAACGGTGGCGGAGGAAGCTCCACAGGGCGCCAGCCTGAGCCAGGGCACGATGATGGAAGCGGACCCGGCCGTGGGTGGCAGGATCAAAGAGCGGCCGGCGTAAAAGAGTTTGACGCTCCTCTGGCGTCCAGTCGGTCAGGATCGCAGCGGAGTCGAGCACGCCGTCGGCCCGATCGGGTGCAAGGGCCTGCTCTGGAGAACGGATGGTCCGCGAGCGCGTCAGTGCCAGCGCCAGCCGCTCGGCGCCGTTTCGGGCGCGCTCCTCTGACAAGACAGCGCGATCCTTGCGATTCGGGTCGTCCGTCAGCTTGACGGTGATGTTGCCAGAGTGGAGTTGCGCCAGGGTGCCTAGCCGTCCATTGGCCTGCCACGACTGCACGAGCTCCGTGAGATCCAGCGGGCGCCGCGCGAAGGTCCAGGCACCTTGCCTTGGCGCACGGCAACCAGGTACCACTCGGGGGCGGCCACCAAAATGGGTTTCAGGGGGTCCCGGGTCTAGATACCGGCGTACCGACCTTCGGCGCTCCTTCTGTGGGTGGTCGCTTGTCTAAGGGTAGTGACCCGGAGCCAGCGTCCCCGGCTTGGCGTTGGCCGTCCACTGCACGCCGCCCCGCGCGCCAGAGGGGTCCACCGAGCGAGGGGCAGGCCTGCGGAATGAACCGGGGGCCGCCCCCGCCGCCCGAGGCGCCCCGCGCCGACACCCTGGCTTCCCCACGCTAGTTGCACCCGGCGTCAGCGGCCTATATTATTCGGAGGCAAGGCGGGCCCGGAAAGCCTGAAAAGGGAAGATGGAAGGCGGAAATAGGCGAGCAGGAAGAGCCGCGTACCGACAGCTATATAAGCCGTCGTCCCAGCGATCTTAACCCGCGAACATGTCTACCTCTGAGCCTACAATCAACGACGCCTTGGCCGCGGTGCTAAGAGACACTCGCCGCGCATGGTCCTCATCGGGGGCCATCGCCTCGGAGAACCTAGGGGCGTTACAGGGAAACGCTCGCCGTCCCGACATCCTAGTTCTTGAGGCCAATGTCTCGCCCGTTGCCATAGAGACGGAAGTCATGCCGGCGGTTACTGTCGAGGCTGAGGCCATCTCACGCCTGGGTGAGCGAGTGCGGACTACCGGGAGAACCATCCTGTCTTGCGTTGCGGTTCGACTACCGCCGCGACTTAGATCCCGATCTGGAGCCGCCCTGCGAACGGACTTGCAGACAGCGAAAGATCTAGAGATGGCGCTCTATACGGGAACCGCCCCTGAACGGGCCATGCGTTGGCCGCTGTCCGGTTGGATCCTGGCGGGAGCGGCTGATCTTTCGCTTCTGACTCAATCGGCATCCGTCCCGCCAGACATCATCGCGGAGGCTGCGGATCAACTTGTGAACGGCGTTAACGATGCTGCAGGGCTCTTGCGCGATGTGGCGACGACGAATCCGGGCGCACTCCAACGAATAGGTGAAGAGCTGCGGCAGGAGGATGGTGAGCAGACGCGGAGCATGGCGATGACCATCCTGGCGAATGCATTTGTCTTCCAGGAGAGCCTCGCCGGTGGACCAGGAGACCTGGCCTCTGTTCGGTCGCTCGAAGCACTTCGCTCGGAGACTGGCAGCTTGACAAAAGCTGCGATCCTCGCTGAGTGGAGAAGAATTCTCGCCGTAAACTACTGGCCGATTTTCGACATTGCCCGTCGCATATTAGAAGTGATCCCTGCGCCAGTCAGTCGTGAGATTGTCGAGCGCATGGCGGCAACAGCAGCCAACCTGGTCGAGAATCGCTTGATGCGGTCGCACGATCTGACTGGCGCAGTCTTTCAGCGCCTCATAGCTGATCGCAAGTCTCTGGCGGCCTACTACACAGCTCCCGGGTCCGCCACGTTGCTGGCAGGCTTGGCTATCACCCCGGAAGCGCCTCCCACAGGCGGCGCATGGGCTAACCCTGATGATGTAAAGAGGCTCCGAATTGCTGACTTCGCATGCGGCACCGGAACATTGCTCGGCACCGCGTATCAGCGCATTGGCCAGTTGCATGAGTTGCACGGCGGTGATTCAGAGGCTCTTCACCCAGACATGATGGCTCACAGCCTCATCGGGTGCGACGTGCTGCCGGCCGCCGCGCACCTCACTGCCTCCATGATCTCGGGCGCGCATCCTACAGTAAAGTACACGCAAAGTTCGATCATGACCGTGGCGTATGGCAGGCAACCCGACCGCCGCATATCGCTTGGTTCGTTGGATCTATTGGATCCTCAGGGCACGTTGGCGATTCTCGACATCACGGCAAGGGCGGTTGAGGGAATGGGCGAAAGTGAGCGCGCCACTTGGTCGGCGTTGCCACATGCGTCCTTTGACATCGTGATAATGAATCCACCATTCACGCGCGCGACCTCACATGAGGGCGGCAGAGGCAACACGCCAAATCCAATGTTCGCCGCATTCAGCTCTACGGCTGAAGAGCAGAGAGCGATGGCTAGCGCAGCGAGGCGGTTGACGCTGGGAACTAGCGCACACGGCAATGCTGGAGAGGCATCTATCTTCTTAGTCCTTGCTGACCGGAAAGTGAAGGCGGGAGGTCTCTTAGCCTTGGTGATGCCATTGAGTCTAATGTCAGGTGATTCGTGGGAGCAGTCTCGGCAATTGCTTGCACGCAATTACAGAGACCTGGTTGTCGTGTCCATCTCTGGTGTAGGTGCCGCAGAGTTGTCGTTCTCTGTCGATACGGACATGGCAGAATGCCTCGTGGTTGGACGCAAGGCTAAGCCAGAGCACAATCGCGCGACGTTCATCGTTCTCAAGGAACGTCCCGCGTTTCCTCTGATGGGAGCGAGCGCGGCAGAGCAGGCACGCCGGTTGATCTCCGCCGCCAACATTCGATGCTTGGAGGATGGACCATACGGGGGGACACGATTGACTTTCGGCAACGATGTCATTGGCGAGGCAATTGAGTGCGCGTTGCCGGTAGCCGGAGGCTGGGGCCTTTCGCGGATTGCAGACCTGTCGCTTGCCCAGACAGCGTTTCAGTTGGCGAACATGCAACGCATCTGGCTGCCCGGCATGGAGAGTGCTGAGTCGGTTGGCATACCGATGACCAGCGTCGCGACAATCGGTGTGATTGGACCGATAGACAGAGATGTCGATGGCACGACCCCTACTGGCGGACTAAGGGGGCCATTTACGATTGAAGATGTAGAGCCTGGCGGTGCGCCAACCTATCCAGTACTGTGGGCTCACGATGCTCAGAGAGAGCGGAGCATGGCGTTTGAGGGCGACACTCAAGGACGGCCGCGCAGGGGCTCCACTGCAGAAGAGCAGTCCGCAATAGATGCCAAGGTGGCGAGTGTGTGGGCAACTGCGTCGCATTGTCACTGCAACCGGGACTTTCGTTTCAACAGTCAGTCGACAGGGATGCAGTTCACGCCGCGCCGAACAATCGGCGGTCGCGCGTGGCTTTCCATTCGTCTATCGTCGCGCGATAAGGAGATGGCATTAGTGCTGTGGGCAAACACCTCCATGGGCCTCTTGCTGCACTGGTGGCACTCGACCAAGCAGCAGCCAGGCAGGGGTAGTATTAGCAAGACCTTACTCCAGAGCCTTCCGATTCTGGATGTAGGAGTTCTTGGCGCAGATCAGCTCGACGCTGCCGTTCAGCTATTTGCGGCCTTGAGGGGAGCGGAACTCTTGCCGATGCATCAAATGGATGAAGATCCGGTGCGCGAGGAGCTAGACACGGAATTCTGTCGAAGCGTTCTGCGGCTCCCAGAGTCAATTATCGGACCTGGTGGACAACTTGACCTGTTGCGCAGGAAACTGGCTCGCGAGCCCTCCGTGCGAGGTAACCTACGTGTCGCCTAAACTGGATGCGTTTGCTTGAACGGAGCCTCGGGTAGTGACAGATTCCTCGTCATTCTCGGACCTCCGGCTGACCGCGGTGCGGGTCTAGATGGGGGAGCGGAGGCGTCGTCCTCGGGGGTCTCTGATCTGTTATCGGTTCTTCTGGGCTATTGGCCAAGAATGTGCCACGCAGTTGGACCTCCTGCGCGATCAACGCCGGCATACGCTAGTCCGTCCATCCTCGGAGAGTATCGGGGATCACCGTGTCTCCTGGCGGACGAGCAGCCTTGGTGGTAGAGGCTGCGGAGTTGCTGGGGGGCGAGTCGGTCGCGGTCTGCGGCGGCGGCCGCTTCGGTGGGCACCTGGTGTGCCCACCGAGCGAGAGCGAGGAACAGATTTGCGGGATGAACCGGGGCCGCCCCGGCGTTCGAGGCGGCCCCGGGGGCGTCGCTTACGCGACCTCGTCGCGGTGGCTCAGGTGCTCGATCTCTAGATCCACGAGGGTGAAGGTGCGGACTGTCTTCCACTCCTCCTTCTTGTTCTGGTAGCGGCGCTCCTGGAAGTAGCCCGTGACCCGCAGGCGATCGCCCTTCCGGACCGTCTTCGAGAGGCCCTTCCAATCAGCGCACTGGATCCAGCGCGTCTGCTTCTCATCCGAGCCCTCCTCCTTGTAGTTGACGGCGAGGGAGAAGGTCCGCAGCTCGCGATCGGGGGTCCTGTAGTCCCTGTCGACGACCTGGTCGGTGATCGGATCGTAGTACGGCTTGGTGATCTGCTGGCCGGGGATCGTCTTGGTCTCCGGGTTCCCGCCGACGTTGCCATAGAGAGTGAGGACGGGCTTGCGGGCGTCGTCCCTGCGGCTCGCGCTGGCGTTGCCGGTCATGCTGCGCTGCGGGGTCTTGGTGGTGCTGCGGGTCTTGCTGGTCATCGTGTCTCTCCTTTCGTGTGGTTTGCGTCCAACACGGACCGGAGAGAGCCCGAGGGGAAGAAGCCCGGCTGCCAAGGCCGCGCGCAGCGCGCCGGAGGCTTGGCCTTGCGGCCGGGCGCACCTCGGGCAGTTGTTGCCGGGACGTTGGGCGAAAATCCCGAAAGGAGAGCGATGCCCAGCAAGCCCCGCAGGACCACGAAGACTGAAGACCAGACCGGGAGAGCCGCGAGAGCACGAGGACCCGCGTCCATCGCCACTCTCTATGGCAGCGTCGGCGGGCAACCGGTTGGGCGGGAGAGGCGTGGGCTGCTCTCCGGGCGGGTGGATGGGCGAGCACGACGCCCCGGAGGAGACGAGGGGCTCGCGCGGAGCCCGGCAGGGGGAGCCAGGAGAGAATAGGCGAGCGCCGTGACAGCGGCCTTTGGCTGGCGCGGCGCTCGCCCGGGCCACGCCTCGGCGGCGGAAGGATGATCGATTCCCGACCAGCAGATCACCAAGCCGTACTACGATCCGATCACCGACAAGGTCGTCGACAGGGACTACAGGAGCCACGGCGGATCGCGCGCCGGACCTTCTCCCTCGCCGTCAACTACAAGGAGGAGGGTCGGACGAGAAGCGCTGGAACCACGCCGCCGATTGGCCTCTCGAAGACGGTCCAGAAGGGCGATCGCTTGCGGGTCACGCGCTCCTTCCGCGTGCGCCGCAAAAAGAATGAGGAGTGGAAGACGGTCCGCACCGTCCACTTCGTAGATCTAGAGATCGAGCACCTGAGCCACCGCGACGAGGTCGCGTAAGCGACGCCCCCGGGGCCGCCTCGAACGGCGGGGCGGCCCCGGGTCATCTCGCAGCCCTGTCCCTCGGTCGGTAGACAGTCCGTTGGACCTCGCCCTCGAACTGCCAAAGCACGAAGGGGGGTCCGGCGGGCTTGCTTCTCTCTCCAGCCCTTCGACACCGATGCCGGCCCGCGCTGGCGCGGGTGCGAAGCGATCCCTAACACGTTGGAAGGCGGGAACAGTGCGGGTCTTTCTTGCCGGCACGATCAGGGAAGGCCGGCCTTCGCCGCTGGGCGAAAGTAGGCGCTCTCCGGGGTTCGGAAGTCGTGCCAGGAGAGGGCGCCACAGACGGCGCAGAAGCCGGCTCCCCAACGGCTGTAGTGCGACATGGGCTGCACTCGGCCGAGCCCTGGCACGTCGACTTCGGTTAGGCCATAGCAGCGGCGGCCCGACACCTCCTCGGCCTCATAAGCAGCGGCGATTCGGGGGTCGGCCCAGCCGCCCCAGCCGGGACCTCCCCACTGGCTGGTGCTCTCCACTCGGCAATGCGGACAGCGCCCCCGGAGACGCCCCTGGTTGATCAGGACGAAGCCGGCCGGCGGCAGGAGCTTCGCTCCATGCTGGTCCTTGGTCTCGCCGCTCGGAGCGAGGGAGAACGGGGGGCACGGGTAGTGGAGCCGCCATCCTGGAACCAACGGATTCCACTCCCAGATAGCACCCTGGACGGCAGGCGGCGCCGGCGACGTCGGTTCCGGGTAGCGATACTCAACCGGGTGCCCCGGCTCGATACGCCAGGTGCCCGCTTGCCAGGGGCGCTCCGGCGCGGGCCTGGCCGCGCCGCGCGGCGTCGTGGGGGCGGACACGGTCTCTGCGATGGCCGGGAGGAGCTGAAAGAGATCGATCTGTCGAAACATCGAGCGCTACCTCCATGGCTGGCGGGGAAAACCCGCTCAACGGGCTCCCGTCGCCGCGCGGTAGAGCGCCTGGCCGATCGCGAGCGCGGCCGACGCATGGACACGGTCCTCCTCGGAGAGCGCGCCGGCGGCCTCGAGAGCGCCGGCAAGGGACAGGCCGTCGACCTGCAGCGAGGCGGTGAGCTTCCGGGCGACGAGATCGAGCGCCGCCTTCTGTAGCGTCTCGGCATAGTAGGGGTAGAGCAGCCTCACCGGCTGGGTCTGGCCGATGCGGTGCGGCCGGCCGTTCGCCTGGCGCGTGACCCGCGCATCGAAGTCGGGTCCCTCGTACCAGATGGCGGTATGGAAGGCCGTCAGGTTGTTGAGGCCGGTCTGCACCGCCTTCGGGTGCACGAGGAGCACCCGGCAGCCGCGCTCGATCACTCCGGAGAGCCAGCGCTCCCGGATGCCGGTCGGGACCTTGCCCGGATCGAGGAAGCTGGGCTGCTCGCGGAGGTCCTCCCCGATGAGGCGCTGCAGGCGCTTGACGAAGCCCTGGTTCCCGGTGTGGCGAAGAAAGACGAGGACCCGCCGCTCGGCGTCGAGTTCCGCCCGGAGCTCGGAGAGAAGCCAGCGCTCCTTCGGCGAGCGCCAGGAAGCCGGGAAGGAGGCTCCGACCGCGACCTCCTCGCCCCCTGCCTCCTCGGGATAGGCGATGACGAAGGGGCCGCACTCTTCGTTCGCGAGGTCGAGGTAGGAGGGGAGCTCGGACATGGCTCCCCACAGCAGCCCCGCGCGCTCGCTGCCGCGGTCGGCACGGATCTGGTTGACGAGCGCGGTGCGGAGGCGGCTGAACTCCGCCAGGAGCTTCGTGTCGAGGAGGTCGTCGCGCGAGCCGTGGACGGCGACCGGCTCCTCGCTGCACGGCGGGAGCTCCTCGTCGAGGTCGTCCTTGGCCATGACGAGGCCGGTCGGGAGGATGTGCTCGAGGATGTAGAGGGGCAGGACGCCGGGGGCCTCGCCGAGCTGGCGAAGCTCCGGTCCCTCCTCGTCCGTGCGGTCGCTCCGGCGGCCGTAGGTCCGCGCCGTGGGAAGGGTCTTCGAGGCGGTCGGTAGGACAAGGTACTTGCGGTAGCCGTAGCGGGTGACGAAGGCGCCCCTCTCGTCGAGCTCGAACTGATCGCGGAAGCGCTGGGACAGCGCCCAGGCATTGGCAAAGAGCGAGGAGGCGTAACCGCCCATCAAGCTGCCCGTCAAGGCGATTACCGGCACCCCCGGCAGCTGGACGAGTCGGTGGGCCGCTCGCTGCTGGGCGCTGCCGCTGGTCGAGAACTCGTGCGCCTCGTCGAGGATGAGGAGCGAGAAGAAATGGCCCTTCTTGCGCAGGATGTAGCGCGCGAGAGGGTAGCGTCGCGGCCTGGGAGTCGTCGTGTGGAGCGCCGCCCCACACCCCGGCCGGACCTTCCAGGTCGCCCTGGCGAAGAGGAGCTCGAAGAGGCGGTCGACGAGGTCGCGACGCTCGTCATCCGGGTCCTCGGCCGTGCGGAGGCGCTCGGCGAGGGGCTCGAGGCCCTCGAGGTGCGTCTCGAGGAGGCTCTCGATCGACGGGAGACCGCGGCCGCGATCGGCCTCCCTCATCCGGCGCTCGGCCAGCGATCGGCAGCGGTGGGCGAAAGGCTCGAAGGCATCGAGCAGGACAGCGAGGTAGGCGGCGATCTGGAAGGGGTCCCAGAAGCGATGGTCCCAGGCCGAGAGGGAGAGGAAGCTGTGCTCGACGAGGGGAGTCACCTGCGAGAGGGCGGCCTCGAGAGCCGCGGCAGCGGCCGGCGAGAGCGGCGCCGGCAACGCGCGGTCGAGGCGTCGCCGGATCGCCCGGCCATGCACCACCGGATGGGCCTCGAGATACGGCAAGCAGCGTTCGAGGGCAGCAGGCCCGAGCGAGCGATGGAGGGCGAGGCCGAGGTCTCTCACGAGACGCGCCTCGAGGCTCGCGGGCACGAGGATCTCGCGCTGGCAGCGGCGCCGCTCGGTGGCAAAGGTGTCGGGACCGCCCTCGGGGAGCGGATGGCCGCAGTCGGGACACCGCGCGCCGCCGACGCCGGCGATCGTCGAACCGAGCTTGGCGACCTCGCGGCTCAGGACGTAGATCTCCGCCGGGCGGTCGAGGTCGGACGGCGCCTCGACGATCTGGATCCGGGCTTCCGGCAAGACCGCGCGTGCCTGGTCGGTCCAGCTCTGAAGGAGATGGGGCGGGCAGACGACGAGGACCCGCTCGACCGGGCGAAGCCTCCGGGTGTCGAACCCGGCCCGGGCGAGCTCGGCGGTCGTGGCCGAGAAGTTGCCGGGCATGAGCGCGGCTGCGATCGACAGCGCCATCGTCGACTTGCCGGTGCCGACCTCGGCCAGGAGCTGCGGATTCTCGCCGCGGGCGAGGAGCTTGAGCCCCGCCTGGATGAGCGCCGCCTGCCGGCGATAGGGCCTGCGGGCGAGCTGCGGGAGCGCGATCTGATGCTCGGGGTTGTCCGGATCGTGGAGCGCCGGGAGCTGCTCGCGGACGATCTCGGCGAGCGAGGCGCTGTAGTGGGCGAGAAGGTCGGCGGTGTTGAACTCGTCGAGCGCCGCGGCGCCGGAGGGCTCGGTCCCGAGCGCGAGCTTGTGGAAGCGCAGGGTGTCGAGCCGCAGGATGTGCATGTCGAGCCGCGGCTGCTGGACGGCGACCTCGCCCGTCACCTCGCCCTTCTTGTTGCGGCGCTGCTCGACGACCTGGAGGGTCCTCGAGAACGTGCCCTTGGCGAGGAGGTGGGGGAACCGGGACGGGTCGTTCGGGGCCAGCCGGCGGCCGTTGAGGAGACCCGCTGCCAAGGCGAGGGCGATGTGCGCCGGCCGCGGCGGCAGGGCGACGGGAAGCGGCGCTCCGAGCAGTTGCCGGGCGTCGCGGTCGAGGCTGAGAAGCGGGGCGGCGTCG
>Ga0222749_10000466_pt1 | contig 24801 bp, 25 predicted proteins | sample IncBWH2Mmetat_FD_197234 | JGI IMG/M metagenome (GOLD analysis project Ga0222749, IMG submission 197234) | Metatranscriptome of lab incubated forest soil microbial communities from Barre Woods Harvard Forest LTER site, Petersham... | ecosystem: Environmental > Terrestrial > Soil > Temperate... | reverse complement strand
CGCCTGCAATTTTTGCAGCAGCGGAATGACCGGGTCATCCGCCTCGCCAACACCGAATATGATTTCATACTCCGGATAGTCCAGTTGGCACATGCTTGCGAAATTCTCATAAGCCTCGTGGTCAACTCCTCGAACGGGCTTCAGGATGCTTACGGCGGCAATTTTGTTGGACTTAGGAGGACTGAATCTCTCAATCTTCCTAAAGTAGATCCAGCCGGAATAGATCGCCAAGCAGTAATACACCAAGGGTCCCAGGGCAGGCAGCAAAACAAGGTACAAATATATCGACATGCGAAACATCCCCCCATTCATTTGTGATTTGCACTGTTCAACCGCGTCTGGCCCCTCTCCTGAAGGTGTACCGTGCGCGGTGCAAGTGGCCTACTTGCGTGGAGTTTGGGTTTCGGGCGGAGAAGCGCGGAGCTTTCCGCAAGCTGCGTTTCGTCAATAAACGAGCCGCGTCGGCCTTCAACCGGAACCGCAAAAGGTCACAAGCGGCGATATCGATGGGCATGGGGTCGCGAGGGCAGAAAGGATCACTTCTCGCGCCGAAGCAACTTCTTTATCAGCTTGTCTAGGAAAGGAGGTTGACGGAGGGAGGCGACCTTCCGAAGGAAAGCCTGCAGTTGACCAGAGAAACGAGATGGAAGAGCGCAGGTTTGGAAGGTCCGTTAACACACCGTGGTGGTGCAATGCCGGCGCTGTCTTCGCAGTGGTCGCTGAGGGTCGGCGGAGCTAGCGCGACAGCGGGACCTTGGATGGCGCCGGGCTCAGAAGTTACAGAGTCTTCAAGCTCCGAAAAAACTCCCGGGAACATAGAGGGAGACACTTTCGTGAATCTTCCACCGCCATCATTCAGCAGGACAGCAACCGGTCGGCCTGTCCAGGTCGTCGCAACAAGTAGGTCGGGGCGGCCATCGCCGTTTATGTCGCGCGGCTTCAGGTACAGTCCGCCCGCGGGCGCCTCGACACCTACGGCCTGAGGCCGTCCGGTACTCAGTCGGAAGACGATCAAGTAGCGAGTGGCCGAAGCGCTGCCTTGTCTCACCTGGAAGACCGCAAGGTCCGGGCGGTTGTCGCCGTCGAAATCGGCGATCACGAATTGCGTTTCGATCCGCGTCGCGGGACCACTAGCGCAAGCTAAGGAAGAGCGCGGTTGGAGAAGCGCCAACTGGGCCAAGGCAAAGAATGCCAGTAGGATAGCCGCCGTCCAGGCGGTGTTTCCCTTGCGCCGAATTTTCAGAAACTGGAGCATGCGCTAACGGTACGACGGATTGCCTTGCCCTTTTTGATTCAGATTCCGACCGTGCGGGTTGCTAGCGAAAGAGTAGCACTCCCGCTCGACAGCGCAAGTCTCACCTAGCGAGAGTGGTCGAAACTGCTCCCTCCCTGGCCTTATTCTGGGACAGTCGCTGGCCACGGGACCGTGTACTTTCGCTTGTCCGGTTAGAGTTGATTACAGGACTTTGCGTCGGAACGCGTCGCTTGCTTGAGTGCCGATGGATCGCGATTGCCAGCAAAACGACGACTACACTCTCAAGTGAGGTTTGGGGCCAAGGCAGCTTCCCAGAATGGGGCTTCTGGACCGTTTCACAGACTTACAGCCAAGAATTGTGCGCTCCCAGCTGGCAGAAATAGATCTTACCGAGCACTGCAGGGCCGAGCGTACCCATCGAGCGCAATCCGGTGGACCGTGGCATACTAAAACCCCTCAGCGCCAATGCGAAACAAGCGACTAGATGTGTTGCGATGCATCGCGGTCCTGCTGGTCTTGGTTTGTCACGGCGTCAATCCTACGCGCCTCGAAGCCGCCGGACGCGTGGGCGTTGACCTCTTTTTTGTGCTCAGCGGCTTCCTCATATCGGGACTACTTTTCGTCGAATACAAGAAGAGCGGTTCAATCGACTTCAAACGTTTCTTTATCCGCCGTGGCTTGAAGATCTACCCGGCATTTTACTTTCTCCTGCTCATCACGCTCCTCTACCAGATCTTGTTCCACCAGGTGGCCCCGCTCGGCCGGTACCTCTCCGAAATGCTTTATGTCCAGAACTATGGTTCCCTTATCTGGGGGCATACCTGGTCGCTCGCCGTTGAGGAGCATTTCTACATTCTGCTCCCTCTCTTTTTTCTTCTCCTCATCCGCTATTCTTCCAATCGGACCGATCCTTTCCATGCCATGCCGCGAGCCTTCCTGGCCGTGGCAGCAATCTGCCTCGCCTTGCGGGTTGTGACGGTGTTCAGTATTACTTCCGCAGAATTGAAAATTTGGACATGGTACCGCTTGGCGTATGCCACCACGCATTGCCGTCTTGATGCGCTCTTCTTTGGCGTTCTCTTGGGCTACCTCTACCATTTTCAGCCCGGCGTTCTCGATAAGTTGTTCGATTCATCAAAGAAACAGTTTATTTTGGCAGCTCTTTCGGGAGCCTTACTCTCCTCTTGTTTGATTTTTCAAATCGAAGGCCGTTTCATGCTGACCCTAGGGCTCACGATGTTGTACCTGGGGTTTGGACTCGCTTTGATTTTATGTTTGCGCGTTCGCGAAGTACTTCCTAGCCCGCTCACTAAGCTGTTCAATCGGATTGGAACCGGCTTCGCGTACGTCGGAATGTATTCCTACTCGGTCTATCTCTGGCACCTTCCGGTCGAGTCTTGGGGATTCAGCTTCATGACTCGCATTCTCCATGTACAAATGGGACATGTAGTTGGCCTTCTTTTTTACATGACCGGTTCCATCGTGTTGGGGATATTCCTATCACAACTCATTGAATTTCCAATTCTGAAACTGCGCGACCGCATTTTCCCCGCTATGCAGGCGGGAGCTTCGCGAGGGCCAAGGCCTCAAGGGCAAGTCGTGCCGGGTCCAGGTGGTATTCGTTGACAAATCGTTGAGCACAGCATGTGCTCACCTCAATCTGCGATGCCCTCCACGCGCGAATTCAACGCGGGTCGAAGTGGAGTCTCATTGCAGTCCGGCCTCTGCGACGAACAGGAGAAAGGCAGCAATGATGAGGGCGACAACGATGTTGAACCCGAAAGAGATTCGTTTTTTGCGGAAACGGTCGATGAAGCAGAGAAACAGAAAGACAAAGCCAAGAATGGCGGCGAAGAAGATTGGGGCACGGACGATGTAGATGGGCTGATTCATTGTCAGCGGAATTGGAGCAGGATCTTCGTGACGATGATGCCCACGAGCACCCCAACGATAAGAAACCGCCCCTTGAATTTCTTTGGCATAAGCTCGTTGAGTATAATGTCATTCGCTAGATAAATCCTATTTCGCATGATTTTAGACTCGGCATGGGTGACAAGACTATCGCAAATAGAACGACGACACGAGATAGGCCAATCTCGGCCTGGCGTCCTCGATCTTAACGCCGAACATGCCAGATAGCCTGCACGAGCAGGGCAAAGAGAGCGGCAGCTAGAGGTACCGCGTAGTGAGCCTGAAACCGTAGGACTGACAAGAAGGCAAGGAAGCAAAACGCAGTTTGTGTAATCAGGAATTGCACCCTTCGGTCGGCTAGCATCAAAGCCAACGCAACAGCGGCGCACAAAGTTGTGGCCACAGGAAAATAGATGAACTTCGTGATGACGGAACAGATAATTTCACAGCCCCCGTCTATGATGTAGACTCTCTCAGTGAAACCGGTACAAGAACTCGGACTGGTCAGCGTGAGGACTGACACTATTCCAGGAGCAGCCCTGCTACCCCATGGTTTAACAACCACGACTTGGCGATCCCGATCCTGGAGATACGATCACTTGGCCGTTTTTTTTCTCATCCTAAACACAATCTCGGCATTATTGTTTATCGGTTTCGTCAAACACCCCATCTATGATGACGTCTATAATGTGTTGGACGTTCACCGTTATGCTGGCGAAGGCGTATCCGTAGATACGGTTCGACGTAGTGTGAACGCGCCGGGACCCACAAGCTTTCTATGGATGGCCGCTGCCGTTCGGCTGCTTGGTGGCAACGAGTTACGAGCGGCGCGGCTGGGTGCGCTCTTGAGTTGGCTTCTGTTGGGTGTAGGGATATTGATCGGCGCGCGTGGTAGCAGATTTCCTCAACTTTGGTTTTCCGCTCTTCTCGTCACCCTTGTCTTCCCCCACGCGGCCACCGCGAGTGCGTCTGTGTTGACCGAAGGGCCCGCGCTTCTCTTCGCAATGATGGCTGTATTGATTTGGGTGGAATCAATATTCCAGCCAACGATTACTTCCCGTCTTGTACTAACTGCAATGATCGGGGGCCTGTTCATGGGCATTGCGGTTACCTGCCGACAGTATTATCTGATGCTGCTGCCTGCGGCAGTGCTAGCCGCCTCAATCCAATCGCGCCGAGGTTCGGTTGAGAAATCGTCGCTCAGGTCTGTTGCGGTGATCCTTTCCCTCGCAACTGCGATCATTCCCGTGCTTCTTTTGGCCCTAACATGGAGAGGATTCACAAGTCCCGGCGTGGCGCGCAACATGTTAAACACCGAGGTCGGCACAAGCATCCTCAGACCGGTCGTCACCGTTTTCTATGTCGCACTCTATCTTGTTCCGCTGACTTTCCCGGTCATGCTGCGCTTGAGGTTCGCGCAATACCAACGAGCACTCTTGTTTGCCGCTTTAGCTGGAATTGGAGCTACATATTTTCGGTCCTATCTGTTACAGCCAGGCCCCCTAAAGTCATTGGTTCACATCGGCGAGCGAGTGCCCGCGGGTGAATTCATTATTTTCGCGCTGATTGCGGTTGTCACCATTTATAATGCTTTAGCATTGGGTCTCCAGGTATGGTCGCGCGGGGCCAGTTTGTTTTCATCTCCCCTTGTGGTCTTCGCGCTGCTGGCGATTGTGTTCTTCATCGGGGAACAGGTAGGAGTTGGCGGGAACATGCCCTTTTATGACCGTTATCTGCTTCAACTGGCACCCTTCTTGGGGATTGTCGCCTTTGATGTGGTCCCGGGCTTCAATCTGCAGCGTCTGCTCGCGCTTTTGTTCTTGTCCGTAGTCGGCCAAGTGATGCTATGGCGCCACGCTTTCGGCGGTTGATCCATGGAGGGACTTTTGCCGCGGGGCACAGGCCCGGGCTTGTTCGGATGGTGGGGACAGAGACGGACCGATGATCGCTCCGGATGTGGTTTTAGGCAAAGATGTTGTTATCCACCAGCCCAGCTTAGTGAATCTTTACGGGTGCACCATAGGTGATGGCTCAAGGATCGGAGCGTTTGTGGAGATTCAAAAAGGTGTTGAGATTGGCCGGAATTGCAAGATCTCCAGCCACACATTTGTGTGCACCGGCGTTTCGATCTCAGACGGGGTCTTTGTGGGCCATGGCGTAATGTTCATCAACGATCGATACCCGCAGGCTGTGAACTCAGACAATAGCCTGCAAACCGAGGCCGACTGGAAGGTGAGTAAGACTCGGGTTAAGACGCGAGCCTCCATCGGAAGTAATGCAACCATCCTGGGCGGCGTGACAATTGGTGAGGGTGCGCTGGTGGGGGCGGGTGCTGTGGTCACCAGAGACGTGCCGGACTACGGAATGGTGGCAGGCGTTCCGGCGCGAGTTCTGGGGGATATCCGCCGCAAGAGGAGAGGCACATGACGAGCCGTGGTTTGGTTCTGCTAATCACGAGCGCGCTTTGCACGGTCGGGGCGAATCTGCTACTCCGAGGCGGGATTCTTCGTGCCGGGGGGTTCACCCTCTCTCTGGACAGAGTAAAGGACCAGGTCCTCGGGCTCTGTCGACAACCTATGTTTGTAGTCGGAATCGTTTTGTACGGGGTTGCGGCTATCATATGGTTCCGTGTGCTCTCTACTGAGGATCTGAGTCTCAGCTACCCATTGTTCGTAAGCCTAACATTCGTCCTGGTCACACTCGGGGCCGCATATTTTTTCAGGGAACACATCTCGTGGCAGAGAGCGCTGGGAATGTTCGTGATCCTCGCCGGCTTCGTTCTGACGGCCCGGGCATAGGGAGAGGCAAATGGTACGGGTCGGCTTGATTGGCTATGGCTACTGGGGTCCCAATTTACTTCGGAATTTCGCTGAACTGCCTGGTACTCAGGTGACTGCGGTCTGCGATTTAAGCCTTGAACGTTTGGAATTGGTGGGCAGGCGCTATCCTGCGATTCGTACCACCACAAACTGGCTGGACCTGATTGGGGACCCTTCCATCGACGCCATCGCCGTGGCCACTCCGGTTTCCACTCATTTCGACCTGGCCTCAGAAGCACTGCGGGCCGGCAAGCACGTGCTGGTGGAAAAGCCACTGACCGCCAATTCGGAGCAAGCGCTCGGTTTGATGGAAGAGGCCGCGCGGCGCAAACGTGTGCTCATGGTGGACCACACCTTCGTCTATACCGGCGCCGTCCGGAAGATTCACGAACTGGTCGCCGAAGGCAAAGTCGGCGAGATTTATTACTACGACTCGGTGCGCGTCAACCTGGGACTATTTCAACACGACGTAGACGTGATCTGGGATCTTGCGGTCCACGACTTGGCGATCATGATCTACGTACTTGGACGCGTGCCCTGCGCCATAGCAGCCACAGGCATGAATCATTTCCAAGGAGGAAAGGAAAACATCGCCTATATTACGGCCTTCTTCGAAGGAATGCTGATCGCCCACATCAATGTGAACTGGTTGGCGCCGGTTAAGGTGCGCCGGACCTTGATCGGCGGCAGCCGCCAGATGATTGTGTACGACGACATGGAGATTACGGAGAAGGTCAAGGTCTATGATAGGGGAGTGACCATCAACGCCGGTCACACCGAACACGCGTACCAGGAGCGTGTCGGCTACCGGATGGGCGATATGTGGGCTCCTAAGTTAGACATCACTGAAGCTCTGAGGGTTGAAGGGCAAGAATTCATAGAGGCGATTGAAAACGGCCGTCAACCCATCACCGGCGGAGAAGCTGGTCTGCAGGTCGTGCGTATTTTGGAGGCCGCCACGGAGTCCATGAAGGCACGCGGAAAGCTTGTCGAACTTGGGGGCCGAAGGATGCACGCATGATTCCCTTGGTCGACCTGAAAGCTCAATACCACACCATTAAAACAGAGATCCGCGAAGCCATTGACCGCGTTCTCGAGACCTCCCAGTTTGTGCTTGGCAGCGAGGTGGCGGCGTTTGAAGGAGAATTTGCGGATTTTTCCGGCGCACGTCATGGGATCGCTGTGAACTCAGGAACAAGTGCCTTGCACGTGGCGCTTCTTGCCGCCGGTATAGGCCCGGGCGACGAGGTCATCACCGTCCCCTTCACATTTGTGGCCACCGTTGCTGCCATCGTTTATACCGGTGCACGCCCTGTTTTCGTGGACATCGATCCCCGCTCCTACACGATTGATGTCACTCAGATCGAACGCGCCATCACAAGACGCACGAAGGCGATCCTGCCCGTGCATCTTTACGGGCATCCGGCCGATCTGGACCCCATCCTCGAGATCGCCCGACAGCATCATCTGGTTGTCATAGAAGATGCCGCTCAAGCGCATGGCGCCGAATACAAAGGCCGCAGGGTCGGCTCCATTGGGGACCTCGGCTGCTTCAGTTTCTACCCGGGCAAGAACCTCGGCGCGTATGGTGAGGGCGGAATGGTGGTGACCAACCAGTCTGGGTATGATCGTACAATTCGCATGTTGCGCGACTGGGGCCAGGAGCACAAGTATCATCACGTGTTGAAAGGATTCAATTACCGCATGGAGGGTCTACAGGGAGCGATTCTGCGTGTCAAGCTACGCTACCTGGAGACCTGGACCGAAGCGCGTCGCACACATGCAGCTCTCTACGATGCGCTATTGACTGGAAGCAATGTGCAAACTCCGCAGGCAATGGCGTACGCACGGCATGTGTATCACGTCTATGCCATCCGCACGCCAGAGCGCGTGGCTCTACAACAGGTGCTCACGGGACAGGGGATCCAGAGCGGCATTCACTATCCGTTTCCAGTTCATCTTCTTCCAGCGTACGCAGACCTCGGCTATCGCACAGGCAGCTTTCACCAGGCGGAAACGATGGCCGCCGAGGAACTGTCGCTGCCCATGTTTCCGGAACTCTCAACAGAAGCGATTCACCAGGTCGCAGCTGCTTTGATCGGGTCATCACGGCTTCGAATTGAGGAGCTGACGAAAGGAGCAAGTTGACGACCCGAGAAGTCAGCGCGAGCTTTGGATGTGCGCAGCCGTCTGCCGACCCGGTGTGGGAAACGGAATGTGCCGCGTGGCTGCGCGAAAAACATTCGACCGAAGCACTCGCGGTGATGTTCGCCCGCTTCCGTGAAGGCGAAAGCTCCATGGACGTTTCCCTGCGACGGGTCATCTTCCGAGCCCTTTGCCGACGAGTGGGGAGCGACATCCAGATTGGAACTGGCGTGGTCTTGAAGCATCCGGAGACAATGGAAATCGGCGACTGTGTCTTCATCGGAGCCCAAACCATGATCCAGGGCCGCTTTGACGGTACCTGTCGGATCGGAAATCACGTCTGGATTGGCCCGCAGGCCTATTTCGACGCCCGCGACCTCGTTCTTGAGGACTATGTTGGATGGGGACCCGGAGCGAAAGTTCTTGGCTCAACGCATACAGGCGAGCCCTTGGATGTTCCGATCATTGCGACGAATCTTCAGATCAAGCCTGTCTTCATTGGCTATGGGGCCGATATTGGCGTCAACGTAACGATACTGCCCGGCGTTCGCGTAGGTGCGCACGCCATCGTGGGTGCAGGTGCCGTCGTGACTCACGACGTCCCCGAGTACGCTATTGTGGCAGGTGTTCCGGCGCGAGTTCTGCGTTCTAGGCGCGACAGATAAGAACGAGCCGCGCCAAAACCCACCGGTGTTCGGGCGCGATTCGAGAACGGGTGAAAAATTCCATCGAATGAAATCCAAGGAAGTCGGATCCTGATTACCGGCGGAGCCGGCTTTCTTGGCACCCACCTAGCTGAGCGTCTGCGCTCGGAAACAGAAGTCATTTTGTTTGATAATTTCCGACGTAACTCACTTCGGTGGGCACCCCTTCTGGCGCAAGATCAAAACGTCTCACAAATCTCCGGCGATGTCCTCGATGTTTCGTCCCTCGAAGAAGCTCTGCGAGGGGTTGATACCGTAATTCACTTAGCGGCAATCGCCGGCGTTTCAAGCTATTACAACGAGTCGCTACTGACCCTTCGGGTGAACATTCTTGGTACTGTCAACGTGCTCGAGGCGGCGGTAAAGAACGGGGTGAAAAGGTTTATACATTTTTCCACCAGCGAAGTCTTCGGACCAGACGCCCTGTGGGTGCAAGAATCATCTCCGCTTGGAATTGGGCCGGTTTCGGACCGCCGCTGGGTGTACGCCACCAGTAAGCTCGCTGGCGAACATTTTGCACTGCGGTATGCTGAGGAGCACCATTTTGGGGCTACTGTCGTGCGGCCGTTCAACATCTACGGGCCCCGACAGTCAGGGGAGGGGGCCATCGGCAATTTTTGTCGCGCAGCGATAGCCGGACAGCCTCTCACGGTTTACGGAGAAGGGTCTGCGATCCGTGCGTGGTGCTATGTGTCCGACTTGGTGGATGGCGTAGCGTCCATCTTGCATACCCCCGATTCCGCTAGCCAAGTCTTCAACCTCGGCAATCCTCGAGAGGTAGAGACCACTCTGGGTCTTGCGAGGCGCATTGCTGCGCTCGTTCCAGGTGCTACGATCCGCATGCAGGCTATTGAACGCGCAGAGGTACGTGCGCGTGTACCGTCGATTGACAGAGCGCGGAAAATGCTTGCATTCGAACCGAAAGTGGATCTCGAGCAAGGGCTGCAAGCCACTCTTGAATGGTTTCGTCAGGGAGGCGCCTAGATGCGGGTAGCAGTTGTCGGAGCCGGGAAAATGGGTCTGCCTCTGGCTTGCCAGATCGCCCGGCGAGGCGCACACGTAGTTGCCTGCGATGTCAGGTCCGAGGTCGTTGAGGCCATCAATCGGGCCGTTTCTCCGATCGAGGAGCCTGGTATCCAGGAATTGCTCTCGGAGATGGTCCGAGGCGGTCGCCTGAGTGCGAGCACGAACACACCCGCAACCGTTGCTGAAAGCGATGTGGTGGTGGTGATAGTTCCTGTGCTACTGACCTCCGGCTACCGGGCCGATACTTCGGTCATCGAAGCAGCTTCGCGCCAGATCGCTAGCCGTCTGAAACCTGGCACGCTCATTAGTTATGAGACAACCCTGCCGGTGGGAGGTACGCGGCGGCTCGCACGAATTCTTGAGGAAAGCGGCCTCAAGGCCGGAGAGGATTTTGACGTTGTATTCTCACCCGAGCGGGTGAAGAGCCGATTTGTTCTGCAGCGGCTAACCGAGAATACTAAGGTGGTCGGGGGGATTACGCCGCAGGCCGCCGAGCGCGGTGCGTCATTCTATTCTGAATACTTGGGCGCTCCCGTCGAAAACGTGAATTCGCTCGAAGCCGCCGAGTTGGTCAAACTCGCGGGGATGGTCTACCGCGACGTAAATATCGCCCTCAGTAATGAACTGGCCTCTTATGCTGAGCGAGTCGGCGTGGACTTCGGAGTTGTTCTGCGCGCCGCCAATTCCGACGACGAAGCGGCGCTGCTACTGCCCGGCATCGGCGTCGGAGGACACTGCACGCCCGTCTATCCGCATTTCCTGATTCGCGACAGCGAGGAACGTGGCACCGAGACGAGCTTGGCGAAACTCGCGCGGGCCATCAACGACGAGCAACCACGCGCGACTCTGGACCGTCTCGAAAGAGTGTGGGGTACACTCAAAGGATATCGCGTGTTGATTCTGGGGCTCGGCTTTCGCCCGCAAGTGAAGGAACATATTTGTTCGCCAGCTTTCCAGCTCCGAGAAGAATTGCTTCGTCGCGGCGCGCAGGTTTACTTGCATGATCCCCTCTACTCGGACCAGGAGATCCGTGCACATGGTTTTGTCCCGGGTAGCTTCTCGGATTCCACAGTGGCGACCGTCTTCATCCTGAACACCGCCCACGAGACATACGAGATCATGGATTTTGCAGAATTGGCAGCGCGGGGTCTTAAAGCCGTCGTGGATGGACGCAACCTCTGGACACAGGACCAGGTCCAACGGGCCGGCCTTCTTTATCTAGGAATAGGCCGACCCCATGAGAAACCTGAGTCCCTTTCGACTCGCCGCAGTATCCCGATTGCGAAACCGCTTCTGGGGATTGAAGAGTCAGTCGCGGTCTCCAAATCAATCCGCTCCGGCTGGATAGCGCAGGGCCCACAGGTTGCCGCACTCGAACGTGAGTTTGCCGAGTACGTGGGTGCCCAACATGCCTGCGCGGTCTCCAATTGCACAGCCGCTTTGCACCTCGCCTTGTTAGCAGTGGGCGTACGCCGCGACGACGAGGTGATTACCGTTAGCCACTCCTTTATCGCCACAGCCAACAGTATTCGGTATTGCGGCGCAACCCCTGTTTTCGTTGACATTGAGCCGGATACATACAACATCGACCCTTCAAGAATCCGAGCGGCGATCACAGAACGCACGCGCGCAATCCTTTGCGTGCACCAGTTAGGGATGCCTTGCAATCTCGCGGCGATACTCGAAATCGGCCGGAGGCATCGCCTGCCAGTCATCGAAGATGCGGCCTGCGCGATTGGCAGCGAAATTCTTTGGAAAGGTAGCTGGGAAAGAATAGGCAAACCGCACGGAGACATCGCATGTTTCTCCTTCCATCCCCGCAAGCTCATCACCACGGGGGAGGGGGGGATGTTGACAACTTCCAATCCGGAGTATGACCGGCAATTCCGCCTTTGGCGACAGCACGGTATGAGCGTCCCGGACACGGTGCGCCACGGATCCAACGAGGCGGTTTTTGAGTCTTATCCGGTCATTGGCTTCAACTATAGGATGACTGATATTCAAGCGGCCGTGGGCCGTGAGCAGCTCAAACGGCTTCCTATGATCATCGAGCGACGGCGATTGCTCGCTCGGCGATACGGGGAGATGTTCGCGAATCTACCCGGATTGACGCTTCCTTCCGAGGCCTCTTGGGCACGCAGTAACTGGCAAAGTTATTGCGTGCGCCTGCCGAAGGAATGCAATCAGCGCCAAGTGATGCAGCAACTGCTAGACCAGGGTATCGCAACTCGACGGGGCGTGATGTGCTCTCACCGCGAGCAGCCTTATCAAGGCCTCGCAAGCCAGGGGCTCACAGAGAGCGAGGGAGCACAGGACCACACATTGATCTTGCCCCTCTTCCATCAGATGACCGATGAGGACCAGGAGCGGGTTGCGAATGCCCTTCGCGTAGCTGTTGCGACACCACAAGAGGCAAACAGATCCCATGCTTCAGGCTGACTCCACTAGGCAAGCACAGACCAGGGTAAACGGACGTCCCTTCGTGTCCGTTGTCACGCCCGCCTACAACGAGGCACGGAATCTGCCCGTCCTTTTCGGGCGGCTCTCGAAAGTGATGAGGTCCATGGAGGTGGAATGGGAGTGGATCGTTGTGGACGACCATTCTTCGGATGACACCTTTGGAATGTTGTCTGAGCTCTCTCAAGAACACCTGAAGATTCGCGGGTTCCGTCTCGCCCGCAATTTCGGTTCGCACAGCGCCATTGCCTGCGGCATGCAGCAGGCGAACGGTGATTGTGTGGTCTTGATGGCGGCCGACCTGCAAGACCCGCCCGAAACGTTGCCCGACCTGATTCGAGAATGGCAGTCGGGCAATCAAGTTATCTGGGCTGTGCGCATTCGTCGGGAGGGGGAAAAGGCAAGGACTCTGGGCTTCTCTCGCTTGTATTACTGGATCATGCGTCACGTGGTTGGGATGCATGAGATGCCCGCCACGGGGGCGGATTTCTGCCTCATGGACCGCCGCGTGGTGAATGCCCTACACCAGTTCAGCGAGACGAATGCCAGCGTCTTCGCATTGATCACTTGGATGGGTTTCCGGCAGAAAGCGATTCCCTACGTGAAGCAAGCAAGGCTTCACGGACGCTCGGGATGGGACTTGGAGAAAAAACTGAAGCTCGCGGTAGATTCCATCACGTCATTCACTTACGTTCCGATCCGACTCATGTCCTATCTGGGCTTCCTTGTGGCCGTGATCGGCTTTTTCTATGCGGTTTTCGTCGTCTTCAACGCCCTCCACGGCCACCCTCCGCAAGGGTGGACGTCATTAATGGTGGTGGTACTTGTGATTGGTGGCATTCAGATGCTTATGATGGGTGTGTTGGGCGAGTATGTATGGCGCGCCCTTGACGAATCCCGCCGCCGCCCGAAGTATCTGATCGAGGCGACCACTGAGAGCGCAGAGCATACCGAGTCATCCTAGTGAGCCAAAGTCGGTTCCGCGGCTTTGCCCAGAGTAATCGCAACATCCCCCTTCGCTGAATTGTGCTATTGCTACGATCTGATGCTGTTTGTGTGCTCACCCAATCTGGTGGTGGCAAGTGACTTCGGGGAAAGCATCCTTCTAACGTCCTGACTTCAGAGGTTGACAAATCGTTGAACCCAGTGTGTACTCACCCAATTCTGCTATGCCCTCCACGCGCGAATTCAACGCGGAACTAGCCTCGCAGTTTGCGCGCTGGCTGAGAGTACTGGGATATTCTGCAAACACGAACCGCTACTATTTGGCTTCCGTTTTGTCGCTTTTCCAATTTCTCAATGACATCCCAGCCACAGATGTCACACATCTTGACGTCCGAGATTTCTTGGCTTCAATTGCGCAGAAGGGTCTTAAGCAAGCAACCATATGGAGGGTCATGAGCGCTCTCCGTTGCTTCTTTGATTTTCTCAACATGGGGGGACTAATCAATTGGTCTCCCCCGCGCTTCGTTCGCTTGCGACGTCTGAGACGAATTGTTCCGCGAGTGCTCACTGAGAAGCAAATGCGCTTGCTCTTGTCAGCCGCCCGCAATCTCCACGAGCGAACCATGATTGAAGTCCTTTACGGTACAGGAGCACGTACTGGAGAAGTTCGCAGTATGCGGGTTGAGGATGTAGATTTGGAGGCTCGGCGAATACGCGTGCTCGGCAAATGTGGATACAGATATATCTTATTTCCTCGGGCAATTTCGGGTTATCTCCGCCGGTATATCGGAAAACGGAGAAGCGGATATCTGTTTGTTGCCCGCTCCTTATCCCGAAGGTTGAACTTAATTTCCACTCCGAATGGCGCGTGGCGTTCCTACTTCTATGAGTACGACCCAGCAATGAAACGCACGCATCGTGTTCCTTGGTATGTTCCTAAGCGAGAAGGGCTAACGTACGATCAGGCGTTAAGAAGGCTAAAGCGAGACACTCCAAATCCAATTCGAGACTTGACAATCGGGAAGAAGCCTCTGGCTTGCGTAACCGTGCGCTGGGTGGTTATGAGAATAGGGCTCAAGGTTGGTCTCCATGTGCACCCTCAGCTCCTCAGACACACGTTCGCGACTCATTTGCTCGACCATGGTGCGGACATCAGGATGATTCAGGAAATGTTGGGGCACGTCAGTGTTGGTACTACTCAGAAGTACGCGCATGTGAGCATGAATCAAGTTCAGAAGGTTCTGGATAAATGTCACCCGAGAAACTTATAAGCCTCCAAAATCGCCCGGCTCGCAGAGAGGGCTTATTGACGCCCATCCGGAAAAGTAAGAGAACCCTCCCACCATTTTTTCTCACAAGAAAACTGCGCAGAAGTATCGAGAGGCTCCTACCGGCAGAGCATCACCAACGGTTGCGCCTATATTTTGCCACTTACGGCTGCCTCCACTGCCATCTTAAAGACGTCATATACGGTGGGAATGGATTTTGCTGTCTTTGTTTGCGCGCTATTGGAAAGCGCTTGAGAAAAGTTGACAAAGAGTTGCGAGCAAAGCTTTCTGACCGTCCGCCAGACTTGGAAGAGGCTTATCTCCGACCTTACAACTCTGCCCGCCAGCTGCTCGCCGACTTAGTTCCCAAGATGGACAAAAGATCAACTCAGAGAAAACCTGAACCGAAATCCGCGCCCAAAGTTTACGTGAAGTGGTTGACTTAGCGAGCTGAGATATGAATTGTTGCTGGAGAGCGGATGAGACTTCTCAACTGGCAGGCACTTAAGATACTTAAGACCATCGCAACTTCCCAGACCCGGACTTCTGGGCCGGAATAACTTCCGGTTTAGCCCATCACTCGGGCACAATCAGACGCGAAGGCCGAATCGAGTCAGCATTTCGCGTCGCCCAAGACTTGTGACGCTAGACTCTGCTGTCAAGAACCGGGACCACCCATTTTCCTTTCCGCGCAGCAAATGGCATTTGTTTTTGAGTGTCCTCGGGGGTTACGTCGATGTGCGACTCGTCCGAGAAGCGAAAATTCTGAGTCTAAGAGGTAAGTCGGAAGACAGATCTCAAAGGCCGTGGCGAGGGAAGTCGTGAAATTAGCGACGAGCCATTTTCTGAGCCATGAATAGGACGAGCTTCCGATCCTTTTCGTTGGCTTTGCCTAACACACGCCGAAGCTTGCTCAGAAACCTTGCATCCTTGCCGGAGCTGCCCCAAGCGTCTTTGTCATCTTTTCGCAGGGGTGGATTCAATAGTTTGGGTGGCTCGTCACCCTCGTAGAAGAGCTCGTACATAGGCACTTCTAGAGCACGAGCAAATTTCTCCAGCGTTTCGATGGCCGGTACGGTATGCCCGTTTTCAACACGAGAAATATAGCAACGGAGTAGGCCAGTCCTCTTTTCAATGTCACCTTGAGAAAGTTCCTTTTCGTCGCGGATTACGCGAAGCCGGTCACCCACAATCATACGGGTTCTCCTCGTTCTAACGTTATGGCCCATTAACCGCGAGAGATATATTATATCTAGGTATAGTTGTCAAGCGGTTGCCCGACGATGCAGGGATGCCCGCGCTCTATCGTTTACCGATTAGCTTTTGTAGCTTCGTTACGTCTGTAAACAGTGAGCAAAGATCTTGAAACGCTTTCTCTCGATCGAGCACTATTCTATGTGTCTTTCCTTTCATTGAGGAAGAGCGGCGCGCCTGCTGCAGGAGCGCTGCCTAGGAGGATAAGTATGTCAGCACGCAAACGCTTCCAAATCTTTTGGATTTGTTCCGCAGGATTGGCCTTCTGGATTGCGTGCTCAGCAATTTACGTCGCTGCCCAGGCCCAACAGGTTCAACAACAGTCCCAAATGCGCCAGATGGCAACTCGCGCCGCTGCTGGTCCGATCAAACTTGACGTCCAGCCCGAAGTCGCATCTGCTGTAGTCAATTCCAATGTCTCGGTCAGAGTCTTCATGCGCAACGCGGACAATCAGCCCGCGACTTGGGAACGGCCGTGCACACTAAACCTGGAAGTGACATTTCCCTCGAAGAAAGTAGAACGGCAGCAAATGGTGATTCCAGTTGGGCAAAATTCCGGCAGCGTGACATTCGTCGCTACGGAATACGGCGTCACTCACATCCGTGTGGCGGAAGCCACGGATTCATTGCTTTCCGCAGGCAACACGGTTTTCATCGTGAGTCCTCCCCGCAAGCACGCCAAATCGGCTGAAAAGAAGCCAAGGCCGAGTGGCGTATCACACCGCGATTTCCTGGTCGCGCCAGGGATCCATCCTCGGTTCATGCTGGCGTCTTGGAAATCTTCCTTTGGTGAAGAGGCAATACCCGAACTCCAAAACCCGCCCCCTGCCCCCGCGGCCACATCGTCTGCCGAGCCGCCGACCACGCCGCAACTACTTCTCGTGAATTCAACTGGCAAGGAAGAAATACTTTCTGATGGCAAGGACTTCGCGCGCGTCAGCGTATATTACATGGCGCCTGACGGAAAGGGAGCTCCGTCCGACATTCTGCTTTGGATGTCCTGGTCCAATGGCACCTTCAATCCTCAACCCATGGTGATTCACCGTGGTGAAATGACCGCGGAAGGAAAGCTCGTGTCAGGTTCTCCGGTCGAGGCGACGATTTCACTAGTGAGCTCTGCCCCGAAAATGCCTGTTCAAGGAAGTTCCACTATCCATGTTGTGTTCTCACCGCCGATATACGGGTTCGGGCCAGCGACATCAGAATCCGTCGTAAAGATGTCATTGATCGACCGGGAACCTCTGGTCGGCTGTTTCTTCGACGACCAGGGCCGCTGCATCCAAACCGATCACAAGCGCCACGTTAACGTCTCCAGTACGAATCCGAGCCTTCACGTAGAGCCAGATTCCTTTGATGTATCCGCGAACGATGGCACCGCCACGTTTTACTTGGAGCCAACGTGGAGTGGCACAGCCAGCTTGGATATGTGGACCCCGGGTCACAACAAGCAGCGGATCGCGATTGAGATTTCGCTTTGGCTCGTTGTCGTTTTGTGTCTCGTTGGTGGGGTGGCCGGTGGAATTGCTGCTCGAGATACTCTGAAGGGCTCCATTTGGTGGCGAAGTTTCATCGGCATCATGGGCGCCATCGTCCTCGTTTGGCTGTGTGTTTTTACTGTCGTCCCCCAAACGCATTCCATGATTGCACACAGCCTAATCAGCGTTTTGGTCGTGGGTATCGTTGGCGGCTACGCGGGAACGCGTGTGCTCGATTTTGCCGCCAAGAAACTCGGCGTGCTCTCGTGAACTGGTAACGAGAACGAAATCATTGGATAGTATTAGAAACACGCCAAGTAAGTGACCGCTGGACTAGACAAACAGAAACACATCGTAACGTTGATGAATGAGAATCGCAGTCTTGATTACACGCAGAGCGGATTGAGTCCAGTGATAGAGGGAAAGAAAAAGGTACCTGGCAATCAATAAGTTGAACGAAGTCCGGAATTTAAGAGGTGAATCGGATCACAAAAATTAAGGAAGAGAAAGCGGAATAATTCGCCTGATCGCCACCAAGAATGAGAAATAGAGACGAATGGTTCTATCGCACTCGCTTTGAAGAGTCAGGCGAGGATCTGTGGCTCTTAGAGTACGGCCGTTCTCCTTCAGCATGGCAGTCCCCCTGGTTTCGGCAGCTGGTCCGCATAAAGGTCATGTTCTTCGTAAGATGGTGTACGAGTAGGAAAATCTCCCTTGGAAAGATCGGGAGTTGGCTGAACGAATGTGGACCGAGTCCTTCCAAGGGAACGGCGTGGCACAAATCTACCTTGCGATATCTTCTCGACCGGGCTCCTGACTCTGGAGAGGACGCGGGAATTAGGCCGGTGATGAGGCTCTTAAAGGGGCTCCGCTGGGCAAAGCTGAATCAGCAGCCGTGGGTAGACGGGATCATTGAATCATCGGATTCAACGGAGGAGAGAGTGCGCCGTGTATGGGAAATGCACAAACTCCTGCTTCCACCATTTCGAGTGCTGTCGGCCTATCTTGTTCGATCGCAGCAGAAACATGAGCGAGTGGCTGATAGGTTTCAACTCAAAGGCACTGGAATGCACCGAAGAGGAGAATTCGGTCTTCGGTTTCTCGGGACAAAATCGCTTCCAGAGAAGTCCATGAGGGACATATTACAGGACGACAACTCTTCCTCCCGCGCTCCAGTTCCGTGGGCCCTGCAACTTGAGGAATTGGAAAAGGCAGTGCCCAACTTTCTTGACTTCCAGCCGACAAAGTTCGATATGGAGCTCTTGGGTAAGCACAAAACCCCTGAGGCATTGCTGAAAATCCTCTGTAGGTTAGAAGGAATTTCTACTCGGACTGCCCGCAGATATAAGTCCAAAGGTGTACAGTAATCGCCATTTTTGGCACCGTTTTTTCTTGGGGCAAGTGATCCCTCCCTCTATCCAATGAACGCTACCTCGCCGAAACCCGCATAAACACTGGTGAGTTATCAGATTTGCTCAGGAGTTATTTTTCGCAAGTATATGACATCCTATTTAGCGCTGTTGGGCCTTATCCATACTAGGAGGAAACAGAAAATATGCACATGGAAGAAACTGGCAGACCAGCTAAAGTGACGTCATCCCGCAAAGTCGAAGCGAATCGCCGAAACGCTCAACGCTCGACTGGTCCGCAAACCCCGGAAGGCAAGGTGAAGAGCAGCCAGAACTCCATCACACACGGGATTTTCGTCAAGAAATTCCTGAATGGAGCCACGCCTGAAACCGTTGCAGAGCTAGAGACTTTGGTCGCTGGCATACGAGAACATTACAAACCGATAGGCATACTTGAGGAGATTCTGATGCAGAAAATCGTTGTCGAAGCTGCCCGCTATGATCGTGTCTTGGGATTCGAACATCAGCAACTCACGCGCGACCATGCCTTCCATTTCAGCGCTGTAGATCGCATAACCAGATACACAAATTCGACCAGCCGCGCCTTTTTTCGCGCGATTGAAGAGCTCGAGCGTTCCCAAGCTGCCCGTAAGGTTGCCAAATGTCCAGTCGATTTGTCTCAAGAGTCGGCCGCTAGCGATGCAAAACCAGAGGAAGAGCAGCATGCCCCTCAATGTAGGAACGACGATTCCAGCAAGAGCAGTACGCCAACAGATACGGCTGGAGATGTCGCTGCATAGCAACCGGTTCAACTTTGCGCCGTCAGGCTCGGTGGGCAGAAGAGAGATTAATTTGCAAAACGAACCCACCGGGACTGCGAAGCGAGCCTCGAGCGATCTTTCGGGGGTTGGGCCAACCGGTCCCCCCAATCTTCAACCCAACTTGGTGTATACTTTGCCCTCCAGGCCAGAAAGAGATTCGTCTCATGTTTTCCATCGAGAAGTCCCCCAAATGCCCCAATTGCAGTAGCACCATCGCCTACAGATCCCGAAGAATCGGCGCAATCGAATTCTTTCTGCACTACGTTTTCTTCACCAGCCCCTACCGCTGCAAGGACTGCGAGTACCGATACTACCGCTCTCGCGGCTCCAACGCCCGCGCAGACAAGTCCACCCAACATCAACCCCGCCCGGCCTAAGACGACGTTTGAACGTTCGGAACGGATTAGCAATGGGGAACGATTTCGGAGGCCGATCGGGGGATCGGCGTTCCCGGGTTATGGCGATGGTTTAGACGGCGGTGAGAAAGGAGCCGTCGGGGACGACATATCCGTACGCCATGCGCGGCGTATTGAACGCAACCCCTGGGTTGCCGTGCCGGTCCAGCAGAATGAGCCCGCCCGTGGCGTGCGTGCGCTTCCCGAGCAGGTGGATAGCTTGCCGCGCCGCCAGATCCGCCGTCGAAAGATCGCATACGCCGGCCGACTCCGAGGGATCAACGCAGATAGCCGGCCCGCGTAGGAGCTCCACCGTGGTCTTGGCCATCACAATTTTCATGATGGCTTCGCCGTACCCCGTGCAGGAAACTCCGCCCGCTTCCGAATCGGCATAACACCCGCAGCCGATCAGCGGAGAATCCCCGACCCGCCCGGGGAGTTTGCAGCAAGTACCACCGGTGGAAGTGGCCGCAAAAAGATTTCCGTCGCGATCGATGGCCACCGCGCCGACGGTGCCCTGCTCGTGTCCGCGATGATGCTTGGCGGCGTGTTTGTCCGCCTTGCATTTCATCCAGGCTTCTTGCTCCGCTTCACTGACCAGCTCTTCCGGCTTGCAGAGCTTGATTCCATTCTCTTTCGCAAAATGCTCAGCGCCTTGCGCAACCAGCATCATGTGCGGGCAAGTTTCAAGGATCTTGCGCGCCACTTGAATGGGATTCTTAATGCGCTGCAGCCCCGCCGCCGCCCCGCAGCGCAGCGTCGCACCGTTCATGACGATGGCGTCGCATTCGACGTGGCCGTCGAGATTCAGATGTGAGCCATAGCCGGCGTCGAAAACAGGATCATCTTCCAACACCATAATGGCGGCCTCGATCGCGTCGATCGCCGCGCCCCCGCGGGAAAGGATAGACCAGCCAGCAGTGAGCGCGCGATTGCAACCGGACTTGCAAGCATCCACCGCGTCGTCGGGAATGTCCCACGCACCGCCGTGAACAATGAGAGCTGGTTTCATCGGGATGAGAATGGCAAAGGGAAGTTGGTTTGTCTAGGCAAGAGAGAATCGTCAGACAAAGAAATCGAGCAGGAAAAGAAGCATTCCGACCATGAATAAAACGGCGGCGCCATTGAAGCGGCTGCGGGGCAGCCGGGTGAGATTGCGCATGAAAGAGGTAGGGATGGCTTTGAAGCGGGATTCTTCGCGCAGCATGTAAAACGGGCCAACGGGTGTGTAGCGAGAGAAGGTGCGGCGAAAGATGGAGATTTCGTCATGCATCCAGACAGAAAAATCGCTGCGGTTGCGCCACACCAGTGCACTGCCCATAGCTAACAAGAGATAGCCGATACAGGTTAGGAGCCCGAGTTCCGGGCCTGCTCCCCAATACATAAAGCCTCACAAGCGGCCAACACCCTGCTGAATAGGACGGCGAGAACAGCAAAAAGGTTACTCGTCGTCGTGAATGGTAACGAGGCGGACGACTTCGAATTCCTTCTTGCCGGCAGGGGTGGTGACTTCGATTTCGTCGCCGACTTTGCGGTTGAGGAGCGCCTTGCCGATCGGAGAGGTGGTGGAGATCAGGCCCTTTTCGACGTCGGCTTCCTCGCTGCTGACGAGCTTGTACTCGATTTTGACGTCACGCTGGGTGTCCAGGACGATGAGGCGCGAGCCGTAGCCGGAGCGGTCCGTGGGAATATTGGTGAGATTCAGCATGCTCAGATCGCCCATGCGCTTTTTGAGATGGGTGATCTTGAGATTGACGTAGCCCTGGCGCTCTTTGGCGTACTTGTACTCGGCATTTTCGGAGAGGTCGCCGTGGGCGCGGGCGACGGCGATTTCCTTGGGGAGCTCGACGTTGAGCTCGTGGGAGAGCTGGTCGATTTCGTCCTGCAGCTTTTTCTTGATTTTGGCGAGCGGGTCGGACATGGTTGTCGGTCGTCAACTCTCTAAGACAATTCTGCGGAGTCCGGGAAGCAACAGAGGGTTCCCCGGACCCCGCGCAAGCAAACATTATAGATGCGTGTGAATTGAAGTCACAAGGGGAACTGGTAGGGCGGGGTCAACGGACCTTCACTTCGAGAGTCTGGGTCTTCGTGTTTCCAACGGCGTCGACGATGGTAAGAGTGTAAGTCGTTGTTTTCTTGGGAGTTACATCGACGCAGCGGGAGTGGGAGGGCCAAACGGGATTAGACTGGGGCTCGAGCGTGACGGTCTTTGCGTTGGCCACGCCGTAGCAGATCTGGACGGGGGCGCCGCGGCGAATTTCTCCGGGGCTGGCGTAGAAATTCTGGATGGCCAGCTCGTTGCCGCCGAGTTGTTCCACGGTGATGCGGTCCTGCTCTTGCTGCTTCAGGGTGCGTTCTTCTTTTGCGCGTCTTTCGATGCCGCGGTTTTCCAACCAACGGGTGACCATGATCCAGCCGACGGTGACCACAACGAAAGCGAAGATCGCGGCAGAATAGAGTTTAGGATTCTTGAAAAAAGGCTTGGATGGCGGCGGATCCGGTTGGTCCAGCATGGTTTCTCCCAGGAGCAAAAAAGGTGGCTATAGAAAAATAGCGCGAAAGGGCATTCGAACGGAAGAGGCTTTGCGCCAGGGACTGCTAGGCGCGGCCGGACTCAATGATTCGAAGCGCGGGCGAGTTCGCGCCAGGTGATGAGTTTGATGTTTTGATTCGAAAGCAAGGCGCGGAATTCCTGGCTGGTGAAAAAGTCGAAGTCGCGCTGGCGCCAGGCGGCGCCCCAGGTGTCGCGCTCGCGTGTGGCGGCTTTTAATTCTTCGTCGGCGAAACCGGGGTGGATCACGAATTCAGTTATGCCGGGTTGCAGGTTTTTCAGCGCAGTTTTGTAGAAGTCGGCCCACTTTTCCGGAGGGATGCTAGGTTCGATGGTGACGGTGTGGTCGATGACGATGTCGGCGGGGCCGAGGGCGGATTGCAGATAAGGACGACCGGCGAACCAGTCGCGGGCGATGAAGAGGGGCAGCTTGTAATCGTGGGCGATTCGAATGGCGACTTCGAAGAGTTCTTTGCCATTGTCGAAGAGGCGGTACTGGTGCGAATCGAGATGCGTGGGGCGGAGGCCCATGGCGTAGGCGCGGTCGATTTGGGCGCGAAGTTCGATGTCGGCTTCTTTTGGATTGATGCGGGTCGCTGGGGTCCAGTCGTGATGGAAGTAGCCGTGTTCGTCGACGAGGCTGGGAACTTTGTCTTTCCAAGCGACGGGGCACCAGCGGTAGTAGATGCGTTCGCTGGTGAGCGCGAGGTGAATGCCGAAATCGGCATTGGGATGGGATTTGGCGTAATCGGCGATTTCCGGAAACCACGGGCAAGGAACCATGAGGCTGGCGGAATTGACGAGTCCGGATTCGAACGCTTTGATGGTGGCGGCGTTTACGGAATGGGTTTCGCCGAGGTCGTCGGCGTGGACGATGAGAAGTTTCGAATCGCGGGAGAAGCCGAGTTTTTCGGCGAGGGATTTGGAGTGTTCCTGGGCGGACGCAGCGAGGATGGCAGCCGCTAGAGAGAAGAGAAACAGAAATGCGATACGTTTATTTTTCATTGGGAGAAGAAACACTACCACGATTCAGATGAGCGGGTGGCGGGTGACACTCTCGCGCTCGATGCGCATATCATCGCCGCGGAGTTCGCGCAGGGCGTAAGTGACGAATTCGGCGGTGACGCGCTTGCGCCAGGTCATGTCGAAATCGGTGTTGTCCAAGGGCTTGGCGATGCGCGCGGCGAGAACGGCAGCCTCGGCAATCGATTCCGGGTTCAAGGATCGGCCGAGCATGGATTTTGACGCTTCGGACGCAACCAGCGGGCGTGACGCGGCGGAGCCTATAACAATTCTGGCTTCCTCGACCACGCCCTGAGTGGAAAAGCGCGCTGCGGCGGCTACGGATAAGACGGGGAAGTCAAAGGAACCGCGGCGGCGCAGTTTCCAGTAAGTGCTCTTCCAGCCGTGGAGAGAATCGAGGATGACTTCGGCGAGAATTTCATCGGGGCGGCGTTTGATGTAGTGGATTCCGTCATTGTTGTAGAGATCGGCGAGGGCGACTTCGCGTTCGCCGGAGCGGGAAATCAGGCGGACACGGGCGCCGAGGGCGATGAGCGCGGGCGCGGTGTCGGTGGAAGAAACCGCGACGCATTTGGGGCTACTCGGGGCTACCCAGCAGGTCTCGCCGTCTTTCTTCAGGCAGAAATTGATCGCTTTCCGCCACTCGTAGTTCTGGTCGTAGTAATTGCAGCGCGTATCGAGGCAGAGGTTGCCGCCGAGAGTGGCCATGTTTCGAATGTGCGGTGTGGCTACCAGGGCGGAGGCTTGCGCGAGGGCGGTTAGGCCGTTTCGAAAGCGGGCATCCTCGGCGATGTCGGTGAGCGTGAGGCATGCGCCAAGGCGCAAGGCGGGATCGCTAAATTGGACTTGCCGCAGGACTTCGACGTGGCGAAGGCTCATGAGCGTTCGGGGAACTTGCTGGCGGCGCTTCATGTTGGGGAGCAGATCGGTGCCGCCGGCGAGGGGCATGGTGCTGGGGCCCTGGCCGTCCAAGATGCGGACGGCTTCTTCCAGCGTGCGCGGCGCACGGAATTCGAAAAGGGGCAAGCGCATCATGAGCTGAGTACCTTTTCTTTCTCGGGGCGCGGCTTCGAAGGGCGCGGGACATCGTTGACGGCGTTGCCGTCGCCGCCTTCCCAGGGCGGAGGGACGCGGAGGGCTTCGGGCCAATCGACATGGGGGAAATGGCTGGGTCCGTAACGAGGATCGCGGCCGGCCCTTTTTTCTGCCAGCGCCTTCATTATTTTTTCGGGCGTGATAGGGACTTCGTCGATGCGAACGCCGACGGCGTCGTAAACGGCGTTGGCCACGGCGGGCATGATCGGCAGAAGCGGGCCTTGGCCGACTTCCTTTGCGCCAAAGGGGCCGCGCGGGTCGGGCTCTTCGACGAGTTCAGTGACGACTTCGGGCATGTCGAGCGAAGT